>ERZ1740070.38-NODE-38-length-106988-cov-14.631639_pt1 | contig 106988 bp, 97 predicted proteins | sample MGYA00581734_ERZ1740070 | MGnify/ENA primary metagenome ERZ1740070 (study PRJEB43018, sample SAMN04849744) | marine metagenome | isolation source: floating plastic debris | place: Pacific Ocean | collected 2008-09-01 | study: EMG produced TPA metagenomics... | reverse complement strand
ACTGCGAAGAAAATCGGAGGTTGCTTTGCCGCACTGCACAAGCAACCTAGATCTCGTACACAAAGATATTCCGACGGGAGACGAAAGTGGCGGAGATCAAGACCGTAGGCGTCGTAGGCGCAGGGCAGATGGGAAACGGCATCGCACACGTGTGCGCCCTGGCCGGATACGACGTTATTTTAAATGATATTTCTCAAGACGCACTGGACGCTGGCGTCACAACGATCGAGAAAAACCTGGGACGTCAGGTTACGCGCAACCTGATCTCATTGGACGAAATGAAAGCCGCCCAAGCCCGAGTTACCACGACCGTTGCGCTCGCCCCCCTCGGTCAAGTCGATCTTGCGATCGAAGCCGCCACGGAAAATCGCGACGTTAAAGAGAAGATTTTTGCCAGTTTGTGCGAAGTTGTTCCGAATCACGCCTATCTCGCGACCAATACATCCTCGATTTCCGTGACCCGGCTCGCATCAACCACAGATCGACCAGAACGTTTCATCGGCCTGCATTTTATGAATCCGGTCCCGTTAATGAAACTTATGGAGATCATTCGTGGGCTTGCGACGGACCAAGACACTTATGAAATGGCCATGAACTTTGCCGAGCGTCTCGGCAAAACAACCACGAATGCGGAAGATTACCCAGCCTTCATCGTGAATCGTATCCTCGTCCCGATGATCAATGAGGCAGTCTATGCGCTGTATGAAGGGGTTGGCACGGTCGAGAGTATCGACACTGCCATGCGTCTTGGCGCAAACCACCCGATGGGTCCGCTGACGCTTGCAGACTTCATCGGCTTAGATACCTGCCTGTCGATCATGCAAGTGCTGCATGATGGACTTGCCGACACGAAATATCGCCCCTGCCCATTGCTGGTGAAATATGTCGAAGCGGGCTGGGTAGGCCGCAAAGTCGGACGTGGTTTTTATGACTATTCTGGCGATGCGCCAGTGCCGACACGTTAATCATCTCTATTCCCACCGGTTCTGGTTCGAACTAGGATGAATCGAGAGCCGCCTTGAGTTACCTGCTCAAAGCGGCGCGATGCTTGCATCCGGGGATTAGAATCAGCTGTTCGGGGACACAGATGAGTACGAACAACCAAGACCTATCGAAAACCGCGGTCAGCCGTCGTATCGATCTTCTCGACGCCTATCGGGCCATCGCGATTATTTGGGTCGCGATTTACCACTATACCTATTTTTGGGCATCCGCCGGAAAAGGTGACAATGTCTTGCCTTATGATGTCGCCTTAGCGTGGATCCCCCTAGCGGGCGTCGGCCACTTAGGCGTGATGCTGTTCTTTCTGATCTCTGGTTATGTTATCTCTCTAACACTGACCAAAACGGCTAATTTTCCCGAGTTTTGCGTGAAACGGTTTGCGCGGATTTGGCCAACGCTTCTGGTTTGCGGGACGATCACTTTCGCATGCGCAAGCCTGTTTGGACCACCTGAGCTTAAGCGCTCGATTTGGGAAGCTATGATCAGTATGACATTGATTCCTCCGTCACATGTCGGCGCATTGACAGGCAATCCCGACTGGCAGTGGCTCGACGGGGCCTATTGGTCACTTTGGGTCGAGGTGAAATTCTACGCTGTTATCGGTGCCATATTCTTTGCCTTTCGTAAGCGCTGGTTCGAGGCTTGGCTCGCCTTTCAGGCTTTGACCATGGCAATCACTGTTGGACTTGTCGCAACATCGAACGCGGTTTTGGACCTCGCTGAGGGGTTACTGTTCGCACAGTATGTACCCTATTTCACGGTCGGTATTCTGGCGTATCGGTTCAGAAACGGTACATCGACGCGAACAGATCTCGTCGCGCTCGTGTTCGCGATCACACACAAGACACTCAGCATCGCGACCTCTGAGGCGAACCTGACACTATCTATGCTAACGGGCTATGCGATCATTTTCGGCCTGTTCGCGATTTTCATCTGGCGTCCGAATTTGCTGAACTTCATGACGCACAAACTGTTTCTTCGGATCGGTAGAGCGTCCTATTCGTTCTACCTCTTACACCAAGTCGCCGGCATCTCACTTCTTGTGCTGATCGCGGCTCTGTTTGGCACAACCGCCAGCATTATGGCTCTGCCTCTGGTTTTCGCGCTGCTAATTTTCGTTTCCTTCCAGATCTTTGAGCATATTGAACAACCCACCAATCGTTGGCTCGTATCAACCTACAAAAACTGGAGAGGCGCGAATGGTATCGGTGTGAGGTCACAGACTAGAGAACACTCGACGGAACAAACGGATTAGCTGCGCCAGCGCAGCGTGGTCGGCTTGATCTTATTCACAAACTCTCGACGCTCGGACCGCGACGCCGCCCATTCGCGTTTGAGCATCTGGTACCATTTGGCCTGCACATCGATATCGTCGATCCACATCATCGCCTTTTGGTGCTCCATGCCGAGATTTTGCAGATCGACCATGTCACCATCCTGACGCAAAAATTTGCGGGCCATCGGCTTGGCGACCGGGATTGCGAGATTTAGCAGAGGCGCCCCAGTCCACCAGGTCAGCTGCGTGATCCGTGTCCGCTTGGGAGCCTCAGGCGTCAGGCAGGTCAATGTCAGGAGCCGCGCACGATCGTTTGAAATGATCTCCCATCGAAAGCCGGGAAGTTGGAAACGAATCTCGGTTTCCACCTCATCTCCAAACACCCATTTATAAAGTTTCGAATTGGAACTCGGGCGGTGACGGTCAATTGCCCACCCGCGTTCGGCCGGAACAAATGGCTTTTCTTTGAGTTTTAAACCAACCGATGGCGGTCGCCACCACCATTGATTGTGTACGAAGGGCACGTGCGCGGGGTCCATCAGACCGACCACAGCATCATCCATATGCGCGTTGAAAACGTCTTCGATGACAAATTTCGGTTTATCAGGCAGCGGTCCAAACTCTGGTACCGGAACATCGGGCTCACCGTCAAACCGCGGATTGTGCGCGACGAAGATAAACACAGCGCCGTTTGCCTCATGCACCGGATAGCGCCGCACTTTCACTTTGGCCGGATCATACGGCTCAGACCCAGTCAAAGAGGGCATATGTTTGCAAACGCCATCTGCTCCGAACCGCCAGCCATGATACGGGCATTCTAGCGTGGCTTCACCATTCGTCTCGACCTGCCGGCCTGCACTCAGCGGCACCAAACGATGCGGACAAATATCGCGTAGCGCAAACACCTGTCCCGCTTCCGTACGCGCGAGCACAATGGGCTGGCCAATCACACTACGGCGCACCTGTTCGCCGGGCTTTAGCTCAGCGGAAATACAGGCCAAATACCAACTGTCCGTTAGCCAGCCCTCAGGCGTGAGGCCAGTTTTGGCGCTAGCTTTGGTATTATCGATCAAGGTTTCAGTATCGGCCATCGGTCCCTTATACCTATTCTTGATAGATGCGGGAATAATTGGCGAACACAGACCCATCGAGCGCTTCTGCAACTATGGTCTTTGCACGGTCCACATCCAGGACGCGGCAACAGATCTCAATCTTATCATCCGCCACTTCCCCATCGTCACAATAGCCAAGGCCGAGCCAACCAAGCTTCTCGGTCAAAGCATCGGACACGTCTTCTTGCTTATCCTGATCCGCTACAGAGCCTTCCCCAGACAGCGCGAATTCGAAAATCAGAGTGGCATAGGCGCTTTCGGGCAGCTCTTGAAATCCAAGCTCCCGCGCGCCCTCTAGAACACCCGCGAATTGCTTTTCAAGCGAGCCGAAAATATGCACGCGGTGCGTCGCCGTTTCGCCCGCCTCGCCAACATATCCCCAATGCTCAACAATCCGCCGATGCTGCGGCTCAACCCAGGCTTCGTGATACGCGACGGGCGCACCGGTTTCGTCGGATTTGAAAAGTCTGATCATGAACGGCCCATACTGAGCGATGCCCTTCCAATCAAGCCAAGGCTTCGGACAGCGAGTTGATCTGCATCATATCTGCAACCAGAGTGGGGTTTTCAGGCAAATGTGCTGCCAAGCGCCGCATCCATGCCTGTACGGCGGGGTGCGAAGCCGCGCTGAGTTGCTCTTCCAACCCAAACATATAGCCAAACACCAATTGTGGAAAAACAGCCAGGTCTAACATCGTTGGCTGCTCCAATCCGCCCAGGAAGGGCCCGCTACCAAGATGTTCGACGAGTTCGTGGAAGATGCGCACTTGCATAGCTTGGAAGCTTTCGGTGAGGTCCATCTGCTGCGCCATGGCTTGAATGAACGGGGCCTGTTTCAACCCTTCGGGCCAATAGTGTCGCACGTGCTCCGACAACGGCGTGTGTGCACTGACCAAGGCTGCCAGGCGCCAGCCGCGATATCTAAACTGAAGCGACAGATCCGCGTCCACTGCGCCGCGAAAGATACTAAGTAGAAATGTGTCGCTGATCCAACGATCGATCTCGAGAATGGTGTCCTTGTGCGCAGTGGGACAGAGCGGTTTTTCCGGGAACCGCTCATCCAACCAGAATGCGAGCTCTGAGGATTCTCGGCGATATTCGCTATCAATCTCTAAGACAGGAACTTGCGTGCCATTGGTATGGCCAATTGTTTCGCTGGGATTGGTTGGATCAACTGGTACATGCTGAAACTCAAGGCCCTTATAATAGAGGAAGCACCCCACTTTCCGCACGAAAGGGCTCGTGGCGTATCCATAAAGCTTAATATCGGTCATTTTCGCGCCTCGTAATCATTAACAGGTCTCGCATAAAGACGGATCGGCTGCCGGCAAGACCTTGGCAATCAATTCGCCGAGAGGGCCCGCGCCGCATTTAACGCAGTTCTTGTCGCACCTCTGCTTCCCTAAAGGATCGGGCAAGTCTATATCGCGCCTATGACACCACGCGATAAAATTCGTAATTTCTCCATTGTGGCGCACATTGACCACGGCAAGTCGACACTGGCGGATCGTTTGATTCAAAAGACGGGCGGCCTGACCGAGCGCGAAATGTCGGAACAAGTGCTCGACTCAATGGATATTGAGAAAGAGCGCGGCATCACGATTAAAGCGCAGACGGTGCGCCTGGACTACCAAGCTCAGAATGGCGAGACCTATACGCTGAACCTGATGGACACGCCGGGCCATGTCGACTTTTCATATGAAGTCAGCCGCTGTCTCGCGGCCTGCGAGGGCTCGCTGCTGGTCGTCGACGCCAGCCAAGGAGTTGAGGCACAAACGCTCGCAAATGTGTACCAGGCGATCGACCAAGATCATGAAATTGTTCCGGTCCTTAACAAGATTGACCTCCCCGCCGCGGACCCCGAAGCGGTTAAGGCTGAAATCGAGGACATTATCGGCCTTGATGCATCTGACGCGGTTCAGATTTCGGCCAAGACCGGGATTGGCATTGAAGACGTGCTTGAGGCTATTGTTGAGCGTCTGCCTGCCCCAAGCCATGGCGAGGTGGACGCGCCGCTCAAAGCCGCTCTGGTCGACGCCTATTACGATCCCTATCTCGGGGTCGTGGTGATCGTGCGCATGCATGATGGCGTGCTGAAAAAGAAAATGAAAATCCGCATGCTGAAAACCGGCGCGACTTATGATGTCGACCGGGTCGGCGTGTTTAAGCCCAAGCCAACCGACGTGGACGAGCTTGGTCCGGGCGAAGTGGGCTTCCTCGTCGCCTCAATCAAAGAAGTTGCGGATTGCGCAATCGGGGATACGATTACAACTGAAAAAGCTGGCACGGAAGACGCGCTGCCTGGGTATAAGGACGTGCAGCCGGTTGTCTTCTGCGGCTTGTTCCCGATGGATGCTGGCGATTTTGAGGAACTGCGCGCTGCGATGGGAAAGCTCCGCCTCAACGATGCGAGCTTCACCTGGGAGATGGAAACCTCCGCCGCGCTCGGCATGGGCTTTCGCTGCGGCTTCCTCGGGCTCTTGCACCTTGAAATCATTCAAGAACGGCTCAGCCGCGAATTTGATCTCGATCTGATCGCGACCGCACCAAGTGTGGTCTATGAAATGACCATGACGGATGGCTCAGAGATCGAATTGCACAATCCGGCGGACATGCCCGACGTGGTCAAGATCGAAGAAGTTCGCGAGCCATGGATCGAAGCCACGATTTACTCTCCAGACGAGTACCTCGGTTCCATTTTGAAACTATGTCAAGATAGACGGGGTATCCAAAAGGAACTCTCTTATGTCGGCGGCCGCGCTATGGTGAAATATGAGCTGCCGCTCAACGAGGTCGTGTTTGATTTTTATGACCGCCTGAAGTCCATGTCGCGTGGCTACGCAAGCTTTGACTATGAGATTATCGGCCACCGCGCTGAAAACCTCGTGAAAATGAACATCTTAGTGAATGACGAGCCGGTCGACGCGCTGGCCATGCTGGTCCACCGTGACCGCGCGGAGAGCCGCGGACGACAAATGTGTGAGCGCTTGAAAGACCTCATCCCGCGCCAAATGTTTAAAATCCCGGTTCAGGCCGCGATTGGTGGCCGCATCATAGCCCGCGAGACGATCTCTGCCCTGCGCAAAGACGTCACCGCGAAATGCTATGGCGGCGACGCGACGCGGAAGCGGAAGCTGCTCGACAAGCAGAAAGCTGGTAAGCAGCGCATGCGCCAATTCGGTAAAGTTGAGATCCCGCAAGAGGCGTTTGTTGCCGCCCTTCGCATGGACGGCGACTAGAGCAATTGCACCGCTTGGAAAAAAACCTGCAAGTTTCACTGAAAGTTGAAATCCAGTCTGCAGCGTCTGCCGTAGAGAGAGTCTGGTAACTTGTGGAATTCGCCACTATGTTACTGTCATCGCCCTGAGGGTACACACTCCGGGCGGGCGTTAAGTCCTTATCTGGCAGGGTCCTTGAATGGTCTACCTCAGATTCGGCTCGACCTCCGTCCCTCAGACTAAGGAATTCCACTATGGCCATGGATGCCATCACCCCTGAAGATCAAATCACCCGCGCCGACGAAATTGTACGCCCCAGCATGGAAGAAGCGATGGACGCTGTCCGCACGTTACTCGCTTGGGCCGGCGACGATCCACGCCGCGAAGGCCTGATCGATACGCCAAAACGCGTCGCAAAAGCATATCAAGAGTTCTTTGCTGGATATGAAATGGATCCAGTGAAAGAACTGTCGCGCACATTTGAAGATGTTCAGGGCTATGACGATATCGTCATGCTGAGAGACATTGATGTCGAGAGCCATTGCGAGCACCACATGGTGCCAATCCTCGGCAAAGCTCATGTTGCGTACATGCCGACCCACCGAGTTGTCGGGATCTCAAAGATTGCGCGCGTTGTCGAAATCTTCGGTAAGCGCTTGCAAACCCAAGAAACAATGACGGCTCAGGTCGCGGATTGTATTACTGATGCGCTTCAGCCGGCTGGTGTGGCCGTCCTGATCGACGCGAAGCACCAGTGTATGACGACACGCGGTGTGCATCACAAAAATGTTGCGACCATCACCACACAGTTCACTGGCGTCTTCAAAACCGACAAAGACCTGAGAAATCGCTTCCTGCGCTTTGCAGAACAGTAAAAACGGTTGACCCGGCCCCGTCTTGCCCAATGATAGAGCAAGATAAGGGAGGGGTTCATGGACCTAAAGACGGCTAAGCCAACACAGTTTCTCGCCACTTCGGATGCGGAGTCGGCAAGAAATTTTTATGAGCAAAAGCTTGGATTGGAGCTGACCGCCGACGAACCTTACGCGCTGGTCTATAAGCTTGCGGGATCTGAATTGCGTCTCTCGAAAGTGCCAAACCATACGCCGCTGCCATTCACTGTCCTCGACTGGCAGGTGCCAAGCATTGATACTGCGCACAAAACCATGGCGGCCAAAGGCATCGAGTTCGAGATCTTTGACGGCATGGGCCAGGATGAAAGAGGCATTTGGGCCAGCCCTGATGGCAGCGCTCGCATTCTTTGGTTCAAAGACCCAGACGGAAATGTGCTGTCGGTCTCAGAACGCGACTAGCGCCGAATTTGCCCACCACGCATGCATGCGTTAACCATCTCAGGTTGCACGATAAATCGTTCAACACCAAAAACTTTTTGGGAGGATGGCTAAATGAAAAGATTTGTAATCGCAGCGCTTGTCGCTGGATGTCTCACAGCACCAGCGCTCTCCGCTTCAATCACGGTGTCTTTCGCCAGTGAAGATGGCACCACACAGGAATGGACCTTTGATCAGGACACCGGCAAGGCAACCATGGGCGACATCAGCGCGCCCTACACTTGGGACGAAGAGGCGAAAAAACTCTGCGTGGATATCCCGGACCAGGGCGAGGTGTGCGGGGTGTTTGACCGTGTCGCCCAAGCGGTTGGCGAAACAGCGAACTACACGCTATCAACCGGCGGCGGCGGGACTGCGACTGTCACGGCAATGAGCGAATAAGGCTTCTTTCATCCGTGAATAAACAAACCCGGAGCAGCTGCTTCGGGTTTTTTATTGACTTTGATCGGATTTAGAATTATTGTTTATCAATAAGAAGGACTCCTCCCATGCACGCAGAAATCGTTCGTCTCGGATTGCATCAGGTCGACATTAAAGTCGTCAATGGTGAAGATATGCACGTTCTGCAATGGCGTCGGAATTTGATGTGGGACGAGGTTCTCCTAAACGGCAAGCGTCAGGCGCATTCATCAGGCTTCTTTGGACGAGAGAAAGTCTACGGTCTCGTCTTTGGAGCGGACGAAAACGGTCAAGGCGGAACGCAGGTTATGCTACTCCTCGATCCAAGCACCGAATATGGCAATTGGAGCGCGACGCAACGGATCAGCGGTGTTCGCCTGGAATCTAAAGATGGACCTATCGTGTCTTATGGCTCGCTCGATCCACAAGCCCTGCAGAAACCTGCAACCTTCTCCGATTGGATGAAGAAGACGATGGGCATGGAATGGGGCAACTAAGTCCGCTCCTCGCAAACAAGACAAAGGCGCTAAGCTCTAAGCTCAGCGCCTTTTTTGTGCGTATTCCACGTTGCTTAGTTGCGACCGCTAACCAAGGGTCCTTTCAGGACGTAGGTACTGTCGCGAAGACCGACAACGACATCAAGCTCTGCCGCGTTTGATCCCGCTAGCGCATTGAATCGGACGCGCGGAATGGTGCTGCGCGCCAGCAACTCACCGGAATCATTGTCGATCAGGCCCCAAGCCACGACGCGCTGATCGCGGCGAGACATAGTGGCTTTCAGCGGAGCTGTGCCATTTGCGCTTACAGGAATGGCACGGAGTAGGTCGCCTTCTGCCGCAGCAAACACTTGCACGACATAATATTGGCCGGACTCCTCAACAACACCGATCCCGACATCCGTGAAGTTCCGCCACATCATATTGCTGACATTCGAACTGTCTTGTTTAAGTTTCGCATGTACGGCATCTGCGTTCGCGGTGGCGAGGCTAACGGTGACATTCGAGCCAGATGCACCAACCAGCATTGTACGGTCGAACGCACGGATGCGATGCAAGTGATCGCGCCCTTCTGGATCGACATGATCGGCATAGATCCGCACCGACATATCAAGCGCGTGCGACTTCGCAGCCATGTCGAGCGAGGCTCGACGCTGAAGCGGCGCAAGACCGCGTGCGACGCGCTCAGAGTTAATTGCCTCGACAAGACCAGCGGCAATCGACTCTTCGAAGTTGTCGGATGCATCGATGCAGGCAGAAGCTTCAGCAACATAGCTAGCGAGCTCCATTGAGTAGCCATTCTCTAAGGCGCAATTCGCTTCTGAAGCGCTTGCAACGCCTGAGATTGCTGCCCCTCCGGCGGCCGCGAGTGCCAGCAGCAGGGAGGACTTAAGCGTGTCATATTTTTGTAACATAAACGACATGTACGTTATGTGACAGATATATGTCAACAATTTATGATCCGAAATCGGACCATAAATTATCCTTAATCGGACAAAGCTGCCGGTCCGCGCTTTACGAAAAAAGCCGCTCCCAAAGGAAGCGGCTTTCTTGTGATATTTAGTGACAGAGGGTGAAGCTAGTCTTTTGCTTCTGGCTCAACCTCTTTGCCGCTCTCTTGATCGATATTCTTCATCGACAGACGAACCTTGCCACGATCATCAAAGCCCATGAGTTTCACATAGACTTGCTGACCTTCAGAAACGACATCTTTCGGGTGGCCAATACGCTCATTCGCCATTTGCGAAACGTGCACCAGACCATCCTTAGGACCGAAGAAGTTCACGAACGCGCCGAAGTCTTTGATTGAGACAACTTTGCCTTCATAAATCTCACCAACTTCTGGTTCTGCGACGATCTCTTTGATCATCTTCAGCGCCTTCTCGATGCTCTCGCGATCGGTTGCAGAGACCTGAACGGTGCCGTCATCATCGATGTTCACTTTGGCGCCGGACTCATCAACGATGCCGCGAATGACTTTACCGCCGGAGCCAATGACTTCGCGGATCTTGTCTTCTGGAACTTTGATGATTTCCATTTGCGGAGCATTGTCAGCCAGCTCAGTGCGCACAGTATCGAGGCCTTTGGCCATTTCACCGAGAATGTGAGCGCGGCCGCCTTTGGCCTGCTCCAGAGCGGTTTCCATGATCTCTTTAGTGATGCCAGCGATCTTGATGTCCATCTGCAAGCTGGTCAGGCCCTTTTCGGTCCCCGCAACTTTGAAGTCCATGTCGCCGAGATGGTCTTCGTCGCCAAGGATATCAGACAAGACAGCGATGCCTTCATCATCCTTGATCAGACCCATCGCAATTCCAGAAACCGGGCGCTTCAGCGGCACACCAGCATCCATCATCGCAAGCGAACACCCACAAACCGTTGCCATAGAAGACGAGCCATTAGACTCGGTAATCTCTGATACCATCCGGATCGTGTACGGGAACTCATCATGCTCTGGCAAAACCGCACGTAGCGCGCGCCAAGCCAGTTTCCCGTGACCGGTCTCACGGCGGCTTGTGCCACCCATGCGTCCGGTCTCACCAACAGAATATGGTGGGAAGTTATAGTGAAGCAGAAATTTCTCTTTCCGCGTACCATCCAGACCGTCGATGAATTGCTCATCATCGCTGGTGCCGAGGGTCGCCACGCAGATGGCCTGTGTTTCCCCGCGGGTGAACAGTGCAGAACCATGTGTGCGCGGCAGGAAGCCAGCTTCCGCTTCAATTGGGCGAACTTGATCAAGGGCGCGTCCATCAATCCGCTTACCGGTTTTGATGATGTCGCCACGAACGACCTTTGCTTCAGCCTTTTTGAAGGCTGACTTGAACACGTTAGCGTCCATGCCGTCTTCGTTTTCTTCGGTCGCAACCAGGGCTTCAGCCGCTTTCTCTCGGGCTTCGCCAACCGCCGCCTGACGGTCAAGCTTTTCAGTGATCTGATAGGCTTTAGAGAGATCAGCACCGACCAGGTTCTGAATCGCTCCAAGTTCTTCAGAAAGATCTTCGGCTTCGAATTCGAAGGGCTCTTTCGCCGCGGCTTCTGCCAGCTTGATGATCGCATCGATCACCGGCTGCATCGCTTCATGACCCGCCATAACCGCGCCGAGCATGACATCTTCAGACAGCTCTTTCGCTTCTGACTCCACCATCATCACAGCGTCACTGGTGCCCGCAACGACAAGATCAAGCTCAGACTCTTCGAGTTCTTCGACGGTTGGGTTGATGACATATGCGCCATCCTTATAGCCGACACGTGCAGCGCCGATTGGGCCCATGAACGGGGCGCCAGACAGGACCAGTGCCGCAGAAGCGCCGATCATGCCGAGAACGTCCGGATCATTTTCCAGGTCATAAGACACAGCGGTCAGAACGACTTGGACTTCATTTTTGAAACCGTCGACAAAAAGCGGACGGATTGGACGGTCGATCAGGCGAGACGTCAGGGTCTCTTTCTCAGTCGGGCGTCCCTCACGCTTAAAGAAGCCACCTGGAATGCGGCCCGAAGCGTAGTACTTTTCCATATAATTGACGGTCAGCGGGAAGAAGTCTTGTCCCGGCTTCGCAGATTTCGCGAAGGTTGCCGTCGCCAGCAAGGTTGTATCACCATATGTGACCATAACCGCGCCATCGGCTTGACGTGCCACTTGGCCCGTCTCGATTTTCAGTGTCCGGCCGGCCCATTCCAGCGAGACTGATTGCTTATCAAACATACGTTTTGCTTTCTTTCATACATACGAAAAGCCCGCCGCGGCCGAATGCCAAGGCGGGCTGTTTTGAGAGCCTAGCGGCGAATGCCGAGCTCTCCGATGAGCGTTTGGTAACGCTCTTCATTTTTCCTCTTCACATAGTCGAGGAGTTTGCGGCGGGTGGCGACCATCGCCAGTAGCCCGCGGCGGGAGTGGTTGTCTTTTTTATTGTCCTGAAAGTGTCCGGTCAGGTTGTTGATCCGTTCGGTCAGGATCGCGACCTGGACTTCAGGGCTACCCGTGTCACCTTCGGTGCGGGCAAATTTCTTGATTAGTTCGGCTTTACGCTCAGGTGTGATCGACATCGATATACTCTCTATTGTCGCCTTGCGGCGGGTTGATACGCGGCCGGGTGGCCATTGTTTTGAGGGAGGGCGGCGCGGGTTCAGCCTCGTCCGGGATGTCGTCCAGAAGGGCTAGTTTGGCACGTTGCTCGCAACAAGCCGGGCATGTGGCACATTTGGTTACATTTGAAAAGGGTTTGGTTGTGTTCGGATCGTCTTCTCGGTCCGCCCAAGGGCCGCGGTTGTATGCGTTCTAATTCGGCGTTCTTAGCCCTGGCCTTTCCCATAAGGTACCGCCGACAAAGCTCGATTCAGAAAAAAACCATGCTACATCGATATTTTCAGAAGCCAGGGGAGGCCTCATTTTGACACATTCGAAGGCTTTGAAGTGCCGCGTTGTAAGCCTCAGAAGTGAAACGAACCGACGGGACTTGGTGACTCAGAACTTGAACTCGCGGTCGGACCTCGATTGGGCGTTTTACGATGCCCGCGAGCCAGATGACGGCCTACCGTCACTGCCAGCATCTCCGCAGAGACAAGCGACGCATTTTGGTCGCTCTTTGTCCAATGGCGAACTCGCTTGCTATCAAAGCCACTACGACGTTATTAAAGAGCACTCCACCGCTTCTGGATGGATGTTGATTATGGAAGATGATGTTTGGTTGGATCCAGACTTCGACCTCGACCCGGTGATCGAGTTCGCTGAGCAGCGGAAGATCCACCACATCAAGCTATTCGCATTTAACCACAAGCCAGCCCGCGCGATTGGGACAGTTCAGAACAGGCGGAAGATTCTGAGATTTCTGTCCGAACCCTATGGTGCGCAGGCCTATCTGATTAACGCCCAAGGCGCCAAACAGTTAGTGGACAGCGTTTCAGAGATTCTCAGGCCAATCGACGCGGAGTTGGGACGGTTTTGGGATCATGGGCTCTGGCCGCTGGTTGTGTTTCCGTTTCCATGTTTGGAACGCACGGTGCCCTCAAGCCTCGAAATGGATCGATTTAAAGAAGAAACAGTGATTAGGGGGTCACGCTTGAACACACTATTCGTACGTATTTCGGACAAACTTAGAAAGTTCCTCGCGCTGAGGTCAGCCCCTTGATGCCTAAACCGCACACTAATACCGCAAACAGAGCAGATTGAGCATCCATGGGGTGGTCAGTTTGTGCAAGCGCTTTAAGTGGCGGCATAGCGTCAGTATTCGTCCTGAATCAGCGTCGGGACATAGGACCAAGTATCCAAGTGAAAAACATCTTGTACAGCGCAAATCGCGGTCTATGCCGTATCGGCCGTAAATTGAGACACGCGGAGCACCCTTAATGCTGATCGAGCCGATCGGAAAATCCGGTAAATCCGCAATCGTGCTAGGCGCTGGCATATCCGGCCTAACCGTCGCTTATGGTCTTCGGCAGCAAGGCTACGATGTGTGCCTGATTGACGAGTATGACCACCCCGGCGGGAACCATATCTCCGATAATATAGGCGGGATGACGTTCGACATTGGCGCGATTTTTCTGTGGGGACACTCACACCTTTTCAACATGTTCCCAAGTCTGCGCCCACTTTGCGTTCCCGTCGAATGGCGAACCGATCGCATCAATCCAGCAGGCAGGGTCGTCAGCTATCCGTTTGATCCAAGAAATGAACTGTGGACGGGGTCCCCTTCCGGTGCAGTTTCAGTCGTCGCCAGCCTTTTTAAGCATAGGCTTTCGCCGCTAAAAAAGGACAATGCCCGCAGCTATCTCACACACTATTTGGGCGAAGAATTGCTGAAAGTCTCAGGCCTGGAAAGCTATATTGAGCGGCTATACGGATTGCCCTCAAGCGAGATCAGCTACGAATTTGCGAGCGCCCGATTGCAATATGTCGAGCGCGTGACCCGCCCCGTTCAGGCTCTGACACAGCTCGTCAGAAATGCGTTCAACAAGAGCGGCCCGCCGGATAGCCAGTGTCTGGCTCGCCCAGCAATCGGCTTCTCGGAATTCTACAAACATGCCGTGAGCGACCTCTCAGAGCTTGGTGTCAGAACCGTCCTGGGGGCTCGACTGAAGAGCGTGTATCGCGAGCGCGACACGCATATCGTCGAAACTTCGGATGGCGATTTCGTTGCTGACCGCCTCGTGAGCACGATCCCGTTGCAGCACATTGGACGCTTAACAGGCATCGACACATCAGACGTCCCATCGTCGCTTCCGCTTCATAGTTTGTATTGGAAGTTTAAAGGCAAACTCGGTTTCATTGGCCCGGTCCTTTACAATTTCCAGCATCACGGCGCTTGGAAACGCCTGACGCTTCACTCCCAGTATTATGGCGACGTTGATGACTACTCGTACTTTTCAACAGAAACGACCGCTTTACCTGGCGCGCATCTTACACCTGATGACTGCGAACGGGATTTCCGCGAGAGCATAAAAGCATGCGATATCCTGGATGGAGAGCTAGAATTGGTCGGATCACGGCAAACTGACTTTGCTTATCCGCTATATGACCAAACCGCCGCAAAGCGCAGGAACAAAATCATCGGCTCTCTGCAGGATATTGGCATCGAATGCGTGGGTCGCCAGGGAGCATTTGAGTATTTACCCGTTGCTGGCATCGCGATTCAAAAAGCCCAGCATTATCTCGAAGACACCAAAGACCAACAAACGGCGCCTGAGACGCCAGATATTGTTACGCCAAGTTAGACGACTGGAGCGCACTTTTCTGGCGCTCGCCCAAGACCTGCTCGCTAAACCCTTCCAGGCTCTCTTCAAACAGCTGATGATAATTCAGCTCGGCGCCAAGCCTAAGATAAGCTGCGCCAAGACCAATTGCCGCCCGGTCCATGAAAACAAATTCGGCGGGAACCGTGACCGGCCCCTTTTCCTTAAGGAGCTTGCGCACCGCGAACGCTTCTTTGCGGCCATATTCACCCGGTTTGATGCCGTCGGCGACGCTGCGCACGCGGTCGTCCAAGAGCGGCCCATAGATAAAGCGAGCCCAAATGCTGAGCACCTCCACGAGCTCCGTGTTCAGACCTTTAAAGCCCCATTTCTCAAACGCGGCATAAACCGCATCGAAATCATCCGCGAGTAGCCCGCGATAAAGGTCCACCACGCCGGCAACAAAACTCGGCGGAAAAATCCGGATACAGCCAAAGTCCAAGAGGTTTAGGCCCTGCCCGTCTCGGGTCACTTGGTAATTGCCGAGATGTGGATCACCATGGATCACCGCCGCACCTGTGAAAGGGTTCCACCAGGTCCAGAACAGGTGCCGCGCAATCGTATTGCGGACCTCTTGCGGCGCGCCTTCATAATCGTTGAGCCGATCGCCGGTGACCCAAGACATGGTGAGCAAGCGATCCGTGCTGAGCTCGGGCACAAGGTCTGGCACGGTGACATATTCGGCATCTTTCAAAAGATGCTGATAGAGCTGCATATGCTTGGCCTCGCGGGCATAATCCAACTCTTCTCGCAATCGGTCGGTAATCTCGTCAATTGCCTCAGATGGATCGACGGAGCCATCCAAACGCTTGAACATGCCGAGCAGCATTCTGAGCTGGCCAACATCACTCTCCACGGCGGATGCCATATCGGGATATTGCAGCTTGCAGGCAACCTCGCGGCCATCATGCAGCGTCGCCCGGTGGACCTGGCCGAGACTTGCCGCATGTGCTGCCTCTTTGCCAAACTCTGCGAATTTGCTTTGCCAATCCGAACCGAGCTCTGCCCGCATGCGTCGGCGCACGAAGGGCCAGCCCATAGCCGGGGCCTGCGCCTGCAACTGACTGAGTTGATCAGCATATTCTTCGGGCAAAAAATCCGGCACGGTCGAGACCATCTGCGCGACTTTCATCAGCGGCCCCTTCGACTTGCCGAGCGCCGCCGCCAGGGCTTTGGCGATCCGCTCATCGCCTTTCTCACCGCCAAACATCGCATTAGCAGCAAAGGTCAGCCCAGCGCCGGAAAGGTTGGTGCCGACCTTCATTGTCCGGCCCAAACGGGCGGAGAGGCGGTTGCGTTCTGGATCTTTTTCGGCGTCTGGTTCGATGTCTGGCGTGTTGGTCATGGTTGCTCTGAAGTGAGGTTTCCACAAACATAGGGTGAAAAGCGCAGCCGCGAAGAGGAGAAGGAGTCGCGGGGGGTGAAGAACGTGTCTATATTCCCGTTATGTCGGGACCGAATCGCCCATCAATTTCAGAAATGGCCGCTGCGCGGGCTCCAGTGCCGCGCGATGATGCGGGCTATTTGGAAGGGTTGAACCCTGAACAGAAAGAAGCGGTGCTGACCACGGAAGGGCCGCTCCTCGTACTCGCCGGCGCCGGGACTGGAAAAACGCGGGTGCTGACCACACGGCTCGCCCACATTATCGCATCTGGCCTCGCTTATCCGAGCCAGACGCTGACAGTGACCTTCACCAATAAGGCCGCACGCGAAATGCGCGAGCGCGCTTTGAAGTTGACCGGCGATGCTGGCGAGGGGCTGCGCTGGCTTGGCACGTTCCACTCCATCTCAGCGCAAATCTTGCGGCGCCATGCGGAACTGGTCGGGCTCAAATCCAGTTTCACCATTATCGATACCGACGATCAAATTCGGCTGTGTAAGCAGATTATCGATGCAGAGAACATTGATGCGAAACGCTGGACGCCGCGCTATCTGGCCGGCTTGATTGATGGCTGGAAGAACCGCGCATTGCTGCCAGGCAAGGTGCCGGGCGACGAGGCTTATCAGTTTGCCGATGGCAAAGGCATCAAATGCTACGAGACCTATCAGGCCCGCCTCAAAGTCCTGAACGCCTGCGATTTTGGCGATCTGCTGATCCACAATATCACGCTGTTCCAGGAAAATGCGGACCTGCTCGCCGACTTCCATCGCAAGTTCAAATACATCCTGGTCGATGAGTATCAGGATACGAACGTCGCCCAATATTTGTGGCTCCGCCTTCTCGCGCAGGGCAATTCGAACATTTGTTGTGTCGGCGACGACGACCAGTCCATCTATGGCTGGCGGGGCGCTGAGGTCGACAATATCTTGCGCTTCGAGAAAGATTTTCCGGGCGCGAAGACGATCCGCCTGGAGCGCAATTATCGGTCAACCGAGCCCATCTTGGCCTGTGCCTCAGCGGTGATCGCGAACAATAAGGGACGGCTTGGGAAGACGCTGTTTGTGGGCGGCGACTGGGCCGGCGACCCGGACGCCAAGAAAGTTCAGGTCCGCGGCCTTTGGGATGGCGAAGCTGAAGCGCGCATGGTCTGCGACGAGATCGAAGCCTGGGCGGCCAAAGGCGGCAAGAACACCTATGAGGATTGTGCCATTCTGGTCCGCGCGTCTTGGCAGATGCGTCTGTTTGAAGAACGCCTGATCATTTTGGGCATCCCCTATCGCGTTATTGGCGGGCCGCGTTTCTTCGAACGCGCTGAGATCCGTGATGCGATGGCATATCTCCGCCTCATTCGCTCCACCGATGATGACCTCGCCTTTGAGCGCGTGGTCAATCAGCCGAAACGCGGCGTCGGCAATACGACCGTGCAGAAGCTTCAGCGCTATGCCCGCGACGATGGCCGCAGCCTGTTCACATTGACGCCCATGGTGCTGCAGACGGACGAGATCAAAGGGCCGGGCAAACGCGGGCTCACGCAATTCATCGATCAAATCTATCTCTGGCGCGACCGCCACAATAGCGGCATGAGCCATACTGAGCTGGCGCAGGTTATCCTCGATGAGTCTGGCTACACAGATATGCTGCAGAAGGATCGCAGCCCGCAGGCGCAAACCCGGCTCGACAACCTTAAGGAACTCATCAACGCGATGGGGGAGTTCGATAATCTCACCGGATTTCTCGAGCATGTTGAACTGGTCATGGACACGGGCGGCAAGTCTAACGGAGATGAGGTGCAAATCCTCACCCTACACGGCGCCAAAGGCCTCGAATGGCCGCTCGTCTTTTTGCCAGGCTGGGAAGAAGAAGTGTTTCCATCGCGCCGGTCGCTTGACGAAAGCGGCGCCAAGGGCCTCGAGGAAGAACGCCGCCTTGCCTATGTCGGCATTACTCGCGCCCGCGAAGTATGCCGCATCTCTTTTGTTGCCAATCGCCAAATCTTTGGTCGCTGGCAAAGCGTGCTGCCCAGCCGCTTTGTCGACGAGCTCCCACACGATCAAGTCGAAGCTGAAGCTGAAACGGGATACTCATCACTGCCCGGCAGCGAAGACGGGTTTACTGGCACGGTCGAGGATCTTGGTGAGCGCTCAAACTACACGTCTCCGGGCTGGAAACGCCTGAAAGAGAATGCCGGAAAGTATGAGTCCGCGCCGGTGATCGATGGCAAAGCCACACTGGTCGCATCCGAGTCCGGCCAGTCCGGCTTCAAGCTCAACCAGCGCGTCTTCCACGAAAAATTCGGCTATGGAAAAATCATGGATGCCAATGGCACCAAACTCACCGTCGCCTTCGAAAAAGCTGGCCTCAAAAAAGTGATCGCTACCTTCGTCACCGCTGCTTAGGCAGCTTCATCCAAGATACCACCGAGCAGGACTGAGCCCATGAAAACACCCGAAGATGCCCTCGATGATTTTCTCGAAACGCTGCGCCGGGAGTTTCGGTCTGATCCGGAACTCGCGCATCGCGTGGTCAAAGCGCTCGGCGTGAAGGTTGAGCTGCGCGGATCTAAGGCGGCAGACGTCCTCAATGCGCTTGAGCTGGTCGACAAAGAAGGGCCAGATGGCGCGCGCGAGACGCTTCGCTCTTTCTCAGCGGCTGAGCTAAAAAAGATTGCGAAGAACAATAATCTCGCCACGCCTGTGGACATGAAATCTCTCGACGATGCAGGCCTTGTTGAAATTATCGCGGCCCGCGCCGCCAATAAGATTGCAGAACGCCGCTAGTTAGCGCGCCGCGTTCAGGGCCTGGTCCAGGTCGGCCATCAAGTCCTCAGCGTTCTCAATGCCAATTGAAAGTCGCACAGAATCCGGCGCCGCCCCGGCCGCAATTTTCTGCTCATCCGTGAGCTGACGGTGCGTCGTTGAAGCGGGATGGATAACCAGCGAGCGCGCATCACCAAGGTTCGCAACATGGCTGAACAGCTCGAGGCCGTTCACGAACTTTACGCAAGACTCATAGCCGCCCTTCAGCTGCACCGTGAACAGAGCGCCAGCGCCTTTCGGGCAGAGCTTCTGGGCGCGCGCTTTGTAAGGCGAGCTATCGAGGCCCGCATAGGTCACGCTGGACACCGCGTCATGACCCTCGAGCCAGGCTGAAATTTTTTCAGCATTGGCGACATGTTTCTGCATGCGCAGAGACAGGCTCTCAATCCCCATCAGTGTATAGTGCGCGCCTTGTGGGTTCATCGTCATACCAAGGTCGCGAAGACCAATGGCGATCGAGTGGAACGTGAAAGCCGCAGGGCCGAAGGTCTCGTGGAATTTGAGGCCGTGATAGGCGGGCTCTGGTTCAGTCAGGGATGCGAACTTACCCGCCGCCGTCCAATCAAACGTGCCAGAATCGACAATCGCGCCGCCGGTGACGGTGCCATTTCCGGTCAGGTATTTGGTCAAAGAATGGGTGACCAAGGTCGCGCCATACTGGATCGGGTTACAGAGATATGGCGTCGCTGTCGTATTATCGACGATGAGCGGAACCTGCGCAGCGTTTGCGATCGCGGCGATGGCTTCGAGATCCGTGACATAGCCGCCCGGATTGGCAATCGTCTCACAGAAGATCGCGCGCGTGTCCTCGTTCACAGCCGCTTTGACCGCATCGAGATCATCGAAATCTACGAAGGTTGCGCCCCAGCCAAACCGTTTGATCGTGTGAGTGAACTGCGTGACAGAGCCCCCATAAAGACGCGTGGAGACGACGACGTTTCTGCCGGGCTCCATGAGCGGAAACAGCGCCATGAGCTGAGCCGCATGTCCGGATGAGCAACAGACGGCTCCGGCACCGCCTTCCAGCTGCGCGATCCGGTCCCCGAGTGCACCAACCGTTGGATTGGTCAGGCGCGAATAGATATAGCCAACCTCTTGCAGGTTAAACAGTGCAGCCGCATGGTCAGCGTCGCGAAACACAAAAGCCGTCGATTGATAGATCGGCACTTGGCGCGCGCCGGTTGCCGGGTCGGCGACAGCGCCCGCGTGAATTTGCTTGGTATCAAAGCCGAGGTCTTGTTCGCTCACTTGATCATCTCCCATCTCGTTTGAGAGGGTCGTAGACTACAGCGCTAACAGGTTCAACTAAAGCTTGGCTTTAGTGTTTCGTGGCTTCGTCTTCGCTGCCAATGCCGTCCCAGAATTTTTTCACCCGGCCCATGAAACCTTCTGATTCTGGATTGCAGTCTTTGCCCGAACAATCACAAAACTCGCGCAGAATTTCTTTCTGGCGCGCGGTCAGATTGCGAGGGGTCTCAACGAACATCTCAATATAGAGATCGCCGGTCTGATGATTACCGCGCAGGCTCGGCATACCTTTGCCGCGCAGACGCAGCTTGCGGCCCGTCTGTGCGCCTTCCGGAATGCTAACACGTGCGCGTCCGCCATCAATGGTCGGAATTTCAACCTCGCCGCCCAGCGAAGCTGTCACCATTGAGACAGGTGTGCGGCAGTAGAGGTTCGGGCCGTCGCGCTCGAACAGGTCATGCTCTTCGACATTCACAAAAATATAGAGGTCGCCCTTTGGCCCGCCTTGCGCGCCGGGTTCGCCTTCGCCCGATAGGCGGATCCGCATACCGGTTTCGACACCGGCTGGAATTTTGACAGACAGGTTGCGGTCTTCCTGAACTTGGCCTGCGCCGTGACAGGTCTTGCACGGCTTTGCGATAATCTGACCTTTGCCATGACACCGACCGCAGGTGCGCTCCATGGTGAAGAAGCCTTGCTGGGCGCGGACCCGGCCTGCGCCGCCGCAGGTTGGGCAGGTTTCAGGGCTGGTTCCCGGCTCAGCGCCTGTGCCGTCACAGGTCGAACAATCGACAGCTGAGGGCACATTGATGGTGGCGTCTTTGCCGTTGAATGCCTCTTCTAGAGAGATATCCATGTCATAGCGCAAATCGGCGCCGCGCTGCGGACCGCCGCGGCGGCGACCGCCGCCACCAAATGGATTGCCGCCAAAGACCTGGCTGAAAATGTCTTGGAAAATATCGTTCGGGTCACCGCCACCAAATGGGTTGCCGGCACCGCCGCCGCCCATACCGTTCTCAAACGCAGCATGGCCAAATCGGTCATAAGCCGCTTTTTTCTCAGCGTCGGACAGCACGGCGTAGGCTTCGCCGACCTCTTTGAACATGGCTTCAGCTTCAGCATCATCCGGGTTTTGGTCCGGGTGATACTTCATTGCTAGCTTGCGATAGGCGCTCTTAAGGGCCTTTTCGTCCGCATTTCGGTCTACGCCGAGCACGTCATAATAGTCGCGTTTGCTCATGAAGCGGGTGCCTGTTGTTCTAATTCACTCTCGATCGCCAAGGTGGGGAGGTCCGAAGCGAAGTGCAAGGCCTTTAACTGTAGGCCTATCCCACCTTTTCGATTTTGGTGTCGCCAAGCACACGCTCTGAGATTTCCTTAGGCACGATCATCAGCGTGTCGGACAGGGTCTGACCCCATTCTTTGAGCAATTCCTTCGCACGCGCAGATCCCGTCCGCTCTGCATGGATCTCGAGCATCATCTTGAACACATCAATATGTTTCTGATCCATATCGCCGATTGGATACCAATCAATCGCATCGGGATTAGCCACATGCTCAAACCGCTTTTCAGGATCCCAGATATAGGCGATGCCGCCTGTCATCCCGGCGCCGAAATTATCGCCGACAGGCCCTAAGATCGCGACACGGCCGCCTGTCATATACTCACAGCCATTCGCGCCGCAGCCTTCAACGACCGCTTCGGCGCCAGAGTTACGCACACCAAAGCGCACACCCGCTTGGCCAGCCGCATAAAGGTTACCGCCGGTTGCACCATACAGGCAGGTATTGCCGATAATCGTGTTCTCTCCGCTCTGATAAGAAGCATTGGCGGGCGGTCGCAATTGGATGGTCGCGCCTGAAAGGCCCTTGCCGACATAGTCATTCGCATCGCCAACCACATCCAACAGCAAGCCTTGAACGCTAAACGCCCCCAAAGACTGACCCGCACTTCCGGTCAGGCGGATATGTAGACGTCCTTCAGGGAGCGCTTTCTCGCCAAATTTTCGAACGATGGCCGAACTCGCCCGGGCCCCGATCGTGCGCTGTACGTTCTGAACTTCGTAGGTCAGTTGCATCTTTTCGCCGCGCGCAAAGAAGGGCTCGCCATCACGCAGGATCTGCGCGTCCAGCGTATCTGGAACCTCTTCTCGGCGATCCGGCTCATAAGTGACCGGCTCAGCAGTATCGACCTGCACCAGCAGCGGATTCAAATCCAAGTCATCCAGGTGCGGCGCACCGCGAGAAACCTGCGCGAGGAGGTCTGTTCGGCCAATCGCCTCATCCAGTGAATTGAGACCTAGAGACGCCAAGATCCGGCGCACGTCCTCAGCGACGAAGCTCATCAGATTAATGACTTTATCGGCTGTACCTGTGAATTTGGCGCGCAGCGACTCGTCTTGCGTACAGACACCGACGGGACAAGTGTTCGAGTGGCACTGACGCACCATGATACAGCCCATGGCCACCAAGCTCGCCGTGCCGATGCCGTATTCTTCGGCGCCGAGCATGGCTGCGATGACAATATCGCGGCCGGTCCGCAGACCGCCATCTGTCCGCAAAGTGACCTTGTCGCGCAGATTGTTCAGGCTGAGCACCTGATGCGCTTCAGCGAGGCCCATTTCCCACGGCAACCCAGCATACTTGATACTGGTCTGTGGTGAGGCGCCCGTACCGCCGACACCGCCAGCAATAAGGATGATGTCGGCTTTCGCTTTCGCGACTCCAGCCGCCACAGTCCCGACCCCAGATTGGGCCACAAGCTTCACACAGACGCGGCAATCAGGATTGATCTGTTTCAAGTCGTAGATCAGCTGCGCCAAATCTTCGATCGAGTAGATGTCATGATGCGGCGGCGGGCTGATCAGGGTCACACCCGGTGTTGAGTGACGGTTCTTCGCGATAAACTCGGTCACTTTAAAGCCAGGCAACTGGCCGCCTTCACCGGGCTTAGCGCCCTGCGCGACCTTGATTTCCACTTCACGGCAATTGTTGAGATATTCAGCGGTGACGCCGAACCGGCCCGAAGCCACTTGCTTGACCGCAGAGTTCATATTGTCGCCGTTTGGCAGCGGACGATAGCGCTCGCGCACCTCGCCGCCTTCCCCAGACACTGACTTCGCGCCAATCCGGTTCATAGCAACGTTCAGCGTGCCATGGGCTTCAGGGCTCAGCGCACCTAGCGACATGCCAGGGGTGACAAATCGTTTGCGGATCTCATTGACCGATTGCACGCGCTCCAGGGGTTCTTCGGGTCCTGCAGGTTTAAAATCGAGCAAGTCGCGCAGCTGGATCGGCTGATCGCGTTTCTCGATGACGTCCGTATACTTCTGGAACAGGCTGTAATCATCGCGATCACAAGCCGCCTGCAGCATATGGATCGAGTTTCCATCCAGGGCATGTGGCTCAGAGCGCGCCCGCAAACGGTAAAACCCGCCGACGGGTAACGCAATGACATCTTCATCAAAGGCTTCTTCATGACGCGTCACCGCGTTCTCTTCGATGCCCGCAAGACCAAGGCCAGAAATCCGGCTAGCAAGACCTGGGAAATAGTCTGCGACAAGCGCGCGAGAGAGGCCCAGCGCCTCAAAATTATAGCCGCCGCGATAAGACGAGATGACCGAGATTCCCATCTTGGACATGATCTTTAACAGACCCGCTTCGATGGCTTTTTTGAAGTTGAGGACCGCTTCGCCAAGCGTAACATCTCCGAGCAGCCCACGCCCATGGCGATCGGCAATAGCGTCTTGCGCGAGATAAGCATTCACGCACGTCGCGCCGACGCCAATCAGAACCGCGAAATAATGCGTATCGATACATTCAGAAGAGCGTACCGTAATCGAGCAGAAGGTCCGCAGACCTTGCGCCACCAGATGTGAGTGAACCGCGCCTGTCGCAAGGATCATCGGAATGGCGACATGCGTGTCGCCCTGTGTTTCGTCGGTGAGAACGATGTGTTCTCGGCCCGCGCGCACGGCATCTTCAGCCTCTTGGCGGATCCGCGCGAGGGCTTTCTTCAGGGCTTGGCCGTCGCCAGTCGCATCATCCAACTCGAACGTACAATCGATTTTCTGAACGCCCTTGCCGAGCATCTTAGTGAGGCGCTCATACATGCCCGTGGACAGCACGGGGCTGTCGAGCACGAAAACGTCCTGCTGCGTTTCGTCTGTGGTCAGCACGTTGCCGAGATTCTTGAACCGCGTCTTCAGGCTCATCACACGATCTTCACGCAGTGGATCGACGGGTGGGTTGGTCACCTGACTGAAATTCTGGCGGAAGAAATGTGAGAGCGGCCGGAACTGCTCAGACAGAACCGCCACGGGGCTGTCATCGCCCATCGAGCCAATCGCTTCTTTGCCATTCTCCGCCATCGGCGCGAGGATGAGCTCCAGGGTTTCGAGCGTAAAACCAGCAACTTTTTGCCGGCGCATCATCATCTCGGTTTCAAACAGACGTGGTTCGGGCCCAGGTCCGATTTCAGGATCAAGATCGCGCACGTTCTTGAGCCATTTCTCGTATGGATGTTCTTCGGCCAGCTCGTCGACAATCTCTTCGTGCTCGTAGAACTTTCCGGTCTGCAAGTCCGCTGCAATCATACCGCCCGCTTGGACATGGCCGCGGCGAACCACTTCGTGGCCAGAGAGTGGGCACATTCCAGTTTCTGAGCCAACGGCAAGCACACCGTCGCCCGTCAATGCATATCGGAGCGGGCGCAGACCGTTACGGTCCAGACCCGCGACCGCCCAACGACCATCATAGGCACAGACCGCAGCCGGTCCGTCCCATGGCTCCATCACAGAGTTGCAGTAGGCGTACAAAGCAGCGTGCTTTTCCGGCATAATCGACGCGCGTTTCGACCAGGCTTCCGGGATCAGCAGCGCCTTCGTCATCGGCGCGGTCCGGCCAGCCTTACAAAGGATTTCGAATACAGCGTCTAACGCACCAGAGTCTGAACTGCCCTGCGGTGCAACCGGCTTCACATCGTCGACATAGTCACCAAAGGTGCCAGAGACCATCTTGATCTCGTGGCTTTTCATCCAGTTCAGGTTGCCGCGCAGGGTGTTGATCTCACCATTATGAGCGAGCATCCGAAACGGCTGAGCCAAGGCCCATTGCGGGAACGTATTCGTCGAATACCGCTGGTGATAAATCGCAACAGCCGACTCAAACCGCTCATCTTTGAGATCGAGGTAGAAATTGTCGATGTCCTCGGCGAGGAACATACCCTTATAGATCAGCGATTTGTGGCTGAGAGAGCAGATATAGAAGCTTGGAATACCTTCTTCTCGCGCCCGGCGCTCAATCCGGCGGCGGCAGATATAGAGCGCCCGTTCCAGCTCTTCCGGATCACGCGCGCGGTCATCGCGGAACATGATCTGTTCGATTTCGGGACGTGTATCCTGTGCCTTCTGACCAATGATGGAAACGTCGACCGGCGGTTGGCGCCAGCCATAGATATAGAATCCAAAATGGAGGATCTCAGTTTCGACAATCGCGCGGGCAGCTTCCTGTTGGCCGAGATCGGTTCGCGGGAGGAAGATTTGCCCGACACAGATCGGATCTTCGGTTGGCTCATGGCCGCAGCGGCTGACCTGATAGCGGAAGAATTCCTGCGGAACTTCAACCCGGATCCCAGCACCGTCACCGGTCTTGCCATCAGCATCGACAGCGCCGCGGTGCCAAACATTCTTGAGCGCCTTGATGCCCATTTCAACAATCTCACGGCGCGGCTTGCCGTCAAGGGCGGCGACAAGGCCAACACCGCACGCGCTATGCTCATCCTCAGGATTGTAGGCGTGCGCATCGATCAGGCGGTCACGATTGGCGAGATAGTTTTGTACAAATTCGGTCATTGCGGAGCGTCCTCGGCATCGGGGGCATACTTGGCAAACACTTCGGCGCCAGTTAGTTTCGGGGCATCATCGGTGACGTCGTAATAGTCAGGCTTTTCATCGATGAAATAATGTTCGGTCATCTTCAGACCCTTCGGCATGTCGAAGGACCCGGACTCGCCCATGATCATCGATCCATCGAGCAAACGATAGAACAAAGTCGAGCCACAGGTTTTGCAAAACCCTCGCTCGGCCCAATCAGAGCTTTTGAACCAGCCGACATTGTCTTCGCCTTTGGTGATCTCAATGCCCTCGGAGAAATTCGCCGAAAGCGATGGCCCTCCGTGCCAGCGCTGGCACATTTCGCAGTGGCAAGAGGCAACACTCGCCTCGCCATGGCCCTGCATTTCAATTGCGCCACAGAGGCAGCGTCCTAGAACAGTCTGAGTCATAACCTACTCCGCCGCAACTTTGCGCGCCTTGGCTGCTGCGCGCATAGATTTGTGCATTTGCTCAGCTGCCTCTCGGCCATCGACAATTGCCCACACCACCAAGGACGCGCCGCGCACGATATCGCCGGCCGCATAAACGCCTGGCAGGCTCGTCTCCATTGTTTTGAAATCAACCTGGATAGCGCCCCAACGATTTACCCGCAGGGCAGACTCATCAAACAAGACCGGCAGATCCTCAGGATCAAAGCCGAGCGCCTTGATCACAATATCAGCTTTCATATCGACGGTTTCGTCTGTCTTTTCCGGCGACTGGCGTCCGGACGCATCCGGCGCGCCGAGTTTCATACGGCGCACTTTCACGCCTTTCACCTTGTTCGCTTTGGTGTGCAACACCGCTTCCGGGCCAGACAGCCATTCGAACTTAACGCCCTCTTCCTCGGCATTGGCAACTTCGCGCTGCGATCCTGGCATGTTGGCGCGGTCGCGGCGATAGAGACAGGTCACCGCTTTCGCGCCTTGGCGCACCGCCGTGCGAACACAGTCCATGGCGGTGTCGCCGCCGCCAATCACCACCACACGCTTTCCATCAGCATTGAGCGGACCTTCTTCAAAGGCTTCGACCGTATCGCCAAACCCGACGCGGTTGGACGCGGTCAGATAATCGAGCGCTGGGTGCACACCTGTCGCGCCAATGCCAGGAACTTTTAGGTCACGCGCTTTGTAAACGCCGGTCGCGATCAAGACCGTATCATGGCTGTCCCGGATGTCATTCAAGCTTATGTCGTTACCGACATCGCAGTTGAACTGGAACGTGATGCCGCCCTCTTCCAAATGTTTGATGCGGCGCTCGACAATGTCTTTTTCGAGCTTGAAGCCGGGAATCCCATAAACAAGCAATCCGCCACCGCGATCGTAGCGGTCATAGACGGTGACTTGGTAGCCTTTGCGGCGCAGCTGTTCGGCGGCTGCTAGGCCGCCGGGGCCCGCGCCGATAATTCCCGCTGATTGAGTTCGCTCACGCGGCGGTTTGATCGGTTTCACCCAACCCTCTTCCCAGGCCGTATCAGTGATGTGGCGCTCGATCGAACCGATCGTGACCGTGCCATGACCAGACTGCTCAATCGTGCATATACCTTCACAGAGTCGGTCTTGCGGGCAAATGCGCCCACAAATCTCGGGCATATTATTAGTCGCGCTGGAGACTGCATAAGCTTCTTCAAGCCGATCTTCGGCAGCCAGCTTTAGCCAATCTGGAACGTTATTCTGAAGCGGGCAGCCCTGCTGGCAGAACGGAACCCCGCATTGCGAACAGCGTGACGCTTGGTCCCGCGCCGCCTTTTGAGCATAGTCCCCATAAATCTCATTAAAGTCGGCTTTGCGCGTCTTTGCTGACCGTTTTTTCGGCATAGCGCGGTCCACTTTGATGAATTGCAGCATTTTTTCTGCCATAACGAGCTCCCAGGGGTAGAGGTTTGCTTATGCGCAACGGTTACGGGCATCGCAAGGGTGAATCCTACCGATTAATATCGTTATGATATATTTATACTGTTATGAAAGTAGACGCAGATACTAGACGAGAATCATTCTCACATTTTAAATATCGTTTTGATAAATAAAATTGAATCGTGCGCGATAGCGAGAATTATGCGAGAGGCTAAGCGACGTTAAAAATCTGCGGGCCCGCTATGTCATTGCTTCAGCTGATTATCATATCCCTGGTACAGGGCATCACCGAATGGCTACCCATTTCTTCGTCGGGTCATGTTTTGCTCGCCGCCAACATGTTCACGCTCGAAGGGCGCGACGAGTTGTTGATCAATGCCGTCTCAAACTTAGGCACATTGGCGGCGATGCTAATCTATTTCCGCAAAGACGTGGCAGCCGCAACCATTGGCGGATTTGAGCTGATTGGCGCTGGATTTCGACAAGCACCTTTATCTCGCGGCGCCAATCTCGCGCTTTGCATCATCGTCGCGACCCCGATCGCTCTGATTGCCGCGATTGCGCATGAAATCTTCGTACCTGACAGCATACAGGCGCATCTGCGCAGCGTGTGGACTGTTGCTGGCGCAACCATTGGGTTTGGCCTGCTATTGTGGTGGGCCGACGTGGCCGGCGGCAAAGATCGCACAGAGAAAGACATGACGCTTGGCCACGCCGTCATGATCGGCGCGACACAAGCGATTGCCGCGCTCATTCCCGGCACGAGCCGATCCGGAATCACCATGACCGCAGCGCGAGCGCTCGGCTATGAACGCACAGAAGCCGCACGCTTTTCTATGCTCATCGGCGCCCCAATCTTGGCGGCCGCGGGTTTGTATGGCGCAATTGGACTGCTCGACTCAGAAACCGCCGGTGGCATAGTCACATTGCAGGACGGAATGATCGTCGCCGCCCTCGCCTTTGTGTCCGGAATCGCATCTATTCACGCTTTGATGACGCTTTTGAAACGCATGAGCTTCTTGCCGTTCGTCATCTATCGGCTGTTGCTGGGCGCTGGGTTGATCCTCGCCGCACCAGTCTTGGGGTTGATTTAAAAAGAGAAAATTCTGTCCCGACACTTTTTTACTAGCGTCTTGGCAGGTTCCTCCTTTTATATGGGAGTATATGTCGAAAAGTGCGGGCCACTGGTCCAGCCAATCTGATCGAGAACGTGATGAAGCGCCGAGAAAAGAAAAGCGAAAGCTTAGACATCCGTCTGCCCTACCAACAGAAGCAAGACTTCATGGCAGCCACAAAGCAACGCGGCGAAAACGCCTCCGAAGCTCTGCGCCGCTACATCGCGAACTATATCGAGGAAGCTCGACTGGCCGAACAACCCCATCCGGTCCAGGAGATTACCATGACCCTCGCACGACATCGTTTCAAATCCATCGCCACAGCCGCTGGCGCCGCCATTGGTGTGTTTTCTGTAACCGCCTTACCATCGGCAGCGGATCCGACCGCCTTCGAGGCGCTCGACAAGAACAAAGATGGTGTCCTCACCGAAGGCGAAATCGCGCCCGGCTTTGATGCCGATATTATCGCAAAGCTCGATACGGACGGATCTGGCGGCGTTAGCCAGGCCGAGTTGGAAGCGGCCGGCAACCATATTGTCATCGAAGATAGCTCAAGCGAGTCCGACGAGGATGGACAGTCCGTGAAGCGAACGACGATGAAAATCCTAAAGTTCAGCGACTCCGAAGACGGCGATATCCACGGAGAGCTGACCACCGAAGTCGATAAGCGCGTCACGATTAAGCGCATGGGCTCTGGCGAAGAACTCTCAGAAGCCGAACTAGAGGCCTTGATCGAAAAAGCCCTCGCAGAAGCCGAAGGTGACCTTGATATCGATCTCGATTTCGACACTGAGACGGTCTATGAAGATATCAGCGAGTCCGGCGACAAGCGGATCATCGTCCGGAAAATCAAACGCTCTGAAACGATGACGAGCTCTGAAGGCGAAGAGTAGACACTCAGCAGTTTCAGCGAAAACTCAAAGACCGAAAGCCTGTCCGGACACGAAAAGTCTGGCGTATGAACGGGCTTTCGGTTTTCATGCTGCCTCGAACTTGTCCTGATACGAGGACCGACGAGCCTTCAGAGAGCGGCATGACAAAACCACGCCCAGAAAAGAAGACTGAAATGATTGAAGTGCGCTTGCCGCACTCCAAGAAGGAAGCCTTTAAACGTGCGTGTGAAGAAGAAGGGATCACGGTCAGCCACGCCGTGCGCACCTTTGTTGATGCCTACCTTCGCCGGTCTCGCCGGATGAAAGCCAAACGTATCGCAAAGGATATCTCCATGACCCTCATCCGTAACCCGATCAAAACAACTGGCGGGCTTGGTGTAGCAACCGCAACTGCTCTAGGGATTGCTGCGCTTTCAGCATCACCAAGTTTCGCTGATCGCGACACACAGCCAATCGAGCTGCCCAATCCTGACTATCCTATCGACCTCGCCAGTCAGGGCATCAGCGCGCATTGCGACAACTACTTTGATGTCAGCGCCGAAGGCTATGTCATCAATCTTGAGGTTAAATGCGGACATCCCGGCTTTGTCGCTTCATCGCGCAATGCGGTCTCGACACTGCGCTTTGAACCCAAGCTTAAAGATGGAGTCGCTGTCATCCGCAAAGGCGTTGTGTATCCGGTTGTCTATTACCTTATGGATGATGACGGGAACCAAATCCCGCCCCTCATGCCAGCGAGCGATTAGACCTCGATCTAAGCTAGGCTGGAGCCCAGCCTAGCTCATGAATCCGAGATCCGAAGTGTTAAACTCCGACAGCCTAGGGAGCGCTTGAGCAAGCTCACCCGAGCTGAGCCCAAACCATCGCCCGAGCGTTGCCGCATACTGCTCAACCGAAACAGTCGGAATCTGGCGCGATCCGAATGGCGTAAAGTTAGGTCCATCAACATCCGCGTCAGGATAGTCGCCATATAGCCGCGCACCGCGCACACTACCGCCCATGATCAAATGATGCCCGGCCCAACCATGGTCTGTCCCATCGCCATTATCGACCATGGTGCGCCCAAAGTCCGACATCGTCGATAAGGTCACGTCGTTCCAACGTCCGATCTCCTGCATGGCGGACCGGAAAGCCGCGAATCCATCGGCCATATCCTGGTGCAGTTCAACAATGTCCTCTGCCTGATTACTGTGTGTATCGAAGCCTGGCATCGTCACATAGAAAATCTGCCGCGACACGTTCAGGCGCTGCTGCACATTGATGGTTTCAGCAACCGACTGCAATTGCGCGCCAAGCCGGGAACCTGGGAATACGGTTGAGATAGGCGTGCTGCTTTCGCGCGCGGCGGTTAGAGCCTCTGCATTTTCCAGCGATTTCGCCTGAGCTTTAGTGAGATCGCGTGCGAAAATATTACGACTGCCAAGATCTGAGCGCGATAGATAGGCCTCAATCCGTGACCTCGCCGCGTCGTCGCCCGCCGTGCGGCCCATCAAACTTGGACTTGTCAGTAAGCTCGGCGCCAGGGCGCCGCCCGCTGATATCCGGATCGGCCGCGCTGCGTTTCCGGAAAGGAACACATCGTTCGATCCAGTTGAAATCGCGGCGAAAGACGCATTCATGTCGGGGGCAGAGTTCAGAACCTGATCCACAAACCGCCCGCCCCAACCGAAGCGCGTGCCTTCGACGCCAAATGACATCCAAGTCGATTGCTGGTCATTATGGGAGAACAAACGCGCCGGAAGCGTTGCCGTGCCATTCTCGATCTGCGTCCGGGTGACTGGGTTGAGCAAAGGGCCGACATTACCGACGACCGCGAGTTCCTCGCGATCAAACATATCCTTCAGCGAGCTCAACTCACGTGGCAATGAAAACTGGCGGCCACCCAAATCGGAGGCATTTTGCGGAGATAACGCCAACAAATTGCTGCGATTGCGCGATGAGCTGGATGAATTGAAATTATGCGAGCCAAATAGACCGGCACGCACACTCGTTATCTGGTTATATGAGGCCTGATCATAAGGGATAATTGTATCAGCATGATCCATCCCGCCTTTCAGGAACACGAAGACGAGCGCTTTGTATCCGCTCGTATTGGCCGCCCAGCTGCGCATATTCGACATGGCGCCTACGGCGCCTAAACCCGCTGCAAAGCCAACGGCGCTTGAACGTGTCAGGAATTGACGGCGATTATAATAAGTCATTGTCTTACTCCCAACTCTACCAAACGACCGCAAATGAGGAGGACGCGACGACCAAAATCACGCCGACGCGCGCGATATCAGTTCGGTCTCTCAATTCGGCGTCACTGGACGATGTGTCGATCGACATCTCTTCGAGAATGGCCTGAATGTCTTGCTTTTCAGCATCGGTCATTCGTCCGGCAGCGAGTATAGTGTCCAAATGCTCAACCAATGCAGGTAGATCATTGGTGAGCGCAATCTCTTCGCTAAGATCAGGGACAAACGTGGCGACGCTTCTGTCAGGCTGAAACCCATCATCATAGGTGAACTTAGTGATGAAATTCAGGAAAGCGGTTTTGCTGCTCTCATTCATGATCTGGAATTCTGGAACCGTAAGGTTCGCAGTGCCAGACTCAGTCCCCGGCGGGACATAGCCGGGACGGTAGAAGTTAAACACGGACGGTGCGTGAAAGGCTTGTTGGCCAAGACTGCGGCCTGGATCTGTCGTATCCCAAAGTTCGCTTTCATTGAGTGTATTCACCGGCCCGACATTAAAGGTGCGAGCCCAGTTGGTGAAAAGTAAGATCGGCTCACGAACTTTTCCGTCGATGATCGTATCAGTCCCGTCCGGATAGACACTGAAAGTCGATGGATCGAGCAGGATCGCCGCCAAGGTCGCTTGTAGGTCACCCCGCTCTCCCGTTCCAAAGACGGTATTGGTTTCTGGGTCTGTAAACTGCCCGTTCTCGAAGACCGTTGCGACGCGCTCAACATAGGCAGGACTTGGACTCGATGAGGTAAAGCGCTGGATCAATTGCCGGGACACAAAAGGCGCTACATTCGGATGCTCAAAAAGTTGATCCAGCGCCAGTTCGATACTTTCGTCGCCAGGTGTCCCAGCAGGGATTGTCAGTCCAAGAAACGACTTTTCCAACTGCGAATGCTGCTCCGGAAACATCTTCAATCGTTTTCGTTCTGAGTCGCGAGGACCACCATTAAAATCTGGCCCCTCATAACCGAGCCCAGTAAAGACCCTAGCAAGACCAATAATGTCGCTATTGTTATAGGTTTCGATCGGATTGCCGCTGCCATCGGTCTTGACTGTGCCGTCCATATTCAGCTCGACCAAGCCGATCGTGAACAATTGCATGATCTCGCGAGCATAATTCTCGTCCGGCATGCGGCCCGTCGCAGGATCCCCTTTGCGATTTCGCATATAGGTCAGCCACTGAGCCATAGCCGGTGTATAGGTCACCTCTTCCAAGACGTCTCGGTAGTTCGAAAGGGATGAATTAATCAGCACATCTTGATAGTGTGCAAGACGGCCTATGCGAGTGATATTGCTCTCGCCTGAATAGACGAAGATCTGAGATAGAGCGTACGCCATGCGCTGACGGAGTTGATCATCTGAAGTCAGAATGTGGTCCCAATATTGGGCGCGCACGGCGCTATATGAGACTTGCTCAATCGGAAGGCCCAACGCGGTCACTCTGGGATAAGTTAGAGAGGCTGGCTTCGCGAACTCCGCACTCAGCCACTGCGCTGCGTACGTGCCCTGCAGCGCATCCATTTGAGGTTTTGTTGCGCCGAATGAAGCGCGCGACAGGAACCGAACCACGTCCTGTTTCGTTGCCAGAAAAGTCGATCCCGGCGTTCCGATCACCGTTGGAGGCGGTGGAGGCGGCGGCGGGGGTGGGGGCGGAGGCGGCGGAGGAGGAGGTGGTGGCGGGGGCGACGGTGTCGGCGGAGGTGACCCAGGATCAGCGGCCGAAGGCGGAGCACCGAGGTCGCCCGAAGACGAACCACCGCCTCCGCCGCACGATACAACCGCTAGCGAGCTCACACCTATCAAAAGGGTTTTCAGGCCAATTTTCATTCTGTCTACGTCCCTGTCATTCTGACAAGGGTCGCATTTATCGCTTTATCGCGTCTTGATAACCACAAAATTCCGTAATTATTCAGTTGAGTGGATACATTATGACACTTATTCGCACAGGATATTATCGAGAATCGGCAAGTATGCTCAACGAGCTAATAGCATCGTGCTGCAACAACGCCGCGATCGGGCGCTGAAGATTAACATCCCGCAACCATAAATAGTAGTTCGAACTTAAACTAAACGGTTTCTGAACTTTGATGGTACTGACCGTACGGTCTAAACCGGTACAGATAACTTGGCACAATCGCCTCGATCGTCTCGAGTTGGTCCACGCCGAGGTCCGAGAGCGTTAACGAGTCGTCGGCGACCACATTGTCAGACTTCAACATTTCAACCTGATCGCCGGTAATCGGCGGAGCGCCTAAAATGCCAGAAGATAGCGGCCAGACATAACGGAACAGCGCTCCGAAGGTCAGCCCAAGCGGCTTCGCCGCAAAGAATGGCAGCGGCAGCGCAAACCGCTTACGATCAATCGTCTTCCCAATGAACGCGTACAATTCATTGAATGTATATGTGCTCGGTCCGCCCAATTCGAAGGTTTTGCCAATCGCATCATCCCGCGAAGCCGCCGCCACGATCGCATCTGCGACATCGCCAGCGTAAACAGGCTGAACTTTTGAACGGCCACCCCCAATCGCTGGCAAAAACGGCGCAACGGTCGAAAGCGGATGGCTGGCCATCGCGGCAAAGCGATTAAAGAAATCGTCTTCGGGTCCAAACACGACAGATGGTCTTAGGATCGAGGCGGTTGGCAGAATTGTCTTGATGCGATTTTCCGCCTCGGCCTTGGAACGCGCATAGGCGGAGGCTGATTCTCGATCAGCACCGATGGCCGAAACATGAACAAGTCGCTCGATCCCGAGCTCGTTACAGGCATTAGCGATGATTTCGGCACCAGCGGCTTGGGTCTCTTGGAACTTTTGCTGGCCACGTTCATAAAGAATGCCGACCAGATTGACGACGACATCAGCGCCATCAATCGCTTGTTTCACCGAGGCCTCGTTTCTGACATTCGCCTGAACGATATCAATCCAGCCAGGCGCTCCCGCCAAGCGAACATCGCCGGCCAAATGCGGACGCCGGACCGCAACCCGAACTCGGTATCCAGCTTCGACAAGCGCGCGTGCTGTATAACGGCCTATAAACCCCGACCCTCCGAACAGTGTGACCAGCTTGTCGCCCATCTCAACCTCGCTCCAGACTAAATAACTCTTCGCTGCGTGTACCTACTGGACTCGTTCTGCTTGTCCATATCTGACGTCAGAAACAGAATATCAATTTTAACGGCCTACTGTCGAGTGAGCACACCCGCACAGGCACCGCAAAAGTGGCGCAGCCATTGCAGTGACTAGATTCTCAGGCCCCATGGAAGCACATAATTGACGGACACAGCGAACAATCAGGACGCTAAGCAGGTCGGCTTACTTGCAGTTGCAGGCGTTATGGCGCGTGTCAGCTCGCAAGCCATGGCAATCGTGCTTTTGATTATTGCTGGGCGCTTTCTCTCGGTCGATGAGTTCGGCGTTTATGTACTCGCGTCGATTATGATCATTCTGCCGCTAACCCTGCTATATACAGGTGTTTACCATTACATTCTGAGAGAACCGCGCTTTGAGCAGACGAAGGGGTCTGCTTTTAGCCTGCAGCTCGTTTTTGCGCTGGCGCTTTCCGTATTCGTTCTGTTGATCGCATGGCTCACACTGACCATGGGATGGGGTAGGTTCCTCGCGATCCTAATTGCCAGCACGACGCTTCTCCCCATTCTTGGCGCGTTTGGTAGTTGGCACGAAGGCATAGTCCTCAGACGGGGCAAGGTCGCATATTATTATGGCTGCCTCTTCTTCTCTGAGTTTGTCGGCTTCATCATTGGTGTCTACACTTTGTACATTGGGTTCGGGGTATGGTCTCTGATCATTGGAAAATTTGTGACCGCCATCGTTTTTCCCTTGGCGCTCGCCTTCAAATCCGAACGGATGCCTAAACCCGCCTGGAACCAAGACGACATTCCAGAGATCTTTAATTACGCGACGGGCCTATATGGAAACGTGATTCTCTCGTTTGTCTCGGCCTATGGCGCAACGATCATCACAGGTGCGTTTCTCACCACAACCGCGGTTGCGTTCCTGAGAATGGCGACCAGAACCGCCGGGGCTGCATTCGATATCTTCTCGCAGACTTTCCGGACATTGGCTTGGCAAGCAGTCGGACGAATGGCACGCGAAGAGACCAGCTCGGCAACGACGCTGATCGGAATGTTGGCGCTGTATTTGAGTATCGTGACGTTCGTATTGGGCGCATTGTGTATCTTATCGCAAGACGCCGTCTATATCCTATTAGGCGAGAAATGGCTCGATATTGTCCCGATCCTGCAGATCATTTGTTGCATCAAAATCATTGGGACAGCCGAACAATTATCCTCTGCCCAGTTGAGCGCAGCAGGCCGGACGCGCTTTTTGGTCAAAGCTCGGACCGTTGAAGCCGTCATCATCACCATATCCGTGCTTATTGCGTCTCAGTTTGGATTGGTCGCTGTTGCGCTCAGCATGATCCCAGCGATCGTCGTATTCATCGTGATCTGCTATCGTGAAATGCTGCGCATGCTGGATGTGTCTGTGAAGCAGGTCATTCTGGGCATTGCCCCAGGTGTACTTGGTGCCTTCGCTGCATTATCTACTGTCTACACATCATCGGTGTTGATGTCCGAAAGCGGCGCCCTATTCAGGCTCATCGCGTCTTCAGCGATCGGGGCTGGCGCCTATCTTTTGATCGCTGCCGTCCCACTTCGCCATTGGACACAGCGCACGCTAAAAACAGTCAGTACGGCAATCCTCCCCGCGAAAGAGGCTTAAGGCCCCTGAACGGGCTTGCTGGATCAAACTTAAAGCAATCGTGTCAGCGCGTGGCTCAGAGCACACTGCGAAACCGGCCCTTTATGTCAACGACGTGCGAATACGATCCTGCATCAGATCAACGAAGGATTGCCCCCAACCTTCTTCGGATGAGCATATCTCACCTGCATTGTTGAAGGCGCTTTCGCTCATACGCTTGATCAGCGCATCATCATCGCGCCATTCAAGGATCAGCTTAAGAAGTGAGCCCTCCTCGAAGGGATCGAACACCTGTCCGAATTTCAACTCATCAACCTTTGAGGCCAGTGAACTTGGTTCGGAAATGATGACTGGTATCCCGCTCAGAGCAGCTTCCGCGACCACCAGCCCATACGGCTCGCGCCAGCGCCCTGGGACGATAACAGCGCGCGCAGATTTGGCATATTCCGAAAGTTGGCCGCGGTCGCAAAACCCAGCAAACTTGATGTTCCCGCATTCTGGCGTAAGAGCATCGAAAAGTTCGCCCTCGCCAACAAATGTCATAGGAATCTTTGCTTGGCGCGCCACATCGTAAGCAAGGTCGGCGCCCTTTTCCCGGCTAAGCCGACCAATGTATAAAAAAGATGCGTTATCTTCTGCACGTACGCGCGCAGAAGCATAAGCAGTGGCCGGGTTCGGAATGCTGAACAGTCTTGGCGGACTGAATCCCGCTGAGCGCATGATTTTTTCCATGCCTTCATGCAAACAGACAAAGGTCATCTCAGAATCGTTGAAACGAGCCATTTTCTGCAAGCTTGCATGACGCAGCACGCGCCAATATTTGTCTGCCGCACTTCTGCGGTCGCACTGGCTGCGCCAGCAAGCGGCCGACATCGGCTTCAGCTCGCAGGGGCGCCCACTTGGAAAATGGAGTAGGCCGCCATTTGGGCACACATTGAAAAAGTCGTGACAAGACACCACCGTCCGCGCAGCGACAGGCTCTAAACTGCGAAATACACCCGGGGACAGGATCTGCGCCCAGTTATGAAGATGGTAAGCGGTGTTTGGGGTGTCATGCTCTGCAATCCAGTCAGATATAAGCTGAACCGCTTTTTGATTGTAAATGCCGCCGAGTGCCGCCCGGCCAGTTCGTCCTTCGGAAAGACCAGACTGTCCAACCGACAGGGTCGTAATCCCGTATTCGTCTAAGCTGGCATCATCTTTCGCACCGGTAATGTAGGTGACGGGGTGGCCGAGTTTTCGATACTGAATCGCACTCAGCCGCGCGAGGTGCGTTGCGCCGCCTCGAGCTTCAATTCTGTCATGGATCACAACAATGCGATCTAGCATTCGGGTCCCCTAATGAACTGACGCATAACTTGCCTGCAAACGGCGGACCAAGTGTTGACATCTTTGGCAAGAAATTTGCTTAAATCAATCGGACGATGATAATTCATGGACAAGGAAATCTGCGTTATGCCAAGCATTGCGGTTGTGATCGCCTCTCTAGGGCGCCCTGAAACTGTAGGCGAAGTTGTGAGCTGTCTCAGACGCCAAAGCAGGCCTGCAGATAGGATCGTACTGTCGGTCACCAGCGAAGCTGATTTGCCGACCGGAATTGACCTTGATGACATGGATATCCTCTATGGCAGCAAGGGCTTGTGCGCCCAACGAAATCGCTCCCTGGAGCTTCTACAAAACGATTATGACTATATCGTTTTCTTCGATGACGATTACGTGCCTTCGCGCTATGCGCTTGAAGGGATTGAGCGATATTTTGAAGATCAACCAGGCATTGTTGGCATCAGTGGCAACATGCTCAAAGATGGCATTGGAGGTCCTGGCGTTAGCTTCGACGAGGCCGTCAAAATCGTGGAAGACTATGACCGCCAACCCGCACCAGACGTAGAGATTATCGAAGAGGTTGACGGGCTCTATGGATGCAACATGGCTTTCAGAGCCAGCACGATCGGGGACAAACGATTTGACGAGAACTTACCAGCATATGGCTGGCTCGAAGATAACGATTTCTCGAACCGTCTGATGCCACATGGAAAGCTTGTTTACACAACCGCATTTGCAGGCGTCCATTGCGGCGTCAAGAAAGCGCGCTCACCTGGCCTAAGGTTAGGTTATTCGCAGATTGCGAACCCAGTTTATCTGGCGCGCAAGGGCACTGTCACTTGGCGAAAAGCCTTAAAGCTTATGAGCCGAAACTTTCTTGCAAATCATGCAAAAACCTTCACGCCCGAACCATGGGTCGATCGCTGGGGACGCTGCAAAGGAAACTGGCGAGCGCTTCGCCACGCCCTGACTGGAAAACTCTCACCGTTATACATATTGGAGCTTTAGGTTTCGATGCATGACGCGAGCCATCAGAACGTTTGTATCATAAACGTTAAATACTCGCCGAATCTCGGCGACGGCATCATATCGGAGTGCCTAGAGCACGCTCTCATCGAAAGCGGTGAAGCCAAGGCCATCAGCATTTGCGATCTGGCAGGACGGCGCGACTTTGGCGACGGGATCGACCGATCGCGGCAGTCCATCCGCTCGATACTGTCTGCGATGCCATCGAAGCTGAGAGAGCTGTTCCTTTTTGCAGCCTTGAACGCCTTGGTCGCGCTTAAGCTAAAGTCTCATTATCGCGAGGCATTGGAAAACGCCGATCTTGTACTCATCGGCGGCGGACAGCTGATCGCCGACAAGGACATGAACTTTCCAATCAAACTCCGCGCCGCCCTTAACGCGTTACCAAAACGAGATTTGGCCGTTTCGCTTTACGCCGTGGGTGTGTCTGCGAGCCTTGGTCACAAAGGCATATCCATCTTTAAAAAGGGCTTGAGCGGACGCCTCACCGCTGCGAAGGTTCGTGACGAGCACTCAAAAGCGCGCTGGGACACTCATTTTGGGGAGCCCGCCGCAAGCATCGTTTGGGATCCGGGTCTCCTGACTAGCAAAGTCTATCCGCCTAGAGAGAAATCTAAGCAAAAGACCGAACGGCCGTTGTGCGGCCTCGGCATTACAAATCCGGACACGCTCAATACGCACTTGGACGACCCTCAAAAGGGGATGAACAGGGCAGATTGGGTTTCATTCTATGTGACTTTGATTGAGGCGCTCAATCAAAGAGGAATGAACGTGGAACTGTTCTCAAACGGGCCGTATGATGACGAGCTTTTCATCGACGAGGTGATCGAGGCGGCGTCTCAGAGTGAGGCAAAGCCTGCTCAATTTGCGCGCGCCGAACGTCCCCTGAAACCGGAAGATTTAGCCTATACGATCGCGAAATATGATACTCTGGTCGCGCACCGCCTGCATGCGAATATCATTGCCTATTCCTATGCCATTCCGCATGTCGGGATGGGGTGGGATGCGAAAATGCAGGGCTTTTTCAACGAGGTCTCGCGTTCCAGCTATTTACACGATGTCTCAAATCAGCACGACGCATTGCAAGTTGCAGACTCTGCTCAGCGTTCGTTGAATGATCCAATTGATCGAGACCATATTGATGCGACGCAATCGGCCATCTATCAGCAGGTTCGAACTCTGTTTGACCTGAACAAAGCGAAGTCTGGCTCATGAGTATTGCTGTTATCGGCATCATCACAGCCCTGTTTGGCATGCTCGCGACCTTGCGGTCATCCACGCAGACGCTGACGGTATTGTGCATCGCAGCCTTGCTAGGCGCGGCATCCGCGCTTGCACTGGGATCGGCAAACATCACACCAGGCCACCTTTGTGTCGGCTTCTTCGTGTTGGCCGTTCTGATCCGTAAGAACGCAGTGCGATATGCATTACCGGCGGTTATACGAGGGCGCCCCGGCATCTTTCTGGTTGTCTTGAGTGTGTGGGCTTTGGTTGCAGGCTACGCAATGCCCAGAATTTTTGCGGGCGACTTTATGGTGTTTCCTCTTAATAGCGCGACCAAGAGAATTCTTGAGGTGCCGCTTTACCCGTCAAGCGCGAACTTTAACCAGGCGGTATACTTTTTGTCAGGGCCATTGATATTTCTGGCGACCTCCTCTCTTGCGCGTTCGGAAAAAATGCTGTGGTTCGCTGCGCGCGCATTGATTTTTGCGGGCATTTTCAATCTGTTTATCGTTGCCATCGACACAGTCACTTTCGCCGCCGGAATGACCGAGATTCTGAGCTTTGCGAGAAACGCCGATTATGCCCAACTCTTTTCGCATCAATGGATGGGCATCAAACGGGTGACCGGCACATTCCCGGAAGCCTCCTCATATGCCAGTGTTGCAGCACTCCTATTCGCCTTCAATTTCCGTCTTTGGCGCGGCGGGGTGATGACGAACCTTACCGGGCCAACGGCGCTTTTCACGTTCGTGTCCATCCTGTTCTCGTTTTCGTCGACCGGCTATGCCGCGCTGTTCGCGTACATCGCCGTCGCTTACTCTGGCGCCGCGTCTGGGCTGACGCACCGCGAGTCAAATCTCCGCAGATCATCGACCAATCGGCTAATCTTTCTATCCTTGGGTCCAATGGCCGCTCTTGGCGCAGCTATTGCCGCCGCCCTCAACCCGGCGCTCTTGGACCCAATACTGGCAACATTTGACAATTCCGTAACCAGTAAGCTTGGCAGCGCGAGTGGTTTAGAACGCACCAGTTGGAATATGAGCGGTCTAAACGCATTCTTTCAAACGTGGGGATTAGGCGCGGGCACGGGCAGCGTCAGAACATCAAGCTTTGTAGTTGCCGTGATGGGCAATCTCGGCGTGATGGGTATGATCCTATTCGCCTGCTTCTTTGCCCGCCTGTTTCTGTCAAAGCCAGAACGGATGTCTCCGGGCGCCACGATCGAAATGAAACAAATCGCATCGGCAGCACGTGCTGGCGCGTTTACCTATTTGGTCGCAGCCTCGGTATCGCATGGCTCTATCGATCTCGGCATTCACTTCTATGTTTGTGCAGGCATCATTTGCGCGTCTGTTTTCTACACGCGTACAGCGCCCGTGCGCCTTCCCGACCAGAACCAGAACTATGTCCCAACAGCGGCTGCTGGAGCGCTTGGAAGGTGAAATTTCGGCCGTCAATTCGGTGCCTTCGTGTGGACGGCCTCAGAAAATAGAAATCGGTGATCAAACAGGATGCGTTTAGACCTTGAAGAAAATGCCAATAAAAATCGCTCTGATCGCTGAGCCCGAATTTGCAAACGCTGATTGGTTTAAGAGGCTGACGTCCGAGATCGCCGCGGCGAAGGACTTGGCAATTGTGCGCCTTGTGTTTTCGAAGCCCGACTCAACCAAGATCAACTGGTCCAAACGATTGGCGCGCGCTTGGTGGCAAATCGAAAGAAGAGCAGTCCTGCGAAGCCGCGGTCCAAATGAAACGGTAAGTCCAAACGATCTTGGAAGCGCCGAGACCTCTGACGAAGACAAAACACCTGTCCCATCTCCCGCACAAGCTGACCTGGTGATCGATTTAACGCGTACGCCTGGCGCTACAATTTCCGCGACTGAAACGCGTTTTGGCGTCTGGTATGTCGATGTTCTCAAGTCGGCGCCTTACGCGTTCGCAGTTGACTGCCTCATCCACAAGAGAAGCGGTGCCGAAATCAACCTTTTCAGAGTCGCGCCCAACGAAAATGAGCATCAGGCCTTAGGGCAAGCCTTCGTTGACCTCAGACCAACCGCCTTAATGTTGGATCAAGCCATTCTGGAGAAATCTGCGTCGCTCATGCTTCGGGAGTTGAAACGCACCGCCATGACGGAGCGCTGTGAAACCGAGAGAGGCAACCCATCGGCCGCTTACGATCACCCCAGTGCGAGCCAAATGGCGTTTTACCTTTTTAGACTGTTCCAAACCGCGATCAGTCGCTCCATCGAAAAAGTGCTTGGGAAACTGCAACTCCGCCCAGGCGCATTTGAGCTTCGGTTTGGGCAGGCATCGGCTTTGTCGTTTGACTTATTCAAGCTCACCTCGATCAAGAATCCAAAGGGTCACTATTTCGCGGACCCATTCTTGTTCAGGCAAGATGAAGAAACCTATGTCTTCTTCGAAGACTATCAGTATCAGAAACGAAAGGGTCGGATCTCGGTTGGTAAACTCGTAGATGAGACCCTGACTGACGTCAGATCAGTTATCGAAACAGACTATCACATGTCCTTCCCGTTTGTTTTTTCAAAAGGCGGCAAGATTTACATGATCCCGGAAACCGGCGCTTCAAAACAAATTGAACTTTGGGAGTGCAGCAGCTTTCCAGACCGTTGGTTCAAATCAAAAAACATTATGAAAGATATCATCGCGGCCGACTCAGTAATATTCGAACACAATGGCACCGATTGGTTATTCACAAGCACGTCAAGCGATAGTACGGGTGACTTAAACTCAGAGTTACACTTGTTCAAATTCTCTGGTGATGATCTCGACACTGTAGAAGCTCATCCTTTGAACCCAGTGATAATAGACTCGAGACGGGCTAGAAACGGGGGACGAATTCTATCGATCGACGGAGAGAATTATAGGGTGTCGCAAAACAAGTCATTCGGCATTTATGGCGCGGGATTGAATCTAATGAAGATCGACGCGCTGACCATGACCGAGTATCGCGAGAGCGTATCTCGAACGGTTTTACCTGCTGGAGCGAATAACGCGATTGGCTGTCACCATTTGGACGTGTTGGAGGATGTCTTAATCACAGATGTTCGCCTGAAATACGATCCTTAGCCGATTACGCACGCCAACTGCGCAATCAGTAGACGCCAGATATCGCGCGCAAATCGATACGCTGCGCCGCTGTGAAACATTCTTCTTCGATTTAGGCGATAATGGCGCTTCCGGCCGAGGTTGGAATCGATATTGCACCTATAAATGCGAGCACCGCATCGTTAGACTGCGAAGAATATGAAACAAGTTCTGGTTATAAATGACTCTTCGCAGCCTCTGGGTGGGGCCAGCAGCCTCGCGCTCAAATCTGCACGGTTGTACAAAGAACTTGGATTGTCTGTCACATTTCTGACGGGACAGAGCCCACCAGAGGGTTTCGAAGAGCTTGGCATTGACGTGATCGCTTTGGGCAAAGAGCGTCTTCTCGATTCACCGCGTCATGTTGCAGCATCCCGTGGCTTTCACAATTTTAAGGCGCAGCAAGCGCTTTCGAATTGGATCAAAGAGCACGACACACCCGATACGGTCTACCACATGCACAACTGGGCGCAGGTCCTATCGCCAGCCATTTTCATACCCCTGCGGCGAGTGTCTGAGCGTACGATCATAACCTGCCATGATTTCTTTGGCCTGTGTCCAAATGGCAGTTTCACACATTTCAACAAATCCTCGGTTTGCGAGCTCGATCCGCTTTCGACGAAATGTCTCTTGAGCCAGTGTGACCGGCGAAACCCAATTCACAAATATTGGCGGGTTGCGCGGCAAATCCACCTCAACACAATTTCGAACCTGAAAAACGGCGCCTACACGATGGCTTACATCCACCGCAAGGTTGAGGAACGTTTCCTGAAAGCAGGTTTCAATCAGGACCGTGGCATCGTGATTCCAAACACGGTTGCCGCTTGGTCAGAGACAAGAGTGCCCGCTGAGAACAATAAGACATTTCTATTTGTTGGCCGAGTGGGCGCTGACAAAGGCGCAGACATAGCGCTTGCTGCAGCCGATGATGCGAATGTTCCTTTGACGCTCGCGGGCAATGGTGAGCTTTTAGAGTCAAGCATGACCAGATATCCAAAAGCGGAATTTTTGGGTTGGACTTCACCTAGTGACTTATCAAAACTGGCCCAAACGGCGCGCTGCTTAATCGTGCCGAGCCGCGTCACTGAGCCGTTCGGATTGGTTATCCTTGAAGCCGCGATGAGTGGAATCCCCGTACTTGTCTCCGACAGAGCGTTCTTAGCGACCGACATCGAGCGTTTGGGAATGGGGTATGCGTTCAGCATAAATCAGCCGAACGATCTCGCAAACAAAATCAGCCAGCTCTCTCAATCCGACTCGATAATCAAAGCAATGAGTGAAGCTGGGTTTCAAGGCGCGAGCGGTCTTTGCATGTCAGACGCCGATTGGATTAAGTCGTATCGTGAGGCACTCGAAGGCCTTTTGGTTCATAGTCACGAAACAGAACTATCTGCAGGGCACTGCTAGGAATGACGCCCGCAGCCACACTCAGGGACCTTAAGGGTTCAGATCAGCTCGATTCCGAACTCGTACGCGATTGGGAACGGCTCCAAGCCGGATCCGACGCTTTGCAGAGCCCGTTCTATGCGTGGCAGTTTACCCAAATCATGGCCCGGCACAGGGATGATGTCAGTGTTGCGACCTTCCAAGACGAACACGGCATTTCAGGGATTCTACCGTTCCATCGCCAGAAGCTGAAAGTGGCGGCCCCGGTCGGCGCACAAATCTCAGACTATCAGGGAATAATTGGTCATCTACCCGCCAATTTAAACGCAAAGGATGCCCTTAAAGAGCTTGGCTTGGCTGCCTATGATTTCAACCACGTACCGCGCGATCAAGGCCTGTTCGAACGTGCTGCGTTTCGGTTCACGCATTCCCCTCGCGTCGACTTAAGAGCGGGACTAACCGACTGGCGCAATACGGTTTTGGCGCAGACGAGCAGCCTGAAAAACATTGAGCGAAAGCGGCGAAAAATTGAACGCGAACTTGGAAGCCTCAGATTCTGCGTTCATGACACTGATCGCAGAGCCTGGGATGCATTTGTGCTCTGGAAACGCGCGGCGTTAGAAGAACAAGGAAATTCAGGCTTCCTAACCGATGCCTGGTTGAATGCTGTTATTGAAGACATCAGAGATACGCAAACTGCCGAATTCAGCGGCGCTTTCTCCACGCTTTACGCCGGCGACACGCTGGTCGCGGCGCATTTTGGCATGTGCTCTCGCACGGTTTGGCACTGGTGGTTTCCAACTTATAGCTCGGACTATCAAAAGTACTCGCCAGGCCTGATTCTATTACTGTTCTGTATCGAACATGCGGCAGAAGCTGGTTTTTCTGAACTGGATTTTGGACGCGGAACACAACGGTACAAGAGAGAGCTTTCAAATGCTCAAAGAAACCTTTGCGAAGGCGCGATTATTGATGCCGGAACGCTCGGAGGTGGTGCAAGAGCATTGCGCAAAAAAGGCTATGGTTTGCTGCAATCTGCGGGCGCTTCTGAACGGGTGATTGAGCTATTCCGCAGGGGCTCAGACCGTGTCCTCGGCGCTGTACGAATTGGCTAAGTTGCCCGACGTTTCAAGCGTTGCTTCAATCGATTGTAGGCGAGTTGCAATCCATCGATGAGAAGCAGTTTAATCCCGTTGAAATTCCATGGGTAGAAACGCAACGATTCAATGTCCTGCGCGAGCGTGGTCCATAGTTTCGTCCACGCAGCTTCCTTCCCACAAAACTCGAAAGTCTCATACTCCTCAGACGTTGCGTATGAGATCAGTCGTTGAAAAATCATTTCACCAGGAGAGACAGCGCTGTAAGCCTCGTTATATCCTGTTTTCAGCGCCCAAAAGCGATTGCGCCATGAGACAGCAATCACGGTTGCTGCCGCAACTCCACCGACCTCTAGAAAACACATACGAAGGTCTCCGAGGCTCGCCACCGATCTTGAATACTGTCGATAAAATTCGCGCTGCGCCGAATCTTGAGCCAACGCCGTACCAACCCGGCTCTTCCAGCTTTTTGACTCGACCTCAATCGCTTTTGCGAACAGCTCATCCACTTCATCGACAGTTGGAGACAGCACTTTCAGATCCACCCCGCCGAGCTCACCTGCCTTTTTGATTTTGCGAGTAGCCACTTTGCGGCGCCGTTTACTGAACTTTGAGAGTGGATCGATCCAAGACTGATCTAGCTCCAGGCAAGGCATCGCTCTGGTCGGCAGGCGGCGAGACAGGACAAAACCTTTACCACCGGCAGCATGCTTCAACTCGTCCAACAAGCCATCTGATGTCGGGTAATGCCCCAAATCAAGCACTTCGCCCATCGCGACTAAGTAGCGGGCGACCTCCGCCAGCATAGGCTTAGACACGACAGCGAGCCCAACCGATTCCCCCTGATCAATGCCGCCGAGAAGGCAAACGCGGTTACTGGGGCAACGGTAGAACGCGATCGCTGCCAATCGGTTATCGTGTTCATCGCTGACACGAACGACAAACGCTCGGTCCAGAGACGTGTACGCGCTTGCGGACGCTAGGAGCCACTCTCTCGTATGCATCGGCAACGTATGCGCCTGGTCCGGCTCAGAATGAGATGCCAGATTGTCTTCCAATCGGCCGATGCTGAATCGAAAGTGTGTCACGCGCTCTCTCTACCCGCTGGATTTACTGAAGTTTCCAAAGTGAGGAAGCGTCGATATCTATGTTTGACTTACGGTTCTCGAGGGTTGCGCTGTTAGCTTGAGAAAGTCCGGTCGAACGTACAAGAAGTTCAATGGGGTGCTTCTAATCAAGCGCGCAAAGATCAATGGGATCGCGACAGCGCCAACAAGGATAATTGCTGTGGCCAGCCCAATGCTACCCAATGGCTCGCCGACCCTTGTAAGCACCATTTCACCGAATTTCATCGGAATGAAGAATGTCAGATAAACGATCAGCGAGTTCTGACCGACATACCGAATAGCATTCCCGACATTATACTTCGCCATCAGCACACCGAGTGCACAAACCGCGCCGGCGCCAACCAATCCGAATATCGGAGCGACGACAGGCACATGGTGCATCCCGATCTTCGCGAAGTACCAGTTCACAACGCCCCATACGAGGAGACCGCCAATTATCAAACTAGTCTGTGGACGAAGGTCATCTGCAATCTTGAAGATGTGTTTTGCGAACGCATAACCGACATAGAAATAGATGAATCTGTCCATGAACTGATCAATGACAAATGCTCCGGTTTCGGGAATGCTACTATGGTAGATCGTATTCATAGCAACACCGAACACGACCATCATCCAAGTCGGTACATTCCGTGTGACCCGCACAAAAATGTAGAACACAGCAAGCATATGTAGGAACCAGAGTGCGCCTACGGGCTCGATAAATGCCCAAGCAATCGATTGCACAAATTCAAGCGGATTGCCAAGCAGCATGCCAGGCTCTCGCACAGCCGTCAGAATGACCATCCAAAGCGTATAGAAATACAAGAAGTGAATGATCTTCCGATCGACATAGGGCTTGATATCTGAGTTGATCGAGCGGTGCAGGAAGAAGCCCGCAATCAAGAAGAAGTCGGGCATCCGGAAAGGCTGCGCGAAATCTACGACCGGTCGCAGCCAGCCCTCAGCGCCCACAGCATACTCGTAATTGTTTACGGTATGCATCATGACCACCAAAATCATGCAGAGGCCTTTGGAATAGTCGATCCAATCGACACGCGCCGGTTTGTTCACGCTTAGAACGCTGCCGCTCGCATCAACTTTGCCGAGATTCTTCTCACCTTGATCAGCCATTTGTCCCACCATTTCTAACTCGTCACTGCCAGTTTACTCTATTCGCTCCGTCGCGTGTCCAAAACACCTCAATCAGACGAATAGTATTTGCCATAAGACCCGTATCCTGAGTGTCCGTAGCCCTGTCTGTGATACTTATTCATATCGACTCTGTTCAGCGCGATACCTGTCACATTCGCCCCAAAGTCAGCCAAGATCGATAAGGTTTCTTTCAGCGCGGCGCGATTGGTCTTGAGCCAGCGCGCGACGACGACAGTTTGATCAACCTTACCCGCTAGAACTCGAGTTTCCGCCATCAGCAGAATTGGACCTGTATCGAAAATGATAAGATCATACGTGTCCTTTAACGACTCGAGCATTTCATCGAAAACTTTCGAGCCAAAGACATCGCGCGGCGTGTGTCGGTCCACTGTCAAAGGCAGAATGTCGAGATCGGTCTTCTCATCCTTGAGCACCGCTTCTTCAATTGAACACTCACCGAACAGGAATTCCAGGAAACCATGCGAAGGCGTGTCGCCGACGGAGTTCATCGACAATTGGCGACGACGGAAGTCACCGTCGATAATCAGGGTTCTTGTTCCTGACATGGCGGACATGCGGCCCAAGCCATAGGTCAAAGTCGACTTACCTTCGTCGGGTTGCGATGACGTGATCGCCACGGTCTTAACGGTCGAGTCGAGATCAGCGAACATTAGGGATGCACGCAAATTCCTCAACGCCTCAGCATAGCTCGACATCGGATTGCTCACGAGATACTCGCCAGGGTCTTTCCGACCTGCACCACTAATCTGCGGGAAATTGCCTAGGAATGGCACTTTGAAATTGGTTTCGATATCTTCGCCTGTGCTGATCTGGCTATTCAGCGACTCGATGACAATCACCATCAGCCCCCCAAGGAGCCCTCCGAGAACAAGACCAATCGCGAGGTTTAGTGATGTTTTTGGGAATGAAGGTACGCCTGGGACAGTCGCGCGCGATAGAATGCGAGCATCTGCTTCCGCCAGGTCTTCTTGATCATCGATTTGTTTATAGCGCTCGAGATAGGTCTCATATGTTGTGCGCGAGGCTTCGGCGTTCCGCTCAAGCTCTCGTAGGCGCACACTGGCGCGATTGTTCTCAGCAAGAGTCGCGCGCATGCTCGACAGATTGCGCTCGAGGCTGTTGAGGCGCTGTCGAGAAATCGTCACTTCGCTTTCAAGGTTCGAAACAATTCGGCGAACTTCCGTCTGGATTTGCGTATCAACATTGGCAATCTCACGATTAATGCGCTGAATTTCCGGGTGGTTTGGCAAATAACGGTTCTCTAGATCCGCTTTCTCACGGTTGATTTCCGCTTGCTGGCGGCGCAGCTCATTGATCACGGGCGATTGTAGCGCCTCACCGCTGACTTCAGCCGATCCACCACTTTGGGCGATCGAGCGCATGGAATTCAACCGCGCTTCGCGTTCGGCAAGATCGGCACGCTGAACGATGAGTTGTGCGTTCAAATCCGTCATTTGCTGTTCGTTTAGGGTCGTCTGTCCGGTCGCGAACAGTCCGGATGCAGATCTATAGGCCTCGACCAAACTCTCCGCTTCATTGAGCTCTACTCGCAGATCAGAAAGCTGGTCTTCAATCCACGCATTGGCGCGGCGCGTAGCCTCGTATTTTGCGTCTAGCTGCTCGACCAAATACTGATCAGCGATGCCATTTGCGATGGCTGCTGCAAGTTCGGGATCATGACTGTCAGCTGTGATCTGGATGCCATAGGTCGTACCGATCCTATAGGCGCCCGTCTTATGTAGAAGAACCGAAACAACGAGATCCATTTCGCGCTTTTCAGCTTCGTCTGGGGTCCGCGTGCGGACCGGGGCTTCTGACGCCCCTCCGAAGATCCCTTTGACGAAAGATCCGACGCTCGACTTCAAATTGTCGACCATCCCCGGCTCTTGTAAGAGTGGGTTAAACTCAGGCGACTCGACGAGATTGAGCTTGCGAACGATTTTCTCTGCGAGTGACCGTGACCGGATGATTTCCACTTCTGTGTCGACAACTGCTGAATCTGGCGCGAGCCCCGACAAAACAGAGCCGAAATCCACGACATTTGTTTCACGAACATCAATAATCACGGACGCACCAGTCGAATAGACAGGGCGCGCTTGGAACGTGAAGATCGCGACGGCTGCAAACACAAACAGCATCGTTATGAAGAAGAGAGGCAACCGTCTCCGAAAGGCCCGCACCACTTGGTTCGGATCGGTAATATTGTCCTCGGTCGGCAAACCGTACTCAGTTGCATATGCAGACCGATTCGACATTCTGGCGTCCAATCTAAATGGCTTGTTCACAGTATACGTCCTCTAATGGCACACGCCTTCTGCTATGCCAGCAAGTCTTAGACCGGAATTCGCCAATTACGGGAAAATACGCAGACCGATCAATAGGCGGTTCTCAGTGAAGTCTTGCACATTAGAAGATTGGTCCGTCAACTCATAAGACCCATCTACCCAGATATTCGGGTTGAGTTTCCAAGTTGCTGACGCTCTGACGTTCCAGCGATCATCATTTCGATCAATATTTTCAAAGTCGAAATTGGTAAATCGTGCCTCTCCTGTCAGGATTACATTGCGTCGCAGCTCATGATCTGCCCGGGCGCTAACATTTGTGCGCACCGCCGCGTTCGATTGAATGATACCTGGATCAATCACACCGCTACCAGCGCCGAAGCTCATTGTGGTCAATTGAGTTGCGAACCATTGCAGATTCCCGTCAAGCGAGAGTCCGTCTACGTCTTCGATGTTTGGATCGTCATACTCGCTCTGGAAGGCCCCTAGACCAATATCGCCGCGCAACAAATTCCGCAGCTCAAAGTCGGTCCCGACCCGTACAGACGTCGTTGAGAAGTCACGGTTCAGTGGGTTGAAGATGTTTGGATCGTCATAATCTGCTTCGGTATAATCGACTTCGCCGAACAGTGCCCAATCGCGCTCGACGGCGTAAGATGCGCGACCAACAAACGATGTCACGTCACGGTCGCGGAAGTCCTGGTCCTGGAACAGACCACCATCAAGGGCGACATCATCATAGTCAAAGCTTTCTACACCAGCTGCGCCGCGAAGGCGCAGACGTCCGGTCTGATACTGTAGGCCAGCTTCGCCGCCGACGCGGGTATAATCAACCGGCTCTAGGGCATCTTGCACCGTCGCAATGTTAGAACGCGGTTCGGTCAAATCTTCCGCCTGAACTGCGCCAAACAGGTTCACACTGCGGCTGACATCGAGGCGCGTGTCCGCGCCAACGGAAAAGTTTGTGCGGCTTTCCGACGACACGTCGCCATACTCGCGGTGATCAATGCGGCCGCGAAGGCCAAGCGAGTGGCGGCTCCAAGTCGACTGAACATCGATGCTCGGGGTGACACCGATAAAATAGTCATCTGTTTCATTGGCAGACGTCGCAAACAGATTGTCTGTGAAGCCAGCAGCGAACCCGACTTCCGGACGAACGTTAAAAGCGCCCGAGCGGATCGGCAGGGGATCAAACTCAGGCTGAGCGCGGTCGGTGACAGCTTCATACTTGTTCCGAATGAAGAAGTCCTCGTCGGCTTGTGCAAAAGCACTTCCGGCTCCGAGGGCAACGCAGAGTGCACCCAGCGAACTAAGTTTTAGAAGATTATTTTTCATGCTGAATCGTGCCTGTCGATGTTAGAATTCACCCCGGCCACTATCCCCAAAAAGATGTAGTTCGAATTAATCGAACCAGAAAAAGCGCGAAAACTACTCTTGGTAGTCAGACGTTGGCGCGTTCGTGCTACTCAAAGGTGGCAGGTCTGATGACGCGGTTAGAATGATGCTGTTTGGAGCACCAGCGCCCTCTGGCTCTTCAACCTCGAAAACAGGACCGCTAGCTGCCAATTTAGTAGCACCAATGCGCGCTTCCAATGTCGGCATATCTGTTTCGGCTAGAGCCAGCATGTCGACGGCAAACGTATTTGCTTGACCACAAACATTATCTGCGTCCGCGAGGATGCGCAGGGCCGCCAAGATTTCATCCGTGCTCGACTGCATTTTGGTTGCTTCTTCTTTGAAGTCCGCCTGCATCGCTTGTGGAGATTCGCAGGACGCATAAGCCGCAACGGACCAAGCCAGGCCTTCGCCAAGCGCGTAAGAATCAGTCGCTTTGTCTGCAGCCGCAGAAAGACTCGCCACCGCACCGATGGCTGTCACAGCCAGTATTTTACTAATCATTGTGTCACCCTTTTTTTGTTCTATACTCGAAATGAGACAATCGGAAAAGTTACACTCGCGCATCAGGCGAGTGACTTAGAAAAACCGTTCTACAACGCGAATTGTATCACCCGGCAGGATCGGCGTCGAAGGATCGAGTTGAACGCGAAACTCTTCTGAATCTTCTGCGCCTTTGATCAGTATGATCGATTCATTGGCGCGGTAGGTAAATCCGCCGGCTGTGGCCACCGCATTCAGCACTGTTAGCCCGTTTGAGTATGGATATTCACCCGGCTGACGAACTTCGCCCAGAATGTAGAAGGGACGATAATTTAGGACTTCTGCATTGATCCGCGGCTCGCGTAGATATCCGTCAGCGTAGCGTGCCTCGACGGCCCGCTGAAACTCACGAACGGTCAAATTCAGGGCTGGCACTTCACCGATCAGAGGCAGAGACACTGTACCGGTGCCATCTAAGACGTATTCACCAGACAGTTCAGGCTCACCGAAGACGGTAACGCGCAACTGATCTGCCGCACCCAGCCGGTATTCCCCGACCGTGCGCTCGGCCATCGCGGTTGGCTCTGAAGACGACGATCCTGTCGGGACCGATTCACAAGCTGTGACGCCTCCGATCAGGAGTGTTGCAAGTCCAATAACGAAGCGCTTCATGCGGTTGTCCCTTTGTAAGCTACGTGTCGGTAGCAATGAATTCTACTGTTGTGCCGGTCAATTTGGCAGCTGTAAGGCGGCCTGTAAAATAAGCGCCTGTATCAACATTGATCCGCCGATGGTCACTATGTGGTTGGTCCACTGGCGTATGTCCATGAACGACCATAACATCGAATGTCGACTTGCCGCCAAGAAACTCATCTCTGATCCACATGAGATCATCGTCGCTTTGCTCTGCGAACGTCTTGCCTGGTCGTAGCCCAGCATGTGCGAAGCCATAACCACCAATTCGAACGCTGGTGGGCAGTGTCATCAAGAATTTCTGATGGACGTTTGGAATCGCCTTCAAAAACGCATCATGCGCTCTTTCCCACTCTGTGTTCAGCGACAAGCTACGCGGAGGGCGGACTCCATAGGACACGAGCGTCTCTCGCCCGCCATAGGCTGCCCATTTCGGGCCAAATCCCGGATCAGCGAGGAATGACAAGATCGCATCCTCATGATTGCCCTTCAGAAAGTGCGTTTCGAACGGCTCCAATCGATCACTTAAAAGGATTTCGATCACCTGCCGGGATTGGAGACCACGATCGATATAGTCGCCGAGAAAGACCAGATGCGCTTTGCCTTCAAACCCCTCGATATCCGCTTCAATTTTGTCGAGCAGTCGCTCCAATAGATCGGCGCGTCCATGAATGTCACCGATGGCATAGACCCGGGCATCGCCGTCTAGCAGAGGCCCATCTGGCAAGGTCAGCTGAGACACGTTCACGGGCGCTGGTTTGGGTTTGCTTTTTGGTCGCTGCGAGGAGCGTTCGGTCGTCGATGGCCTGCCAAGGCCTAAGGCCCGTCCAACCTGCCGCGCAAGCGCCACGCAAAGCCCGCTGATCCCGGACACAATTGTCCCGAAAAAGCGCTTCAATCCGCGCTGAAAGTCGTGCACCTGGTTAGGCATCTCGGTCGCCACGTTATCCCCTTAGCGCCGAGTTATAGCCGCTCAGGGCGGCTAAATCTATGACGGCACGGCAAGTAAACTGTTCATACTCACGGCGTGAATATGCATCGTTCATACCAGATGGGAGGATGACTAAAAGATGAGCTGAAAAATGAAGGCCCAGAAGGCGGAACAAATGACTGTGACGCCCACAACGGTGCGCCACAACGGCCATTTCACCGAACTCTTTTTCTGGGCTTGGCGCTCAACAAAAACTTGTTGAGATGGCAGCTGACTGACGGTTCGTCCTGCTGCATCGTTTTGACTGGCCCAATAGCGCATTCGGTTCACTTCCGTTGGCTCTCTAATAATGGATATAGATCGAGCAGATTGATCAGTTCTTAATCAAATTGGGTGCGTTTTTTGCAACCACCCGTTCTTCATCTCTTCTTATTAACACTTAGCACTATTTCGAGAACAACAAGGCATAAAATTTGGTAACCCTTGATATGGCGGTGAATTTTCAACTGATTTATCGGATTTCGGTCGCCATCCCGGTGATCGCGCTCAGCGGTTTCGGTCTCTGGCTAAGCCTTGAAGCGAGGCACGACAATATCCGTGTGTCTCAAATTCAAGCCGGGGGCATTAACGCGCTGAGTCATGCCTCCGCGCTGACGCAAGAAACACGGGTGGAGCATCCGCTTGAATGGATCGCGACGGCGACGCAACTCAGCGCGAGCCAATCAGATCAAGACGCCGTCGCGATTAAATTGCTAGAAAACGCGCTCAGCGCAGATCCAGCGCATCCGCGCGCCTGGGCACTCCTGTCCTTCTTAAGAACACGAGAGGCCGGCAAATTTACGCCAGCGGCTGAATCAGCTTTGCAACGATCGAATGTGCTGTGCGGGTTCTGCGAACAAGACCTGCTCCAGTGGCGACTGACCTACACGTTGCAGCATTGGGCCGATGCCGACGAAACAACGCGAATGGCGGCCTTCAGAGGCGCTGATTTTCTGCGATGGTGGTACTTAGACTACGATTTCTTGAATCAAGTCCGCGCAAATGCCAATGAGCGAGGGATTGCGTTCGATCAGTACCGACGAGACGTCAACTCGCCTGTTCGCCCACACGAAGTGAACTAATCGGTCGATTACACCTGGATGCCGTTTGAAGCGAGAACGCGCTGAATACCGGCTTTGAAGCGATCTGGACCAAATTGATCCGCATGGGCCTGCAAGACTTTGGCATCAAACGTTGTCGCTTCGAACGTTTCAACAGCGGCGATAAGCGATTCAACTGTCTGTTCATGGAACAAGATGCCGGACGTCTTGTCGATCACGGTGTCGAGCGCGCCGCCTTTGCCATAAGCAATAACGGGACGGCCGGCCGCCATGACCTCAACTGGAACCATGCCAAAATCTTCTTCGCCTGGAAATACGAGCGCCTTACAGGCCCCAAAGCGGGCTTTCAGCTCTGAGAAATCGACCCGCCCCAAAAACTGAACGTTCGGTCCGGCCGCTTGTTCCAGCGCCTTCTTCTGCTCGCCGTCGCCAACCACGACAAGCGGCTTGTTAAGGCGGGTAAAGGCATCAACCACTAGATCAAAGCGTTTGTAGCCAACCATTTCACCAGCCGCGAGGTAGTACTCGCCTGGGCCATCGGTTTGAGCTTTCGCAAACTCAGAAACGGCCACCGGCGGAAACACGACTTCACTATCGCGCCGATAGAATTTTTGAATGCGCCGACTGACAAAGTTCGAATTGGCGACGAATTGATCAACGCGTGCGGCGCTGGTGACATCCCAGGTCCGAAGTCTGTGCGCGATACCTGGGAAGACCTGGCGCGCAAGCAATCCCGCTGTTCCGTAATAGTGGGGATAGAGATCCCAGATATAGCGCATCGGCGAGTGGCAATAACAAAGGTGGAAGGCATCAGGACTAGTGATAACGCCTTTCGCTGGACCAGATTCCGAAGAGATGACTAGATCATAATCAGTGAGGTCAAGTTCCTCCAAAGCCCGCGGCATGAAGGGCAGATACTTTTGGTATTGCGAGGTCGCGAACGGCAGCTTGGAGATAAAAGTTGTTTTGATCTCGTGGCGATTAAGGGTGTCGCTGAGTTTCGATCGATCCACCACGTGAGTGTAGATATCGGCCTGTGGGAACATCTCGCAAAGTGTCTCGAGGACGCGTTCGCCGCCCCGCATATTCGTCAGCCAATAGTGTACTAGAGCGACACGCATAGGATCACCATTTTGAGAAGGGAGTTATGGCCAGCACGAAGTTCCATATAGCCCATAAGGCGAAGCACTTATCGCTTCGTAAAAAATTGCGCGTCGAGTCACCGGACGCGCAACTTTATTTTCGCAGTGTCTTACTTCGCACCATCGGATGTGAGAACCGCTGGAACCGTCATGGCCATAATCTTGAGGTCCTTCAAATATGTGCGGTCTTGCACATACTCGACATCCAATGCGACGCGTTCATCATAGGTGGTTTCGCTTCGACCGCTTACTTGCCAGAGTCCTGTAAGACCCGGGCGAACGCTCGAATAGTGGTCGAAATACTCACCATACTTCTCAATCTCGTTGCGCACGATTGGGCGCGGCCCAACGATCGACATATCGCCTTTAATAATGTTGATCAGTTGCGGCAGCTCATCCAAGGAAGTCTTGCGCAGGAAATTCCCGAGACGGGTAATGCGCGGATCATTTTCGAGCTTTTGCGTCGCCTTCCACTCCGCACGCGCCTCTGGGTCGCGCTCGAGGAGACGTTTCAATTGCTGCTCTGCCTCAACATGCATCGAGCGGAATTTCAGGCAGTAGAATTCCTGGCCGTTTCGGCCAATTCGTTTCTGCCGAAAAATCGCCGGACCGCCATCTGACAGGCGCACCAGCAAGGCAATTGGAAGAAGAACCGGAAGCAAAAAGATTAACGCAACAGACGCGATGATCGTGTCTGTAACGCGCTTTAACGTTTCAGCGGTTCGGTTTGATTCGTCTGCATTCTGCAGTGCAGCATAATCTGCATCAGGCAGATCACGCATATAAGGTTGATAACCCATTCTAAGTCCCACAATCTCACTAAGTCCCACATTTCCAACCAGCTTAGCCGGAAGCAACTGCATAAACAGAGTTCAGCAAGATTCTTGCCAACTCCATCAAGCCGCTGCCCACCCACGAGTTTTGGTTGAAGTCCCACAAAAAACTCTACTGAGGTTTCCTTATGGCGCGTAAATTGCTGCAATTGCAAACAAGTTCGCGTGTCAGGGGAAATATTACTGTAGAGTTAATGTTTGAGGGCAAATTTTTGGGCACATCTGATCAAACGTTAACCCTTTTCTCGGACGAAGATACGCGAATCGCAACAACGGACCTTGGAAAACACGAATATGAGTCGCGACATTAGGATCAAGCCTCGTGATCTCAACGTGTCAGTTGGATCGATGGCCATCTTACTCATCAGTTGGACCATTCCCGCGACACTCTTGGCGGCCCACTTCAATGCAGGTGCCGATCTCGCACCAGTCGCGGCGATCTTCGTTGCTGTTTTCTGCGGCCTGTTTGTTTTAACCTCCCTTGTTTTAAGATTTGAGAACATCAGGATCGGCATCGCGATCATTGCTGGACTGTTTTTTCTCTGGTTGGGATTGGGCCTGTTTGGAAACTGGCACCAAGCCAAGCACGAAATCCTGTGCCTGATCGGCGCCGGAAGCGTTGCAGCGCTCGGATATGCGATTGGGCGAACGCCGGGCGGCCTTAAACATGCCTGGGCTGCCCTGATATGGACTTTACTCTTTTTTGCGATCATCGCAGCCATAGCGTTTGCGATCCAGTCTTCAGAAGCGCGATCGCTATCTGCCCGACTTGGCGGCGCATTTGAGTCCCCAAACACTGCGGCTACTTTGTTGGGCATCGCTATTCTAGTTGCCGCCTCCAAACTATTGGTGCGCTTTCAAGATGCGCGCTTCGCCGCCGGGCGCCGCAGCGATCGAATCACCCAGCTCGCCCAAAAAGAGTTTGACAGCATTGTCTTGCTGGTGGTCGCGGGCGGCTGTTTGCTATTTACAGTTTCGCGGGCAGGTATTGTGTTTAGCCTATTGGCGATGTTCGCACTGATTGGGTTTGAGCTGGCGCGCATAAGGCGCCGCGGACAGGCCTCGATCTTGAAACACAAAGGCGTTGCGATCGCGTTTTTCGTATTGGCGATTCTGGTCCTGTTGTTGGCCGTCTCGGGCGAGATCAATCCGAATATCGAGGAAGCGCTTTTAGAAAACGCCTCAGGCCGAATCGACGCCAACGAGGTGTACTGGGGAATATTCGCTGAAAAGCCTTGGTTCGGGCATGGATTAGGAAGTTTTAATACGCTCAATGACGAAGCGACGACGCTCGATAATGCCGCGACTCTGATGCCCCTGGGCGCGGCCCATAACTTTGCGATGCAATGGCTCCTCCAACAAGGCGTGATTGGCGTGCTTGCCATGCTGTTTGTCTTCGGCGTCATATTTTATCCTATTGTCTCAGCACTTTTGGCGCGATCAAAGAAACCGCGCAATTTTTTGCGCCTCGCAATCGGGGTGACTTTCCTCGTCTTAGCGCACGGTATGGTTGATTATGCACTTGAGATTCCGAGTGTGATGTGGACCTATGCCTACATATTAGGGCTAGCCGCTGGATACGCCTCTAGTATTCGTGTGAAGCGCTTAAATCCTGCCGATTGACCCTTCCGGGAACGCGGCGGATATGCCAATAAAGCCGCGAGGGAGAGCGACTGTATGTCTGCAACAATCGCCGCGATCGCCAATCTAAAAGGCGGTGTAGGAAAATCGACAACAACGCTCATGCTCGCAGATGGGCTGGCTTATTATTATGGCGCGGATGTTCTCGTAGTGGATCTCGATCCGCAGGCGAATTCGAGCCAAATGCTGCTCACTGATCGCGGTTTGCAAATGGCTTTCGAGCAGGGCAAAGGCGTCCACCACCTGATCAAGCAATTCGCTGACAACAAGCCGCCAAATCTTGCCAACCTGATTTTGCCCAACGCGGTCACGCTTGAAGAGCTCCGCCGGGCTGAGGAACGCGATGAGCGGATGGGATGGATTTCAATTCTTCCAGCCCACACGCAACTGCGCCTGACGGAAATGGAACTTGAGGAAAAACTCTATACCAAAGGCATGGCGCCAAGCCGGCTGGCCAGCTATCTCGCCGGACATATGGAAAAGGCGCTGGAGCCCCTTTCCAACCTCTATGATGTAATCCTGATCGACACACCCCCTTACCTATCGCCGATGGCACGGGCAGGGCTTTCGATCGCGAACCATTATGTCACGCCGACCCTGGCCGACTCTGTTTCAATCTGGGGCACAAAACAATTCTCCGATTGGATTATTGGCAACGTGACACCGCACCTCGCGACGAACAATTTCGTCGTGATCACGCGTTTCCGGAACACAAAGTATGCGCGCACGGCCGAGACCGAGCTGAAAGAGATCTATCTCAAAGGCCGCACATTCGGACCAACCATTCCAGAATCTGTGCAGGCCTTGAACGCGATGGATCGCGCCGACTTGGACAGCTATGATACGCTGCGCGGCAAATATGGTCGCCTGCGAGGGGACGTGAAACGTCTGTCTGAAAGTTTCGTGAAATTCCTCGCGAAGAAGTCGAACGGCGCGCCACCAAAAATGGTGCGCGACTAGTCGCTAAAGACGCGCGAGCGCTTTGCGCAGTTCACTCAAATCATCTGGTAGCGGTGTTTCGACGAAAACCTGCTCGCCAGTAACAGGATGTTTAAAGCCGAGACTGGCCGCGTGGAGCGCCTGGCGGGTGAGCTTTCGGGCAAGGCTGGTTGCCGCATCGAAATCAGGACCGCTGCCATAGGCCTTGATGCCGCGATGGCGCCCATAGACAGGATCTCCGATCAGAGAGTAGCCAAGATGCGCGAGGTGGACCCGAATTTGGTGGGTCCGGCCTGTTTCCAACTTGCATTCGATCAAAGCCGCCGCAGGCAGCGCCTCGCTCTTGCTGATCTCACCATAGGATTCGAGCGTCTTGTAGTGTGTCACGGCGTGACGGCCGTCTCCGTCTGGAACCACCGCCATCTTTTTCCGGTCACGCGGGCTCCTCGCAATGTCGCCGATGATTGTGCCTGCAGACGGGCGCGGGCGGCCGCGTGTGAGCGCCAGATAGGTGCGGTCGATATCATGCGCCGCGAACAGCTCCGACAGACCTTTGTGCGCGGCTTCGGTTTTCGCGACGACGAGAACGCCCGTGGTTTCCTTATCGATACGGTGAACGATGCCGGGACGCTCCACGCCGCCGATGCCTGGCAATTGGCCTTTGCAATGGTGTAGCAGTGCATTGACCAGAGTGCCTTGCCAGGTTCCAGGCGCGGGATGCACCGCCATACCCGATGGCTTATTGATCAAGATCAAATGCTCATCCTCAAACAACACGTCGAGCGGAATGTCCTCAGGCTCAGGAACGGCCGGGACTGGATCAGGCATTAAGACTGTATATTTCGCGCCCGGGATAGCGGGGGTCTTGGGATCGTTTTGCACGTCTTCGCGGCCGCCGCGGCGCTGACGCACATGGCCCTCCTTGATCAGCGTTTTGGCGCGTGATCGCGAAAGCGCGTCAAACTGCTCGCTCAAGAAACGATCCAGCCGGGTTCCCTTATCGTCTTCGCCTGCTAAAGCTGATAATTCTGTCATAAGAGCGGTATAAACCGACGATAGGGCAAAGGTCATGCTGCAATCGCAATTGCGGCCGCAAGAAGAGAGACGGAACTATGGGAAAACTGACCCGGCGCGGACTGTTAGGGGCGAGCGGTAGCGTTTTAGGCTTAGTGGCTTGTAGTCAGGAGCCCATCATTGATTCAGAAGCGCGCATCACAGTCAGCCCTGATGATCGCCCAGCCTATCCGGGCAATGTGAATTTCATCCATGGTGTCGCCTCTGGCGATCCTCTGCCGAACAGCGTCATCCTTTGGACCCGCGTGACGCCGGATGCCGCCTATCCAAATGCGCGCATACCCGTCAGCTTTGGCGTCTTCGAGGACGAAGCGATGGAAAAGCCGGTTAAGTATGGCCAAGGCTATGCATTGCCGGAACGAGATTATACCGTGAAAGTGAATGTGACCGAGCTCGAACCGGACAAGGAATACTATTTTCGGTTCAGCGCCAAAGTAACCTCTGGTGACATCGCATCCCCAATCGGACGGACAAAAACCACCGCGATAGCCGGTGATACTCCCGTTCGGTTCGCGGTTATCTCTTGCTCAAACTATCCGTTTGGACATTTCCATGTGTATCGTGAGATCGCCAACACATCTGATCTAGATGCGGTTATTCATCTCGGGGACTACATCTATGAGTATGGGATTGACGGTTATGGGGGCTCCGTCGGTCAAGTGATTGATCGCAATCATGAGCCGCCAACTGAGATCGTCACACTCGACGATTACCGCACACGGCATGCGCAATATAAGACAGACGCTGACCTGCAAGCTGCACATGCCTCCGCCCCGTGGATTTGCACCTGGGACGATCATGAGAGCACCAATAACTCTTATCGCTCCGGGGCCGAGAACCACAATCCGGAAGAGAATGAAGGCAATTGGAGCGACCGCAAGCAAGCTGCCGTTCAAGCGTATCTCGAATGGATGCCAGTCCGTGACCCTGAAGTCGGCAAAGCCCGGGAGGCGCTTTATCGCAGGTTCGACTTTGGCGATGTCGCTTCGGTCATGTGTCTCGAAACCCGCCTGACCGGACGCTCAGACGAAATTAGCTGGTTCACCGAACTCGGCGGTCTGGAGCCAAGCGAAATTCCGTTTGCCGCGACCAACACAATGATCCGCGTTCAGGATTCCGAACGCACGATGCTTGGCGCGGCGCAGGAAGACTGGCTTGCTGCAGAGCTTCAGTCATCCGCTGCAGCCGGCAAAAGCTGGCAGGTACTCGCCAACCAAATCATCATGGCCCGCGTGCGCCCCCCGAACTTCACACGCACACTCACCGACGAGCAAAAAGCGGCTCAAGATGTTGGTTATATCCAACAATTGATTCCGTTCAGCCAGCTCGGCTTGCCCTTTAATTTGGACGCCTGGGACGGCTTTCCCGCGGCGCGTGATCGTCTTTATGCCAGCGCAAAAAACGCAGGTGCGCGCCTGATCACTTTGACCGGCGATACCCACACGGCTTGGGCCAACACGCTGGTCGATACTGAAAATGAGCAGCGCGGCGTAGAATTCGCGTGTACGTCCGTGACCTCGCCAGGGCTCGGAACATATATCAAAGAGGTCCCAGACCTGGGGCCGCAATTTGTTGAGGCCAATGAAGAAGTCGATTTCCACGATCCATTCGACAATGGTTGGATGCTAGTCACGCTGACCAAAGATGACGCGCGCGCGGATTATAAGAAAGTCACCGACGTCACGCAGGAAACCTATACGGCGAGCGAGGTGACAACTTATGTCACGACGCGGGATGGCGACGGCATGACGCCGCTGCAATCTAGCTAGAATAAGACGTCGCGGCGGCACCCTTGCCGCACTCGAAAATCCATGCTGTTTCGCCGCAAAGCGAGACAGATATGGAGGGCGCTATGGGCGTTTTAGACGGCAAGGTCATTCTGATTACAGGCGGCGGTAACGGCATTGGCAAAGAGTGCGCGCTTTTGGCAGCGCGTGAAGGCGCCAAGATCGTCGTCAATGATCTCGGCGGCGCACTAACTGATAGCGGCGACACATCCGGCGATGCAGGTCTGGCAGAACAAGTCGCTCAGGAAATCAGAGAAGCAGGCGGCGAAGCGGTCTCTAACTCAGAAAGCGTAACCGACATGTCCGCCGTGCAAGGCATGGTCGAGCAAGCCAAAGATTCGTTTGGCGGACTGCACGGCATTATCAATCCCGCGGGCATCTTGCGCGATGGCATGTTCCACAAAATGAGCGAAGATGACTGGAAGGCCGTGATTGATGTTCACTTGCATGGCTCGTTCAACGTGACCCGCGCGGCTGTCGAGCATTTCCGCGAGCAAGAAGATGGCAGCTTCGTTCTGTTTACCTCGACCTCAGGCCTGATCGGCAATATTGGCCAGGCCAATTATGCCGCCGCCAAGATGGGCATTGCTGGCCTCTCGCGCATCGTCGCGATGGAAGGGGCGCGCAAGAATGTTCGCTCGAACATCATCGCGCCATTTGCCTGGACGCGGATGATCGCCTCGATCCCGGTGAAGGACGAAGCAGGCGCCGAGCGCGTTGAGCGGATGCGCACAGGAATGCGCGCTGACCAGGTCGCTCAGCTTGCCGTGACCCTCTGCGCCGACGGTGCAAAGCACGTGAACGGTCAGATTTTCAGCGTCCGCGGCAATGAAGTCGTCCTGTTTAACCAGCCACGACCGGTGAAATCTGTGTCACGTATGGAAGGTTGGACGCCAGAAACCCTGATCGAACAGGGCCTTAGCGCGATGGAAGGTAGCTTTACCGATCTCGGCGCTACAACCTCTGTGTTCCCCTACCCGCCTGTCTAAGCTATTTCTGGCGGCGTAGGTTTTGCAAGCCATCCGGCTTGGTATGAGGACGTGCGCCGATGGAAGATGAGAGCGAACTGGCCGTCGAAGGCTGTGTGACGATTGAGGGTCAACGCATTTGTGGTGACAATCTCAGCGTAACTGAGCTTGCGAACCAGGCCGAACCGGCGCCGGCCACCGAAACCATGCCCGAGCCGGAAACCGGCCCTGGCCTGTTCGACTGGGCGGATCCCATTCTCGCCGATCCTTTCGGCTGGGCACAGGCCAACCTGTTGAGCGCTGACATCCTGCTACCCTATCTGTGGCAGGCCGGGGCAATCATTGCGGCCTTGCTGATCGGCGCCATGTTGACGTCGCGTGTCAGAGAGTTGGTATTTGCAGGCCTTGCGCGCTTGCCCAACAATATAAAGAACCTGGTTGAGGAAACAGCGCCGAAATTGGTGCGCCCGGCGCTCTGGGCCGGGCTGCTTTATATCGCGCAGGCAGCCATGGCTGGCGCAGGCATGGACAGCACGCTGGTGCGCATTGCCTCTTCCTTATCGTTAGCCTGGCTGCTGATTTCAGTCGTGACCGCATTCTTGCCGGAAGGCTTCCGCAAGCCCGCCGGTTGGGTCATCTGGGTGTTTGCTGCGTTCTATGCGTTCGGCATTCTCGACGAAGTGATGACCTGGCTGAACTCGATCGGTCCACCCTTTGGTGGACGTACGATTAGCCCGGTCTTTGTGGTGCAGGCTATCGCGACGGTCGCTCTATTCATGTTTGCGGCGAGCTGGCTCGCCAAGAAACTGAAAACCCGCGTGGATGAGCTGCCACAAGTCGAGCCGTCCTTGCGCATTCTAATGGGCAATGCGGTTCAGATCGGCCTGTTCTTTGGCGCCGCATTGCTCGCCATGGCCGGGCTCGGTGTTCCGCTCTCTGGCCTGGCCGTCTTAGGCGGCGCGATTGGTGTTGGCCTTGGCTTCGGCATGCAGCAGATCGTGGCGAACTTTATCTCCGGCGTGATTCTGCTGACAGACCGATCGATCAAACCGGATGATGTGATCGAAGTCGACGAGACCTATGGCGTCGTGAAATCGCTAGGTCTCCGCTATGCATCGGTCATTACGCGCGACGGCAAAGAGCACTTAATCCCGAACGAAATGCTGATCACCGATAAAGTCGTGAACTGGTCTTACTCCAACAAAGAAGTGCGTGTGAAACGACGCCTGCGGGTCGAGTATGAATCCGACCTTCGCCAAGCGGTTGCTCTGGTTGAAGAAGGCGCGATGCAAACGGATCGCGTTCTCGCACGGCCTGCCCCGAAATGTCTGGTCATGGAGTTTGGCGACGAGGCGATCGAAATCGAAGTCCGGTTCTGGATCGATGACCCTGAAAATGGCGTCTCGAACGTGTCTTCGGCGGTGATGCTAAACATTTGGGACAAGTTCACCGAAGCCGGGATCGACATTCCTCTGCGCCATGAAGACGTGCTGATTACGCCAGGCTCAACGCTGAAAGTTGAAATGGTCAAAGCGTCGAAAGACGAGGATGCCTAGCGCAGCAAGCGTCCTTTTCTTGCGCGGTCAACCATCAGGACGAACCCGGTCACGACCATAGTGAGCCCGAGAAAGGCGAACAGTTTCATCCACCAAGTGTCGAACCTGTCTTCACCGGTCACGTCCATAATGTGGAAGCGCCAAAGCACATCGAAGATCCGCCAACGATTGGTCCGAACCGATCGCACCGCGCCGGTCGTGGCATCGAAATAGATCCGCTGCTGTGTCTGCGCATCTTCAATGACCCAGGCGGGTAGCGCACCTCCATATTCGCGAGGTGCTTTGTCTGTGAGGTAAGTTGCGGTCGCCTCTGTTCCCGGAATACGCGCCTCGCCTTCATGATCGGTAAACCGCCTCTGCAACGCTCTAAATGAGATCGGATCTAAGGGCGACCAGACATCCCCAGTCGAGGCATCGATCATTTGCTTCGATTCAGATGTCGTGATTACCCAAACGGGCCGATCCAAGAAAGGTTGCAGTTCGGCGTTCAGCCAGACGCCATCAACTTTCGCTGCCGCTTCCGCTGCTGAAACCTCAATCGCCATGGCTTCTAGTGCCCCGTGCTCAATCTTCGGACGCCACGGATCGCCGCGAATGACTTCAATTGGAAACAGCGTGAAGAACAAGCCGCTTACAGTCCAAAAGAACAGTTGGATGCCGACGACGATGCCAACGATTTTGTGCAAACGGGAAAAACGACGCGCAACAAGGGACATGCCTTGGCTCCGATTGAAACGAGCGTTCTGCTGACACAAAATCCGCGCTGCGTTAAGCCTCACCGCCAGGAAACCAGCGATGAAAAGCCTTTAGCAACTTCTCTAGCGTAAGACGGCCTCAAGTTCTGAGGAGGCTGGACTGTGCCCACGCTCTCAATCGTTGTGCCTATGTATAATGAAGAAGACGCCATGGATGGCTTCTTCACGCGCGTCGAGCAGGTGCTCCAAACGGTCACGCCCTCTTACGAGATCATCTGCGTCAATGATGGCAGCCGAGACCTGACGCTGGCACGGCTTCGCACAAAGGCAGGGAACGATCCGCGTATAAAAGTCGTCAATCTTTCGCGCAATTTCGGTAAGGAGATCGCCCTTTCCGCTGGTTTAGATCACGCGACTGGCGAGGCTGTCATTCCGATCGACGCCGACTTGCAAGATCCGCCAGAAGTCATCCCATTCATGATGGCGAAATGGCGGGGCGGTGCCAAACTCGTTCTTGCTAAGCGCCGCGATCGCTCATCCGACAGTTGGCTAAAACGCGTCACAGCAAACGGCGCCTATTGGCTATTCTCAAAGCTTACACATCCGCAGATCCCGCAAAATGTCGGCGATTTTCGTTTGATGGATCGCGAAGTTGTAGACGCTGTTAAGCGCTTGCCCGAACGCTCTCGCTTTATGAAAGGGCTATTCGCTTGGATCGGTTATGAGGCCGAAGTCGTGGAGTATGACCGAGAGGCGCGTTCGGCGGGCGAGACCAAGTGGAACTATTGGAAGCTTTGGAATTTTGCCTTGGATGGGATCACGTCTTTCTCATCTCTTCCGCTGCGCATTTGGTCCTATCTCGGCTTCGGCGTCAGTTTACTCGCGATGGCCTATCTCGGCTGGACGGTGGCCAAGACATTGATCTTCGGTTTGGACGTGCCGGGCTATGCCTCTTTGATGAGCGTGATCCTATTCTTCAACGGCATTTCCCTGATTGGTATTGGCGTCATTGGTGAATATCTCAGCCGGATCTTTACCGAGGTCAAAGCGCGGCCGCTCTATCTTGTGTCAGAAAAGATTGGCTTCGAAACCGCCGCACAATCTACTGCGCCGCGAAACGAGCGAAGCGCTTAGCTCGATCCTTAAAAAATAACAAAAGAGTCACAATTCCCCTATTGACCACATTTGTAGTCGTCGTCTATGACCACATCTGTAGTCAAAAGGTAAGATGATGAGTCTTCAAATCACTCCTGCTGAACTTGAAATCATGAAAGTGCTGTGGAAACGGCCTGGCATCGGCGCGTCTGAAATTGTTGACGCTCTAGACGGTGAACAGGACTGGAGCCCGCGCACCGTGAAGACTTTGCTTTCACGCTTGGTCGAAAAGGGCGCGCTTGATACACAGGCAGAAGGACGGCGCTATTTGTACCGGCCTGCCGTTGCCAAGCGCGACTATCAAAAGAAGGAAGCTGGGCAGCTTATCGATAAGCTGTTTGGCGGACGCGCTGCCCCTCTGGTGGCACAATTGGCTGATGCCCGCGGGCTCAGCGAAGATGATATCGAAGAACTCGAAGCTTTGTTGGGGAGACTAAAGCAATGAGCTGGACAGAATTTCACCCATTCGTTCAAGAAGCCATTCTAACCACAGCCGCTGTCAGCGCACTGGTCTTATTTGTGCTCCTGATCCGAAAGCCATTTGCGCGGCGCTATGGCGCGAAGGCCGCCTATCTTCTTTGGGCGCTTCCCCTTGCGCGATTCGTAACGCCGCCGCTGCCTGGCAATTGGTCTTTGGCCGGCCTGCTTGGCTTTTCCCGCCCTGTGCCAGCGAGCGAACCGACAACAGCCGCGATAGAAGCTGCCCCCGTTGAAAACGTGTGGGTCGAAACGCCTGCCATCGCCGTGCCAGTAGAGATGTCTGAGGCGTCCCGCGAGATTTCCGTCGAGACCGCAAATGAAATGGTCGTCACGGCGGCGCCGCAAACCGCCCCTGCAGAAAACACGGTTCCGGCAATCAATTCAGCTCCGGCAGAAATCACCGTGACAGCCACTCCTGCTGAAACTGGTGTGTTCGCAGCCCCTACCCCGATCGTCGAAGCATCAACTGGTACAAGCTTGCTAGAGGCCACCCTGGCCCAGGCGCCCCTGATCCTGACTTGTGTCTGGCTCACCGGGGTGGTCCTCTGGCTCGGTCGCTCAATCTATCAACAGCGCCAATTCTTAAGCCTGATTGAGTTCGATTCAGAGCCAGCCGAGCCGGCCACCGTCGCTGAGACGCAGCGCATTGCGAAACAGCTTGGCATCAAACGTGTACCAGACGTCCGGGCAAGCCTTCTCTGTAGTGGTCCTTTGGTCACTGGCCTCAAGAACCCCGTTATCCTGCTGCCAATGTGGTTCGAGGAAGATTATGATGCCGCGGAGCGCCGCGACGCTCTGGTCCACGAACTCATGCACCTCAAGCGCCGCGATCTCTGGGCTTTCCAAGCTGCTCGCATCGTCGCCGCAACACAGTGGTTTAACCCGCTGGTCTATGCCGGACTCCGCGCTTTCCGCACCGATCAGGAAGCCGCATGCGATGCCGATGTCATCGCCCGCGCAAAACTCTCCCCGGCCGCGTATGGCCGAACTCTGGTCAAGGCCGCGCGTCTTGCCCGCCCCTCAGATCGTCGCATCGCTGCGGCGAGCCTAACCCTCGCTCATCCCATAAAAGAAAGACTAATAATGATGACGCACCCCACCCCGACCCTCCGCAGCCGCTTGATGGGAGGCACACTTGCCGTAGCGCTCGGCGCTGGCGCCGTGTTCGCCACCGCTTCTTGCACCTCATCTGTTGCGCAAGAACTCGATGGCGCCCCGCAAGAGAGCACCACAACGGTCGAGACTGAAAGCAAGACGGTATGGTCGTTTGACGGCAATCACGACCACATGGATTTCTCAGTCACTGTGGATGGTGAGACCTTCGCCTTTAATATGGCAGATCTTCCACCAATGCCGCCAATGCCCGCAATGCCAGAAGTTCCCGGCATGGTGTTTGAGCAAAACGGAAACAGCTTCCATATGGAGTTTGATACCGAAAAGCTTGAAGCGCTCGAGGACACGCCTGAATTCGCTGAGTGGGAAACCAAGATGGAAGCTTGGGGCGAGGAAATGGAAGCCTGGGGTGAACTGGTTGAAGAGAATGCCGACGCCTGGGTCGAATCCATGGAACCCCATATCGAGGCCTGGGCCGATGCTCAGTCTGAGCGTTGGGAAGACCAAGTCGAGCTTATGGTTGAACGGGCCGAAGCTCAGGCAGAACGCGCTGAAGCGCACGCCGAACGGGCCCAAGCACGCGCTGAGCGTGATGCCGAACGCGCCCATGCCCGCGCCGAAAGTCGCAGCGCGTGGACCTGGCATCGCAGCCAGAATGATCATGGCGGCGGCGGTAGCTATACCGGTGTGACAGAGCCTGAAACCCGAGATTTCGGCACCAAATCCTTCAACAAAGTCAAAGTCGGTAGCGGGATCTCTATGGTCTACACCCAAGACCCGAATGCCTCTGTCACCGCCACGCTGAAGCGCGGCAGCTGGGACCAGATCGACATCGAGGTGAAGAATAACACGCTCGTCGCAACCAAGAAGAAGAACAGCAAATGGGGACGCTACGGCCCGCAGATCACGGTCTATGCAGCCTCGCCAAACCTGACTGAAGTCGATGCCTCGTCTGGTTCATCTTTCAAAGGCAGCGTGGTTGCTGGTGACCTGACAGTCGATGCATCGAGCGGCTCGTCGCTTTCAATGGAAGGGGCTTGTAAAAGCCTTGTTCTGGATGCCTCTTCTGGCTCAAGCGTCTCCATGAGCAAGCTCGAATGTGAGCGCGCAAACGTGGACGCATCGAGCGGGTCTTCGATCAGCGTCTATGCCTCTCAGATGGTCAATGTCGATGCTTCAAGCGGCTCCTCCATCTCTGTGAGCGGAAAGCCAAGCGATGTTACGACCGACAAATCCAGCGGCGCATCTGTGCGTATCCGCTAAGGATTTCCCCGAACGCTCCTCCCTGGAACTGATGCACCGGTTCTTTACAATTGAGCGTAAAAGCCCCGCCATCTGGCGGGGCTTTTGTTTGTCCGCTCAAGTCATACCAAAACCGCATAATTGAATTCAAAGAGAGCGCTCTACCGGATTTGCGTTGAGCCGCCATTTTGAGGTCAACGCAGCACAAAGGAGACTGTCATGATTGAGATCAGACGCTTTTCCGACCTCGGGACTTTTCAAAACCATTGGCTGAACGCTCATTACCATTTTTCCTTCTCGCACTATCACGACCCAAACCGTATGGGACATGGCAAGCTGCGGGTGTGGAATGATGATACGATCCAGCCCCAGACCGGCTTTCCGCCGCATGGGCACCGCGACATGGAGATTATTACCTATGTGCGAGCGGGCGCTATCACGCATCAGGATTCGATGGGCAATAAAGGTCGCACCGAAGCTGGTGATGTGCAGGTGATGAGCGCTGGCAACGGCGTTCAACATTCTGAATGGAACGCCGAAGGTGAAGATACGACCATCTTCCAACTATGGATTGAACCTGCCGAAACTGGAGGTGACCCGGATTGGGGGGCCAAAGCCTTTCCGAAAGCGGACCGCTCCGGCGAGTGGGCAACCCTGGCCAGCGGACACGGCGATGCCGAGGCGCTCCCGATCCGCCAAGACGCCGCGGTTTTGGGCGCAACACTCAAACGCGGAGAGACGCTCGACTATGAGGTCAAGGCCCGCCGCTATGGCTATCTGGTCCTTGCCGCTGGGTCGATTGAGCTGAATGGTGAGGTGCTTCATGCCCGCGATGGCGCCGCGATTACCGGGGCTGCGACGCTCACACTCAAAGGCCTCGAAGACGCCGAAATCGTATTTGTGGACACGATTTAATCTATCCCTCGCAAGGCCGTGATTGGAACAGACTGGAATTATGCCCTATATTCTAGTCTGTTCTGACCACGAAAGGAGCTGACGCCCATGAAAACCATCTTTGCAGCCATTGGCAGTCTCGCCATTTTGCAAACCGCGGCCGCCACTGAAATCGCGGTCACATATAGCGACGATTTCGCTGAAGAACTCGCTGACAATTATGGTGAGCGCGAAGGCGAGAAACTCACCGAAGACATCCTCGATGACCTAGAGCACGCGTTCGAAAAAGCGGGTGTTGATCCGGCGAAAGTCGATGTGGAAATCGTCAATGCGAAGCCGAACCGGCCGACCTTTGAGCAGCTTTCAAATGAACCTGGACTCGATGCGTTCCGCTCAATTTCAATTGGCGGTATGGAGCTCGTAGGCACGGTTTATGATGCCGATGGCAACGTCGTTGCGACCCAGGAATATAGCTGGTTCGAAAACAATATCCGCGACGTTGTCGGGTCCGCGACTTGGACCGATGCTAATCGCGCGTCGCGCCGGTTTGCGACGAAGCTCGCAGAGCAGCTTAGCGATAGCTAACCGCGATCGCCGGGATAGATCTCTCGGCCATCCACTTCCAAGCGAAACAGATCCGGACGGGAATAATGCCCCGCCGGATCACTCGCAACTTTACAGGCACGGGCTAGAGCGAGATCTGCATCCGCGACCAGAATCCCTTCCTGATCAGACAACAGGCCTTCAACAACCTCGCCGCGTGGATCGATGATGGCCGCGCCACCATTGTGATCGAATTCATAAAGTGACTGGAAACGCTCTGGCACATGCTCCTGCATTCTGATACCGGCGGAACAGATGACCCAGGCCCCGGCTTGGCTTGCAAAAGCGCGGCTGAGCAGAAGTTGGCGCGCCCAGACAGGTTGGCTTGGTGCCTCTGCAGGTTCCCGGCCAGGCCAGGCGGCGACATGCACGTCCACACCCTGAGCCATCAGCGCATAGGCTGGCAGAACCGCATTATGCTCCCAACAATTGAGCGAGGATAATCGACCCCAATCTCTTTGGACCGGCTTTAGACCCTTCGCATCGCCATCCCCCCAAACAGAGCGCTCATGGTGGGTCGGCTTCAGCTTGCGATGGCGATTGAGGACTTTCCCATCACGTCCTATGGTCAGCATGGTGCAGTAAAGCGTCGCCTCAGTTTGCGGATCGAGCTCGTTGACGCCAATCACCAGATCAGCGCCGACCCGTTTCGCAGCCTTACAAAGCGCGTCGACCTCCGGACCATCTAAACGGACGCCATTTTTGAGCAATTCGCTCGCCGCCGCCCACCACGTGTCGGAAAGCGGACTGTCGATGAAGAATGGATAGCCCGGCAGCCACGCTTCGCCGAAGGCGATGACATCTGGCTTTTCCTTTGCGGCTTGTTCGATCCAATCGAGCGCGATGTCGAGGCTGGCTTGTTTGTCAAAAAGGGCGGGCGCGGCCTGAACGGCACATAAGCGAACAGTGTCAGTCATGCGTTCCGATACGCCGGAAAGCACCGAGAAAACAAGAGCCTCACGTAAAGTGTGATCGCCGCGCTGAACTAGACCAAATAGGCTTCGCGCAAGCGGTCGCGTTCTGCGGCGCCAACCCCTAGGGTTTCCCGCAGATAGGTATCGATGCTGCCGGACTGCGAATAGACGCTATCCATCGCTGCTTCGAGGAATTTTCCATCGACCCCCACAAAAGGATGATACACCGCGTGATCATAGTCTTTGCCGATATGTTCGTTGAACAGGCGCGCCATTTCCGGAAGGCGTTCTTCTACGTTGGCCGCAGAATTGGTCAGTTCATAATCGGTAAAAATCGCCTCTCGATCAACGCCAAGAATATGATGTGTCAGCGCGCACAGAATCCCGGTGCGGTCCTTACCAGCTGCGCAATTGACGACAGCTGCGTCCTGCTGGCCCAGTGCACCGAGGGCTTTAAACCAAGCGGAGAACGTCTCGATATGCTGTTCTTTGAACGGCGCCGCACGATAATAGTCGACCATCCAACCATGCGCTTTTGGCGCGTCGACCGCGACTTCAGACAGAAAGCGAACGTGCGGAGCCTGTGTCGCTGACCCTTTATCGCTAGAGATGACCTGAACACCTTCAACAGGCCAGCGATGACCGTGTCGTTCACGCTCATCCGGACGGCGCAGATCGGCTTGCACTTTGATATTGTAGTCCGCAAGCGCCGTCATATCCGCTGGACTGGCTTCGCCAAATTGCGCGGAGCGAAACAAGACGCCGGTCCGTACTTTGCGGCCGCCCGCACCGTCATACCCGCCAAAATCGCGAAAGTTTCGAATATTCTCGAAGGATTTTACTCGGTCTTGCATGATCACTCCTATCGGAACGGCGGTTCGTCGAACGCCCTAAGCTTTCGGCTATGTAGCTTGGCATCGCCGCTCGCCAACTTCTCCAAAGTCGCAACACCAATTTGCAAATGCTGACCGATCGACTTTTCGTAGAATTTATTGGCCGCCCCCGGAAGCTTGATCTCACCGTGCAACGGTTTGTCAGAGACACAGAGCAGCACACCATACGGAACCCGCAGACGGAATCCATTGGCAGCGATCGTGGCGCTTTCCATATCGATGGCGATGGCCCGCGATTGGTTGAACCGGCGGGCACTGTCAGTAAAGCGCAGCTCCCAGTTACGGTCGTCTGTGGTTACGACCGTGCCTGTCCGTAGGCGGTTCTTAAGCTCGTCACCGCTCTCACCGGTCACCTCGACAGAGGCTTCTTGCAGAGCCACCTGCACCTCGGCGATAGGCGGGATTGGAATATCCGGCGAAAGGACATCATCCAAAACATGATCATCACGCAGATAGGCGTGCGCTAGCACATAGTCTCCAATCGCTTGGCTATGACGCAGACCGCCGCAATGTCCGACCATGATCCAGCATTCCGGCCGAAGGACTGCGAGATGATCGGTAATCGTTTTCGCGTTTGAAGGTCCAACGCCAATGTTCACCAGCGTGATTCCTGAACCGTCTTCTGCGGTCAGGTGGTAAGCTGGCATTTGAAACCGGCGCCACGGCGCATTATTGATCTGCTCGCGCGCATTCTCGGTATCTTTGTCGACAACGAGGCCGCCAGCAACCGACAATTCTTTATAACGCCCGCCATCTCGCAACTGCTCCAAGCCCCAATCAACAAACGCATCGACATAGCGATGATAGTTCGTGAACAAGAGATAGCGCTGGAAGTGCTTGACCGGCGTGCCGGTATAGTGGGCGAGGCGTTTCAGAGAAAAATCCGTTCGCGGCGCATCGAAAAGAGCAAGCGGACGATGATCGAACGGCTCAAACAATTCGCCATCGGCAATCTCGTCGCCAATGTCACTAAGCTGCGGCGCCGGGAACCATTTGGCAAGTTCCGCTGGATTAATCTCATCGAGACCATTCGCCTGGCCCTGTTCCCAAACATAAGCATAAGGGATTTCGGCAGTGGAGCGTTTGACCTCAACCTCGACGTCATAGTCCCGCATCAAGGGAACTAATTGCTCGGCGAGATAGTGGCGGTAGAAATCAGGCTGTGTGACCGTTGTTGAATAGGTCCCGGCCTCAGACATTTTACCAAATGCGCGCGAGATTGGCGGCGGCGGTCCATCCGGATTGTAGCGAATAATCAGCTCGGGATAGCAAAACGCACCATTCGCGCGGGCATCCGGATCCGGGGTCTTACCTTCATGGAGATAGTCTTGCAGCGCCGCGCAGAGCGCGTCCACGGCTTCTGAATAGAGCTTTTCCAGCTCGTCTATGATCTTTTTTGGAGTTTCTAGTTTTGTCATGGCCTCCTTTGCCGCAAAGCGGTTTCGCGGTCAACTTGGCGGCAGCTGCGAGCAAGCGTGCGTGCAGACCCGAATGGTAAAGCCGCCATTAGTAATTTCAACGCTCTTTCAAACCTACTCTTAAGCATGAAACCCGTATCGATTAAGCTGGGACATTGGTGAAAGGCGACCCGTATGAACCGGCCCTCGCTGACACAGTTTGGACGCTTTGCCGTGGTCGGCGGACTGGGGTTCGTCGTCGATTCCGGATTTACGCTCATGCTCATCCATCGCGGAATTGACCCTTACACATCCCGGGTCTTCGCAATCGCTTTAGCGATGATGGTTACATGGCGCCTCAATCGCGCCCTGACCTTTGGCACCAGTGGCTCAGACCAGGCAACAGAAGGCATTCGCTACTTTACGGTCGCTATTCTCGCTGCTGTTCTAAACTACGCGATCTATGTGGGACTGTTGATTGCTTTCCCCGCCTTGCCGCCGCTCATCGCGATCGTTGTCGCTATCGGCACGGTGACAATGTTGTCCTTTGTCGGATATCGCCGCTTAGTGTTTAAGAGCGCCGTCTGACCAGGTGGCCCATTTTGCGCCCCGGTTTGGCGTCGCGTTTGCCGTACAATGTTAGAACACCATCGGCGGACAGGACCTCTGGCGGCACGAGAGCTTCCTCGCCCAGCAGGTTAAGCATCTCTACATCATGGTAACGCGTCACTGGCCCCAGCGGCCATCCGGCGACCGCGCGTATATGCTGTTCAAACTGACCTGCCGCGCAGGCTTCCGGTGTCCAATGCCCGGAATTGTGAACGCGCGGCGCGAACTCGTTCGCGAGCAGAGTGCCATCCGCTAGGACAAAGAACTCCAAGGCCAACACCCCAACATAGTCGAGCGCATCGGCCAGTGTCTTCGCGGCCTCACAGGCCCGGTCCGCAACCTCCTCAGGCAGTTCGCTTGGAACCACTGAACGTTTCAAAATGCCGTTGATGTGTTCATTACGGGGAATGTCGAAACACATCGACTTTCCGGCTCGGTCGCGCGCCACAATGACCGAGACCTCAAGTTCGAACGGGACCATCGCCTCCAGTATACTCGGTGCGTGTTTGAGGGCTTTGTGCGCCGCCTCATAATCATCGCCAAGCTCTAAGCGCGCCTGACCTTTGCCGTCATAGCCATCTCGGCGGGTCTTCAAGATGCCTTTGCCACCAAACTGTTCAATCGGAGCGGCGACATCGGAGGCGACGTCAATCTGGGCAAAATCAGCGGTTTGAATGCCGCACGCTCGAAGAAAACTCTTCTCCACCACGCGATCCTGAGACACTTCCAAGGGTTTCGCGCCAGGTCGCACGAGGGCACCAGCCGCGATCAAAGCTTCGGCGGCTTCAACTGGGACGTTCTCAAACTCGTAGGTGATGGCGTCGCACGTCTCCGCCCAGGCCAGCAGAGCCTGCATGTCTGAATAGGCGCCGATTATGTGCCGCGCTGCCACACGGGCTGCCGGACAATCCTCTTCTGGGCAGTAAATTGAGACATCAAAGCCCAAGGCTGCGGCCGCGGAGCCAAGCATGCGGCCAAGCTGACCTCCACCCAGGATTCCGATCGTTGCCCCAGCCTTGAGCGCGGTCATCCTTCTGGAATCTCTTGTACCGCGTCTGTTTGTTTGGCGCGGAAGGCATCGAGTTTTGCAGCAACCTCTTCACTCTCGAGCGCGATAATTGACGCTGCCAGCAAGCCAGCATTCGCGGCGCCCGCCTCACCAATTGCAAGCGTTCCTACCGGAACGCCCTTCGGCATTTGCGCGATTGAGAGCAAACTATCGATGCCGCTCAAGGCCCTTGACTGAACGGGGACACCCAAAACAGGGAGCGGTGTCATTGATGCGGCCATGCCCGGCAAATGCGCGGCGCCGCCTGCACCAGCAATGATCACTTTCAGGCCACGTCCCTTGGCTGCGCTGGCATAATCATAAAGCCGTTGGGGCGTGCGGTGCGCAGAGACAATCCGTGCTTCAAACGCGACGCCGAGTTGATCCAGCAGCTCGCAAGCCTTTTCCATGATCGGCCAATCGGATTGGCTGCCCATGATCACACCAACGATGGGTGTGTCACTGTTCGAGGTTAGGGCCATCGAATCCCCCGTTTCAAAGCGCGCAACATAGAAACGCTACTTGCCGCGTCAACCGCTCATCGCTGGGCTTTCTCGCGCCAATCGCGTAAACTCATTGAATGATTGAGTCGCAAGCGCCGCAGAATGACGAAGACCGGTTTGAAGCGCGCCGATCTGCTCGTCAGCGATTGGTTTCAGCGCTTGGCGTCGACATGGCCGCGCTGCCGCGGGAAGCCCAAGCTGCAATTGAGGCACTCGCCGGAGAAGTGCTCGGACTGCGCGAGGACCGAGAGCGCCTGAAAAAGGAACTCGAAAGCGCATCTCACTTGGCCGATCGCGACGCGCTATGTCCGATCTTCAATCGCCGCGCATTTGAGCGGGAACTGGCCCGCGAAATCTCTCTTGCCGAACGCTATGGCACTCCGCTTTGCCTGATTTTTATCGATTTGGACCGGTTCAAGCAGATTAATGACCGATTTGGACATGCCACTGGCGATCACGTGATTCAGCACGTTGCCGAAACTCTCGTCGAGCATGTCCGACAAAGCGACATTGTTGGACGGCTCGGCGGCGACGAGTTTGGCATCGCGCTGACACATGCAGATCTCAACGATGGGCAGGCAAAGGCGACCCGGTTGGAATCGATCATCAGCGCCATAACGGTTCGGGATGCAGAGAATACAGCACTCGAATCGGTCGAACTCGGCGCATCCTGTGGAACGGTTCTTTGGCGCCCGGGACGTGATGCGGCAGCCCTCATCGCGGAGGCAGATGAAACTATGTTTCGACGAAAAAACGAAAAAAAGCGGTCGCGCTGAATTCTCTCCACGCAAGAATTTTTCGAATTTGGGATTCTTCGGGCATCGCTCGTGACTCCATCCGCAACCTATGGTTATCTGTTGCCATAAAGACACAGAGATCATTTCAGCAAGCAGGAGTGCGCCTATGTCCATGCAAGGTCGGATCGAAGAACTCACTAAACGTCACGCAAAAATCGACGAAAAGATTCACGAAGAACAAAAACGACCGGCCAGCAACGATATCGTCCTGCAAGATCTCAAACGACAGAAACTTAGGCTTAAAGAAGAGATTGGTATATTACGCGCGAGTTAGGCGCGCACCCCTCTTTCTGACGGGCTCCGCCAGCTATAGATTCTAGCAGGCGGGAGCCCGAATATGGACAAACCAGTCACTTTGATCATCGGTCTTGGCCAAACGGTCGGGGACGCGGTGGCGCGTCGGTTTTTAGACGAAGGCCATGCCGTGCTCGCGGTCGACCCGGATGCCGGATTGCTCGAAGAACTTCGGAAAACCGCGGGTGACAAGATCGCTTATCATCACGGTGCAACCCATACTAAGCTGGGCCTGCGAAACGCCATGGCAGCCGCCCTGGAAAGCTACAGCTTTGTCGACAATGTCGTTTGTATCCCACCGCTGCCCGAGCCAGACCGGCTGATGGACCTCGACATGGAGGACTTTGAATCCGTCCTCATGAAAACGGCGCGCGGTGCGGTCCAGACGCTCCGTGTATTTACCCCGGAATTGATCGCAGAGCGCCCCGAGGCAGAGAATGCAACCGACCGCACCCGCCAAACCGGAACCTTCACTTTCGTTCTGTCGCTTGGTGCGAGCATGGCGCAACCTGGCTGGTTCAGCGAAAGCGTCTCTCAGCACGCGATTATGGGAATTGTAAAAGCCTCAGCGATAGAACTCGCTCCGGAAGCGGTCCGCGTAAATGCAGTGATCGCACTACGCCCCCGCGCCGAAGGCCGAGAGCCTTGGCTCAGAGACAGAACCCCGATGGGGCGGCCTTCCATGGCTGAAGAAATTGCGGAAACAGCGACCTTCTTGGCCAGCCCCAATAGCGCCATTATTACAGGCGAAGCGATCACCCTAGATGGCGGGCGTCGCTTCTTGTCTGGCCTGATTGTGTCAGACGACGATTAAACGCCCGCAGCTTTTACTTTGGGTGACAGATGACTGGCATCCAAGTGTAGCCCTTCACGAAGGCCCCCGAAGTCAGGCTCGGCTCATCGAGCACTTCGACATGGCTGAACCTGTCCAGGATCTCTTCCCAAAGAATGCGCAGCTGCAGCTCACCCAAGCGGTTGCCTACGCAGCGGTGGATGCCAAAGCCGAATGACAAGTGATTGCGCGCCTGCTTGCGATCAATGATCAGACGATTTGGGTCTTCTTCCCAGAACCGCTCGTCACGGTTGCCTGAGACATACCACATGGCGATCTGATCGCCTTTCTTGATCGTCTTGCCGTGCATCTCAACGTCTTCGAGCGCGGTGCGGCGCATGAAAGCAAGCGGAGTCTGCCAACGGATCACTTCTGAAACCATGTTCGGGATCAGCGACGGGTCATTCTTCAGCTTCGTGTACTCTTCTGGGAACTTGTTGAGGCCATATACAGACGCTGTCATCGAATTCCGGGTGGTGTCATTGCCGCCAACGATGAGCAGGATCACGTTTCCGAGCAGCTCCATCGGCGTCATGTTCTTCGTTTTCTCGCCATGCGCCAGCAAGCTCATCAGATCGTTGCGGATCGGTTCGCTTTGCTTCTTCTGGAACAGCTCCATAAAGGTGCTGAGGCATTCTAGAAGCTCTTGCTTCCATTGTTCTTCGCCGCCCGGGCAAATGTCTGGGTTCTCGCGGTTGGTAGTTACGTCAGACCAGCGCGTCAGTTTCCGGCGATCTTCAAACGGGAAGTCAAACAGGGTTGCGAGCATCATTGTGGTCAGCTCGATCGAGACGGTATCGACCCAATCAAACGGCTCGCCGACAGGAACCGCGTCCAAGATTTCTTTGGTCCGCGCCCGGATCAGCGGCTCAAACTCTTTCAGCATATTGGGCGCGACTGCTGGCTGAACCGTTTTGCGCTGCTCGGAGTGTTTTGGCTCATCCATCGCGATGAACATTGGAAGTTCGAAGTCTTCTAGCGGCTCGCCCAAAACGATCCCGCCATGCTCCCAGCTTGATGAAAAACGCTTGTGGTCGATGTCGATCTTCATCACGTCTTCGTAGCGTGTGACCGACCAGAACCCACCGGCGAAACTGTCTTCAGTCCAATGCAATGGATCTTGATCACGCATTCGGCGGAAAAGATCCCAATAAGCGCCTCGGCGCCAAATCTCCGGATCGATCAGATGCATTTCATCAAGCGGAATGGTCTTTACGTCCGGCAAGGTCGCATCAAACTCGAGATAGCCCTCGAAGAGCGGATCTCGGGTGGTGATCTTGGGACGATCGAGATTATGTGGGATTTTGGTCAGCGTGTCTGCCATTTGAGCCTCCGGATAAGCGATCTTACATGCCGCAATTATGACGTCGGCGTCACCTTAACACAGCTCATTCGAAAAAACCATGACGCAGGCGTCACTTTTTTCATTTTATACCGGATATCGCTCGTTGCGCGCCTTCCAAATCGCAGTTTCGATCGCGTCTTTGAGGCTCTTGCGTTCTGCCGGCGTCAAAAAACGCCCGATTACCCAGGCCTTATCCGCATGCGCGAGCTTTAGCTCGCTCGGCCGCCGCTCAGGGAAATCGAGACGGACCCTCGCAAAGGCTGTCGGAAGTTTGGCAGAGCGTGGCGCTTTGCCGGGCATGGAGTGAATCAAATCGATCTCCTCTGCCGTAATCCGGACCCGGGTTTCTTGTTTGAGCTTGCGGAAACTCCAGCGGAACGCGAGCCAAATCAACAAGGCATCCAAACCAAAGAAGCCGATCACTGGAAACGCGCCCATCGAAACAAATGCGAGACCAGCAATGAAACTCATCGCCGCCACAATCCCCATCACGACCATAAAAGCTCTTGGGCTAAGCGAGCGATTTGGCGTTAGAGTTGCATCGAAATAGATGGTCTCAGTGGTTGGCTGCATAGAGCATAGTATAGGCCAAAAAACTGCGCCGACCGCAAGCGCGGCTACCCGCCGCAGACGTCGCGCGTAGTTTGATCAAATAAGCGACAAGACATCTTGCAGGTGTTCAATCTCCGCGCCCGGTTTTGGAGGCAATTCTGCAGGCCATAGCGCGCCCGACGGGTTAAACCAAGCAGTTTGCATCCCGGCTTCAACGGCGCCCAAGATATCGGCCGAAGGATTATCGCCAACGAATAGGCAATCGCTTGGAGTCACGTTGAGATTGGCTGCGGCCGCCTGAAAGATCTCTCGCGCAGGTTTCTTTTGTCCAAATGTTTCCGAAATCAGGATCATCGGAACGCACGCGACCAGCTCGAGGGCTTCAATCGTGCGGGTTTGCAGATCGGTCTCGCCATTTGTGACAATGCCAATTGGCACATGCCCCGTCTTAAGCTCCGAGAGCAGATCGGTCATGCCAGGCATGGCGATCGCTTGGATCGTACTGCGCTCATAGTAATCGCGGATCAAATCGTTCGCTCTCGAGAGATCTCCGTCATAAAGCTTCAGAATCTCTGGATAGAGTTCCCGCTTAGTGGCTGAACCGCGCGCGTCCATCTGAACAAATCGCTCAACCCAGGTTTCGCGATCAATATCACCGAGAGCGCCCTGAAACCGCATGAATTGGGTGGCCAGAAACCGCCTAAGGGTTTGTGTACGGTCAAACAGGGTCTCGTCGAGATCAAATAGGACGCATTTGCTCATATGACTTTTCAGACCACATAGAGCGCGATTAGGAAAGACGCATGACCGCTACGAAAGCCAAACGCAAACGCGCGCCCCGCACCTTCGGCAAGGAAAAAGCCGCAGAGCTTTTCGCTGAGCTCGCAAAAGATCGCCCGGACCCGAAGACGGAACTCGACTTCGTCAATCCTTACACTTTGGTCGTGGCGGTAGCCCTGTCGGCGCAGGCCACAGATGTTGGCGTCAACAAAGCCACGAAAGCGCTGTTCAAGATCGCGGATACGCCAGAGAAGATGCTGGCGCTCGGTCTCGCAGGCGTTGAAAGTCATGTCAAAACCATCGGCCTGTGGCGCAATAAGGCTAAAAACGTCATCGCGCTGAGCCAAATGATCATCGACGAATTTGGCGGCGAGGTTCCTCAAACGCGGGATGAGTTGGTCCGCTTGCCCGGCGTTGGACGCAAGACCGCGAACGTCGTTCTGAACGAAGCGTTTGGGCAGCCCACGATCGCCGTCGATACACATATTTTCCGTGTTTCGAACCGCACGGGTCTCGCCCCCGGCAAAAATCCTGACCAGGTTGAAGCAAGCCTCGAGCGTACCACACCAGATCAGTATAAGCTCGGCGCGCATCATTGGCTCATCCTGCACGGGCGCTATACGTGCGTTGCGCGAAAGCCGAAATGCTGGATCTGCTCGATTGATTATCTGTGCAAGTTCAAAGACAAAACCCCAGACCCCGCTACAGTGTCTTCGCTCGGACCCAAAGGCCCTAAGCGAAAAGCCAAAGCCCAGAAATAGACTTGCGCACCAGAGCAATCGGGCCTTAAACGCCGCCTATGCTGAAAACCCGCATCATTCCCTGCCTCGATGTTAAAGATGGCCGCACCGTTAAAGGCGTGAACTTTGTCGATTTGCGCGATGCGGGCGACCCGGTGGCGCTGGCAAAAGCGTATGATGCTCAAGGCGCTGATGAACTCTGTTTTCTCGACATCACCGCCAGCCATGAAGGGCGCGGAACGTTACTCGACATTGTCAGCGCGACAGCGGAGCAATGCTTTATGCCGCTAACTGTTGGCGGCGGCGTTCGAAGCGCAGAGAATATGGTCCAACTTCTGAGAGCCGGCGCTGACAAAGTTGCGATCAACTCAGCCGCCGTCGCTGATCCTGATGTCGTCTCCCGCTGCGCTGCGAAAGCTGGCAGTCAGTGCGTCGTTGTTGCGATTGATGCGCGCAAAACCGGCGACCATTGGGAAATCTTCACCCATGGCGGACGCAAACCCACCGGCATTGATGCTGTTGAGTTCGCAAAGCTTGCTGCAAACAAAGGCGCAGGCGAAATCCTGCTCACCAGTATGGACAAGGACGGCACAAAGTCTGGCTTCGATCTGCCGCTGACCAAAGCGATTACGGATGCGGTATCCATTCCCGTGATCGCCAGCGGCGGCGCGGGAAAAGCGGAAGATCTCGCGCCCGCGATTTTGGACGCTGGCGCCAATGCCGTACTCGCCGCCTCAATCTTCCATTTCGGCGAAGTCACTCTAGAACAAGCACGTGCCGCCCTCACTGCCGCTGGCGCGCCCGTCCGCCCGCTTTAGGAGCTTTAAGATGTCAAACACACCTCTTGGAAATGCGCACGGCTTGATGGATATGCTCGGCTATCTCGCCATGACGATCGACGCTCGTGCAAGCGGCGAGGGCGAGCGCTCTTACACGATTAGCCTGCTTGAAAAAGGTCCGCTTCATTGCGGTAAGAAAATCGCTGAAGAAGGCGCTGAACTGGCGCTTGCGCTCGCCGCACAAGGAAAAGAAGAAAGCGCAGCTGAAGCGGCTGATCTACTGTACCATATCTTGGTCGGTCTGCGCGCCAAAGGCGTGAGCCTGGAAGAAGTCAGCGCTGCGTTGAAGGTGCGCCAGGGTATTTCAGGCCTCGACGAAAAAGCGAGCCGCTCTGAGTAACGCGAGTTATATCGCTCTAAGCGCTCCCGCTAAGTGAGCCCTGGACAAAACGTCATTGCCTCGTCACCCTTCAAAGAAAAGGGAGGAGGCCCCAATGGCCAATCAGCACGCAGTCCCCGTTACCGGCTATCAACCCAATCTCCAGGGCTGGTTCGACTATATGATGGGCGGCCATGATAAGGGACAGTTGCTCGACCTGTTGCATGATGATGTCGTCTTTCGCAGCCCGGTCGTGCATACGCCCCAAGAAGGCAAAGCAATCACGTTTGCTTATCTCTCCGCGGCTGGAAACACACTCGGCAATGGTGCGTTTCAGTACACACGCATATTCGATTGCGGCGACAAAGCAGTGCTCGAGTTTGAAACCGAAATGGACGGTATTCACGTCAATGGTATCGACATGATTGAGTGGGACGCGGACGGCAAAATAGTCGACTTCAAAGTCATGGTGCGTCCGCTGAAGGCCATCCAGACGGTCCATGCGGCGATGGGTAAAATGTTGGAACAGATGAAAGCACAGGCTTGAGCGCGCCAACGCTCCTGACCGCACGGCTGAGCTTAAAGCCGAGCACTTTTGATGATTATGCTGATATGGCCGCGATGTGGTCGGACCAAGATGTGGTTCAGTTTATCGGCGGCAATACGCGCGACCCGCAAGACGCCTGGTTTGCGCACCTCCGCAATCGCGGCCTCTGGGACATGCTGGGCTATGGCTATTGGATTGTCCGGGAGCGGCGCACCGACATTTTCGTGGGCGAAGTTGGTTTTGCCGACTTTAAGCGCGGCGTGAAACCTGACATTTCGGGCCGCCCCGAAGCCGGTTGGGTGCTCGCAAAATCGACCTGGGGAAAGGGCTATGCGCACGAAGCCACGCAAGCTGCGCATGATTGGCTCGACGCAGAGTTACCTGGGCGCTCAACCTGTATTATCGACCCCGACAACGCCGCCTCTATTCGGGTTGCGGAGAAAATCGGCTACCGAGAGGTCGGACCGACTGACTATCGCGGCGATCCGATCCTCTTATTTGAACGATTCAGCCCTGAGGCAGGAAAAAGCTAGCGATTCAGCCGAAGCACCGCTATTTAGCTCGCATGGTTACGACATATCTCGATTTCGAAAAGCCGCTCGCCGAGCTTGAAACCAAGATCGCTGAGCTGGAATCGGTTGCTGCCCAAGAAGGCGGCCCGCAGATCAATGACGAGCTGACAAAGCTCAAAGAGAAGGCCGCAAAGCAACTCAAAGACACGTATTCATCGCTGAATCCCTGGCGCAAGACGCAAGTCGCCCGTCATCCTGAACGCCCTCACTTTAGCGACTATGTCGAAGGCCTGTTCGAGGACTTCCAGGAACTCGCAGGTGACCGCGTTTTTGGGAATGATGAAGCCGTCTTAGGCGGACTCGCCCGCTTTAAGGGCCAATCCGTTGTTGTCATCGGACACGAGAAAGGCCGCACGACCGAAGCGCGCCTGAAGCATAATTTCGGCATGGCCCATCCCGAAGGCTATCGCAAAGCGGTTCGCCTCATGGACCTTGCTGAGCGGTTTGACCTGCCTGTCATCACAATGCCCGACACCGCTGGCGCCTTCCCCGGCAAAGCCGGCGAGGAGCGCGGCCAAGCCGAAGCGATTGCGCGCGGTACAGAGCGGTGTCTCTCCCTTCCCGTCCCTCTAATCACGTTGATCATCGGGGAAGGCATGTCCGGCGGCGCGATCGCCATTGCGGCCGCCAACAAAGTCATGATGATGGAACACTCCATTTATTCCGTGATCTCGCCAGAGGGTTGCGCCTCGATTCTTTATCGCGACGCGGCGAAAGCCAAAGAAGCAGCCGAAGCGATGAAGATCACGGCCAAAGACCTGATGAAGCTGAAAGTCGTCGACACGATCGTCAAAGAGCCGATCGGCGGCGCGCATCGCAACCCGCAAAAGGCCATCGCCTCTGCCGGAAAAGCGATCGACAAGGCCCTACAGGAACTCTCTGCCCTCACGCCGCACGAGCTCAAACTCCAACGCCGCGAACGCTTCTATGCCATCGGGCGCGAGGGCTTAAACTAGTCGCCATCCTCTGAGGCGGCGAACGCCTCCAACCTCAGCAAAACAGACAAAGAAAAAGGGCGGCCCGAAAGCCGCCCTTTGATTTTGTCTTTTGATAGCGTCTTCTTAGAAGCCACCGAAGCGCTTCGTCACGCTGATCTTGAAGGTCCGGCCAAACGGATTGTGAGTGTACGGATCATAGTTCAGATCGAACGCTGCGAATGGTGGATCTTCATCCGTGACGTTGACCACGGAGAGCCCGACATCGAGATCCCAAGCTGATTCCCAATTGTAGAACAAGTCCACTGTGGTCTGGCTATCAATCGTTGCGCCGACATTACCACGCGCAGCCGCTGGACGCTCATCATCGTAAGATCCGATGTGACGAACAACACCGCGCACATTGTGGGCACCGAGTGCGAGGTTTGCATACACGCTGCCCTTCAGCTGTGGCAAAGACCGCGAGAAGTTAGACCGGTTGAACTGATTTACTCGGTCGCCGCCTTGGATCGCAACGCCTTCAATGTCGAAATCATCGACCACATACTCGATAATGTAAGACAGTTCACCGCCGATCGACAAATCGCCGCCCAGGACTTCGTTTCCGAACTCATTGTCGACACGAAGATCGATACCAGAGGTTTCGATCCCAGGACCGTTAACAATATTGGTCTGGATACGAGCAATATCGCCAGCATCGATTCCGTCATTGTCGCTATCGTCGAATGCGATACGGCTTAGGATTGGGTTCTCTGTATCACCGGCGCCCAATGCCGCCACAGCTGCACTCACGATCGCCGCCTGGTCTTCAACGATAATAGGGTCGGTGAAGTCGAAATTGTAATAGTCAATCGACGCACTGAACCCACCTTGCTCGAACAAGGCACCAATGTTGAAGCTGAACGCGCTCTCTGGATTGAGGTTTGGATTACCGTTCTGATCAACCGCTTTAAAGGCTGACGTTGGCGCGACGAATTGCAGGGTCGTGCCTGTTCCACCGAGCTGATTGATGGTCGGCCCCTTAAAGGACGTCTGAGCTGAGCCACGCAGAGCCAGCACATCGTTGACTTGCCAACGGGCCGCCACTTTAGGGTCAAAGGTCGAACCAACTTCGCCACCATAATCCTCGTAGCGAGCGGCAACCTGAAGATCCAAATCGTCGTAAAGCGGGATTTGGAGTTCACCAAACAGAGCGTAGATCGTCTGATCGTTGTCCTGCGCGTTGGTACCCGCCAAGAATGAGAACACACCTGAACCGCCAGGTCCTGGCGTAATTGCCAGGTTGGTCAGATCGCTTGGAGCCAGTTCATAGTTCTCTTGACGAACTTGGAAACCAGCCGCCCAACCAATCTCGCCGCCAGCCGCTTGGACACCCGACTGGCCCGACATTACGCCGTCCAATACGAGCAATTGTGTCGTCCGCGTTTGGTCCGTACCGCCATCGGTCAACCAGTTCGCCAAAGTGACGGAGTTTTCCAAGCCGGGAACATAACCAGGATTAGCTGCGCCTGTGATCGCGTTGGCTTGGATCGCATTGCCGAATGGGTTGTAGTATTCACACCCACCAGCGCCTGCAGTCAGGCTTCCTGCGTAACCCGGAGCGAAAGGCTGAGTGCCTGTTGCAGGGTCATTACCGGTCGCGGGATCTGTACAAACACCGAAGCCGTTAAGAGCAGCGGTAAAGCCTAAGATGTAGGTATCATTTGTCAGGTTCGATGTTTCTGCCTCAGAGAACGACAGGTCAAGATCCCAAGTGACACCATTTTCGAATGCGCCGTCCAGTCCTGTTGATACACGATAGGTCTGGCCTTCACGTGTCCCCTCTTGCGCACCCCCAGTGCCTGGGAAACCACCCCAGCCAAAGCTGCGACCAATAAAGAGTGCTGCGAGTGTGCCGTCCGGGAAATCGCCTGGATTGTCAGCAATGTACTGCTGGAAGCCGGGATTTGTTACTGGCACGACTTGGGTCGCCAATTCTTGCGGTGGGTAAGATGGAGATGTCTTCCACTCGGGAACAGACGTATCCCCATAAAGCCCTTCAATGTGGAAATTCACACCATTGCCGAAGGTTTTGTTGTATTCCGCGAAAATCTGGAAGCGTTCGGTTTCCTCAACCAAATTATCAAATTGGGTAAACTGGAACGCACACTGGTCTGTTGTTGGATTAATGATTCCACCAACCTGCGTGCAACCTGCTTCGCGATTTAAAGCTCCGATCGGTGCCACAACGCCGGGTCCAAGGTCTGGTCGAAGGCCGAGGGCTACATAGCGTCCTGGATTGGACAGGGACGAGAAACCACCAACCGGGTTTTCTGCGAATGGCAAAATAGCCCAGTCTTTTTCTGTCAGCGGCACTTCATTTTCAAACTGATATCCGCCCGAAACTATGAAGTTCCAATCGTCGCCTTGCCAGCCATAGGCCGCCGATATGTCATATTCACCGTCGGTTCCGTCATATTGCTGGAAGCTACCTGAGACTTCGAGCCCCTCAAGATCGGTCCGCGTGATGAAGTTCACAACACCAGCAATCGCGTCAGAGCCGTAAAGCGCCGCGGCGCCGTCTTTGAGGACTTCAACCCGTCCGATCGCAGCACTTGGGATCATATTCGTATCAACGAAGAGTTGCGACTGCTCGCCGATTGGGAAAGGCGAGAAGGTCTGACGCTTACCGTTGAGCAGGACGAGCGTACGGCCTGCGCCTAAGCCGCGAAGGTTGACGTTACCCGTACCCTCTAAGCCGTTGGAAGCAAATTGGTTCGTCCGTCCATCGGTACCAGACGAAACGCCGAGATTCTTAATCAAATCTGTAATGGTCGGCGATCCTTCGAGGCGGAGATCTTCCGCTGTCAAAACATCAACCGGCAGTGAAGCGTCTTCAGGCGTCCCCGCAATGAATGAGCCAGTTACGACAACTGTCTGTTGGCGAGCTTCGTCTTCTTCGGCGTCTTGCGCAATCGCGGCGCCGCCGGCCATCATGGCCGCAAGCGAGGCACTAAAAACCAGTTTTCTACCAAGCGTCATATATTCCTCCGTGAATGATTTTACGCAGCTGCGACTCATTTGTCGGTGCAACTTCAGCATCCATCATATTTTTGTGAGCGACTTGTTAAAGAGGTGATTGATGCTGCGCCGCAGCATGAAAAAAGTGACAGCGTTCGACATTGAAGTGCCATACTGCGTATCGAGGAACGATATCGCTGAATTTCACTGTCCAAACGGTCGAAAACACGCTTAGACAGCCACATGACTGTTCCTATTGAGCAAATTTCTGCCTTCTTCGCAGATGCAGCAGAGCCCGCGACGTTTCCGAAATCTGTGTTGCGCTTTCGCAACACGCGATGGGCAGATGAGGTCAATTTGGGAGATTTAAGTGAATCGGCATGGCTCGAACACTTTGCCGAGTTTGCGCCGCTGCCGAACAATCTGAACACTCCATTGGCGCTTCGGTATCACGGTCATCAGTTCCATGTATACAACCCAGATCTCGGTGATGGGCGCGGTTTCTTGTTTGCTCAGCTACGCGATTCGGCTGGGCGAGTTTTGGACCTCGGCACGAAAGGTTCGGGACAAACGCGGTGGTCGCGGCAAGGCGATGGGCGCCTCACACTAAAAGGCGGTATGCGCGAAATCCTGGCCGCGTCTTATCTAGAGGCGCTTGGCGTCAACACATCTAAGGCCTTCAGCTTGATCGAAACTGGCGAAGACCTGCACCGCAAAGACGAACCCTCCCCAGCGCGGTCAGCGGTCTTGGTTCGGCTCAGCCATTCGCACTTGCGGTTCGGCACCTTTCAGCGCGCCGCCTATCATGATGATACGGCCTCTATGGCGTTGCTGATCGAGCATGTCATCGAGCATTACTATCCAGACTGCGCTGACGAAGCGCTCGGCACCGCAACACCGGCACTATTCGAACGAATGGCGCAAGCGACCGGCGTGATGATTGGCGAGTGGATGGCGGCTGGATTTGTCCATGGCGTCATGAACACGGATAATTTCAACATTACCGGAGAAACATTTGATTTTGGTCCGTGGCGCTTTCTTCCCAAAAGCGACCCGAACTTCACAGCGGCCTATTTTGATCAGCAAGGCCTGTATCGGTTCGGTCGTCAGCCCGCCCAAGGGCTTTGGGCTTTGCAGCAGCTTGGCGGCGCCCTGTCTCTGATCGCAGAGGCAGATGATCTGAGCCAGGCTATGAGCGCGTATGAGCCTGCCTATCAGGAGAGTTTTGCTGCACACACGCTCGCCCTTTTGGGGCTGAGCCGGTCACCAGACTTGCACAGCGATCTCGTCTTCTTGCAGGACTTCTATGGCTGGCTCACGGAGTCAGAGGCCAATTGGCCGCAGACCTTTTTCGACTGGTTTGGCGGGTCCGCAAGCGCGGCGCGCGCGGCGCGGAGCCCGCAAGCAGACCTCTATAACTCTCAGGGGTTCGAGACAGTACGCGCAGCCATTGAAGCTCGAGAGTCCGATCGGCCAGAGCGATTGTCGCACGCCTATTTTCACGCCGAGCGCCCCGCCGACCTGATTGCTGAAACCGTTGAAGACCTCTGGGCCCCAATTGCCAATGCGGACAATTGGGAGCCGTTACAGGCGCATCTTGATTGGATTGAACAGGCGCGGCTTGCCTATGATTGGCCTGGCGCGGCCGCTCGGGTCCAGCGAACCACGTGACCTGAGGCGAGAACAATCGCTCCGATCACAGTCAGCAGCGTTTCATAATCATGCAACGCTTCCACAAACGCGCCCGCAACGAGCAGTCCAAATCCAGTGACAATCATGGCCGACGCAACAACGCCCGTCCGCTTTGAACTTAAAGCGATCAAAGCAAAGGGCAGCGCCGCAATCACAAAGGCTCTGTGCAGCCATTCAGCCTCCGCCAACACCCCAAGACTTGGGAGGCTGGCTGAAAGCACGGGGAGGATCAGGCAATGGATGAAGCATAGGCTCGAAAGCGCTATCGCTGGGGCATCGATTGCCGCTGTTCGGGAAGGGGTCGTTCTCATTAGAAGGCGAGCCGTACACCAACGCGAATGTTCTGACCAGGGGCCGGGACCAAGTCTTTCAGCACAGACGTTGCGAAGCGTACTTCTTCATCGGTTACGTTCCGTGCTTCGATGAAAGCTTCAGTGCCGTCAGCGCCGATACCGAAGTCATAAAGGTCGACTTCAGCCCGCAAATCGACGGTCGTGTAGCCATCGGTTCGAAGCTGTCCAGTGCCTGGATCATCTTGATCACCAGCCACCGTAAGCGCAGCGCCCAGCTCATAAGCACCCCACTCTGCGCTGACATCACCATTGAGGGTCAAGGGTGGGATGAATGGCACATTGCCGCCGCTATCAAGATCAGCCTCGACGAAGTCAACGCTGCCATTTAACTCCCAATCCGCGCCGAAAAGGCCTTCTTCAAAGAACACGTCGGCATAAATCTCACCGCCGATGAAGCTGGCATCGTCTTGGACGAACAAGAAGACTGGCAATTCGTCCGCCTCGTCGACCAGTTCACCATCCACCAAAGCAACGCCCGGGGTCAGGAAGGTAAAGTCGTTAAACTCAGTCACGAACAAGTTGATGCCAACGCTGGCATTCTCACCAGCCCAGCGCGCCGTGCCTTCGATGTTCAAACCGCTTTCCTTGCCAAGCGTTGGGTTACCGACTTCAAATTGTTCGGTCGCAAGGTGCGGGCCGAAAGCAAACAGCTCGCTCTCGCTTGGCGCGCGCTCAGTATACGAGATTTGGCCGCCGAGCCAGAAACCACCATCATAGTGTTTGTGAGCTCCGAAGGACGCGCTAACCAGATCAAAGTCGGCAGAGCCAAACAGGTCATTTTCATATTCGACCATGTCGAGGCGCAGACCGCCTTCAATCGCGATCACATCATCCCACTCTTGAGCTTCATAGATGAACACGCCGAAATTCTGGATATCCGTCGGAGAGATAAACGCCTCTTCGCCAACAGCACTAAACTCGCGGTCTGCATACTGGACCCCAAACGCGCCCTCGAAGCCTGCGATAACGTGGTCGAACTCCACACGGCCTTCAACACCTTCATTTGTGAATACAGTGCCCGCTTCACCCGGGGCTTCAAATTCTGTGTGCTCATAATCGACGACGGCCAATGTGCCGATAATGTCGGTAAGGAAGCCATTATTGACCGTCACGCCGCCGCGCACATCAATGCGGGTTTGTTCTAGGTCGATAAACGGATTTTCTTCCTCTTCCTCGCCGGCCTCTTCTTCAGCGCCTTCTTCCTCTTCGTGCTCATGCCCGTGTCCTGGAAGACCGTATTCTGCGGTTTGCTGACGTACGGCGAGGCCTAAGAATGCGTTTTCACCAACCCAGCTCACACCTGCGGCCAAGGTTTGCGTTTCTACGAAAGAGTTCTCAGCAGTGCCGCGAACTTCTTCCTCTTCCTCGTGCTCTTCGCCTTCTTCTTCCTCATGCTCTGCTTCTTCGAGCGCGCGCTGAAGCGGAGACTCCGAAAAGTCTGGAATGTCGTAATTGTCGAAGTCGCGCATTGAACCCGACAAGGTGAAAACCAGTTGCCCGGCGGTGAACCGTCCGCGCCCTGCCAGTTCAGTGCCTTCATTCACGCTGTTATAGGCCGAGAACAAGTCAGCCGACATTGGCTCGTCCGGGAGGTCTTGAACGATCAATCCATCAATCACGTTGACCACACCACCAATCGCTTGGCCGCCATAGCCTAAAGCCGCAGGCCCACGCAGAATTTCAATTTTCTCAGCGTCAATGCCATCGGCGGTCACCTGGTGATCCGGTGACGCCGCAGACACGTCGATCACACCAATTCCATTGGTCAACACCTGAACCCGCTCAGCGCCGAGGCCGCGCAGAATTGGTCGACTGGCACCGGCGCCAAAGAAGGTTGTCGAAACGCCGGGCTGGCGGTCGAGCGAGTCACCAAGCGTTGCGTTCAGCGTCTCGAGAATGTCCTCGCGGTCAAGCGCGGTTGCATTGCCAACCAGCTCGTCGGCGGAGCGTTCTGGACCTGGAGCAGAGACGATCACGGTCTCCTCACGCAGCTCATCGGACTGGGCGGCAACGATTGGGGTCAGAGCGAGCGGCGAAATACTCGCCAGAAGGAGAAAACGGGTCATGAAGATTGCTCGTGTTATGTTATCACTTTGCGAGGTTTGTATCGACCGAGCTTTCCCTGGCAAGTAAAATCTTGCCTGCTGAGCAGTTCAGTCTACAACGCGGCTTTTCGGACACATGCTTCGCTGCGCCGCATCCAAATCTCCGTGACTCTTGGAGGCCGCGAATATACGTATCGCGGCAAATATGATGCGGAGGATCGGCATGGACGGTATGGCCGGAGTTAAAGAGAACCAGGTTTTGGATGGGCTTTCGGGCCTGCTACAGGACGCAATTGCTGCCTGTGATATTTACAAATCTGCGGTCCACAGCAAACTCAGCACCGTCCTCGCTCCCTCCGGCAAAGTTGACCGCGCCGCCTTTGCCGCAAATCAGCACTTGGCCCACGGCTATGCCTGGCTGGTGACATATGTTGAAACGCTTCGCGAGACCGCAAATTGGGTGTCGCGCTTAGAGGCCGACAGCAAACTGGGCGAGATCGACGCGCTGCTCGCGCAGATCCTGTTCAGCAAATATTTGGCGGACATTGTCGGCGGCGTCCCAATGAACCAAGGTGAAACCGTTCGTCCACATGAGTTCGATGCGCTTGATGAAGTCGACGCATTGTTTGCAAATGCTGCGGTTCGAACGCTGATCGAAAAGGGCCTGACCCCCGATACAATGTCAGCCGCCGCCGCATTGTTGCCGGACAGCCTGTCTCGCGCAACCGTCGAGAATACCGGCGAAGATGAAACCATGGCGATGATCCGCGATCAGTTTCGCCGCTATGCCGACGACAAGATCGTGCCCCACGCCCACGAATGGCATCTCAAGAATGAGTACATTCCGATGGACGTCGTGTCTGAAATGGCAGAGCTTGGCGTGTTCGGCCTGACCATCCCCGAAGACTTTGGCGGCCTCGGCATGGGCAAAACCGCCATGTGTGTGGTGTCTGAAGAACTGTCCCGAGGCTATATCGGCACCGGTTCGCTCGGCACGCGTTCGGAGATCGCTGCAGAACTTATTCTGATCGGCGGCACTGACGATCAAAAGCAAAAATACTTACCGGCGATCGCGAGCGGAGACATTCTCCCAACAGCAGTGTTTACCGAGCCGAATACCGGCTCGGATCTCGGCGCCCTGCGCACCCGCGCGGTGAAAGATGGCGACACTTATAAGGTCACCGGCAATAAAACCTGGATCACACACCCGGTCCGCGCCGACCTGATGACACTTTTGGCGCGCACCAATCCGGAAACGAGTAATTTCTCGGGCCTTTCTATGTTTCTCGCCGAAAAGCCACGCGGCTCGGATGAGGCCCCATTCCCAGCTGATGGCATGACCGGCGGCGAGATTGAAGTGCTCGGCTATCGCGGCATGAAAGAGTATGAGATCGGTTTTGACGAATTCGAAATCCCAGCAGAAAACCTGCTCGGCGAAACTGAAGGCATGGGCTTCAAACACCTGATGGCCACCTTCGAATCCGCGCGCATTCAAACTGCGGCTCGCGCCGTTGGTGTGGCCCAAAACGCGTTGGAGCTTGGCCTCCGCTACGCCCTGGATCGTAACCAGTTCGGACAGCCTATTTTCAACTTCCCGCGCGTTGCCAACAAGCTTGTAATGATGGCAGCAGAGCTCGTTGGCATCCGGCAGCTGACTTATTTCTCAGCCAGACAGAAGGATCAGGACAAGCGCTGCGATCTCGAAGCGGGTATGGCGAAATTGCTCGCCGCGCGCGCTGCTTGGGCCGCCGCCGACAATGCCTTACAAATCCATGGCGGCAACGGCTTTGCGCTTGAATATCCGATCAGCCGCGTGCTGCAAGATGCCCGGATCCTGAACATTTTCGAAGGCGCAGGCGAGGTCCAAGCCATGGTCATTGCAAGGCGGGTCATCGAAGAAGGCAATTAGGCGCTGAGGATTTTCGAGCCCGCGCTCACCTCTTATTAAGCAGAACTGTGGCAGATTACGCTCGAAATTTCTGTTTCGAGGGGTCTAAGCCATGCGTGCTTTGCCAAGTTTGATCGCCCTGGTCATTTTGACCGCGCCTGCTCTCGCAGAGGACGCGCTGCAAGGCGCTCCCTTTGCGGTTGAAGATAATACCTATCGTTTTGGCGATCTTTATCGATCCGAACGCGGCACGACCGTCGATGACTGCGCTCAGATGTGCACGACCGATAGCGCCTGCGCCTCTTGGACATTAATGCCCGCGACGTTCCGCATGGGTCCACGCTGCGAGCTGAAACGCACGCCCGGTCAGGCTGTTTCACGCCCGGGCGCCACGTCTGGGATGTCAGAATATTGGCAAATGGACCCATCACGCCACGCCGCAATGCGCTATCAGCCAAGCGTTCCGGAGAGCCGCCAACCGGTCGCCGTTCCGCTTGATCAGCTGCGACCATCACCCGTGCCGCGCACATTTGGCGATCCGCTCCCTGTCCGCGAACCTATTACACGTGAACCAGAACTTCTTGGTGCTTCAACGCAAACCGCGCCGCCAACTGCGCCATCGGTGAAGGCTGCGGTGATTGAGGTTCCCACACAAACTGTAGAAGTCTATCGCGCGCCGGGTGAAGGCGTTGTTCCTGACTATGTGAAACAACCCGTGCCTCCTGAGCCACACCCGCTCTACAAAGAACCAACCCGTCAGGCAGGTCAGCCGGTCTTTAGAGATCCGGCTTTGAAGCGGCCAGCGCCAACGCCGGTTGCATCAGACCTGAATGCGGTCATGAAACGCCAAAGCCAGGCTCCGGAAACTGTTGCAGCCCCAGCACCCGCGCCTGTCGCGAAACCCGCCACATTGCGCTTACCGTGGACTGAACGTGATGGTGCGGCGCCAGACTACTCGGTTGGCGGTGAGGGATATGTTCCAGGTGACGCGGATGCAACGGCAGGGTTTTTAGATGGCGTGCCGGAAGCCGAAGCCGGCAGTTAGTCCCGCTTCGGGCGCTTAGACAGCGCGCGATACTTCTCGATTTCTTTCGACTTGTCCCGGTTGGGCTTTGCCCCGCCGCGCCCGACAAAGCTGCGGCCCTTTCGGATAGGTTTGCCATCTTCATTGGTGACGCGTTTGTGCTTGGGCGGCAGCGAGGCAGCGATCAATGCCGCTCGTTCTTTAGCTTTCAACATCCGCCATTTGCCAAGTTCCAAGTCGCCCATTTCCAGCGGCCCAATCCGAATGCGCTGTAGATCAACGACACGCAGACCGACCAGATCACACATCCGGCGGATTTGACGCTTACGTCCTTCTTTCAGAATAAAGCGAAGCGTTTGCCCCTCGACCACGCTGACTTTCGCAGGCTTTAACCGACGGTCGTCCAAGCTCAGTCCATTGCGCAAAAGGGTCAGGCGTCCTTCGGTGAGTTTACCTTGAACGGTTACAAGATACTCTTTCTCTAGACTGTGCTGCGGCCCGATAATCGCTTTGGCCAGAACGCCATCATCGGAGAGAAGCAAGAGACCATGTGAGTCTTGGTCTAAACGCCCAAGCGGGGCGAGGCTTGCATCCTTTGCTGGTCCGCGCGTGCCATCCATCGCATTCGTGGTCTTCAACAAACGCACCGCTGGCACCTGATCGTCTTCCGGCTGCGCGGAAACATAGTCGACGGGTTTGTTCAGCACGGCGGTAAACTTACTCGCAATTGCGCGCTGCGCCCGCTCAGCGAGTTTCAGGATCTGGCCAGGCTCGATCTTATGACCCGGGCGCTCGACTACGACGTCATCGACGAGCACGCCGCCAGCCTCGATCAGTGCTTCGGCCTCGCGGCGCGAGCAAAGACCCAGCTCTGCCATCCACTTGTTCAGGCGAACGGGGGCATTGCCGCGATATTGGTGCTGATCAGACATAGGCGTTCGTTTGACGCCGCACGGCCAGACCGTCAATCGAGAAATGCCAGATACGGATATTCCCTTTTGCCCCGACTCCCTGCTAAAGGCTGCGCCAAGCATAGGAGTGGCCATGAAAACCGCTGTCATCGTCTTCCCCGGATCGAATTGCGACCGTGATGCCGAGGTCGCTTTGCGAGCGGCAACGGGCCAAGACCCAGCCATGGTCTGGCACAAGGACGGCACCATCCCAGATGGGACAGATCTCGTTATGGTTCCGGGCGGGTTTTCCTATGGTGATTATCTGCGCTGCGGCGCCGTCGCGGCGAACAGCCCTGTGATCTCTCAGCTGCGCGCCCATGCAGAGCGCGGTGGCTACATTCTTGGCGTCTGTAATGGCTTTCAGATCTTGTGCGAGACAGGTCTGCTGCCTGGCGCGCTGGTCCGCAATGCGGGATTGGAATTCGTTTGCCGCCCTGAGGTTTTGAAGATTGAGTCAACCAATACCGCCTTCACCAATGCTTATTCTGGCGGCGAGATCACGATCCCGATTGCCCATCATGACGGAAACTATGTCGCCGATGATGAGACGCTCAACTCGTTAGAGAGCGAAGGGCGCGTGGCGTTCCGATATGTCGACAACCCAAACGGCTCGGCGCGCGACATTGCTGGTGTGATCAGTGAGAATGGTCGCGTTCTCGGCATGATGCCACATCCAGAACGCGCGATAGGCGGCCATGAAGGCGGCACGGACGGGCGCGGCATGTTTGAAAGCTTGCTCTCTGCCGCTTAGTCGAAAGCCCTTGCTCTAGACCGCGATCCAGCCCTAAATTCCACTTAAGCGAACAGAGGGGCGCGAGATGAGTTACGCACAAGAAACCAAAGACGCGAACCGGGAGATATTCCCGGACCTTGCACGCGCTTTCGCTTTGTTTGGAATTTGTCTCGTCAATGTCGGCGTCATCGCATGGCCGATGATGACTGGGTATGGCGCGGCAGGGACAGCAACCCCTGTCGACCAAGCCGCGTTCTTTGGCGTCAATGCGCTGTTTCTGATGAAATCCTACACGCTGTTCTCATTCATGTTCGGCGTTGGCTTTGCTTATCAGATGCAGTCAGCACAGCGTCGCGGTATTGGCTTCGCGGGGCGCTATTGGCGGCGCATTCTTGGTCTTTTGGCGTTCGGACTGATCAATATCGCATTCCTGTTCCAGGGCGATATCTTAGTTATGTACGCGATCCTCGGTAGCCTGCTGTTCTTGTTCCGCAATAGCAGCGCCCGCACGCTCTCGGGCTGGGCCATCGGCACTTATGTGCTGCAGATCATAATGGTCGGGTTTATGGCGCTCGGCATGATTGCGTTTAGCCAGTTTGACCCTGAGAATTATGCGATCGAAATGGCGACAATGACGTCAGATGCGATCGCCGACTCCGAAGCTTTTCGATCCGGTACATTTGCTGACGCCATCATCCAAAGATTCGTGGATTGGGGCGGCGTCATCACTTTCGGCACAATGATGCAGGGAGTTGGCGCGTTCTCTTTCTTCTTGTTTGGACTGTCTGCAGTCAAACGCGGCACCATCGCAAATCCATCTGCGCCGTTCTGGAAACGCAGTCGCCGCGTCTTTTTGCCCATTGGCCTCATCATCAGCGCGGTGGGAGCCTGGTTCATCTTGCAAGGCGGCGGCGGATTTGGACCGCAAATGCTGACCGGCATGTTCATCATCATGCTGGGCAGTCCGTTCTCAACCGCTGGCTATCTCGGCCTCATCGCGAAATGGGCGGAAACGCCGGATGGCGCGATCAAGACTTTCCTCGCCCGAGGCGGAACCTCCTCGCTCACCGCTTACTTGATGCAAGGCTTAATCCTATCCCTGATTTTCAACGCTTACGGCCTCGGCCTGTTCGAACAGATCGGCGCGGCTGGCTCGATCGTCATCGCAGCTGGCGTCGCACTGTTCACCATCGTGTTTGCGAGCTTGTGGCGGACCCAGTTCAAGCGCGGCCCGCTCGAATACGTGCTGCGCGGCTGGACCTATCTCGGGTCGCGGTAGAAAAGGAAAGGGCCGCGAGCGCTTAGGCTCGCGGCCACCAGACTCAACACTCGCAAATTCCATCAACTGTACCGCCTGAAGGAAGCACGCAGCGCTCGGCGCAGAATACCCCATCGTTGAAAATCACCGTACAATTTGGTAACGGAACATACCCCACGCACGACCGCGAAATGGGTGCGGGCGCACTGGTATTGACAGATATGAGTGTCGCAAACTTAGGCGAGGCATCTTCATATCCGAGCTCCTGCAAAAGCTCCCCAATTGTTCGCTCAGTTTCCGAGCGATCCCCTTGATCAGCAACAGGCTTAACCTGCTCTGCGGATGTTCCCAGCGCGAGAATGGTTGAAGCGAGTCCGAAAAATAAATAACGCATAATTATCACTCCTATTTCCAACCCCGATCCAACTATACAGTATTTGACGGCGTTATCGGGTTAAATATAGAACTATGTTCAATTTTTAATTTGAGCAGTTTTGCTCTCCAAAGGCTCGGCTCTCAGTACTTGGTTCAGAAACGGTCTAGCGAATCCCCGAGACAACCGCTAAAGCGCGCGCATGACTGATACATCTGCGATCATCGCCGCGATGCAGGCGGAACAAGACGAAAGCTCTGCCAGTGAGCATGGGATCAATGCCGAGGAATGGCAGCGCCTAATCTCAAGGCTGAACCGCAAGCCGAACCTGGTCGAACTCGGCATTTATTCGGTGATGTGGTCCGAGCATTGCTCGTACAAATCGTCTCGTCGGCATTTGTCGAAATTCCCGACTAAGAACAAGCACGTCATCCAGGGTCCGGGTGAGAATGCGGGCGTCATCGATATTGGCGATGGCCAAGCGGCGATCTTCAAAATGGAGAGCCATAACCACCCGTCTTACATCGAACCTTATCAAGGCGCGGCGACCGGCGTCGGCGGAATTTTGCGCGACGTGTTCACGATGGGTGCGCGCCCGATTGCGCTGGTCAATGCCCTGCGCTTTGGTGACCCGAGCCATCCCAAGACACGTAGCCTGGTTGCAGGCGTCGTGGCGGGCATTGGCGGCTATGGAAATTGTGTGGGCGTCCCAACAGTCGCGGGTGAGACAGAGTTCCATTCCGGCTATAATGGCAACATCCTGGTCAATGCGATGGCGGTGGGCCTCGCTGATCAAGACAAGATTTTCTATGCCCGCGGTGCAACGCCCGGCAATCCGATTTTCTATGTCGGCTCAAAAACCGGCCGCGATGGTATTCACGGCGCGACCATGGCTTCGGCTGAGTTCTCTGAAGGTGACGAAGACAATCGCCCGACCGTGCAAGTGGGCGACCCCTTCACAGAGAAGCTGCTGATCGAAGCCTGCTTGGAACTGATGGCCACTGACGCCATCCAAGCGATCCAAGATATGGGCGCTGCGGGCCTCACCTCGTCTTCCGTCGAGATGGCCGATAGCGGCGGCGAAAATGGCGAAGGCATCGGCGTTGAAATGGACTTAGACAAAGTCCCTCAACGCGAAACCGGCATGAGCGCCTATGAGATCATGTTATCAGAGAGCCAAGAGCGCATGCTGATGGTGCTCTATCCAGACAAGATCGAGCTCGCGAAACAGATCTTCGACAAGTATGATCTCGACGCCGAAGTGATCGGCATGACAACCGATAGTGGCCGCATGGTACTGAAACAGTTTGGCGAGACGGTCTGCGATATTCCCGTTGCGCCGCTGGCAGAAGATGCTCCCAATTATGACCGGCCATGGGTAGAGCCAAAGAAACGCGCACCGCTTGATATCTCGAAATATCCTGAGCCGGAGGACTATGGCGAAGTGCTCCTCAAGCTTATGTCCTGCCCGGATATGGCCAGCAAACGATGGATTTGGGAACAGTATGATCGCCACGTTATGGGCGATACGGTGGACAGTTCACAGTCTCAAGGCAACGCCGCCATCGTTCGCATTCACGGCACCAATAAAGCGCTTGCGATCACCTCTGATTGTACGCCGCGCTATGTTGCTGCCGATCCGTATGAAGGCGGCAAGCAGGCGGTAGCCGAGGCCTATCGCAACCTCTCTGCGGTTGGCGCAAAGCCGATTGCAATCACGGACAATCTGAATTTCGGAAATCCCGAAAAGCCAGAGACCATGGGCTACATCGTCAAAGCGATTGAAGGCATGGCCGAAGCCTGCGGCGCGCTCGACTTCCCTGTCGTATCAGGCAATGTCAGTCTGTACAATGAGACCGACGGCATCGCGATCCCGCCAACGCCTGTGGTTGGCGGCGTTGGCCTGATCGAGGATCTGGATAAAGTCGCGACGCTGAAAGGCGCGCAGGAAGGCGACGTTCTGATCCTAATCGGCGAGACCAAAGGCCATTTGGGCGCATCGCTCTATGCGCGCGAGATTTTGGGGCTCGATGGCGATGAAGCTGGGCCTCCGCCACCGGTTGATTTGGAAACTGAAAAAAAGAACGCTGATTTTGTACGCGAGCTGGTTGAGCAAGGGCTGGTGAACGCCGTGCACGATGTCAGCGATGGCGGGATTGTGTGCGCGGTAGCGGAGATGGCACTGGCTAATGGTGTGGGAGTGTCCGTCGAACACGCTATCGACTTTTTCGAAAGCAACCGCCTCGGAGGGCGGGACGACGGTAACTCCACTTACAACGAGTTCAAAGGGCCAATAGCTGGCATGTTTTCCGAAGACACAGGTCGATACCTCGTCTCGATGAGCGACAAGAATTGGGATCGACTCCAAGAATCAAATATACCCGAGGTGCCGTGTTCGCAGATGGGGCTCATTTTGGGTGATAGCATTGAGATCGTTTTGGGTAAAAATGACGAGGAACTTTTTCCGCTTAACCTTCCCCTGACGCGCCTCCGCGAAGCCCACGAAGAGTGGCTGCCAACCTACATGAGCAAAGTGGACTAAAACCGGTAACTCAAACCAATTTGCACCACCGGCCACAGCTCATAATCCTCGATTTCGTCTTCGATGTCTTGGATTTCCCGAGCTAGCTCCGCCTGTAAGATCGGATCGCTTGAGAGTGTGCCGCCGACCGCTTCGAGCGTGACGTCACCAGACCCAAACAAAGCCGCTCCGGCGAGAATGTGGAAGCCCCAATCACCGTTGCCTTGGAAGGTCGTATCAAACCCGGCCCCTAAAAATGGTGCGACATCGTCAAAGCCGACATTGCCTTCTAAACGGCCATACTCGGCTGGCGTGAACGTTAGACCACCGATTTCGACGCTGACATCAGATGTTGCCAGCAAGTCTATCGACTTGTCGCCCGCATAAGCGCCGCCAGTGACGAAAAAGCTGCCGCCAAACGGATGAACATCAACAAAGGCACCAAAGGCTGAAAAGTCGAGATCACCATCATAGCTGATCTGATCAACGTCGATGGTCTCGTCGAACGTCAGGTAATTGGCTCCGGCGCGAAGCTGGAACATATCATTGACCTTAACCTGGCCCTCGATCGCGCCGCCCATTGTGCCAATGCCGCCGGTGACCGCGAAGTTCCCGTCTGCTACCGCAAGGCCTGAAAGCCCCGAGGTACTGATGGCGAGGATTGCGAGTTTCAGTTTGATGCGCATGGGGAGTCTCCAGAACAAGCTCTGTTGAGGAGGCTCACCCAAGGGCGTGAAATAAACGTGAAGTTGAAAAATATTACGAGGAATTCATCAGGTGCGATGCGCGGCTTAAATCAGCTCATAATCCTCAAGTTTCACCTCGGCGACAGCGGCGGCATAGTCGCGTGTGTGCGATGACCAGTTTTGGGTGATCTTGCCGTGCTCGTTCTTATACCAGCTATTGCAAGCGGGGTCCGCCCAGACGGTTTTGGCGAGGTCGTCTTGAACCTGGGCATTGAACCGGTCCTGCGCGGCCCGGGTCGGAACCATGGCCGCTTTGCCAGTTTCGCCGAGGCCATCTAGCGCCTTCACCGCATACTCAACCTGCCGCTCAAGCATAAATGTGATCGCATTGTGCCCGAGATTGGTGTTCGGCCCATATAGCACGAAGAGGTTCGGGAAATCGGCGACGGTGATGCCGAGATAGGCCTCGGGATAGTCTTTCCAGACATCATTAAGATGCTTTTCGCCGCGCCCCTGGACATCGACTGACCACCGCCATCCCGTGGTCTCAAATCCCGTCGCGAAGGCAATCACATCGAGATCGTGATGACCGTTTTCGGTTTTAATCCCTGTCGCATCAATCGTTTCAATGCCCGCCGTTTCGAGCGTGACATTGTCCTTCATCAGAGCTGGGAAATAATCATCCGAGATCAGGATCCGGCGGCACCCGATTGGATAGTCGGGTGTGAGTTTCTCACGCAGCGCCGCGTCGGGAACTTGGGCTTCCATATGGTTGACCGCAATCTGGTGGTAGGCCGCGCGGCCTTCGGGCGTCCATTTGAAAGCTTGCCAGAAAAACTCGTCTGCCTGCTCATAAATGATCTCACGGTTCATCGCGCCAAGCTTCATCGCGAGTTCTGGATTGGTGCCAAGCAGTGCCCCTTCTTGAGCGCTCATCGCGACATCCCGGCGCGGGATGACCCAATTGGGACTGCGTTGGAACACAGTGAGTTCGCCCGCTTCCTCCGCGAGTTCTGGAATGATTTGCACCGCGCTGGCGGCGCACCCGATGATGCCGACACGTTTGCCCTTCATCGGAATAGAGTGATCCCACTCAGCCGAATGCGTGATCGCGCCTTGGAAGTCTTCCTTGCCTGGAATGGCGGGCCAATTCGGCCGGTTCAATTGGCCGAGCGCCCCGATCACTGCATCGCCTTCATAGGTCGCGCCACTTGCGGTCGTGACTGTCCATTTCTTTGACACTTCGTCCCAAACGGCACTGGTCGCTTCGTCATCAAGTTTCACATTTGGGCGCAGCTGGTAGCGGTCGGTGATCTCATCGGCATAAGCTTGGATCTCAGCGCCTTGAGGATAGGCGCGGCTCCAGTTTACACTTTGCGCAAAGCTGAATTGATAAAGCGCCACCGGCACATCACAGGCGACCCCCGGATAAGTGTTCTGCGCCCACGTCCCACCAACGCGGTTCAGTTTCTCAACAATCGTAAAACTGTGCCCCGCCTCTTGTAGTTTAATCGCGGCGCATAAACCGCCCAGACCGGCTCCGATAATGATGACGTGCTTCCCCGCCATAGCGCTTTCCTCCAGTGTCTGTTTCTTTTTCAAACAGGATGACGCAACCTCTCGCCAAGGCAAGGGTCACGCGAGGAGACCGAAACGTTTTAAGCGCGCCGGGCTTGCAACCCTTCTCGGGCGGGGTTGCGTGGATAGACCCCCAGAATCTTGAGCGAGTTTGAGAAAAAGCCCAATTCCTCGAGCGCTAATTGCACGCGGCGTTCGTCGGGGTGCCCTTCAATCTCGGCATAGAATTGCGAAGCACTGAACGAGCCTTCGATCTGGTAGCTCTCAAGCTTGGTCATGTTCACGCCATTGGTGGCAAATCCACCCAGCGCTTTGTAGAGCGATGACGGAATATTGCGGACCTGGAATAGAAATGCCGTCATCGAGGGGCCGTCTTCAGGGCCGATATCAAGAGGCTCCGGCGCCATGATCACAAATCGGGTTGTGTTATGCGCCGCATCCTCAATGTCGCGTGCGAGTATCTCCAGGCCATATTCCTCTGCAGCAAGTTCCGGCGCGAGCGCTGCAGCGGTTGGATCATCGCGTTCCGCCACTTGTCGCGCGGCCCCGGCTGTATCGGCTGCGGCGCGTGCATCAATCCCGTGCTTTCGCAAGAAGTTGCGGCATTGCCCAAGCCCCATCACATGGCTGTAGGCCCGCTCCACCTGCTCCAGCTTTGTGCCTTTGAGGGCCATCAGCTGGAACCGGATGCGCATAAGATGCTCGCCAATCATATGCAGGCTCGTGGACGGCAGAAGGTGGTGAATATCACCAACGCGGCCTGCAATTGTGTTTTCGACCGGGATCATCGCGAGTTGCGCGTCACCGCTTTCCACCATCGCGATCACGTCTTCAAATGTCCGGCACGCGACAGGTTCATACTCTGGGTACACTTCCAGGCAGGCAATGTGCGAATTCGCACCGCGCTCCCCTTGATAGGCGATCCTGCCTCTTTTCATGCCTCGGTCTCCAACTTCAATCCGATCCGTATGCGCCATTCGTCACGGCCTTAAGACACTATCAACAGACCTGCGCGCTTTCGCCGCTGAATCAGGTAACGCGCGATCTGCCACATCTGTATATATTGATCGCGAACGCATAGCGTGTCAGAAGGCGCGCGCAAGACTGGATTATTGAGGGATCACCTATGGGCGAACTCGGACTGAACAAGATTTTCGGCGCACTTCTGGCTGTGGGCCTTGTCATTCTTGGCCTCAAAGAGGTTTCCATGATCGTATTTGGCGGTGGCCATCACCACCATCATGAATACGAATCACTGAACGCCTGGGCAGAGTCGAACTTTAAGGGCTACCGAGTCGATATTGCTGAAGTCGGCGGTACTGGCGAAATCATCGAAGAAATCTACGACCTTGGCGCGCTTATTCTGGGTGCAGACCTGGCGCGCGGCGAGCGTAGTTTTAAAGCAAAATGCGCCTCTTGCCACACGATCGACCAAGGCGGTGCGAACGGTACTGGCCCGAACCTTTACGCAACTATGGGCGCGGCGAAGCAAAGCCATACAGGTTTTAATTACTCTGGCGCGCTGGGCAACACGGAAGGCGATTGGTCTTGGGAACGCATGGATGCCTGGCTCGAAAACCCATCTAGCTATGCCCGCGGAACAAGCATGGCGTTTGCTGGCTTGAAGCGAGACGAAGAGCGCGCTGCTGTTTTGGCATATCTTGCCTCGTACAGCCCCGACGCGCCTGCCGCCCCTGAGCCACTTCCCGAAGTGGTCGAAGAAGGCGACGCGGAGGAAGCCGCTGGAGATCTGGCGGAGACCGACGAAGCGGCCATCGAAGGCGCGGCAGATACTGCCGGCGACGCAGCTGAAGCCGCTGAGGCCGCCGCCGACGCCGCAATCGAAGAAGCTGCAAGCGAAGGCACTGCGGCAATCGTTGAGGCGACCGTCGCAGCTGAAGACACTGTGTCTGACCTCGCCCAAGCGGCTAACGATGCTGCTGACGAGGCAGCAGAAACCGTTGAAGATGTTGCTGCGGATGCGGTAGAGACCGTCGAAGAAGCGGTTGAAGAAGCTCCTGAGGCGCCTACGGAAGAATAAGCCAATCTGGCTTAACACCTCTCCATTTTGAGACGTTGACTCGGCGAGCCTCTAACGGCTCGCCGTATTCATTTGCGATACGCTCAATCGCAGGTGCCAAGGGTTCTGTCATGGTCGTCATGAAGGTGCCATTAGAATGGAGCAGAGTCTCTGAGTCCGTCAGCAGGCCGACATGACCTTTCCAGAAAATCAGATCACCACGCCGCAAGGCGCCAGGCTGATCCCATCCCTCAATCGGTTCGCCGAGCCAGGCTTGCTGCATATCGCTATCGCGCGGACAAGCAACGCTGCAAGCATCAAACGCGATTTGAACGAGGCCAGAGCAGTCTATGCCCAAACAGTCCCGCCCGCCCCAAAGGTAGGGCGTTCCCAACAACCGCTCTGCAACAGAAATTGGATCATCTTCGACCGTATCCACGTCGACGAGCAAATGATCGACTATCCATCCCGCCCGTTGAAACCTGAGATAGCGACCGTCGCGGTCCCCGGTGGCCGAGAGCTTCGCGCCGACTCCGAATGTGAAATGAGGAGCAGCGGTAATTTTGGGCTCCGCATATGTGTGGATACGGCCCGAACGAACACGGTGGGTCACATCGAAAACCGGCGCGGAAAGCGCTTCCATAAGCACCCAGCCGACATAGCGGTCTGCTTCGCACTGCACGAGCCCAAACTCACCATCTTCATGATGAAGAAGAACCGTCTCGCCATGTAAGACTTGGCTGATCTGGGTGCTATCCGGCGCGGGCGCCTTGCGCACAGCCGCGACACCAGCATTCACCTGCATAGGCTGTCCAAGGCCGCCTTCGGGCAGGGTCAGTCGTGGATCATCAAAAGATAGCAAGGCTTATCTCCAACCGGCTTTAGATTGAAGATATAACCTGAAAACCAAGGAAATGTTTAGGCGACTGCGCGGCCAATCTCGGACGGCCGCTCATCGGCAATGTCACCAGCTTCCGCCGCTTGTATCTGCCCGCCAAAGGCGCGCAGCCAATCCATCCCTTTTGTTGTGCGCTCAATATGCACACTGCGTAGATCGTTTTCGTCCGGGATACGTTTGATCAAATCATTCCGCTCAAGGACATCAAGCGCGCGCGTGACTGCTGGCTTGGCAATATTCAAATGGCCGGAGAGTCCGCGCACTGTATGCGGGCCTGGGGTCAAGGCGACCGTCATCAGAACAGCTTGTTGCCGGGCCGTCATATCGGACTCATCAGACCGCACATAAGCCGTCAAAGCGCAGCGCCAGAGATCCAGAGCCTGCCTTTGTG
>ERZ1740070.37-NODE-37-length-107471-cov-15.109444_pt1 | contig 107471 bp, 85 predicted proteins | sample MGYA00581734_ERZ1740070 | MGnify/ENA primary metagenome ERZ1740070 (study PRJEB43018, sample SAMN04849744) | marine metagenome | isolation source: floating plastic debris | place: Pacific Ocean | collected 2008-09-01 | study: EMG produced TPA metagenomics... | reverse complement strand
AAGATCCGGTATCATCGGCGTTAGCGAGGTTGAGTGCAGCTGGAACGGTAGGGTCAGTATTATCTACTGTAAGCCATCCTGCCAAGATGCTGGAAACATTACCCGCAGGATCTACAGCAACAATATCGTAAACTCCATCATTTAACGTAGCCGGAGGAGTAACTGTGTATGGCGTATTTGCTACAGCTGATGACTGGCCTATAAAAGCATTATTGGCGCCAACTGCCGTCGTAAGTTGTCCCAGCGTCGTGGCGGGCTGGCCATTCAAGACAAGGTAGATGTCACTCAACTCGTCGGATTGAACCGTAGAAGTGGATGCAATGTTTCCTCTTAAAGTTTGTGCCGTATTTGTTGGAGCTGAAACGACAGGAGGAGTTGTATCTGTACCTCGAATTCTAATATTATCAATTACCACATCCTCATCGCCACTTGTAGTGATTGCATCCACTCGTATTTTTAGCAAAGTACCTGTTTTTGGTACATTGAATGTGAAGTCTGTAAAGGTGTTCGTAAGGATTTCTCCGGGATTGTTGTCACCTGTATCGTTCGCGTCATTATCTATAGACATTGTGCCGCTGCCAGTACCTGCAAATTGGATCAAGTCTATAAATCCTCCGCCGTCATATTCATACTGTATGAGTATCATATCCGTAGTTCCAATATTGCCGTCATAACCCGATCCTGTTGTTGCTAATGATAATACTACTTGCAAGTTGGTATACTGGGTTACATCAACACCATTCAAATTTTGTACCCAGTTTGGGTTGGTCAGCACGTCGATATCCTTACCGGCCAGATAAAATGAGCCTTGAATAGGTCCGGTAATAGCACCAGCTAAATTGAATACACTTCCCTCATTTGCATTGTCAAAGACATTGAAATAGTCATCTGCATTAGGCGTACCCGCGTTATTTAGCACATAATTAACTCCTGTCATTGTTTCAAAATCAATGGCTTCGATGGTCACCTGCGCACGCAATGTGTTAAGGCTATTCAAACCAAACAATAAGACTACAAGTAGAAAATTTTGATATTTTACTGCCAACTTATCTTTATACATAAAATCAAAACAAATGATTAAGGAAGCTAATTGATGTTACCCTCAGAATCTGTTTTAAGCAAAACAATGTTTTCTATCCCTCCGAATTCAATGCATCCTAAAACCGCATAACCTCCATCTGGGGTAGGTAATATAAACCGTGCTTCCTCCTCTACAATATCACCATAGATCTGGGTCCATTGCATGTTCCCGTTAAAATCTATCTTTTGTAAAAAAAGATCCGCTTCATTAGCAACATTCTCAATGGTAAGACCACCTAATAAAAAGCCACCATCATTTGTAGCGGCAATCGTAAGTCCTTGCTGTTCTTCATCCCGATCGAATACTGTGATATTTACCACTTCCCCTTCGCTGGTCAAATTCGCGAAGAAAATATCAAGATCTCCGTTTTGGTTTGTGGTACCCACTACCCCGAAGCCATTAAAGGACTGGGTCATTTGATTTAAAGAATAGCTGGCGGCGCTGCCTGATACCAAATTAGGACCTGAAAGCGCTGAAGCCTGACAATCAGGTAAAACGAAAATCTGGCCATTTGTTTCGTTCGCTATGTTGCCACTAAAAGCTAAACTCCCATCGTTCATTTCAAAGAATGATTTCACGATATTGACATTATTGGCTCTGTATTGAGCAGTACAATCATCCAAGAAGGATCCAGAGGCCTGGTCAAAACGTGATACATATATATTATTACTAGTCGTGTCGCTATCCATATTGGCCACTAACGCTATTTCACCTGTATTGGCCAGGAGTAGTTCTTGCCCTAATAGCTCTCCCTCTGAAAGACTAATTACAGAATTTGATATTTCGTTACCCATAAGATCAACCTTTAACAAAAGGAGGGATGTGTTTTCTTCTACATTCTCATCATCCTCAGTACCCATCTGAATACGATCACCAATAACCATGTAACCATCATCTAATGCGATCAGGGACCGACCTTTGTAATTTAATGTATTATTTTCTTCAGGATAAGTTCTTTGCCAAACCTGATCTCCGAAGCCATCTGTTTGGATGAGCTTAATTTTGAAGAAGCTACCATCAGTAGTTTGGACCTCTGTAGAAGCCAGTATCAAATAACCTCCATCATCAGTAAGCAGCACTTTCTGAGGATCATCCAAATTTCCACCGCCGAAAATCTTTATAAAGGTTTGAGCAGATCCCGGGTCTACATCTTGTTCGCTGTTGCAGCCAGCAAATAAAAGAATACCCAGAAAGAGGGGGAGAAGTCTTTGCATTACCTATTCAATTTTTTTGGGCTGTATTTAGGGAATATTAGCCCTAAAGACACGGTTAAAGTATTTAATCGAATATTGTTCAAGGCCATTCCGTACCTCCAATTCAGTTCATTATCATAATTTTTTTTGGTTATGTTGCCAATACCATAACTATATCGTAGGTCCGCAATGAAATAGTTTTTACCTAATTTTCTTTTGAGTCCTATACCTGCATTTATTCCCAGAAGAAGTGTTTCTCTCATATCTTTTCCGCTGGAAGTCAGGTCAATATCAGGGCCTTGGCCTGGTTCTCCTCCTGTTATTAATGTTTCAGCTCCTACATCCGCAAGGAATAAATATTGGATTGATGGCCCAAACGCCGCCAATAGTGTCATATTTTCATTTTTATATACTTCGTATTCTCCCAGTACACGTAGTGCGATCCAATTTTGAGTTTCGACTGCTTCTAGTTCAGCTATTTCTGCTCCACCAACATCATTTAAGAAATTATTGGTGTAGGTAAATTGGTTGCTTGCGAAGGCAAGTTCAGCCCGTCCCGATAGTTTACCAAATAATGGCTTTTCTATGACCAATGCGCCACCAATACTCACATTGCCTTCGTAACTTCCGTTTGTATTACTAAGGCTGTGGAGTCCGTAAAATTCTAAAACATCTATCAATGTATAATTCGCTTCGATTTTTCCACCATATAAGAATACAGGCTTTGTCCGGAAAGTGCCGTAGAGATTGATCAACTCTGCCGGGTCGGCATCTTCATTGATCTGGAATTGAGGATTGAATTTTAACAATGCCAACATAGCTTCATCGGCCTTGGTTGGTTCATCAGTAAATATATGAGCAAGAATCAAAAGCCGATAAGCCTCGGTTCGTTCTTCGTCACTGAACCCGCCTTTTCCTTCTTTTTCAGCTAAACAGCTTTCAATAAGTGCAGGAATCCTTTGGAGCTGCCCTTCATCGTATGCAGTTCGTGCAGAGCGCAGCGCCTGTGCACATTGCCCATAACTTATTTGTTGTACGCCTGTGACGAATAAGATGAGAAGTAGCCATCTATTCACTGTCTGGAATATTCTCACAGGTTTTTTCATATTCAATGTCTTCACTTACGAATAGCGTCCATTCATCTTTAGAGAGGTTTCTATCTATCTGACCACAAATTTCATCAGACATGGCTTCTATGGTTGTCGGCCAGGATCTGACAACAGATTCCTGGGTGCCGGCTAAAATCTGGTTATTATCCGGACTAAAGGTAATAGTCCATACCCACGTAGGATGGTCTTTTAGATTAATGGGTTGTGTATTTGGCTCCTTTCGATTCCAAAGCTTTACGGTTTTATCTTTTGAGGCTGTGGCAATAAAACGACCATCGGCGCTGAACTCAATTTGATCAATTTCTGAGGTGTGTCCAATAAGATCTGATGGGGTATCGTTGCTAAAAAGTTTGAAGACTTTTATCAAACCATCTACATCGCCAATTGCTACGGAATTGTCATTACCTATTCCGGTAGCGAGCAGGGCTCTTCTGTGCTTATGTATCACCGATGCCGAGTAGCCATCTTCTAAGTCGTACAGTACTACCTCTCCGGTGGCATTGGTTTCGCCTACTTGGGTAACCGCGATAAGCCATTGCCCATCCTGACTAAGACTAAAATCGTTTATGCGATTTACACTGGATATTACCTCAGTCACACTATTAAGATCTGAACGTTTAATGCTCTTTCCGTTGTTATCTAAGGCATAGAATACATTGGAATTACGTTGAAATATCAGTTTCCAAACGGAACCATCAAATCCACTAAGATTACGCTGATTACCTGAACTCAGATCATAAATTTCTATAAAGCTGCTTCCATCTTTATTTTCAGGAAGGTTGCCACCAGCCACCAGAATGTTGTCATCAGAATTTACGGCAAGGCTTCTGAATAAATGTGATTCTCCTCTTGCCATGGCAAGCGTATCCGCTAAACGTTCATTTCCATTTACTGACCATCTTAAAACTTTGCCTAGCGTGCCAGCAGAATATACATGATTACCCGAGGGGCTTGATGTCAATGCTCTTATAGATTTTTTGTGCCCTCCTAGGCTCTTTGCCATAGGGTCATCCAGATCTCTCAAAGCTTCATAAAGGCCATAATAGACATCGTTATCATATTTATTGCCTTCGTATTGCGTATTATAGTTGTAGGCTTGTTGAGCCAATAAAGACTTTAATACTACCTGTTCTTCGCCCTGTGCTTTCCTGAATTGAGTGGATTTCACGGCCATAGCTTTGGCAATGGCCTGAAAGCGTAGTTTATCAGCGCGTTCTTTTTCGGCACGGGCTCTACGTTCATTTGCTTGAGCTATTGTAGCATTAGAATCAGCTCTATTCTTTTGAATTACAGCTATTGCAGTCTGCCGCTTAGCATCAGCCTCCCCCTTCTCAGCCCTAATTCGTTGTGCTTGGGCATCAGCTAATGCAGCATTTGCTATATCACGCTGCTCCTCGGCATCTGCACGAGCAATATTTGCTTGCCTTTCTTCTTCTATCGCTTTTTTTTCATTTTCCTTTGCGAGTTTCTCATTTGTTGTTGCTAAATCACGCGCTTCTTCAGCTTCTAATCTGGCCTGTTGGGCCACATCAGCGCTTCGTATCGCTTCGGCTCTTTGGATAAAGGCAAAAACAAGAAAACCAAGCGCCACAATACAAAGCCCACCCATAACAAGAGCGGTTATTCTTGCTATGCGCAGCCTTCTTTTCGCCTGAAGTTCCTTTATTCGCTGCTCAGTTTCAAACTCTTTCCTCGAATACTCAAGAAAGATCATTGTGCGTTCATAAGCCGGATGATAGCGCTGTCCCCAAACTAAAGTCGGGTTATGCTTCGCTTTCCAGTTGAGCGCAAGTTGAAGGTCCGGCGGTCTCCAAAGACCGGCCTTACCCACCTGGTACATGGCCGCAGCTTCGGAAAGGCGCATATACATTTGAACAGCATCTGCTTCGTCGTCAACCCAGTTCTTGAGCCGTACCCAAATCCGCATTAAGCTTTCATGTGAGATATCAATCATGGACTTTGAGTCCATCTTAACGGTCATTGGCGGGGTAAGCAGTGAACGACCGGGATCCCTGAATTTATCAATGACTCGGATAAGCTCTTCTTCTCCAACATCTGCAATCGCGGCTATTTCTCCTAGTCGGGTAGGGCGCCTAATGCCAAAGTTCTCACCTCGTTTTTCGGTAATTGCCTTAAAGAGAGATTCACATACCTCTTTCTCAGACTCATCCAGCTCATCGTAGGCTTCATTGGCGTGAAGGGATAAAGCCTCTGACATAGTGCCAATGGCTTCATAGTGCTTGAGGTCCAGTTCTTCGCCTTCAATGTCAATATTTTTTTGCCAGTAGCTCCAGGTACGCATGAGCGAATGCTGTAAAATGGGCAACTGGTCAGGATTATCTCCCAGGTCATTCAACAACTGTTGAGTAAGTCGGGAGGTAATGGTTGCACCGCCTACTGCCACGGGCCCTTCAATGGCGCGCCGCTTTTGCTCACGAGTCATTTGAGGGATGAGGTAGTGACTATCGTTTAGCTTTTTGGTAAGATCCGGAAACTGCGCGCAATCACCGATAAAGTCTGATCGCATAGTGATACCTATATAAATAGGTACGTCAAGATAGTTGATTGCCTCCATCAGGAGGTTTACGAATGCCAGGGTTTCGTTTACGGTACCTGTATCCGTACTGTCTTTAAAACGAAATAATTCTTCAAACTGATCAACAAGAATAAGAAAGTTCTTTGATTTCGAACGTCTTGATTGCATCAGAGCCTCAACAAGCCCTAATGAGCTACTTTTAAGTAGCGTGGTAATTATGGTCTTCTTTATTTGTTGCTCTTCAGGATCACTGACCATGTATTCAGCGTCCTTTTGCAAAATGGCCTCTGCTAAGTTGTCAATGGGACCGGCGCCTGGCCTGGTAACAATAACATCCCAGTCCGGGCTCGTATCAGTTAGAAATCCTCCATACAGGATAGGAAGCACGCCACAGTAAACAAATGAAGACTTACCACTTCCGGATGGTCCGATAACTCCGACAAATCTGTTTTTGGAGAGTTTGAGCAATACCTCATCACTCTGACCTTCTCTGCCAAAGAATAAGTGACTTTCATCAATCTTAAATGGCCGCAGTCCTGGAAATGGATTTTCTGCTATTCCTATATCTTTTGTCAGTGTAGTCACAGAACGGTCTCCTTCATTTCTTCAACAAGCGCTTTCATCTCAGTTTCTAAAGAGGTCTTCGTTTTACCAGCTACAATAGAAAAATCCTGATCTTTATATTTTTCTAAATTGGAGTTATTTTCTCTAAAACTTACTATTATTTTTCTCAAAATCGGCTTTTTACGCCCGAAACCGGGAGCTTTCAGTAAGTCCAATGATTTCATATTTACCCATTGTTCGTTTACATGGCTTTGAACAATGATTGCAGCATCTAATCTTCTTAAATTTTCGATATGATGTCGCCTAAGTATGAGTAATTCTCCTTCGAAAGTAGGAACCAGAATATTGACGCCCTCATTTTTCAGGATTGCCTTGATTTCGTCTGCCTCTTTTTGATCTGATTTATCATGCAGAAGATATACGGAAGGCGAGGTATCATCAGGTATACTGGAACGGAGTAGTCTTTTGTCCAATTTTACCTCTATCAACTCTTCCCGAATGATATTTTTGAAGTCCTCCAACGGTGTTTGTAATATTTCTGCCGCTTCTGCGGATGCCATATCACGTTGAATATTTTCAATGAAGGCCAGTTGTTTTTCACTGGCATGGTCAAGGTTCGGCGATATCCATACTAACCTGGAGAACTCTGCTTTATTCTTTAAACGAGAACTTTTTTCTGCAGCTATTTCATTCTGAATATCTACCACGGATTTATCTGACTCTGTAGGGATGTCTCCATAGCTACCTCCAATCAAGTGGATGGATAAACTGCACTCCTCAATTTCTGAGGTGACAATTTTTCTCAGCTCACCAGCTTCTTCAGGTAGCGTACGATCGGGAAGAATCTTATACCCATATCTCTGCAGTTCTCGTTTAATGATATTGCGCTGGATACTGAGATCATGACCGGTTTCTGCCAGGTAGATTGACCTTCTATCCAAAGTACCCTGGGCATCTACTTTCTTATCCTTGAATTTTATTTCGATAAGTCTTTCGTTGATGTCATAAGCGAGGTCTACCAATCTCATCCAGAAATCACGTTCCGCCTCTGAGGTAAAGAAGTTTGTGTAGTCTTGAATTTCATCCGTCTCGATATTAAGGCTAAACAAATCATATCCAATAAGTTCTCTAAGCTTGGTAGGTTGATCAGTAGTACTTAAAGGTCGCTTTAATACCTTGAAAACCCTTGATCCGGCTGATTCTTCCGACACAAAGAAATCCTCCAGGGTATCCAGACATTCACCCGATTCAATAAAAGATGGCGACAATACAGGTACAAGCACAGCAACTTGACTAAGGTCAGCGCCTGATACCGAATCATGCTCTGATTTTAATAAAATGTTTGGCTTTTCACCGAGTACTTGCTGAAGCATACCTTCAAGGAATTTTTTAAATTCTTCTACCCAACCTCTTTCCGTTTCTGTTGGATGGTTGTCTTGATCCGTAAATACGATAAGTACATCGATGTTATATGCCATATACGATTTTATATTATTTTATTGTCTTTGCAATTCTTTTACTCACGTTTTTCACAAACTGCTGGGTTAGTTCATGATGATTTGCCATTATACTATAAAAATCATCTATGGATAATAAAAAAACCACACTGTCTGAAAGTGCTTCCACTTTTGTAGCCTTGCGGATTTCGCCGGACTGGAAAACACTGCCAAAAACATCTCTAATTCCAAGTTTGGTAGCATCGCCCTTATTATCTGTTACCGTAGCCTTGCCATCGGCAATGATTACCATTTGTTCTTCAGTTTCATAATTATGTAATGATACATTATCACCCTTGGATAAATTGATGTTCTTCATATGATCAATCATATCGGCTAGCATAGCTCCTTTAATATTACGCAATTCAGGAACTCGCTTCAGGAACATGATCATTTCTATTCCCAGATAGAAGCCGTCCTTAAGACCTTCTTCCAGCTTATTTCTCCCTATTGAGGTCTCAAGCTCTTTTCTGACTTCTGGCTTTAGTCTGTCAGCTACACTATTAAAGGCATTCCTGTCTTTATGATAAATTACCCATGCTGCCGCCTCTTGGATCATTTCATCCTGGTTGAACAATTGAGCTATAAGACCACGGCTAATACGGAAATCTGGCATAAAGGCAACACTATGCAATGCGCATGCTTTGGTCCATCTATTCGCCTGATTGTAATTTCTATTCAGTATATAGTTTAAGGCTTGTATTTCTGTGTAGCTTTCTCTGGGAAAATGGATTTGTAGCTGTTTCAATTTTTCACCTACGTCAATATCATCGACAAGGGGAAAAAGTTTGGGTTTTAACTCAGCATCTAAGAAAAGATCTAATAGTTCTATGGCATAGGCAGCGCCATCCGCTGTACCGCTTTCTGCGTTTTCCCTAACCAGTTGTACGGATTGAGGGTCATAAAGAATGGAAAGCAACATATAGATCATGTCAAAATTATTGCTGACTTCTTCTTTAAGCGCGTTTCTCAGATATACGAAATGTTTTACATTTGGAAATTCTTCAATAGCCGCCAAATTCCAAATGGCTTTTCCAATTTCATTTTCCAGTAAAGTGATCAAACTGGTCCTTCGTTCGTCTGTCGCAATGTAATCGTAGTATCTAAGTGACAGGAGTATTTGTTTAACTACCCGTCCGTCCGGGTATTCGATCTTTTTCCATAGCAAGTCAAGGGCCTCTTCACCACCTATTCTTCCAATGATCTGAACAATCTTAAGCATCACCATATCAGACTGTCCTGATTTATGAAATGCTGTTTCCAATGTTAAAAGAGCTGGTTCACCAGCTTCGATCAGCGCTGCCGCAGCTTCATTAGAATAACTGGCAGAATCAAGGAAGTCGATCAAAACACCCCATGCCTCTTTTATTCTCAGCTTCCTTGCTGTAGCTATTGCTTCTATCCTGACATTTGGATCTATATCCCGAAGAAGCTCAAGGAGTAAGAAAATGTTCTTTTCACCGGAAACACGTCTTAGTAGCTTTGCAGTAAGGATTCTATCGTCACTTCTGGTAGCTTTGCTCAGCTTTTCCAGCCTTTTGGCATCTACTGAAATTAGATCGCTATCTTCTGCATCTGCAGCCGCTTGCTTGGCCAAACGGCTTATCTCAGAGGTTCGCTCAAATTCAAAATCCAATTTCTTGGCTCTTTCCTGAGCATAATCTCGTATACTATCGGAGCGGCTATCAAGAAGTTTTTTAATAGAAGACTCAAATAAACCTGGTTCTAGCTTTTCCATTATTTTCAAGCCGTAGATGATTTTTGCCTCACTATTACTTTCCACTTGTTTGGATAAAATCCTGTCAACACTTATTTCCTTGTCCGATTCCTGATCTAACTCAGCCTTGTTCCTGGTTAACGAAGATTTGAGCGTATATCGGTAGCCATTATGCATCTTGTTGGTCACGTAGTACCAGAGAAATAGAACGGGTAATGTAGATATTGATATGTATATTAAATCTAGCCCTTCAATGTTTTGGATGGCAATAAGTAAAATACCTGCAATAAGTCCTGCAAAAGCGGTTACTACGCCTTCTATCTTTGTCTGTACATCAAACTTCAAATTGCTGTCAATAGGAAGGAAATAAAGCTTAAAGGCCGGTCCGTCAAGTGCGTCTTTGAGAGAGGCATTAAATAATTTACTCATGGCAATGATGATAAAAAAGAAAATTAATGAACCACTCTCAGGTGAATAACCAAAAGAAAACCCTATTGGAATGGCTATAGCAGTAAATAAACCGATAAGAATAGGGTTGATGAGTAAAGAAACTTTCAGTCCGTAAATGGCAATTATTCTATCCGTAACAAAAGTTTGGAACAGGAAACTGAAAATAACTACTGTACCTTCAAATAGACTCAGAAAGTTTGGAAGGCTCTTTTCATCAAATTGAAGCTTAATAACGTTTAGAAACGAATAATCTACGAAATTAACCGCGATCATAGAGACTGTTACAAAAATAGCCATCAAAGCGATGTATTTATTTTTGAATATTTCAATGTAGTGAATGCGACTACTCCCTGATTGGATGGCTTTTACGAATAGCTTTTTTTGGATAATAATTAAAAACATTAATAGCAATCCACCCATGCTTATTAAACTAATGAATAGCAGGTTGGCTGTAGAAATGTAATTCAAAACAACCGGAATAGAGAACAGGGCAATAATTGAAGCTATGAGTTGTCCCGTATCTATGCTACCGATTATGCGTTTCGATTGTCTTAGGTTAAACATTCGTCCAAACGCACCCCAAAATATGAGCAGTACCAGGAAGTTAGAAGGCACTATGAAGGTGAACGCAAAAAAATACACCTGATCTAATGAATCCAGTGTTCTAAAAGCCCATTCAATAGCCACTAGAATCGATGTAATAATTAGCATGGTGCCAACGGCTAGTGCAGAAAAAGTTATCCGGCCTTGAAGCGCGTTGTAGACAAAAGTGAAAATAATTCCCAGAATACCCGCTGTAACAATTGCTAGCGGCAGCTGGGTTTCCAATTGTTCGCCTTCCAGGTTATTCAAAAACAAACTGGACGCGCCAACATCCAATGTAGCCAGGAAAATACCCATGAAAAAACCCATTCCCAGAAGAAGAAAGACTTTGGTAGCCTCACTTTCCTGAATATCTAGGAGATCGTATAGTTTTGACTTAAAGGCCATAGACAGATATTATACTACAATTTAATATTAAATTTGAAGAATAGGTGACCGATCATGAAAATTAGAAATCTTGTTTAGCGCCAGATTCGCCGAAACTAAAACCACTTTTCAAGTTTAAGTCACGTTGTGGGAAGGGTATCTCTACGTTTGATTCCCTAAATTTTTTAAAGATAGCGTAGTAAAGCTGACTTTTTAAAATGTTGGGTCTATTAATATAATCTGTAGTCCAAACCCTTAAATTGAAGTTCAGAGAGCTTTCTCCAAATTCATCAAATAACACATCAGGAGGAGGTTTTTTTAACACACCACTATTCTCATTAGCTACTTCTAACAATATCTTCTTTATTATTCTGGGATCCTCTTTGTAGCTAACTCCCACTGGGAATCGAAAACTAACATTTCTGTCATTATGACTCCAATTGATCACAGTTGAAGAGATAAACTCGGAATTAGGTACAATAACAGAAATGTTATCATTGGTAAGTACGTTAGTGGCTCTGGCTGATATTTTCATTACATCACCTTTAATTTCACCTACTTCAATGCGATCACCGACTTTGATGGGTTGCTCAAAAAGGATAATAAGACCTGAAATGAAATTATTAGTAATATTTTGAAGCCCAAAACCGATACCAACTCCTAATGCACCCGCAAGTATACTCAGTGTACTAAGGTCTATGCCTGCGGTTTGGATAATGATAAAAAAGCCAATAGTAAGAATCAGGTATCTGGTAATGGTAGTAACGGATTGAACCGTACCTGTATTACTGGTATATCTTGTAAGTATGGTTTTAGCAAATAATTTGCTAAAACGGCCTGCAAAGAAGATAAGTGCAATGGCCGCAATTACTAGGTAAAGGATGGTAAGAAAGGATATATCTGATCCGCCAAGGGTAAATAATTTGGTAGTGAATAAGTGACCAAAATCTTTGAAAAAATCGGCCAGTTGATTAAAAAGATCCTTAACAGTTTCCATGGTCTACTGGTTACAAGATAGGCATTTGTTCACTAGAATTTTCAAATTCATTAAGTTTGCAATAATTTTTTTGAACTAGACAGGTTATGAAAGGGATTTTTTTTGTTACTATACTACTAATTACATTTTCAGCGTACAGTCAGGACGTAAGTAAGAAGATTTCGAATGCTGATCGTTATTTTAAAATAAGAAACTATGATGCGGCTCTTCCTATTTACTTGGAGGTACTTGAGGCCGGAGTTGCTGATCAGTTAATTCAATATAGGACTGCAGTCTGTTACGAACAATCCGTTGAGATAAACCGGCAGATAAAAGCTATTCCATATTTTGAGAAAGCAATTGAGAAAGGGCTAGGTAACCTTCCTAGCGGAGTTTACAGGGATATGGCTCAAGTATATCATAAAAACGAGCAGTTGGAAAAGGCTTTTGAATTCTTTGGTAAATACAAGGTTACGCTTAAAAATGATTCAAGAGGTGAGGCGGCTGTTGATCGTCAGATTGCTGAAGTAACGAACGCTTTGGCATTGATGGGAAGCCCTAAAGATGTGAATATCATAAGCCTGGGCAGTACTATAAATACAGAGTTTACGGAATATAATCCTGTAGTTTCTGCTGATGAAAGTGTTATGGCTTTTACGGCGCTCAGGCCAAACACGGGGCGCACCAGATCCAATGAAAAGTTCATTGAAGATATTTACATTTCCTATAATTCTGCCGGCAACTGGACAGAACCTAAGAAGATTGAGGTAATTTCCGATTATAACGTGGGTACCGCTGGTCTATCTGCCGACGGTCAAAGAATGCTGGTATTTATCGGAGGTGCAGAAAATACAGGGAACCTCTTCTCAATTAATAAGTCCGGGGAGGAATGGTCTAAACCTACTATACTAAGCAACAAAATAAATAGTAGAAATTTGGAAACTACAGCCAGTCTGACCCCTGATAGAAAGACCATGTATTTCGCTAGCAATCGACCTGGTGGTTTTGGAGGGTTGGATATTTATAAAATAGAAAAACTCGAATCAGGAGAGTGGGGCTCGCCGGTCAACTTAGGCAGTAAAGTCAACTCCAAGTATGATGAAGACGCCCCCTTCATCCATCCGGACCAATGGACGTTATTTTTCACTTCCGATGGTCATAACACTATGGGTGGTCGTGATGTATTTGTAACAAGGTTGTTCAATGGTGAATGGACGGAACCGGAAAATATGGGGTATCCGATTAATACCACCGCCAATGATAATTACTTCACTTTAACAGCTGATGGCAGAAGGGCCTTTTTCTCTTCTGATAGAAAAGGAGGTAAAGGAGGACAGGATATTTATAGTCTTGATATGCCAGAAGAAGAGTCGAATATACCATTAACAATGGTTAAAGGTCAGATTTTGGATGGAGAGACTAATAAACCATTACCAACCACTATCTACATGATTGATAACGAATCTGGTAAGAAACTCGACTTTGTGTACCAACCGGATCCGGTAACCGGGAACTATTTAATAATACTTCCACCTGCAAAGAACTATGATATGATTATAGAGTCAGAGGGTTTCTTACCTTATACGCTGAATATCAACGTCCCGGGTCAGACCTATTTTTACGAATTGTATCAACGTATTTACCTTAAAACTATTAAACAGTTTGACGTCATTGTGGGTCAGTCCGTAGAAGTAAAGAATGCTTTTTACGATACTCATGAAGAAGCCGTAACTGACATCAGGGAGACGCATGAAGCAGCTCTTGTCAAAAATGATAGTATTGATGTTTACGATCTGATGACTGACCTGATGGCTGCGGGAGACCAAAAAGGGATCGATTATTTAACCAAGCTCATTTACAAGACTAACCCTATAAATGATATCTCCTTTACTGAGACGGGAAATTTAGAGCAGGCCGCGAGGGTTTATTATTATGATGAGAGTGATGAGAGCAAGTTTGAGAAAAAAGAAGTAGATGGTAAAACAATATTCTCTTTGCCTACTATGTTTGTAACCGAGGAGGCGGAGAAACAAAAAGATAAAAACCAGATGCCGAAAGTGGATCCAGCCATTCTTGACGGTATAGTAAAAATATATTTCGAGGTTGGAAAAAGTGACCTGAAATCAGATTATGGTCAGGATCTTGATGCAATCATCGCCAAGCTTAAATCAAACGAGCAGGTTGGTGTGCAAATTTCTGGTTATGCCTCTGCGGAGGGTAATGAAGAAAAAAATAGAGAGTTGTCTAATAAACGGGCCATTTCTGTGCTGGATTATATTAATCAGAAAGGTGAAATCGTCAGGCGACGAATCATCGCACGAGGATATGGAGCCACTAAAGATGAGAGATCTTCAGCAAATGAAAGTAGGAGAGTGGAGATTAAACTGGTGGATCTTAACGATAAGTATTAGTGCGCCCTCATCAGTAGGGAGCTATCACCATAGCTCAAAAAGCGAAATTCATTTTCAAGGGCATAATCATACACTTTTCTCCAATCTGATCCGATAAAGGCTGCTACAAGTAGAATTAACGTTGATCCGGGAAGGTGAAAGTTGGTGATTAGGCCATCACAGAATTTGAAGTCATAACCAGGGAATAGGAATATTTCGGTTGATCCGCTGAGCTTTTGCAAACCTTGTCTATCCATATGGGCTATGATCGCCTCGCATACGTTCTTTCTGGACGGCAGCTTCGGATCATTTTGATAGGGTCTTAGCTTCTGAACGTTGAATACCGTATTCCCATGGTTGATCAAATCAACTCCAAACCAGTATAAACTCTCGAGAGTCCGCATGGATGTTGTACCTACGGCAATCACGTTTTTGCTACTAAGCAGCTGGATTACGTTTTGGCGGCTCACCTCTACCTGTTCGTGGTGCATCAGGTGATCCGTAACGTTGTCTACCTTAATGGGCTGGAAGGTACCGGCGCTGACGTGTAAAGTAAGATAACTAGTTTCAATATTCTTTTTTGATAATCTTTTCAATACGTCATTATCAAAATGAAGTCCGGCCGTAGGCGCTGCTACCGCGCCCTCTTGTTTGCTGTAAACAGTTTGGTAGCGTTCCTTGTCAGATTCGTCCAAATCTCTTTTGATATAAGGAGGAAGTGGCAGTTTCCCGACCAACTGAAGAATATCAACAAAAGAATGGTCGCCATTCCAGCTCAAATCTATCAATTGCTTTTCTCGGTTATATATGCTCGCCCTGAGCCTTACATTATCATCTAACGCCAGATCCAGCGCCTGGCCATCCTTCCATTTTTTTAAGTTGCCTACCATAGACTTCCAGGTGCACTGGTTTTTAACCAGCATGGCAGAAGGCACGTCTGAAGTCGGGAGAAGAGGCTCCAATAAGAAAATCTCTATATGGGCGCCTGTTTCTTTGTAAAAATGAAGCCTGGCGGGGATGACACGAGTATCGTTAAAAAATAATGTACTGTTGTCCGCAATATATGCGTCAAGATTTCGGAAAATATCTTTATTGGCAATACCATTTTTATAAAGCAACAGCTTGGAATCGCTTCGGTTTTCCAAAGGACGCTTTGCAATTCTTTCCTCAGGGAGTTCGTAAGTAAAATCTTTTAAATTGATGTCTGTTCTCAAAGGTCTTATTATATCAAAAAACATAGCCGTTTGACCATTAAGAATGATAGACGACTTTTTAAGGAGTTCAATATTTTGGCAAATATAGTATGTAAGTGGGAAGTGATGCCAAGCCATATTATCTTTGATAATGCTTAGGGCTGCCTACCAAAAATATGTACTCCATTTTAAGTTTGATGCAGGAACTTCCAGGGGTATCTTAAAAGAAAAGGATACCTGGTTCATTAAAGTTTGGGATGATAATAATCCTGCTATATACGGTTTAGGAGAAGCAGGTCCGTTAAAGGGGTTAAGTATTGATGATATTGATGATTTTGAAACGAAATTACAAGAGGTTCTAAATCAGCTTGAGGGCGAGACTCTTCCTGATCATGACCAGGGAATCTATAATTTGATCCGGCATTTGGTGCCTATGGAGTTGCCTTCTATTGTCTTTGGTATCGAAACAGCTTTACTCGACTTACTACAGGGTGGCCAAAGAAAACTGTATGATACACCGTTACATCAGGGAACCGAGCGCATCCCAATAAACGGACTCATTTGGATGGGGCATACCGAATCCATGCTTTTACAAGTCTCTGATAAGATAGCGGCCGATTTTGACTGCATTAAGATGAAAATAGGTTCCCTGAATTTTGAGAAGGAGTGCGACATTCTGGATTTCGTAAGGAGGAAGTATTTTCAAAAAGATCTGATGATAAGGGTAGATGCCAATGGAGCCTTCAAACCGGAAGATGCTCTCACCAAACTCAACCAATTGAGTAAATTCAATCTGCATTCGATAGAGCAACCGATTCAACCTGGCCAGATCGAACTTATGAAAGAACTCTGTAACAATACCCCCGTACCCATTGCATTGGATGAAGAACTGATCGGGATTCATGATCTTGAGGGAAAAAGAAAGCTTTTAGAGACAATAAGGCCACAGTATATTATATTGAAGCCAACGTTGGTAGGAGGATTACGATCTACAATAGAATGGATCGAGATAGCGGAGGAGCTTACCATCGGTTGGTGGCTTACTTCAGCATTGGAGTCCAATATTGGGCTTAATGCGGTTACCCAGTTTGCTTCAAAGATAAAGGCCAAAGGACATCAGGGGCTAGGTACTGGGCAGTTATACACTAATAATATTACTTCGCCATTGACCATCGATAAAGGACATATATTTTATGATCAGCAAGTGGAATGGGATCTTAGTTCTATCCATATGGAGAATCAATATGGGTAAAAAATTATCGGCAGATTCGCTTCATTTGGCAGGAAAACTATAGCTTTTCGATAAAGCATACATTTCGAGTTTGTTTATGGCGGTATTAATGGGGCCATAACCACCTTTGCAGCAGTAGCCGCCGGCCCTAATGCAGATGTATTTTGGGCGCTCATCTTCGGGTTTGCCAACTTAATAGCTTATGGTTTCTCCATGTCTGTGGGTAATTAATTACTTTTTGGTAAAAGCTGAGCGTGATAACTTTGAAAAACACCGGGATATTGAATATTGGGAAGTCGATAATATAAGGGAAAAGGAGGTTCAGGAAATCAGAGACATCTATGCCGAGAAGGGATTTAAGGGAGAGCTGCTCGAACAAGTGGTTGAAGTGATCACAGCCAATGAAGACATGTGGGTGCATAAGCTCGGATTTTCTAACTATGCCCGTGTCGATTAATAGGAGGAGGTCAATCCCATGATGAAGGAAGAAATTGAAATGACCAAGGAAGATAAGGCGCCTATACATTCTGCCATAGCGACTTTTTTGTCATTTAACATCATAGGAGTAATACCTATTTTGTCTTACATTTTTATGCTCTATCTTGATATCGGAGGTAATCTTTTTCTTATTTCATATATTGCCACTGGCAGAGCAATGGTGCTAGTTGGATATTTGAAAAGCATGGTCACAAAAACGTCCCATGTGAAAGGCATGGTTGAAACCGTGCTGCTTGGTGGGCTGGCAGCCTTTCTCGCGTATCTGGCAGGTGATGTATTGGCCAGATATCTTCCTTAAGTCGGTAATGTTTTTGTTCGCATAATGGCGGTGAGCTTTACTCAATCGATATTTTATGGGTGACGAATCATATCAATCAGATCTGGGAGCGGATATTAGCCAGCTGACCTTGATTTATGTACATAGAAAACAGATTACCGGCCGATGAGTATAAAAGGAGCCCAGTAGTACGGTTTTGCATAGTCATTAGAGGCTATCATGTCCAGTTTTGCTGATCTGAGCGATAAAGCGTAATTGTTATAATTGATCTTAGTGTAGAAGTTCATCATCAACTCTGCTGTGGAATTATCGGATACACTCCAAAGGGACACCACAAGATTTTTTGCGCCTGCATAAATCAAGGCACGGCTTAGGCCGATAATACCTTCTCCTTTAGAGAGCTTGCCTAAACCTGTTTCACAGGCAGAAAGGGTTACTAATGATGCATCAAGGTTTAAATTATAAATTTCCGCTGAGTAGAGCGCTCCGTCATCACTTTTGCCGGGGCCAAGGTAAATCCTGGATCTTTTAGGACGTAGTGCATCAACCACCCCATGAGTTGCGAAATGAAGATATTGATAATTTGAAAGTCCTCCCGCTTTGACATCACTTTCATTTGCTTCATTCATCAGCATTGTTTTGGATTCAACCGACTTTTCCTCAAATACTCGTTTCAGATTTTTAACCTCTATCTCTGATGCGGGTAGATCGGGCAAGGTTTCAAATTTAACCGGGGCGCAGAGCAACGCTGTTGCATTCGCGCCTTTGATTTTTGTAAGTTGATTCTGATAGTAAAGCGCCAATGCATATTGATAGCTTATGTTAAAATCTTTTACCATAAAAGGGAAGTCCGCGTAGTCATTATTTTTTGGAGAGGCTTTTAAAAGAGTTTCAAATGGAATGGTACCCAGCCTTCCGGAGGGTATGATAACTAATTGATTTACAGATTTACCGATTTTTGGAATTAGTTGGTCATAAAGTGCTGTCGCAGTTAATTTATAAACGTCATCAACCCGAAAGAAGAGACTGTTTCTAAGCCCATTGATATACCGATCCATATTTTCGTCAATGGCATTATTTTTAACCTCAAAGTCATCTTTGGTTATTTTAAATATTACAAGTCGATTTTCGTCCTCGGCAATAAAATAACTTAAGACCATGGTGTTATCGTCTAACGTTTCTTGAATTTGCTCAACATTTGGTATGGCCACGTTGTATTTTAGGTTATAATAGGCAGGATATCGTTGTTCAAGTCTTGCTATAAACTCCTCATATTCTTTTTTCAGCTCGAATAACTTTTCTCTGACATTTTGCTGGTTACCAAGTTCTTTTGCCAATTGTTGCTCCCAAAATGTAATATCTGTTTTAAGCTGCTGCTCTTTATCTGTTTCTACTTTTGGAATATTTGCATAAGACTTAGCGGACGCATCCGAAATGGCCTCCAGAAGGACTGCCGATTTACTTTTTTCAGCGAAATAAAGCGCTTGTTTATGGTATTGTTCTCTTTTAGTAACCACCTCAGTAATTCCTTCGCAGAGAAGAACACCCATCTCATAGACCAATGCAGAAGACTGGCCAAGCTCTAATTTATCCGTTTCACTTATCCTCACTTGTCTGATCTTATCGATAAGACTGTCACAACTATAAAGTGTTTGCAAGCTCATTTTTAAATCGGCAAACTTTCGTGTTTTTACATAATACTTATCCATGAAGGCTCGTGCCTTGTAATAAAGTGTACTCAGTTGCGTAGTAGCTCTATAGTAGTTCGACACGGGTGGATTCATTTTGATATCTTCTTCATTCCAGTCCGGCGTATTGGATATAAGCGCTTGCTGGTATAGATCCAGCGCTGTTTTAAAATCACCCTGTTCATTATGATAATTACCAATTCGCGTAAGTATGAATGCCGTTTCGGGGTGCTCCTTACCATAATGCTTGATGTAGTTTTCTCTGGCTAATTCCAGGTATTCCAGTTCAGGTTTAACCTGACCAATAGCTTTACTATTTTGTGCCAAATAATAATAGATTATGCCCTCATTAGGGTGCCCTTCCGGATACAACTCCTGCCATATGTTGAGAGCTTCATTCAAGTTATTAGCGGCATCTCCGTAAAACTCTTGTTGAAGGTAGATAATGGCGGTGTTCAATAAGCTTTGAGCAACTTTTTGACTCTTCTCGCCAAGTACATTCTTGTATATTTTCAGCGATTTTTCATAATTAATTAATGCTAAATCCGGATTACTTAAAGTAAGTACAAATCCAATATCATTTAGCGAGGCCGCTATCTCCTCGGAATTCTGACCAAATAGTGACAATCGTATATCATATGCCCTTTGCAAGTAAGTTATGGCTTCTTGGTAGTTACCTGTACTCTGTAGCGTGAGTCCAATGTTATTAAGACTGTTTGCTTTTTCGCTTGTTTTTACTTCCGAAAAACGTTCCGCTTTTTCAAAAATAGAAAGCGCAGTATCAAAATCTCCTCTTCTAAGATAGACCTGGCCACTTAGGTTCAGGCAGTGAGGATAGGTAGAATTTTCAGAGGTTTTTGCTAAATTAAAAGCTACCTGCAGGTCGCCTTTCTCCAATTCAGATTCAAGGTCGGCACAATCCTGACCTAACACCGCTGAGACGGAAAAAGTTAATGTAATAAACGTTAAAATTAGTTTCAAAACCTGTAGACATAGGAGATAGAGACTACGTTATTTCTAGTCAATCCATCAGGGTTTATATCCCGATCTGTAATCTTAAGACCGTATAGAAGTTTAGCGCTTTGGGTTGTACTGAAGTGATAAGCTACATTACCTATTGCCGTTAGCGCCATGCCTGTTGTATCATCTACCTTTATACGTTCACCTTGAGTGGTCGAACTTGGTCTTGTATCCAGAACCTCATCTTTTGTGATCCTGAAAATAGGGAGTAATCCAGCTCTTATATCCCATTTGGAAAAATGGAACGCTCTTTCAATCCTAAGCATTATATCTGTACCACGTTTCAGATCATTCGCAAGGTCATATCGAGTCACATAATTTGGAGCGCCCTCTCTTTCAAGGTTTCTGTTTTGGTCTGGATAGTTTTCCCATTGGCCCCATCTAAAGTCATTTTCATTCTCCGTAAGCGCTACTTGAATACCGGTTGAGAACATCCAATTCTTACTAACATATGCTGCTCCGGCTATTAGGTCAAAGCTTCCAAGGCTCGTTTGATAGTACATAGGTAAATTAGCCTGAATATTATTGGTGGTGAAGTCTGTATTTGAGCCGTCCAAGTCGGCCTTGTTAGTGGGAATTTTAACCCCCAATGTTCCATTTATATGGTAGTCCTCCGCGGTTTTAAGATTTCGTGTCAAGCTAACTGATATATCCCCAAGGTCGGAGGTTTCACCTAAAGTTCCATTTACCCACATGTAAGGAAGTTTTAAGTGCATTGACATATCATCATTTATGCCAAAAGTGAAGTCCAGAGTAGCTGCATTGATGGTGGCCGTTACAGCTGTCTCACCTCGGTAATAACCCACTTCAAGCTCTTTCAATTTGAAGTTAATCTTCTTGTTGTAAACCTGGCTTGGTCGCATTGCGCCCATAGAACAAAAACCTGCATCACTACAACCTTGGCCAAAGCTTATTTCTGCAAAAAACAGAATAAATAATAAGAGCAATAAGGCTTTTTTCATAATAGCGAATTTATACTTCAAATTATAAAAAATTAATGATTAGCAGAATTTTACCGCAAATAATCTATCACTTAAAACGGCTTGAATAGTCTTTTGTAGCTTCCCAGACCTTAGGCGCCAGCAGAACCGTTGAAAGTACGGTGGGTATAGCCATTACAGCAAACGCGCCATCAATTAAACTAATAATAGCCGCCAATGATGATGTAGCGCCAATAACAATAGTAGCTACATAGAAATAATTATAGTAATGAGCCCTATGTTCGCCAATAATAAAACCTAAACATCGACTGCCGTACCATGAATAACTAAAAAGAGAAGTAACCGCAAAGAAAAGGATGCACGTAAGCAGGAGGTAGCTTCCAAACCCGGGGAACGAAGCTTCAAAGGCCTTTGCAGTAACCGTTACTCCCTGGCTTTGATTTTCCTTAATAACAATTCTTTGGCCAAGATCGGTTGGTTTGACAGTGATGGAAATAGGGATATTTTCAATCAGATTCAATGTGCTGGTTGCTATTTCTTTGTTGTTTATGAGTAATACAATGCTATCGGCGTTTTGTGTTAAATCATAATCTATAGACTCCCCTTCCCAGGAAGATGCTAAAAGCTTTGCCGTCTCTTGTTCTTTGGCTTGTATAACCAGCTTGGGGCCTGATTCATCTGAAATTTGTTGGAGTACTATCAATGGCTTCTTGTCAAGATCGATACGTTTTTGCCATTGGCCTGTTGAAATAATTGTTAATGCAGTAAGCGTACAAACGATAATAGTGTCGATAAACGGACCTAACATGGCTACCAAACCTTCCCGCACGGGCTCATCAGTTTTTGCCGCTCCGTGCGCTATTGGCGCCGTACCTATTCCGGCTTCATTAGAAAAGGCAGCTCTCCTGGCACCGGCAATAATTATTGTACCAAGGGATCCTCCTAAAACAGCATTTCCTGTAAAAGCATCTTCTAAAATCAAGCCCAACATCGATGGTATTTTGGAGAAGTTGGTCAAAAGTATGATGGTGACCATAATGAAGTATAACACTACCATTATAGGCACTGTCTGACTTGCCACACCTGCAATGCGCTTAAGACCACCGAAGATAACCGCTGAAACAATAACGGTCAGTATTAGGCCGGTGTAAAGGTCAGTGGACGAGATAGTGGCCCCCATCAAGGTGATAGGAGAAGAAGATAAGCCATTGGGGATAACCAAAACGTCTCTAATTACCTGTGTAAGTTGATTGGCCTGAAAAATCGGTAAACAACCAATGGTACCTGCCAAACAAAACAAGTACGCCAGTGGTGTCCATTTTTTGTTGAGGCCATTTTTTATCACATACATAGGACCACCATATATCTTGTCGTTATCACCTTTAGAACGGTACATTATGGCCAGGGTACTGGTAAAGTACTTCGTGGCAATACCCACTAATGCACTTATCCACATCCAGAATATGGCGCCAGGACCGCCGGTAACAATGGCCACGGCGACACCGCTGATATTTCCCATCCCCACAGTAGATGCTAACTGGGTAGAAAGCGCTTGATAGTGATTTATCTGCCCTTCTTCATTAGGATCGTCATACTTTCCACGAAGCACATCAATAGCGTGAAAAAAATATTTAAATGGAACGAATCTGGAGTAGATAACAAAGAAAAGGCCACCACCCATTAAAAGGATTAACAATGGAATGCCCCAGATCCAGTTGGCAAAGTTTACGATTAAGCTTTCTATATAATTCAAAGTTGGTAAATTTCGGAAGCGGCTAATATATAAAGATTAGCTTGTAACCGCGGAGTATTTATGATTTCAGTATATTAAAAATGATAATGGGTAAGAAGCACGACTTATTGTTTTTAAGGTCCTGTCTTTGTATACTGGTATTCCACTTATCTGTTCCCGGTTTTGGTCAGGGCTATCTTAAGGATCCGCAAATCATAGAAGCTCAGCTTGATGATCTGTTCGGAGTTAACCGACTGGAAGCGCTCAATATACTTACGTCCCACTATTTGGGATCTAATCAAAAGAAAGCAAATAAATTTGCCAGGCAGGCCGACGACCTCGCGGATAATCTCTTTAATGAAGTAAATGAGCTACTCCTGGATTCTGTGGCTGTTCAGCACGGCCTAAAGGCTTATTATCAGTATGGACAGATGCTTTTCAATCAATCCAAACTGTCAGATGCAAAGGAACGATTTAAAAAATGCCACGATCTTGCGGAACGTGCTGATGAGTTAGATTTTCAGCAGCAGGCGCTGGATATGATCGTTAGAGCGGACTCTCTGGGCGCTGAAGAAAGTTTTTTAAAGAGGGCGTTAAAACCGCTGGCATTAGGTGATAAAATAGCTAATTCCTCTTCCGATCTCAAGATCAAATCAATATTAAAACTTGCCGGTATACATGAGAAAAAGAAGAATTACGATAAGGCCATAAAAAATTATAAAAAGGCAATGAACCTAATGCAAAATCAAGGCGATGCCAAAGGTGTTACTGAAATTCAGGCTAAAATTGCGGATATCAATAAGAACGCCGGCAATTTCAAAGAGGCTTTAGCCTACTACCAAATCAGTGAAGATAACTTCAATAGATTAGGTGATTCTACCTTAGCTCAAAAATCAAAAGAGGGGAGAGAGGCTGTTTTTGAGGAAGTAAAAGAACTGACACCGATGCCAAAAGAATCAGTTCCAAACCAGGTAATCACAATAGAGCCTGAATTGATTGAAGATGACAGTGTTTTAATCCGACTTGACAGGTATAAGAGCCTTGCGGAACAGTATGAGCAAAGTGAGGATTTATCTCGTTCTATTACTTATTATAAGCTGTATAATGAACTGTTCTCGAAACGTCTGGAAGAACAAAAACAACAGGAACTAGACAGTATCGAATTGCTTAATAAGGCACAACAGATCCGACTTTTAATGCAACAAAATGAGCTTGGTGAGTTGCAACTTTCCAAGACAGCTGACGAATTAGTGCGAGCAGCAAATTTCAGACGGGGGCTGATCATTGGACTTGTTATTGTAGCATTATTACTTTTTGTTTTCTATTGGCTATTTATTGCTAAGAAAAAGGCACATCGCCAACTTTCTGTCACCTACCGTAATCTTCAGGAAACCAAAGGCCAACTTGTGGAAGCCGAAAAGAAGATAAAAAAGCTCCTTGGTCAACAGGTTTCAGACGACATTGCCCAGGCTTTATTGAATCAAGAAAGTGGTAATATAACTGGTAAATTCGTTTGTGTAATGTTTCTTGATATTCGGGATTTTACCCCGTTTGCTGAATCCAGGAAGCCGGAGGAAATTATTGCTTATCAAAATGATGTCTTTGGGTTTATGATAGAAATTATAGCTAAACACCATGGGGTGATAAATCAATTTATGGGTGATGGATTTATGGCAACTTTTGGTGCGCCGGTAAGCTATGAAAACGATGTTCAAAATGCCTTTAATGCAGCGAATGAGATCGTCAAGGAGGTGAACCTAAGAAGTGAAGAAGGTAAAATATACAAGACAAGAGTGGGGATTGGCCTACACGCCGGTGACGTGGTAGCTGGTAATGTAGGTACTGAAATTAGGAAGCAATACAGCGTCACGGGGAATACGGTCATTACCGCCGCCAGAATAGAACAGTTGAATAAAACGTTCAAATCGCAACTGTTGATCTCTGATTCAGTGTACCAACGCCTAAGCGTCAACCTGGAAGATAGTAAAATTGAAACCCAAATAAAGGGAAGAAAAGATCCGATCAAAATCTATAAAGTTGCTTAGATGGGCTCTCTACTACTCTGTTTTTTACTGTATTTACAACCCTTACAAGGTCAAGATAGTCTTGCAAAAGCTTTGGATAAGTCTGAGGGCGCCAAGAAAGTATCTATTTTAAATGAACTCTGCAGGCAATATCTAAATAATGACCCCGAAAAAGCCAGAGACTTTGCAGAGCATGCTTTGGAATTGTCATCTGCTATCGGCGATTCTTTGGGGATAGCCGCTAGCCATAATAACATTGGCCTTTTTTATAAAAACAAAGGAACCCTTGATAAAGCGCTTGCAAGCTACATGGTAAGTGCCGGCATTCAGGAACGCAATCTTTTAGAGCTCGGGCTTGCAAATACATTAGGTAATATCGGAACCATTTATTCCATTGAAGGTGAACATGATGTAGCATTGGACTATTTTCGGCAGGCTTCAAACATTTTTCTAAAACTAAATAGCCAGGAACAACTGGTTGGCGCTTTCAATAACATTGGCAATGTTTTTAGAGATCGACAACTACCAGACTCAGCCCTTTTATATTATCAGAAATCCCTGGCTATCTACGAGGCAATACCCGATAACTCAAACACATTTATTCCATTCGAAAGTATAGGAAATATCTATTTTCAGAAAGGCGAAATGGAGGCCGCAATGGCATATTATCAAAGCGCTTATGATCTTGATCGTTTTAAAGGAAATACCAATGGGATGGCCAGCGCTTTGCACAATATAGGTGTTGTATTAAGGAGCCGACGGAATTTTGAAAAAGCGCTGACTACGTTTAATGATGCATTAGAATTAGCCCAAACTACGGATAATCTAAGGTTGATGTCCATCATATACCAATCTCTGGCCGAAACCTACTTTGAAAAAGGGGATACATTTATGGCCTACAGTTTTCAGCGACTTCATGATACTGCCAAGGACAGTCTTTTCAGTGAAGAAAGTACGCGTTTAATAGCGCAAATGGAAGCCGTCTATGAAATGGAAAAAATGGAAGATGAGCTGGCCGCCCTCCAGTTAGAGTCTGAGGTGCAACAGCTTAGAATAAAGAACGATAAAATCATAATTCTTGCCATTATCATTATTTCCATAGTAGGAATTTCTCTTACCACGGTGATTATAAAAGAACTTCAACTGATAAAGAGAAACAAGAAATTAGTTGAAGAGCAAAAACGAATTATTGAGGATAAGAATAAAAGCATTACGTACAGTATCGATTATGCCAAGAGTATCCAAAAGTCCTTATTGAACTACACCGTTTCTACAGCAAAAAGAAGTAAGTTCTTTATTTTTTTTGAACCTAAGGACATTGTTAGTGGTGATTTCTATTGGTATAAAGAGAAGGGTGATATTGATATCATTGCCGTTGCAGATTGTACCGGCCATGGAGTAGCGGGAGCTTTTATGACCGTTATTGGCCATGCCGCCCTGGAGCAAATAATCAATAAAGATGGCGTTGATGAACCTGCAGAAATTTTGCAAAGGCTAAACACCTATATTCAAGAGTCCCTAAAGAACAATGTAGGCGAGATCATGGATCATAGCATGGATATAGCGTTGTGCAAGGTTGATAGAAAGTCTAAAATTTTGACCTATTCCGGCGTAAACCGCCCTCTGATTTATATTGCCAACGGTGAGTTGAAGGAGATCAAGGGGACAAAGATCATTCAAGGTGAAGAAGAATTGGTAACCGCTGATTTTGTTAGCGAACAAATAGAATACTCTGCAGATCATACTTTTTACATGTTTACCGATGGCTTTCCAGATCAGTTCGGAGGCGATACAAACAAGAAATATATGATGGTCAGATTTAAGAAGTTGCTGAAACAGATAAACCCTCTCGATTTCGAGATGCAAAAGGACAGACTAAAGAAGGAAATAATGGAATGGAGGGCGCAGAATGAGCAAACTGATGATATAGCGGTATTAGGTTTTAGGCCTTAAGCACAAGTTTGCCCTGAGAGATGCCAACTAAACTTCCGATATTATAGAGTAACCTAGCGCCAACATTGGCGTCCCATTCATCTTTTCCCGGAGCCACTTCGTTAATGTCAAAACCAACAATTTTTCTGCCTGACCTTACTACGGTTTCTACAAGGTGGATTAACTCGAAAAACTCTAGGCCACCAGGTACGGGAGTTCCGGTATTAGGGCAAAGTTTAGGGTCAAGTCCGTCAATATCAACGGATAGATAAACCTGCTTTGGTAATTCGGAGACAATCTTTTTGCAGATATCCACCCATGAATGGCCATGGTAAAGATCGCGCTTCATGTTTTGATCCAAGAATGTAGTAACCCGGCCCTTTGAGTTTTCTATGAAAATACTCTCTTCTTTACAGAGGTCCCTGACACCAACTTGTACCAGTTTCTCTATTCTCGGATTCTTAAGCGCGTTGTACATGATAGAAGCATGCGAATAAGTAAAATCCTCATATGATCTCCGAAGGTCCGCGTGAGCATCAATCTGTAAAATTCCTGTTCGTCCAAAGCGCTCAGTTACGGCATTTATAAGGCCAAGTGGTGTGCTGTGATCACCGCCAAGAAGACCTACGACTTTATTTCTCCCTAAATACTTAAGGGCTTGAGATTTAATAAATATGTTCAGTTTTTCACAAACTCCATTAACGGCTTTAGGTATGATTTTTAGTTCATCAGGAATAGGATCCCCCTGTGAGTTCTCCAGCCACTTAATATACTTTAAGGCAAGGTCTCTATGTATGTCATTTTCTTCTTTTAATTCTTTTGATATCGGAAGCAAATGCATTCCCATGGTCCATGCATCTTTAATATTGGGTAAATGCAGATCCACTTGCATGGAAGCATCAAGAATTGCCTGTGGACCATTGACAGTACCAGAGCCGTAAGAGACAGTGACCTCCCAAGGCGCCGGTATAAGTATAAGATCAGAATGGTCTTCATTAAACGGAAGGCCGAAAAGAGTATCAGATATTGCCGAAGCATTTGGATTAAATGCCTCGATAATCTCTTTTTTTGATCGCATTTTAGAAATTTAAGAGATCCGGGTATTCATAGCTGACGAGTTTTCCGAGTCCCTCTGAAACTTCAGCCCACGATTCGATGTCAAATTCTATTTTTACCACCCCACATGTAGTCATATCACCGATTTCGCCTCTGGTAAGGTATTCTGCAAGGTAAGTGACTGATGGGTTGTGTCCAACAATTAGAACCGAATCCCATTCATCTTTTAACTGATTAACTACTTTCAATAAAGACCTTATAGAAGCCTCATAGATCTCGTCATTAACATGAATTTTGGCGGTATTGTAGGCGATCTGCTCTGCAATAAGTGAAGCCGTGGTTTTCGCTCTCATCGCCGGACTAGTAATTATGATATCAAACTCCTCTTTTTTTTTGCTGAAATTAATGCCCATGCGTGTAGAATTCTGTAATCCGATAGAATTCAATTCACGTTCAATATCTCTTTGCTCGCTGGTTTTATCCATAGCACGAGCATGTCGAAGAAGTTGCAGTGTTTTGGTGGTTTGCATATTTACCTTACTATAACTTAAGCATGCGTGAAAATATGGATTAAATTTTAAGAAAGCTCCAAGGTGATCATTTCAAATTTTAGAAAGGCGGTATTGATAATCTTTATTAAGATGTAGAAAATTAAGGAGATATGTAGTTGTAAGATGTTTAGATCGCAACATAGTAAAAGGGAACTTTGGATCAATTGTATAGTTGATGCTTAGGTATTCGTAAGTAAACACGACCTTTCTTTTTTGTATATTTATATACTGCTTAATACTATCGAAATGGTAAGACGTACTATAATTACTGTAATATTACTATCCACGTTGTTACTGATATGGCTGAGATACTCTGAATTAACAATTAATCAAAAGAGCGATGATGAAGTTGGGGCTCTAGCTTTGGATGGGCCTGATAAAGCTTTTATTCATAATACATATATGCTTTTAGATCGGAAAACGGGCCGAGTACCGTATGAACGGCTAAATGACCCTAAGGCCAAGGCTTTTGTTAGAGCGGCACAGGAGGTGAGGGACTTTCAATGGCAAAATATCGATACAAAAATACCGGGTAGATCTCGTGCATTGTATTACGATGATACTAACGACATACTCTATTCAGGCGCCGTTACCGGCGGACTCTGGCGAAACACCAGCTATGAGAGTGGTAAATGGGAAATTGTAGATGGTTTTGACGGTACGGCAGTAAACACAATTGTAGCTGATCCTATTAATAATGACATTCTTTATTTGGGTACCGGTGAGTCCTATACGGCTTTTGTCAATTACAGGGAATCAACCGGTGTAGGAAATGGTATTTTTAAATCTACCAATGGTGGTTCCGGCTGGGAGCATATCGTATCTACCAAGGATTTTTATTTTATCAACGATCTAGCCATGCGAATAGAAAGTGGCATTAGTGTTCTTTATGCGGCCGTAGGATCAGGCGAATATAGAGGTCAAACCTTTGTTCAGGAAGGCTTATATCGTTCAGACGATCAGGGGCAAACATGGACCCAGGTATTACCTACTATTCCCGGTACAGACAATATTTATCAGGTATCGGATATTGAGATCACCGGTACAGGTAAGATAGTCGTCAGTACGATGAGAAATTCCGAAAATGAGGGAGGTTCTATTGTTCTGATGAGCGACAATGGTATAAACTGGGAGGCATATACAGGTTTTAATGAGTATGTGTTGGATTTGGGTGAAGAGTATTACGCTGGTAGATCTATTGTAAAATCTGCACCATCGAATCCCAATCATTTATATGCTGTTTTTTCTTTTGGCTTTAGAAATAACCTAGACCAGCTGCGTGATTACTTTTCGGAAATTTGGCAAAGTACGGATGGGGGCGTCACATGGGATTTCATACCCAGTCCGGGAATTTTCTCATTGCCTTGGCACGCTATGGCCCTTGCTGTTGATCCTAATGATGAAAATAAGATAATAGCGGGAGGTCTGGAAGTTTACGTACTTAATAACACTTCAGCAGCAGGAATTACAGATTTAGACTGGATAAGGCTTTCCAACTGGGCGGCTTTTTTTCAAGCCAATGATCCAAATCTAACTGAGGAAGAAATTCAGCAGCTCTTGGCTTACTATGTTCATGCCGATATACATGATATACAGTTCTTAGGAAGTAGTTCTGATAACGTTTTGATAACCACCGACGGTGGGGTTTTTTATTCATCAAATATTGGGCTCACCAATAGTATCGATCCCGAAGATCCGGTGCAGGAATTCCCTGTATTTGGGTCATCTAACAATGGACTTAATACCACACAATTTTATCACGCGAGCTTAAACCCGGCTTCGGGAAAAATGGAACTGTTAGGGGGAACTCAGGACAATGGAAGTATTTATCAAAGTTTTAAACCTGGTGAAGAGTTTGAGAGAAATATCTCCGGAGGCGACGGAGGGTTTAGTTTTTTTGATTCGGATAATGAGAATCTGCTCATCACCATGGTATATGGCAATAGGTACTTTGTTCATATTGAAGATCAGACTTACCTCCATGGCCCTATAAATGGCTTATTCGTTAATCCGGTAGATTACGATGATGAGGCCAATCTGATTTATTCCAATACTGCTACCAGCGCCTACGGTGGATTGTATTCCGGGTTAAAGGGTAGATTCTATGATACTTTGGAAGTATTTAATGTCAACAAGTTCCTGAATACAGCTGATCTCGGATTAGATACGGTCTCTTTTGTTAAACTGAATGCCGGCTTAGAGGAAGCCATTACTGCGGTGCGTCAGGTAGAATCTTCGAGCCCGACAAATAAAACTGTGGTTATTGGTACAGAAAATGGGCAAGCTTACAAAATTACCGGACTCCCGTATAGCGCTGTAGCAACAAAAATTACCGATTCTCAAAACCCTGCTGGATACATATCTTCGATTGACGTTGGCTCTGACGAAAATCATATTCTATTGACGCTCTCCAATTTTGGTTTGGCCTCAGTTTGGGTAACCAAGGATGGAGGTACTACTTGGGTAGATATTGAGCGTGATTTACCTGATATACCGGTAAGGTGGGGGAGGTTTAATCCTTTTGATGATAATAAAGTCATTATCGCTACCGAAGCCGGGATCTGGGGATTAGAAGATATTGATAACCTATCTGCTGAATGGGTCAGTTACAATAAGGGGTTTCCGTTGGTAAGAGTAGACATGTTTGATTTAAGAGCCTCTGATAGTACTATTCTCGCTGCCACACATGGCCATGGCGTCTACATTGGTAAATTCAGTCAGGAAGGAGAAACAATATTAAGCATTGAGGATTTATCTGATGACGAATCAAGTCTCCTGTTTTACCCAAACCCGGTTAAGGATGTATTGAGCATACGCTCGTATGACCTTGCTGATTTTGTTAACATTTATGATTTAAAGGGAGATTTGATTTTGTCTAAAGCGATCTCTGACAATACGGTACGAATTGATGGTATTGACCGTGGAATGTATATCGTCAAGGCGTATGATGCAAGTAATAAGCTGATTGCTGCTCAAAGAATAATTGTTGATCGTTAGTGCGGTTTTAAGGCGCTGCTTACTAATAGACGGTGTCACTTCGTACATTTTAAGAGTGTCCTATCAGGCCTATTAGATCAGTTTCTAAAGTTGTTAATGCTTTCCCCATACGTGGTCACGCTATGGCCTTGTTCCTCCAGAAATCGCTGGATATGGGTAACATGTGCACTTCCTACAGTTAGTAGAATGCGCTGCGCATTTTGCTCTTTAGAAGTAGCTATAAGCCGATTTGCCATGATCTTGTTCCTTTCCAGCCAATATTCTTTGACCATAAAGGCTTCTTTAGATTTAGGCAATCTTTTTGGAAGTTCGTCAATTAGGGTGGAAAATGAATTTTGGAATTCAGCGCTATTAATATAGGGGATTAGCTTGCCCTCTTTTTCTGCTCTCTTATACTGCTTTTGTGTTTTTAAGTAGCTGCCGAGGGGTTTCCATTTGAAACCAAAAAGCAGCTTTTTAATCACCTTGTTGTTATTGGATATGAACTTTCGCTCCCCAACGCGATAGTCAATTCCGAAGAACTTCTTCACCTCAAGCTTTCTTGCAGCCGGAAATACAATAAGGCCATATTCGGAATTTTTGAGCGATGTATTATGATATTGTGAGAAGTAGCCTAGTGTATCACCATCTTCGACTACGTCGTCCCAATAGTAGTAGGCATTCCAAAGATCATAGGAGGCGTAGTACTCAGCGCCTTTCAATAGGTCGGGGTTTGATCCGTTCACTCTTAAGAATTCTGCGTTTTTTAAAGTATCTCGTAATTGATCTGCCCTGACCATAGTTTTAGGCCAGATTTCCCGAAAACTTAATGTGTCATAGGTAGGTATGGACTCAATACAGATAATATCGGGCTGAAGGTTTACGATGAAGTCTTGAACCTCAAATAAATTTTGAAATTGCCTGTAATCATCTTTAAAATGATGTGCCGTTCCTATGATAGTAACTTCCAGTTTCTGTCCATAGGATAAAATTGAAAGCCCCAGCGCACAGGCGATTATGATTACTTTCATATATGTACTTGTCTTGCTTCAAATAAGCGGTCTATTGTAATTTGGCCTTTCGTGACTTGTCTTAACTCTTGTTTTTGTTGCTTGAAATCTGAGTTTTAATCGGTGTTTCTTTTGAAAATAACAGCCTGAATGACCTAAATTGATGTCTGAAATCTGCCGGGAATGTGGATCATACTGAACTATAATATTTTAAAAAAATGGAAAGTGGTAGTGAGTACCACGCTGGTAATGATAATCATCTATTTAGCTATTATCTACCTGCATCCTGAAAATCTGGGCTGGATAAACAGCCCTGAATTTTCTGTCTCTAACTTATTATGGTTTGTTATTGTAGACCAGTTCCTTATTGAATGTGTGACTGTAACTATTCTCTTTTGGCTTATTCGCATGTATGCTTTTAAATTAAAACTGACTGAATTGCGATTAACTTTAAGAGAACTGATTCTTTATCAAATCAGGTTTTTACCGGTTTTCTTCTTAGCGTTTTTTGTATTCGCTCCTTTTTCGCTGACTCTCAGGTTTTTATTGCATCATATTCCGGATATTGATTCCGATATTTATTTTAGTCAATACTTTTATAGCGTTGAAACCTATCTTAATTATTTACCTCCGGTACTTCTTATTGGCTATACCGTGCTGAATGTTAATTTGCTGAGATTGTATAATGAGCAGCTTGGGCAGGTCAAGCACGACCTTTCTCAAATCAGAAAACCTAAGTTGAAGGATCGTTTGTTTGTCTTTGACGAGTCTGGTGAACTATTACTGGAAGTGGACAAAATTATGTGGTTCCAGCGGGAGAATAGAAAAACCTACGCCGTCACTCATTTGGACAAATACAGGCTTAGAGAAACTGTTTCAGAATTGGAGGAGACACTTGATCCGGGGAAGTTCATAAGGATCAATAGAAGTACCATTGTTAATCTAAACTTTATGCTTAATTATTCTTTTTGGGAGAATGACAAATACGTTGTCCGTATTAAGGACAGTGCAAAAGAGTTCATTATGTCTCGGGAAAGGTTAAATAAAGTTAAGAGTCGTTTTAAGGAACAGAATCATTAGATTAAATCAGGCTCTGTTCCACGGCTTTATCAAACAGCCGTTTTACTTGTAAATCTCCGAACCCGTAGATACTTTCTCTCTTGCTAAATTCCCTGAAGACCGGGCCGAATTCTTTTGTTTTCAATTCTTTAATAATTGCTACCAAAGAATTAATCGGCCTCCCCAAATTTTGCCCATCCGGAATGCGTTCGATATGTGCGGCTACAGCAGGTAAGAGAAACGGATAGTCGGAAGAAAGTTGATTGGCCAATTGGCGTAGTTTTGACAACTCTTCACTTTGATAGTATGACCAAAACTTCGATAAGTCTTCGGCGCTTTCAAGTTTTATTCTATCAGACAATAGTGTAGGAAGTTCATTCGGTTTATAGGCGCCAAACCCATATTGCGTTTGTGTTTTTGGACGAACCAAGTAAAGTACATTGCCTTGCGAGTTAATTTTAAGCAAGTGTAATAAAAACCATAAGTTCACCTGGCAGAACAGATCGTCCTCAAACCAAAGGTTGATGACAGAGTCAGCGGGAATGGCAGAGATCCTTTTTACTTCTGCGCCTACAGTGTTGTGATATTCATCTTCGGTGCCACCATATTCATTTGTGATAAACCTGGCTCTATTGTCTAGTATTTCTTCAATGGATCGTCCCGCCACAGGCCCTTCTATTAGGCATTCGCGCATAACTATAATTTCTCCGGGAATTTCTTCAGGAAACTGTGCCTTCAGGGCGTCTCCGTTAAGGATATGATAATCAATTGGTTTCAACTTCTTTACTACTTAAGATTGGTGTCATAGGCTGAATATTTCCTGTCATTTCCCAATGTCCAAGAGCTATCGGGATATTTCCTATCGTATTCACCTTATCAAAAAAGGCCTTTAACTCGAAAGGTGTATCTTCTGATTCTTTTAACCTTGCATAATCTGCTATGGTTGCTTCCATCAAGTGCTTTCCGGTTATGTAGCTGGTGCCATAACCGGGTTGTCTTAAATACAGGTGTTGTTCAAAAAGTAATAGTTCCTTCTCCGTCTTCATCCAGCCCCGGGGTGTCCATTCGGAATGAATGCCTCCGGCTTCTTCCATGGTCATGTCATTGGCATGGGCATATAACGAACCGAGTCCACGTGCGGCTCTTTGGGCAATGAGTATATATACGATTTCTCTGGACCTTGGACTATCATCGTATAGCCCTGCATGCATGAAAAACTCTTCTACGGCTGTCGCCATTCCTTCATTTCTCGAATCGAAAATGTTATAAAGCAACGGTACCCTTCTGATTGCGCTGGCATTCGGCTCTTTTTCCATTCGCGCTAGTTCAAACCAGTGATAAAAATGCGAATAAAGAGGTCTTGGATCGTAGTGAGCGGTAATCCAAAAGAAGTTTCTGGTCTCTGCGGGTATATACTGACCCAGGTGTTCATCAAGAGCCGGCTTGAAGTAGTCTTTTACCGTAACAATATCCTGATCATGTAAAAAGTTAATCAAGCTTTCAGAAGAAGCTTCGGCTAATCTTTGGTAAGCCTCCGGACTGTCGGCAGGTTCTAAATTTGGTAAGTTCCTATTCCGGTGCTCTTCAAGCTTCAGCGACGACCAGGCTTTTGCCAATTCACTTTTTAGCAGCATCGCCTCATCTTCCCAGGTAAGTGGTACTAAATGAACATTTTGTAAATACCAGGTATAATTCTCTTTACCAATGCCCGATGGGCCTGTTTTGTTTCCGGCCTCGTCTTTGAGCCATATAACCAAATTGTAGGTGGAATTTATGGCATCTTGAATGGCTGAAACTACTTCAGCGTCTTCTTTAACACCAGATTGATAAAGAATCGCTTTCAGGTTGACCACTTGATTTTCTATATCTCTAATTCCCGCAATCCACAGATCTTTAGCGTTCCCAGTTAGATTTATTTTAGCCTGCTCATTCAAAGGAGGGATAACACTCAAGTCAGATAGAAGCCTCGCTTTTTCTTCAGCACTTAAAGGAAATGTATAAGTCCATATCTCGGTTGTCATATGATGTGTAGGACCTTCGTGTGCAGGCACATCACTTTTGTAAGTCCACAGTGATTTGTAAAATGCGGGGTCACGTTGCCAGGGCTTCAAAATATTGTGATTGAAATCATAGCCATTCATTTCTGCCCATATGATCATCCAATCTACTTTTTCGGGAATCTGCCACCCGGTAGTGTCAAAGGCATTCAGTTCATTTCTAAGCTTTTGAAATTGCGGCCAGCGTTTTTGAAACGTCTCAGCAGTATAATCAGGCGCACCGTCTGCAACAGGCGGTTTCTCAAATTTGCGCCATTTATAAAAGAATGAAACCAGATCATTATAATCACTATTTCTCTCCGGTTGGGCTGCAGGTGTTTCTGTAGATTCGCGACTTAGGAAAGCCGCTAATGACACTAGTAGTACACTGCCGATAAGGTTCCTCATTTTCGGTCTGATTAATACTTTTAAGTCTTAGATTGATTTTTTGTAAGCCTCTTTTAGCCATTGTGATACCTCCTGATCAACGCCTTCTAGTGAGGTTATCTGTATTCTATGCGTGCACATAGTTCCAAATGGGCCTGACCCTTCAAGTCTGCCTTGATTAGGCACATCTTTTAACTTTAACCCCAGATCAATTCTGGTTTTAGTAGCAGGTTTGATCAAAGCAAATTGCCGTTTTCTAATAATACTAACACTGCCCTTTTTAGGTGTTATTACTACGTCAGCGCCAAATTTGCTAACGGTTTCAATCACTTTGTCGTAGATGGGTATGAGGTTTTCTTTTCCCTTGTACTGTTGCGCCACAAGATCATCATTTGTGGAATTATTTTCTTTAGACAGGTGGACAATGGTATTGGCAAAGCCATGTGATACACTATACTCTTTTTTTAAGAAATTCACCGCTTCAGTATGTTTCTCAAATGATTTATTAGAAAGTATTTTTTTCCATTCTTCAAGACTTTTGTCTGTTTTTCCAAGCATGTTGTCAATCATCGTTTGCAAGGCCTTGTCCATAGAAATGATGCTTTTTTTCACCTAAATTAGGTAAACAAAGCGTCATTATTAAATGCCTTTAAATCTTGTTGGGGGGTATTTAGTCAGAGTATTCTTATTCTGCAAACATTTATACCAAAATTTAGTCGTTTGGATTTGCGTACGGTCTTTGTTGCTCGAGCGTCTGCTCTTACAAAGTATCTTCTGTTAGTTTCCAATCCGAAAATTTCTACTTCTCCATAATTATCGGTCCATAGAGGAGGGGTAATAGCTCCTAATTGATCTTCTGCATCTTCGCGGGTAAGATAAACTTGTACCATAATGCCTTCCCTCTCATTTCCGGAAAGGTAGCCTTCTACCTGAACTAATAGGTCGGCCTCCGGTAACCTGGGTCCGTTATCACAGGCGGCAATGGCTATTAGGGTTAGAAGAAAGAATGTTGTTTTTTGAAAAGCCTTCATAGTCGTTTGAGTTAGTGATAACTCACTGAAAACAAGAACGATGCCAGTTGGGGGATTGATCGATATTCGAATTATTAGTATTTTTAATATCTTACTAAAACCAACCAGACCATGCCTAAAATGCAAATCAAGAGGAGTGTAACCATTAATGCACCCGTAGATAAGGTTTACTCAAAACTTAATGACTTTAATCACTGGACAGCCTGGTCTCCCTGGCTAATAATGGACCCTAAGGCTACAGTTACTGTTGCTGAAGACGGCAAATCTTATGAATGGGAGGGCGAACGAGTTGGCTCCGGAAATATGCAAGTTATCAATGAGTCGGATAACCAGTTCATCTATTATGACCTTACTTTTCTTACGCCATGGAAATCTACAGCCAAGGTCCGATTTGAAACCATATCTAAGGGAGCTAGTACTGAAGTACATTGGTTAATGGATAGCAGCCTACCTTTTTTCATGTTTTGGATGAAAAAGATGATGGAAGCTTTCGTTGGGATGGATTATGAAAGAGGCCTGGCCATGTTAAAAGATTATGTTGAAGATGGAGAAGTACACTCCAAACTTGATTTTAAAGGCGCCTCCAATTTTGCGGGATGTAAGTATGTTGGAGTGAAAACGGTATGTACAATTGAAACTGTAGGATCCAGCATGGAACAAGATTTTGGAAAGTTAATGGCTTTTATGGCGGATCATAAAGAGTTAATAGCTGGCAATACATTTTCTATCTATCATAAGTGGGATATGGTTAAGAGAAATGTAGAATATACTTCCGGGGTTCCGTTAAAATCCGTACCCACCAATTTACCCGCTGGAATTATATCCGGAGAGATTCCTGCAACAGAGGTATATACGCTCGGGCATACGGGACCTTATGCACATTTAGGTAATGCCTGGAGTACACTTTATAATATGCAGCGGGGCAAAGCCTTTAAAGTGAATAAAAAAATTCATCCTTTCGAGACCTATGTCAACATTCCGGGAGAAGTACCGGATAACGAATTGGTAACGGAAGTACATTTTCCGGTGAAATAGATGGATGAGAATAGCTTTGAGCTTAAGGGTATTCCGACATTACGCATTTTAAACTATCAGAAGTCTATAGATTTTTACACTAAATACCTGGGTTTTACGGTAAATTGGGAGCATCGTTTTGGACCTAAAGAACCAGTTTATATCCAGGTTTCTTTACATGGTTTAGTGCTGCATCTGTCAGAAAATAAGAGGTTTGATCCGGGTGTTATTGTATTTGTTGATACCAAACGTATTCGGTATTTGCACAAGACCCTGTATACGAGAAACCAGGCAGTCACTCCGGAGGTGGAGACTACACCCTGGCAAACACTTCAAATGGAAATCGAAGATCCTGCTGGAAATTTGCTTCGCTTTAATGAAACAGTGGTCGAATAGTATTTCGATAGTATTCAGGCTATCCTCGTTTCCAGACCAATGAATCTAAATTAGTATCGTGCTTCACGATCCCGGCTTCTTTTAGTGCAAAGACAACACTTTTAAGCATTTTATCACTCACCCAGCTATTGGTCGCCCACTCGGTGCCATGAAACCAGTATTGTGCACTTTTTAATTTTAAACCATACCGTTCGCTTACCAATGTTGGTGATTCGTCATTTTCCATAAATGTCCGACATGAGGCATGTATTAGTTTTAGAAGCCTGTCCAGCTGTTTCGGGTGTTTTGTAATGACTTCTTCTCGTGCTGCAATCATAAAACAAGGCCATGGTGAGTTGAACTCACCAATTCGTTTTAAGATCCCATTATCTACATATGGTTTTGTTGTATATTTTTCCCAATAGAAAATGGAAGCTTCTCCGGATTGTAATGATTTTAAACCCCCATCAAGATTGTTTACAACAACGAATTGGCTACCCTTTATCTTCTTTTCTTGAATTAGGGCATTTACTATTGGCATCAAGTGTGATCCGGAACCATAACGACTGATCGCTATTTTTTGGCCGAACTGATTCTCTAGTGAATCAATTCTCGAGTCGTAGTTAGTGTGTATGCCCCAGGTGAGGGGTGAATTTACATAGCCGCTAACGATCTTAGATGGATTCCCGTTCAGGATGTCTGTAATGATGCCTTCTGTTAGAAGAATGCAAATATCCACTTCTCCTTTCCTGAGCGCCTGAATCATTTGGCCGGTTCCTCCGCTATGATCTGTCCAGTTGACGTGAATACCGGCTTTCTCAAATTCCCCGCTTTCTACAGCAAGGTGAATAGGCAGGTTAAAGTGCTCGGGAACACCGCCAATGTTAAATGTTATTAAACTCACAATTATGGATAAACTGCGAGTTTAATGGATTTTGCTGGTTAAGTCTAATTTTAGTGTTGGAGATTGCCACTCTTGAGTACAAAGGATAATTTAAAATAGCGCTTCGAAGCTCTTTATCGGTCATGTAGAACTTGTCAATAAACTCTGTTCCAAATTGTTGTTAGCGTTCAACACAAGAAGGATCATATCGCACATAATAAGCATATTGATTAGACTTGACTTCTTAATCCATGATAAACCGGCATGAGATCAGTGGTTCTTTTATGAATAACACGCAATTCTTCATCAATCAAATAAAGAATGCCCCAGTTTGCTATTTGCAACGTGGACAGTTGATCATAATAGGCTATATGTCCCAATTCATGAGCTAGTATGCCTACCTGCGCACAAAAGGCAATGACTGTAATAATATTTCATTCAACTGTGTATCTCTGGCATTATTGAGTAGAGTTTGATAAACTCGATTCCTTTTTTTCTAAATAGCGTCCAGATGTCGAAGTTAGATTCCATTGGCGCATCCTCTTGGGTGTGTGCCATTTATATTGGCTTTTTTAAATTCGGGAAAGGCGGCATAAGCCAAGAACGCCTATGTTTCATAGCCAAGAGGCAATACCTTATTAGTTCCAACTGTAAACCTCAGGCTGTCACGGTCGAACTTGAAGTGTACCAGGTTATCAGGGAAAGTAAAACTAGTTTCTTTAGTTATTGACTTGTTCGGCTTTTATTGGTTAGAGCAAAACTAAGATGACAAGTCCAACAAATAATACCCAAACGGCATGTGAGACACATTTTACCAGTCTCACACCTCTACCGTGTAAATTAGTGTACTTTTCTCCTTACCGCGCAGCATTACCTCACCCACACTCTTAAAGCTGAAGTCAGATGACTGTAAGCTATTCAAAAGCTGCTTAGAGGCCAGAAGTTTAGCCTTATACGTATTGCACATTGACTGTATCCGCGCTGCGGTATTTATTGTATCACCATGATAGGCTATTTCTCTCTTTATTTCGCCCACTTCTGCCACTATTACCATTCCGCCATGAATACCCGCCTTAAACTCAGGAAGCAAACCGTACTTATCTAGGTAATGATTTTCCCTTTTTTTTAATTGATCCTCAAAAGCAAAGAAGGCATTGATACAATTGGCCTCGCTCAGTCCATTGTCTTTTTGCCAAGTAAGTACCACCTCATCTCCAACATACTGGTATATTTCTGCTTGGAAGGGTATTACTGCCCGGATGTCCTGAAAACAGTCCTGAATAAGTTTACTATATTCTATGTGGCCCAATTTTTCAGCGATAGAAGTGGAGGATTTCATATCAAGGAACATAAAAATCCGTTCCTCTTCTTTTGGGGAATAAAATTTTCCTGACAACATCTTTCCAAGATTTCCAGGACCAAATTTTTTATCTATCTGCTGGATAAAGTCAATAAAAAAGCCTACTAAAAAACAGTAAAAGATGAGTACTGTTGCATTTCCGGTAGCAAAGAACTGTTCCACATTAGCTTTGCCTATATCTACCTGAAAAATGAGGCCATAGGCGCGAAAGGCCATTAGTATAAAAATCAAAATAACGACCGCATAACCCATACTACCAATAGCGACAGTGATTCCAAACGAAAACCTATTTGCTAATACCTTATTGAAAAAGTATTGATATGTGCCGAAAACAATCCCGGATATGATGCCAACAATGATCTGGAAAATTACACGATTAAAAAATTCCATTTCCGGGTATTCATCAGGTCTTTTGATCTCTTGACCATATTCCCTGAAAAAATTGTAGAGAGCAAATGCAAGTGTCCAGATAAGAATATGCTTGAGTACATGTTGTATATAGGTAAGTAATTTATTCATAGGTAGAGTAGAGGTTATTTTATCTTATGACAGTAACACGATTGATCTTCTGATCCAATAATTCATAGATCACTATTAACTCAATAGGTTGATCATTTCCCATCCGGCCTGTAATTTTTTCATGATCTATGACAGTATTGCCGAGAGTCATCCGGTTTTTGAGTTCGGAATGTAAGTTAGGCGATTTGTCAAACAAATTTGCGTACAGCCTACTGACTTCTTTTTTTCCATCAGCCAATAACTTTCCGTCAGCTTGATTATATAACTGCACATCTTCTCCAAACAAGGACATAAAACCATCAATGTTGTGGTTATTATAAGTATCCAATTGTTGCTGCACCACTTCTTCAGGATTACCTTGCTGTGCTAAGCAGCTCATACTGAATAAAATAAATGAAAAAGTTAAAAATTGTTTGATCTGATCCATAATTCTAATGTCTTTCTTTCTCCATTAAATAAATTTTTTATCTAAAGATATGAACCACTCATAAAATCACTAAGTACTATTCAAGAGCTTTTATATATCTTCAAATACAATAATTAGAGACTCATGAAGATCAGAATTTTTATACTTCTAGCCTTACTCCCGACAGTAATATCTTTTGCACAGATAACCCCAAAATGGGCCAGATACCCTTCCATTTCACCGGATGGCGCTACCATCGTTTTCACTTACAAGGGTAATCTCTACAGTGTCTCAACTAATGGTGGCGATGCCACTCAGCTAACGTTTCATGAGGCCCATGATTATATGGCAGTTTGGAGTAAGGATGGTAAGACGCTGGCCTTTGCCTCAGACCGATATGGTAACTTTGATATCTACACCATGGATGCCAAAGGTGGGCCGGCCACACGACTGACTTACCATAGTAATGATGAGAAGCCCTACACCTTTAGTGCAGATAATTCTCAGGTTCTTTTTGGCGCCGTTCGACTGGATGATGTAAAACATAGGCAATATCCCACAAGAGTTCAGCCCGAACTATACAGTGTACCTGTATTGGGCGGCAGAGTAAAGCAGGTATTCACCGTTCCTGCAGAGTATGTCCAGGTAAGTGCCAATGGTAATCAAATGGTATATCACGATTTAAAAGGATATGAGAATGAATTCAGAAAACATCACGTATCAGCCATAGCTCGAGATCTCTGGACGTATGATATCGCCACCAAAGAACATAAAATGATTACTTCATTTAAAGGGGAAGATCGACATCCAGTCTATGGAACAGATGGCGCTCTGTATTACCTAAGCGAGAAGAGTGGCTCGTTTAACGTGCATAAAATAAACGTGGACAATTCCTCTGTCGATGAGCAATTAACCACGTTTGACACTCATCCCGTGAGATCTTTGAGTATCGGTAATGGTACCATGACGTTTAGCTATGACGGTGAGGTTTATACCCTTAGGGAAGGAGAGGCGCCTAAGAAGATCGATATCACCATACGCACGCAGGCTGGCAGTAATTCTGATAAATTTATCTCTATTAATGGTGGCGTACGTGAAATGGATATTTCTCCGGATGGAAAAGAAATTGCCTTTGTCGCCCGAGGAGAGGTATTCGTGACTTCTGTTGATGGCTCGCTCACAAAACGGCTTACTAACACACCGGAACAGGAGCGGTTTGTAAAGTTCACCTCCGATGGCAAGGCGGTGGCCTATTGCAGTGAGCGCGATGGCAAATGGCATACTTATCAAACTAAAAAGTTGCGGGAGGAAGAGCCGTTCTTCTTTGCTTCCACACTTATAAACGAAGAGCCACTAATTACAAACGGTTCGGATAATTATTTGCCCGAGTTTTCTCCGGATGGAAAGCAAGTAGCTTACATTGAAGACCGTAGGACCTTAAAGGTTATGAACCTGGAGACCAAAGCTACTGTCACTTTGCTTACACCAGATGACTTTTACCATTTTCGTGACGGAGACAAGTATTATAAGTGGAGCCCTGACAGCAAGTGGTTGTTAGTGGGCTGGGGTGCAACTTTGAGTAATGGTGAAGTGCTTCTTATGTCGGCTGATGGTAAAAAAAGAGTAAACCTTACTGCAAGTGGCTATTATGATTACTTGCCAAAATGGGTGAATGAAGGTAAGCAGATGCTGTGGTTCAGCAACCGTGACGGACTGAAAAGTTATGCTACGAGCGGTCGTACCCAGTCCGATGTTTACAGTATGTTCTTTACCAAGGATGCTTGGGACAAATTCAATATGTCCAAAGAGGATTATGACCTCATGAAGCAGATTGAAAAATTGGAAAAGAAAGACAAGAATAAGGAAGAGGATAAGAACAAGAAGAAGGACAAAAAGAAAAAAGATGAAGACCAAGGTGATAAGGATGAAGTTAAACCATTGACCTTTGATTGGGACGATATGGATACACGCATGGCGCGCCTTACCATACATTCTTCTCGCTTGAGTGATGCCGTACTTTCTAAAGATGGTGAGAACCTGTATTACCTCGCTCGTTTTGAGAAGAACTATAATTTATGGAAGACTGAGCTACGAACTAAAAACACAAGTATGCTCGTGTCGCTTAATGCAGAGCGTGGAGGAAGTTTGATGTGGGATAAAAAGCAAGAAAACCTTTATCTCTTGAGCGATGGGAAGATCTTCAAAGTGGATACAAAAGGAGCGAAGACCACCCCGGTGAAGATTAAAGGTGAGATGCAATTGGATATGAATGCTGAACGTGATTATATGTTTGATCATGTATGGCTGAGAACTAATGCTATTTTCTATCATTCCAATTTTCATGGAGTAGATTGGAGCGCCATGAAGGCAGAATATGCCAAGTACATTCCCCATCTGGGTAATTCTTATGAGTTTTCTGAAATGGTTTCCGAGATGTTAGGAGAATTGAATGTATCACATGCAGGTGGGCGCTACAGTAGGCGAATTACTAATCCGGATGCAACAGCGGCATTAGGAATTTTTATGGATTATACTTATGCGGGAAATGGGATAAAGATCACTGAAGTCATCAAGGGTGGTCCATTGGATAAAGCAAAATATAAATTGAAGGCGAGTATGATCATTGAAAAGATTGATGGCGAGACTGTATTAACTACAAGAGACGTATCAAGCTATTTAAACAGGAAGGCTGACAAGTTTACACTCCTTGAACTGTTGGACCCAACCGATAATTCCAGGCAGCAGATTACTGTTAAACCTATTTCTCTGGGAGCTGAGAACAGGTTACTCTATAATCGTTGGGTAAAAATGAATGAGGAAGAGGTGGAGGAGAAGAGTAAGGGTAAACTTGGGTATGTGCATATTCCGGGTATGAGTGATGGTCCGTACAGAACCATCTATGATCGCATGATGGGGAAGTTCATGGATAAAAAGGCCGTTATCGTGGATACACGTTTTAATGGTGGTGGAGATTTGGTGGCTGATCTGGCGATGTTCTTTACAGGCGTACCATTCATTTCCTATGAAACAGAGGCTAGAAAAGTAGGAGGGGAGCCTACCTCTCGCTGGACAAAACCTACGTTGGCTATGTTCAATGAGTCGATGTATAGTGATGGACACTGCTTCGCAAGTGGATACACCGACCTACGAATAGGTAAAACGGTAGGCATGCCTGTGCCAGGTACCTGCAGTTTTGCTGGCTGGGAAGGCCTTCCTGATGGCAGCCGGTGGGGAGTGGTTCCCGTCAGCGCTAAAAATAAGTCTGGGGAATGGATGGAAAACAACCAGACTGAGCCCATCATCAAAATCAAGAATATGCCAGGAATGATTGACAAAGGCATTGATCAACAATTGGAACGCTCTATTGAAGAATTGTTGAAAGAGGTGGAGTAAGTAATCCACTTTGTTGTATTTTTCGAGCTGGATGGGAAGGTGTAACCCATGTATTTCATTATGTATATCTATTAGCTCCAGGCCAAAGTTTTGCTTCGTACACCACAGAAGGTTGTCTCAACAGACCGGTACTGCTGTGGTATAACGAGTCATCTGGGTAATCATAGACTGGTAATACCTGTTGTCATCGAAAGCCACATTCACCTCCATGAATATTCTAAATGAGAAAGTATTACTAATTTTAGTTGTACACTTAAAATTTTCGTTCGAAGTAGCTCCGGGTGTGGGGTGTAGAAGCGGTCGGCATGTTTAATTCCTTTGAAGTGAGACCAATAAGGTATCGTATCAATTCGCCTATGGCTTATCCCAATTTCAGCTTACTCTCAAACAGAATCTTCCTAGACTGGCTAAGTTTGGCCTTAAATCCACCTTCAAGATGGATAAGTAAGTTTTTAGGTTCATACTGTTCCACAGAACGTACAGCGTTAATGCCTATGATATAAGATCGATGGGTGCGAATGAATAAGGCCGGATCGAGAGCTTTTTCCAGGTAGTCCATACTCAGTCGTGCGAGATGCTTATCTGAAGCAGTTTGAATAGAAACATACTGATCTGCTGCCTCAATCATCACTATCGTTGAAACATCTATGAAATGGGTTTTATGATTACTTTTTACCGAAAGCCGATGTATATAGCTCGCCTCACTGTGATTTAGAAGACTATTTAAGAGGTCTACATACAGACTTTTATTAAGTACATCTGCAAGTACCTGTTTCTCTGCCTTGTAGATAGCGTCAAATAATCTTTCTTCAGTGAATGGCTTTAGCAGGTAGTCAACAGCATGTACCTCGAAAGCCTGAATGGCGTATTCATTAAAAGCGGTAACAAAGATGATGTAAGGAACATTTTTAAGCCTTTTAAGTACTTCAATTCCGTTGAACTCAGGCATTTCAATATCTAGTATAACAAGGTCCGGCTGAAGCTTGGGGATCATAGTAATAGCTTCTTTACCGTCTTTAGCCTCTCCTAAAAGTTCAACCCGATCTAACTTTGATAGGTGATGCTTTAATAGTTCGCGAGCATCGTCTTCGTCATCAACGATCAGTATCTTCATTTTTACGATATTGGAATGCTTACTACTGCCCTGGTACCTTTTGGTTCCCCTGTAATTCTGAATGTACTCAAATTATCATAGATTGATGTTAGCCTCTTTTTTAAATTCGACAAGCCTATGCCTTCATTGAATTCATGCACAGAGGGACCATCGTTATAAACAGAAAGTTGTAACTGATCATCTGTGCGCTCAGCATTGATCTCAATATTTTCCGCTTTGCTCTGCCTGGAAATTCCATGTTTTATGGCATTTTCAACCAGAGGTTGGAGAAAGAAGTTGGGTACCTCAGCTTGTAGCAGATCATCAGGAATATTGTAGCTAACTTGTAGATGTTTGAATCGATGTTTTTCAATATTCAAGTACATCTTAGTGTATTGCAACTCTTTTTCTAATGTTGTGATTTGCAGGTCCTTATGATTCAAGGAAGTTCTTAATAATTCGCTAAGCTCGGTGGTCATGGTCGCCGCAACCTCAGGTTTTTTCTGATGGATGGAACTTACAATTCCGTTCAATGTATTAAACAAAAAATGTGGCTGTAGCTGCATTTTTAAAAAATTAAGCTTACTGGTAAGCAGCTCCTTTTCTAACATGGCATTTTTGACTTCCTGTTCCTTGCTGGCGTTTAAGTACAGGTTAGCATGCACTACGCCTACAATAGCAACATATATAAAGAAATGCCAATGAAACAGATTTAAGAAAAGTACCGATCCTATGCCGATGAAACTCTGCCAATCTACTGAAGCGTATTGATTTAGGTTCCAGATCACAGAATATATGCACAAATAGAGCAAAACCACTAGCACTGAGACGGGTAAGTGCAGAATCAGCCTGCTGAAAAAGTTTTGACGATTGATCCTAAAGCGATGTGCAAACCAGTAGACAAAAGGCGTAATACATCCCCAAAGCAACCAAACCAGAAATTGGACCTCAAAAATAGCTAACCATGAAGTCCCATGATTCGATTGTATGGCTTTAAGATAAAGCTGAGTGGCAGTGAACAGAGACACGGCTGACCACACCATAAGGTTGTACAGCAAATTTTTCTTGGACAATCCCGGCATTATCTGGTAAACCTATACTTTATATGCTTTCTCATAATGGAGTGATGATCAAAATCATCAGATTGGGAATAAGCTAAAATTAGCCAAAAATCCTGATTGAGTTTATGCTTATAATCATTGGGGTCCTTGGAATCCATGGGAACTGAAAACTTAATTCTAGTAGATCCGGAGCTTTCGGATCCTTCAATTACTTCAATATTATTGCTTCCACGAAGCTCTATATCTTCCTTTGGGTTGCCGGCGCTTACCACAAACATATCGAGTCCTTCGACTTTACTTTTTTTCACTCTTAGCAAATACAAATCACTGTTTACTATTGAGTTGTGGTCGTTGAAGCCAACGCCAACCCATCCTAAAGTAGGTGCATTAAGTTCTATCTCGATAGTCGTACCTTTCAGCTCATAGCTGAATTGCATATCTTTAATAGTTACTTTTTTTTGGCCGTGGAGTGCTACCGGTAATAGTAAGATCATGGCCAAGAAAAGTTGTTTCATTTCGGGCTTAAGTTGAAAGAGTGTTATGATAATATTTCTTCAGAAGTGTCAATCGATCAATTTTTTTGACCTGTATGAGTATAAAGGTCAAAAATGGCAGAACAACTGGTACAGATAATATTGCTTCATAATACATAAACAAGTTAGTTTTTAAAGTGGCCACAGTACCTAGTAAATCATCCCAGTTAAATGGAAAATTTATCAGTCCATGGATGAAGCCAAGTGGTAGAATCGATCCTGTTCTAAGTAGAATCACTCCGAACGCAATTCCAAAAAAAGCAGCATATAACACCTGTGAAAAAACCAGTGGAAAGTAGGAATCCGGTCTGAGGAGGTTGAGAAAATGCAAGACGCCAAAGAGGAGTGAAGAATATACCAAGGGAACTACTAACGACTGTTTAGAAGGCGCCTCTTCGTTTAATTTAGGCAATACAAACCCTCTAAAAATCAACTCTTCAGAGAAGCCCACGGTGATCATTGAAAATAGTAAGATCAAAACATTTACGGTTTGAATGTTAGTGAAATTAAAGTCTCTAAGCGCATATTCGATAGGTCCTAGTAATAAGAAGTAGAGTGAGATAATAACCAAGAATGCATGTCTAGGCCTGAAATTTAGTAGTCTGAATATTTTTGTGTAACCATACGTTTTGATCAATAGATAGCCATAGATCATGATAAAGATGTTCTTCCATGCATCTCCCAGCCGATCTTGCTGAAATTCCATTAAGCTGAAAGGTTCAAATAGTTTATCTAAAGGAAGAACAAGCATTACCAGAAATCCGAAGACTACCAGTAAGCTTGTTTTAAGATTTGAATTGGATAGTACCATGGAGGCGAAGCAACCTTTGACTTTTAAGTCAGAGATGTTACGCTTTTACGATATCCACAAGAATCCCAACGATCACCCAATTTTCTTCCTGCTTGGCCATTGATAAATGATACATGAAATCATATTCTGCGCTAACCGCATTAACTACGACATAGGCTGAGCTTCCTCGTATAACGTCGGCTGACTTATGGCTGATCTTTCTAGGTTCACCACCTAGTTTTTTATCGGCTACCATTTGGATGAAGTCTGTTCCCTTGAATGGAATCAATTTACCATCAAGATTTGTGTATTGCAGCATATCAGGATGCATGATCGCTTTAAGTTCTTCTGCTTGATTCTTATCAACAAGTTGGATGAATTTCTCGGCGACTTTCTTGGCTCCATTTAAGTCATCTGAGGCGTATCCAGGCGCAGCAAAGAAGCAAGTGATTATGGCAGTAGTAATAATTGAGTTTTTAAAATTCATGATTCTGTAATTTGGTTTACTTCCACTTACGAGTATCTACAGTAGCCTTTTTAGGAATGTCGTGAAAGTGGACTTTTATGTTGTTAATTACACACTTAGTCGTCTGACCACTCAAAGTAAAACCTAAGAAAAAAGACTGTTCATCAATCAAGAAAAGCCTTTTTGATCAGCATTAATGATTTTGAAGATCGCCTAACTGCTTAGGGTGATCTGAGTGCTGGCGATCCTGCGCAATCATGTTGATGATACAAATAAAAGGCCACCTGTATTTACACAGGTGGCCTTATCTTTCATATAGATACTAACGATGATTAATCATCACTTTCTACATTCACCACGTTATCATCAGGAACCCTGTCGATCAACTTATTATATGGATCTATACCTGCCTTAATAGGCTCTTTGTTTACTTTTATCTCAATAGTTTCCTCACCAGGCTTCACCCTGTGCTTGGCTAAATAGATAGGGTTTGTCCGGTCGCGTCCATTTTTATCGGTGTCATCTGCAGCAAAAACTCCAATATCAATGTAGTCGCCATCGTACTGCGCCGGGGTTTCCATGCCCAGACTATCTGCGTAAAGTTTATTGGATTTTATCTTAAGTGTAACCAGATACTCTTCATCGCTTACTTTTTTAACCTTAGCTTCTTCAGTCTTATTGGAGTACAAGGTGATCTTTTCCCATGTGTCTTCAAGATAATACTTGAGGCTATCGGGAGTGTAGGCCACAAGGTGCCTGTAAAGGTCTGAACTACCAGGATAGGGTGGTTCCTCTCTGAGGGCGAACTCATTGCGGAAGTTCATCATAGCGCTGTCAATGGCTACTTCACCAATATAGTCTCGTAGAGCATACAGGATCAGGCTACCTTTGTTATACCATTGATACGAACGATTGCAGTTAATAAAGGTGTTTTCTTTTTTACTTTCATTAGAACGACCCCTTAGATAATCATCAAGCTCATCTTTTAAGAAGCGTTTCATATTATCCTTCCCATATTTACGCTCTGTTAATACCAAAGCCGAATACTCCGCGAGAGACTCTGAAATCAGATTGGACCCCCGAGTGTAATTTGGTGTGATCTGATGGCCCCACCATTGGTGAGCCAGTTCATGAGCGGTAACAAAATATGCATAGTCAAAGTTATTTGGATCGCTAAAATTGGCCAGCCATCCAAAACTTTCAGAGTAAGGCACAGTGTTAGGGAAAGACTGGGCAAACCCCGCATACCTTGGGAATTCCAACAATCTCATTTGACGGAATTGGAATAAACCATACGTTTCTGAGAAATACTTCAATCCATCTTTGTAGGCAGCTTCAAAACGATCCAGGTTATAGTGGTGTCCAGGGTGATAGAAGATCTCGATATTTACTTTTTCACCATTCGGTAGTGTTACCTCATCGTTGTGAACTTCGTATTCAGCGGAAACCACATTGAAAAAAGCCTGAATAGGGGTATCCTGGATGTAGTGATAATACTTGCGCCCATCTTCTTCCCATTCTTTTTGGATGTAGCCAGGTGCGATGGCAATCTGGCCTGGTACTGTACTTATTACAGCCTCAAATTGAATGAGATCTGCTTCATCAGAAAATAGTAGTGTCCGCCTGCCATATTCATCGCTATGTGGAGGCAGTTCATTATCTTTCTCCGGTAAGTCATACTTTCTACGGGTTTCATCGCTGTTAAGCTCGTTCTGAGCGTTGTAACCGATTTCTGGCATTCCACCTCCTACAAACGTACCGTTATAAACTATCTCTCGTGTAAAACCACTATTAACAAATCCACTGTTTAGGATGCTACTGGTAATTCTCATATCAATTGTGTCTCCGGGGTTCATAGTTTGAGGTAATGCGTATATCTTATACCACTCTTGCTGTTTGGCGGCTTTGAACAGCTGGAACTTAGGTTTTTTCACTTTTAGTGGAAACCGATGCTTTAGAGTGTCGTTCCCATACAGCAAGTCAAACCTAGTGAGCTGACTACTTTGCATATGAATAGAGTCAATTGATTCGTTGGTTTTGTTTACCAGCTGAATCTCGGCATAAAAGTAGGCATCGCGCTCCATGGGATACAAATCGGCCTTGAGGCTTACTTTTGTTATTTTGGGTTGAGCCATGAACTCGTACTTCTTGAGCTGTTTTTCATACTCCGCTTGTCGCTCTTGTTGCTCATCATTTGTGAGGTAAATATTGGTATAAGCCACATTGGAATAAATGAATGATCCAATGGCAAGGGCCATTGCTAAAAAGACATAACCTATAACAGTTTGTTGGCTAATGAACATGGCCTTTGCTCTGCGCAGTCTGGTATTGAAATTACTCTCGGAACCTCTGCTAAAAAATATTGAGAAAAAGAGTAATAAAAATATACCAACAGCTGTCCAATAGGAATTGAACCAAAAAAGAGGTTCGCCAAAGTGCCCCAATCCATTCATCTCAGACCATGTGTAGTTGGGCTTATACGAATAGAAGAACAAATTGAAGTCATAATTAGCGAAGCTCCTTAAAATAATCAGTACCAGCCACAGCCCGATACTTGCCGCATGACCTGCGAACTTGTTATTGACAAGGAGATGCACGGCAAATACCAGCATAACCATTTGCAGATAATCTGGAAAAGAGATGAGGTAACTATCAATTAAATAGGTGTAAAGGTTATAGTTAAAATAACCTTTCAGCGTTTGTATGACTAAACCTACAACAATAGGAATAGTAGCTAAAAGAAAGCAAATGAAGGCCATCCCTATAAATTTAGATCCTATTACAACGGTATCTTTCACAGGAAAGGTGTCATTAATAGTTGAATATCCGGTTGACTTGTCCCTATGCAGTGTTTCTCCGGTAAAGAATACCAGGATAATGAAGACAAAAATGAGGTAATCAAAACCTTTGTATTCCATCAAAACAGAAGTGACAGGTTGTGAAGGCACACTGTAAATCGTATTACCTATCCAAAAATCAAGTACCAGGAAAATCAATCCACCCAGCAGAATAGATCTGAAATAAACATCTTTAATGATATTCTTTACTTCTATTTTAGTTAAAGCTTTCAATACTTTCCACTGAAAGTTATCTGTAAAGCTTACGTTAATGGCTGATGTCTTAATGACCTTTTTAATAACGCTCTCCTCTTTACTTTTCTTGATTTTCCCCTGCTTGGTTTGAAAGAAATGAGTGAAGCTGAATCTGAAATATGCTGCTACGAAAAAGACCGCACCTACTGCTGCCCAAAGAAACCTGTTGGCCAGTAAGTTTCCATCTATTTTAAGTAGGAAACTGTTTTGTTCAAATGGCGTTAAATAGCGTGTTTGATATGCGAATGAGTTTAAGCCAAACGGATCAATAATCTGCACCAAATCCTGGTTTTCTATGTCTTGAGCCAAAAAATTAGCGAGCAAATAGCCGATGAATACCACTATTCCACCTGAGTAGATAGACTTTATATTTCGGGTAAAAACGATTAGTGCGAAGAATAAAGCTGATGCAAACCACATATTGGGTAGCCAAAGGGTTAACCAGGGTTGGAAATAATTGGCTAGGGTATTCGGCCCATATCTTAGTGCCTCTGTCCAACCTGTTCCCGGGCCTATTACGCTTCCCAACCAGACGCCGAGAACGCCACCAAGCGTAATGAATACCAATGTCACGAAGGATCCCCAGAACCTACCCATGAAATAGGCAGTTTTGGAGATCGGGTAACTAAAAAGGAAAGTCCCTGTCTTGTGCTCCAAATCCCTGTATAATGGAACACCCATGACAGCCGAAGCGATCATAATTCCGAAAAGCGAGAATAATACATAAAGTTCAGCAATAACCACTGGCGCATTGTGATAGACTTTCTCCGATGCCGGGGTACTTCCTGAAGCGATGAGAAGCAGTGCTACAAAAGCGAATAGTGCAAAGTAGATATAGGTAGCCGGTCTGCGAAACCTATACTTCAGTTCGAATGTGAATATATTCCAAAACATGACAAGCCAAATTAAAGCGTAATAGGATCTACTTTTTTGGAAATATGACTGAAGTATACATCTTCCAAATCTGCCGGAACGGGTTCAAAATCATTTCCTGGATTTGTATCACTTTCTATTCTCAAATTAAGTTCTCCTTCTACCAGTTTGGTTGAGATCACTTGCAAGTCCTGCTTATAACTATCAAGTTCTTCCTTTTGGATGGCCTTAGCGTATATCTTACCTTCAAGTGAGGCGATGCCGTCATGTGGTTTGCCTTCCATCATCAATTCTCCGCCACAAATAATGGCCATCTGAGAGCAGAGCGTACTTACATCTTCCACTATATGAGTTGACAGGATTACAATCGTATTCTCACCGATTTCACTGAGCAAGTTATAGAATCTGTTTCTTTCTGAAGGGTCGAGGCCGGCTGTAGGTTCGTCAACTATGATCAACGAAGGATTTCCAACTAAAGCCTGGGCAATTCCAAAGCGTTGGCGCATACCCCCTGAATAGGTGCCCAGCCCTTTTTTTCTATGTTGGAACAGGTTTACTTTTTGCAATAAGCTCGCTACTAGTTCCTTTCTTTCACTTTTCTTACCGACGCCTTTCATTTGTGCAATATGGTCAAGCATAACTTCGGCATTGATTCTGGGATATAAGCCAAAATCTTGTGGTAAATAACCCAAGCGCTCACGCACGGCTTGCTTGTTTTCCAGAACATTAATTCCGTCTAGTGAAACGCTGCCTTTATCAGCGTCTTGAAGTGTGGCGATCGTGCGCATTAATGTTGATTTGCCGGCGCCGTTAGGACCGAGCAGACCAAACATGCCTTGAGGTATGGTTAGCGATATATTGTTTAGCGCCTGCACTCCGTTGGAGTAGGTTTTAGATAAGTTCTGAATTTTAAGTTCCATAGTTTGAACAATTATTTATTGGACAGTTTTATTCATATAATAATACGATCATCAGCATGTATTTGAAAACAATGCTGTTGTGAATGGTAGATTCCCAAGTTTTGTGGTTCCACTACGTTCCGTAAAAACTACTTTGTGGATATAACCGGGCAGGTACAATCAAGCTTGGCGTTGCTGATAGCGTTTATCATATATTCTGCCACCGTATTTCGATGTATAGTAAGCCCTGGCTTTGGAGTATTATTAAGCGATTCAAGGATTGCTTGCCTATTATTTCCATTGGTCAGGCCAACTGGGCGTACAATGGTCCATTTTAAATCTGACTCTTGAAGTATCCTTTCCTGCCGTTCATGATCGTCATAAGCAGGTTTGATGTTACTATGTTCAATTAACCATTTGAACCAGAAGGGTAGGTCATTTCGGGTTGTTGATACTCCCCATGCTGAGCAGATTACTAATTTCTTGATCCGATGCTGAAATGCTATATCCACCAGGTGGCTCATAGTGTCCGACAAAAGCGTAGCAGGCGCGCGCAGCGACGACCATGGAAAATCTGATTTGCGAGAAACGTTTAAAGCGCTAATAACGTGATTGCAGCCTTCAATAGCTCGGTTTAGGTCGGCCTTATTCCTAGGATTACCTTCAAAGAGCTCAAGGTTTTCATAAAATGTTTCGAACGGGACTTTTCCAGCGCTTCTTACTAAGACGTTCACTCTGTAGCCTTTGGCCAATGCTTTTTCAACAATTAACCGGCCCAGTCTGCCCGTGGCTCCAAGTATCAAAATACGCATCTTCTTATTTGAATGTATAGGTTAAGTTACAAGGTGCCAAGTGAATTATACTGAGTATCCGATACTTCTATGAATCGATTGCTGTTCCTGGCTTCTGACCAGCCCATCTTAACTGCATCAAATGCCTCAGGGTTAGATATGTGAATATCCAATAATATGTTTTGAATTAAATGAACTTTTTCTGGTCGCAATCGCTCACTTACAATCACAGGACCGAGCGGTATCTCGCCCGACATCCAAACAAGCTCTATTTCCTCTTTTAAACTCGGATTATTCGTTAACTGGGTATAATATTCATTGCTACCCACCGCAATGAGGTCCGTTGCCCCTTTTAATAGGAGATCAAAGGTGTCCTGATGGTTGCCGCCGAACTCTACTTTCTTGAACGTATCTTTAGGATTGTCAATCCCAATTTTTGAAAGAAATCTTTTTGGAATGAAATAGCCTGAGGTCGATTGCTCTGCAACGAACATAAACTTGAGTTGGTTACTTTTTTTCTTAAGTTCCTCTATGGAACTGATTTTATTGGCCTCTCTTGACAATATCACAGCACGATAATTCAGTTCTTGCAGATTATCGCTGTTTAGAGCAACCAGAGGTTCCATATCATGTTCATATTGCTCAAGTATGAGGAAACCATGTGTATTGATGAGTGCGATGTCCACATCTTTTATCAGTATAGCTTCAATGAGTGAATTAACATCGGCGTAGCTCTTTACTTCAATGGGTAGATCAATCGATTTGCTTAACGCTTCAGCTAATGGGAAAATATTGGCGATGCGATCATTATTCGAATAACTATAGGTGGCAAGTATTAGTGGTTCCTGTCTGGCACAACCCAAATTGATTAATATATAAATCAAGACTAAAAGGCAATTCTTCATTTAAGTAGATTAGAAAGTTTGCAAATCTGGCTCTAAGTACTCCGATTTGGCAAGTTGGTTGTCGAAAATATTGATGCTGTAATGCATGTTAACCAGTAGTTTGAAATCTGTGATTAGGATTGGACAATCCATGATCAACGCTGAAGACGATTTTGATTGATAGCGTTTCATGAAGTGATGACTATTTTGAGCGTTGCAACAGTAACCGTTTAATTGAATTTCCCAGCCCGTGCATTCCCTCAAATGCCTGTATTTGCAAACAATGGTTTTCAATGGCCCTTGGTAATCCATATTTGAAAATATGAATAAACCCTAATCTTAAGTGTGCCTCATGACTGAATAATGAGGCATTAAACGAACAGTCTGAAAAACTCTGCTCAAACTGTTCATTTGTGTATTGCCAATGTGTAATCATAGCCTTGTACCTTTATTTAGGTCTTTAAATGACACCATATCAAGTACCTTAACGGAGGCTCCCTCATATAAGCCGTTTTCGCCTTGAAAGTCTTCAGGGTTTCTGAAGGCGCTAAAATCAGATCATAAATAGGGAAATCCGAGTAGTTGTACTTGTGAACTCCAAGCCGACGATGTACCGAATGTTGCTCGGGTCGCTGTATGAAATATCCGATCCATTTTCCAGTTTTGATATTGACGTGTTGAAATATGCTCAGAAAGTTTAATGCCAGAATAACGACAGTAATAGCTTGAGGAGATAAACCCATGCCCAGCGCAAAGCAGATACTTCCCAGCAGTGTGAATCCAATCATATCCATGGGGCTAAAGTAATACGTATGTCTATTCGCTAGGAGCTGCGGTGCATTTGATGGAATACCTTCCTAAGTGTATTCGAGTTATGCATACTGCGATGCCAGAAATACAACATAAGTTGGTAGAACAGCAGGCCTATTAGTATTTGTAACCACACATTCATGCCTCAGGGTCGATAAGTTGATACTTTGCCAAGTAACCGTCAGTAAAGACGGGTAGGTAGGAGCTAAGATAGAAGAACACTGCGAATGCCAATATGCCTCGGAGTGTGGCATATTTAATTTTCGGCATGTTCTTCTTTCTTGGTAGGAAAATCTCCCACACGTATAGCAGGATATATATTCCTATCACACTTAATGATACAGGGTCTAATAATAGATCAATAGATGATGGTAAGTTTTGCATTTTTTTGTTATGAGTTTTGATAAAACTAAGTATTTAGTCCTTACCCTTTGTTCGCTCCTTGTTCAGTATGATATATATTAAGACTGAAACACCTGTTACCACAGTAGTAATGGGTATGGATAGCAGCATTAAGGATTTTATTATGAATTCCATAGCATCTTGAATGTTGTAACAAACCTATTATCCCAGTTTAGATATACCTTCTTTGTTAGGTAGACATAGGGTCACTATTCGAATACTTTCGGGTGTACAAAAAGTATACCTAATAATTGACAGCCTAAGATAATTCTCAAACGGCGTCTATTACTGTATTTGCCTAGTCTTTTGATCTCTTGTCTACCTGGTGTATACCTGTACTTAGTTAGCGTGCACTCCGTGTACACCTCGTTGTTAAGGTCCGAGAAAGTCCACTTTTTAGTTTTGTCCTGTGAAAAATCAAAACAGTTAAGAGATAGATTTATTTAAAAAATCAAAGTTTATTGGCGTGTACATTAGTCGGGGCCTTCCCTTTAACAGGTTGTAGAGATGATGACCCCGCTACAGAAGTTGAAAAAATTGATGTAAACCTAAGCAACCTTTCCAACTTGGGAGATGTACTGGTAGATGAAAATGATATGACACTATATTTTTTTATAAAGGATGTTGGCGGTTTAAGTATGTGCGAAGATGGATGTCTTTATGTATGGCCTGTATTTTATCATGTAGATATTAGTGTAGCAAATGCTCTCGATACAATAGATTTTGGAGTGATTACAAGAAATGACGGTTCAAAGCAAGCCACCTACAAAGGTTGGCTGCTATCTTATCATGGTAGAGATGCTGTCGTAAATTATGTTAATGAAGAAGGTATTGGTGGGATATGGTATTTTGCCAAACCCAATTACACCGTGATATTGGCAAACCAGGAAGTACATGGACAAGGAGTAGATTACTTCGTGTATCCTTTAGGTGACACTCCTTACTTTTTTACCAATGATGGGCAAGACGTTAGCCATTGTGCAGATGGCTGTTTGACAGCTTGGCCGATATTTAATCGAGGTTTGGATGCAATTGTACCAAGCATACTAACAGCTTCGGATTTTGGACAGATTGATTCGAATAATGATTATAAGCAAATGACTTTCCAAGGTCAACCGCTATACTACTTTGTTCAAGACCAAAACCGTGGTAATGTGAATGGCGGAACCGTGGAAAACTAGAATTTATCTAACTTTTAATTATAATGACAACTAAGAATTTTTTTGTAGGGTTTGTTTTTTCATTAGTTTGGGCCATTTCGGCCTGCACCTATGATACCATTCCACTTCCGTCAAGTTGTGTGGAGCCTCCCGTGGTTATTATTTCTGAAATCAATGATACGGAATGTGGTTTGCAAACAGGAGCTATTCAAGTTGCAGGATCCGGTGGTGAGGAACCTTATATTTTCAAAATTAATGGCGGTAGTGAGAATGTAGATGGAGTATTCACAAGCCTACCGGCAGGGACTTTTTTAATCTCTATTGAGGATGCAAATGGCTGTACCTCAGAAGCAGAAGCGCAAGTTCAGAACTCTAATGGTATTAATATCACGCTAAACTCTGCAAATTCAGATTGTGAGACCAGCAATGGTTCCATATCCGTACAAGGTCAAGGAGGTACTGAGCCTTATCAGTTTAAACTGAATGGTCAGGACTTTCAGAATTCGGGGGAGTTTAATCAGTTGAGCCCAGGAGAGTATGCAGTAGTGGCTACGGATGCTAACGGTTGTGAGACTTCCCAAACGGTACGTATTTTTTCCGACGTTGTTTTTGCCGATATTAAGGCCATAGTCACTGCAAATTGTGCTGTGTCAAACTGCCATGATGGTACTATTTCTCCCGACTTTAGAAGTGATCAGACTATCCAAGATAGAGCGGACCGAATACGATCCAGAACAGGAGCACGTAGTATGCCACCGGCATCCAGTGGTAGATCATTATCCACAAGTCAAATTGAAAGCATCGCCTGTTGGGTGGAAGACGGCGCCCCTTTATAAACACTTAAGACATGAATAAAATGAAATATATAGTAAGCATTGCACTTCTTTTTGCCGGTATGGTAACTGTAAGCGCCCAAGATAAGTACATCACAAAAAATGGATTTGTTAAATTCTTCTCTAGCGCCCCTCTTGAGGACATAGAGGCAGATAACAATAATGTTCAGAGCATAGTAGATTTAGCCGCCAGCGAGGTGGTAATAAATATACCTATCCAATCCTTTGAATTTGATAAATCTCTAATGAAGGAGCATTTCAACGAAAACTACCTTGAATCTGAGAAGTTTCCTAAAGCCTCTTTCAAGGGTAAATACGACGCTGGTAAGCAACTGACAGCTAAAGATATTGGCAGCCATACAGTGGCCGTAACCGGTGACCTTACTATTCACGGTGTTACACGGCCTCTTTTAGCTAAAGCAACTTTGATTATCAAAGCAGGTGGTGTTCAAGCTAAAACAAAATTTGATGTGCGGGTTGCCGATTTTGATATTGAAATTCCGCGCATAGTTTTTAAGAATATAGCTGAGGTGGTTGAGGTAACGGTAGATCTGCAATACACTAAACTGGATAAACAATGAAAAAACTACAAACTCTACTAATCACTGTTTTCTGTATTTCTGTAACAAGTTTATTTGCTCAGGACGACCTGATGTCTTTACTTGATGATCAGACAGAAGATCCAATACAATTTATTGAAGCCACTTTTAAAGGCAGCAGACTTATTAATGGACATACTGTACAAACCAGGAAGCACAGGGAACTAGAATTCCTTATTTCCCATAGGTTTGGACGTGTGAATTCAGGAGCAGACGAACTTTTTGGATTGGATGTTTCTAATATTCGCCTAGGCCTCGAATATGGCTTGACTAAATTTTTAACCGTGGGTGTGGGTCGAAGTTCTTTTGATAAGACGTTTGATGGGTTTTTAAAAGTGAAGCCTCTAAAGCAGTCAAAGGGGGCTAAATCCATGCCTATTTCCTTGGTTTACTTTACAAGTATGGCCTATAAGTCTTTGAAGAATCAGGACGGTTTTGAGGACACGGAATCTAAGCTAGCCTATACCCATCAGATACTAATAGCGCGGAAGTTCAGTCCTGGACTATCATTTCAGCTTATGCCGACATTAATTCATCGCAATAAAGTCGAGGAAATAAATGGTGATAACGATCAATTCGCACTTGGAATAGGAGGAAGGGTGAAGCTGACTCAAAGGGTGTCACTTAATGCAGAATACTATTACAGATACGATGCACCTGAGAATCCTGATTTGTTCAATTCGTTGGCTATCGGTTTTGACATAGAAACAGGTGGTCATGTTTTTCAACTTCATTTCACCAACAGTAGAACGATGATCGAAAGAGGTTTTATTACGGAGACCACCGGCGATTACTTTGGTGGCGACATACATTTTGGATTTAACGTATCCAGGGTGTTTTGACTTAAATGACATCGTCTTTTAGGTGTTCACAGAATAAGGCTTTCTAACTCGAGTCTATTTTTGTATACTTAAATATGCGATGCGCATTACTCGTAGTTTTTCTTTTTATCTCTGTTCAGAATAGCCTGGGAGCGAGGTCTATAGACAGTCTAAAAAATGTGCTGGAAGCCCACCCAAAACTTGATAAGCAGCGTGTAGACCTACTCAATGAGCTTGCCTTCCAGCATTGGATCGTAGATCCTGTTATGTCTGAAAAATACAGTCGGCAAGCCCTTGAGCTTGCTATTACCTTGTCCTATTCTGAGGGAATGGCTTATGCTAACAGGTCTATTGGCGTTTCCAATTGGGCGCGGGGCAACTATGAAGAAGGTCTTAATTACCTTATGCGAGCCATGCTTGGCTATGAATCCATTCAGGATACCTTAAACATCGCTAACGTGATGATGAATACAGGCCTGATCTATAGTGAGCAGGGCGATTACGTGGAGGCATTGAAATATTACAAGGAGGCCCTTAACACCTTTGATTTGCTCGATAAGCCCAAAAGACATATTAATACAGCCAATCATATAGGTGAACTGTTGGAAAAACAAGAGCAGTTTGACTATGCCTATTACTATTACTCCAACGCTCTGCGTTTGAGTGATTCTCTTGATTTTGGCTATGGTAAGGCAACTGCCTATATGAACCTGGGAAGCTTGTACAAAAAGAAAAAAAGTCTTGACAGCGCCTTGTATTTCTGTGATCAGGCTTTCAGGTTGCAGCAGGAAAATGATGACTGGCACGGAAAAGCCACCTCCTTATATGTAATGGGAACGGTCTATGCCCTGAAGGGGGATTTAGTAAGAGCAGAAGAAAAACTCTTGCTTGGCTTAACCAAGGCAGTTCGTGTAAGCTCAAAAAAAATAAGACGGGATATCTATTATGAGTTGAATGGGCTTTATAAACTGCAGGGTGAATACAAAAAGTCATTGGCGTATCTTGAAAAATACGCTATGCTAAACGACAGCCTTCTCAACGCCGAAATGCTTCGAAATCTTGTTCGCTTGGAAAATAGGGTGGCCTTAGAGCAAAAGGAACAGCAAATGCAGCAGCAAGAGCATGAATTGGAGATTTTACAGCAAGAAGCCCGTTTCGACTCGATTCTATTGAATGTATTGCTCTTTGGCATTCTGGCGCTCGGCATTATTGGATACCTAGTCTACAGTGGGCAGCGACTAAAGATTAAAAATAATAAAGAACTTCTGTTCAAGAACAAGGAAGTATTCGAGTCACAGCAAGCGCTTGCTGCAATGGAATTGGAAAACTCTAAATTGAAAGAATGGGAGCTTAATCAAAAAATCCAGTTTAAGAATAAAGAGCTGACCAGCTACACGCTCAATTTTATGCAGAAGAATGAGCTACTTGCTGAAATAAAGTCAGTAATTAATGAGCTCAAAAAATCGCAGGATCCTGAAACCATTAAGAAGTTGAATTCACTCAATAAAATGATCTCTACAGGTTCACACATTGACCGTGAATGGGAGGACTTCCGTCGGTACTTTGAAGAAGTGCACACTGATTTTTTTGTAGGAATAAAGGAGCGGTTCCCTGATATAACCAATAATGAGCTTAGACTCTGTGCTTTACTTAAGCTAAACATGAACCTTAAGGAAGCTGCTAATATTCTGGGTATTTCTCCGGAAAGTGTAAAAACAGCGCGCTACAGATTAAGAAAAAAGCTTGGCCTATCTACCGATGAGAACTTGGTTGATTTTATTATCAACTTGGAAAAAGAATTGGTAGGATAATAACCAGCTATGATTAGGCTGTTCGTTTCAACATAACTTCAGGTTCATTTTTGTAAAAAATAGATACCATTTCTTTGTTCATCTGTTAATGACTAAACTATAAGAGAATGAAGAAATACGGTCATCTAGTTGTTTTTGGAGCCAGAAGCGAACTCCCAATGTCTTGGTCTTTCCATCATTCCCTTTAAAGAATTTATCGGCTTTGCCGAGCTCCTTCTCTTAAATGTGTTTTGAGAGCTCAGCTATAAATTCTTTGGCAGTCATTAAGTTTTCATATTTCAGGACTTTATTCTATTTCAGTCTTTGTCCCACGGATTGTATGATCCAAAATTCCATAGATGACCTTCAGGGTCTTTGCACGAATAATTCTTGCCTCCGTAGTCTTCCACTTTTAGTTCTAGGACTATTTCTGCACCCTGCGATTTCGCATTTTCATAATGAGTCTCAATCTCATCTTTATCAATAATGATGTACGGACTTTGTGTTTCATAACTGCCAATATCCATCGGTTGCTTAACTAAATCTGAATATTCGCTACCATTATCAGTCGATCCCAGCATGATCATACTGTTTTTATAAGTGAGGTGAGCATGGGCTATTTTGCCATCCTCAGATTCGTAAACAGCGTTCCGCTCGAATTCGAACGCACTGCATAACCATTCTATCAACTTTTTTGCATCGTTATACTTCATCGTAGGGATGATATGAATGGTTTTTCATGATTTTTTTAAATTAAAGTTGTTATTACACAGCATTGAGATTCAATTTGCCTCAAACTATAGAAGTCTTCCACTTACCTCTTGTAAACATCCACAAGGTAAATACACCTACTGACGTTTCAGAGATAAATACTGCCCAGAAAACACCTAAATGGCCCCAGTTAAGAACTAACGCCAACAGATAAGCCATTGGAATCTGGATCAGCCAGAAAAAGATCAGATTGATCCAGGTTGGTGTTTTTGTATCTCCGGAACCGTTGAACGCCTGTACGGAAACCATCCACCACCCGTAAATGAAGTAGGAATAGGAGAGTATCCGTACCCATTCCCCACCTATTCGAACCACGGTAGGGTCATCCGAGAAAATCCTTACCAGCGATTCGTTGAAAAAGAAGTAGATCAATGAAACACCGACCAAAAAGGCCATATTATACAGGCCAATTTTCCAAACCGATTTTTCGGCACGGTCCGGATCACCAGCCCCCAGGTTTTGACCAACAAGCGTGGCTGCAGCGTTTGATAAGCCCCATGCCGGCATCATGGTGAACATCATTATTCTAATGGTAATGGTAGCACCGGCCACTGCTTCGCTGCCAATATCAGCAAGAATACGCATCAAAAAGATCCAGGCCGTCATAGCTACTATCATTTGCCCGATACCTCATAAAGAGGTACGGAAAATATTTAGCATAATCTTAGCTTCAAACTTCAGTTGTGAAAGCTTGGCCTTGATGTGCTTGCCACCTTTAGCTAATAACCATAGTTGAGTAGCCACTCCTATTCCTCTTCCAATAGCTGTAGCTATGCCAGCGCCTTCCACGCCAAATGCAGGAATAGATCCTCAACCAAAAATAAGTAAAGGATCCAGTATAATGTTGATCCCATTAGCGACCCAAAGTACTTTCATTGCAATAGCCGCATCACCGGCGCCTCTGAAAACGGCATTAATTATAAATAGTAGAATTATAATGGCATTACTACCTAACATCCATTGTGTATAGCGATAACCTTCTGATATAGCCCAGGCATCGGCACCCATGAGCCCCAGTAGTTGTTTGGAGAAAAATATACCAGCAATGGCAAAAGGAATGGAAATCACTATCGACAGTAATATCGATTGAATTGCCGATCTTACTGCGTCTTCTTTATTTTTTTCTCCAATTCTGCGCGCAATAACAGCGGTAACCGCCATGGATAGCCCGATGGCCAAGGAATAAAGTAAAAATAAATAAGTCTCCGTGAGCCCAACTGTAGCTACCGCCGAAGGACCTAGCGTTCCAACAAAGTATATATCAACAACCGCAAAAGTTGACTCCATAACAAGCTCGAGAATCATCGGAACAGCAAGAAGAAAGATGGCTTTTTTTAGACCAATGCTAGTGTAGTCAGCATCTGTACCACGGATAGCGTCCTTAAGGGCATCCCATACAGAACTCTTGGGCACAATTGCAGCCTGCTTGCTAACCTCATTTTGATTTTCCATGCTTTTAGGTTTTATCGTACATCAAGTAGTTCCAATAAGGAATTTTATTCAATTGTTACTCATATACCCAGCATTGGTAAATGCTTTACCCGGTGATACTGAAGCGCTAAAGCGATGCAGCGCTTTAGCGCCGATGATGGCATTGGATCTTTGAGTTCTAATACAATAGCACGATTTCCTTCATACTGAAGTTCATCGCCGAAAATCAATTTAAAGGTATTCACTAGCTCTGTGTTACAAATAAAAAAGAGATAGTACTTATCCGGAGTCTTTTCTTTCCAATCCATACGAATCGTACTTCCGGTTTTAGTTACATAGCTGGGTTCACCCCATTTGGTCGTTTCCATCAATTTTTCTAGACCATCGGTTTCATCAGCCGTGTCTAGAATAAGCTTTTTTAGCTGTAGGAGCTTATCCTTTGCTTGAATAGGATAACTATCGAGCAACTGCTCAACAGCAGTACTTTTTATAAATTCCATGCTTTCGTTTAGTTAATTTAATCAAGTTACAATCAAATTTTGACAGTATTTATGATCAAATTAAAAGTAGCTGGTGACAACCCTATGTCAGTAGTGTTCAGAGGTTTTAATTTTTATTAGTTCAGCTATATCTTACCACTTACATAATAAATTGGACCCTGTGAAGAACAGATAATTTAATCATCTAACTTCCGTGTAAATTAATTTAGATACTCAATGCGCTTAAAAACCAAACCCTTAGTCGTAGCTCTTTTTTTACCATTTACGCTTATCGCTCAAGATTTTTCGATCTTCCAATATCGTAATGTAGGTCCATTAAGAGGTGGACGTGCGACTGCTGTTGCCGGTACAAAAGCGGAGCCAGGTACTTTTTACGTTGGCTACACTGGCTCTGGGGTTTGGAAATCCACGGACTATGGAACCACCTGGAATAATGTCTCTGACAAGTTCTTTGAAACTCCATCCATTGGAGCGATTGCGGTAGATCAGCATGATCCTAATGTCGTGTATGTTGGGACAGGATCTGACGGATTGCGTAGCAATGTTATCGAAGGGAGAGGGGTGTATAAGTCAGTGGATGGAGGGAAAACCTGGGAACACACTGGATTAAAGAACGTTGGGCAAATTGGTGCCGTAGAAATCCACCCGGAAAACCATAATGTGGTATACGTGGCTGCTATCGGCAAAGCTTTTCAATCGAATGAGGAACGGGGCGTTTACAAAACCATGGATGGAGGTTTGACTTGGCAAAAAATACTTTATCATTCTGATAAAGTTGGATTTAGTGACCTGGTGTTACTGCCAGGGAATCCCGAAACGGTTTTTGCTACAGCTTGGAAAGCAGAGCGTAAACCTTGGACGATCATGAGTGGTGGAAGTGCCCAAGAAGGTGGGATTTATAAATCTGTAAACGGAGGTAAGAACTGGACTAAAGTCAATTTGGGCTTGCCCAATAAACTGATCGGTAAGATAGATCTTGCTATTTCTGCGGCAGATACCAAAATCATTTATGCATTGGTTGAAGCCCCGGACAGTTTAGGAGGTGTTTACAAGTCGGTAAATCAGGGTAAATCGTTTAAGTTAGTCTCAAACAATAAAGGACTAAGAACCCGACCTTTTTATTACACAAATATTGAAGTTGATCCCAAAAACCCCAAAAGGATATATGTTATGGCCACCGGCTACTATAAATCTGAGGATGGCGGTAAAAAATGGTCCCGAATGTCATCTCCGCATGGAGATAATCATGCTATGTGGATCAATCCTGATCATCCGAACCTTTTCATTCAATCCAATGACGGTGGCGCGAATGTAACCCACAACGGAGGGAAAACATGGTCTACCCAGTTTAATCAACCTACGTCTGAGATCTATCAAGTTGAAGTTGATGACCAGTATCCTTATTGGCTGTATGGTGGCATGCAGGATAATTACAGTACATTAGCGGTTCCCAGTAACCCTCCTGGAACTATCCAGGCATCAAGTGTAGGATGGATCATGAATACGGGAGGATGTGAGACCGGACCGGCCGTACCTAAACCGGGGAATCACAATATCGTTTACGCTAATTGCAAGGGAAGATTTGGAGTTTTTAATAAGTTAACTGGAACGGAAAAGGCTTATTATGTCGGTGCAGCTAATTTATATGGCCATAATCCAAAAGACTTAAAATTTCGTTTTCAGCGCGTGGCGCCGATTCACGTTTCTCCGCACGATCCTGATGTTGTTTATCATGGCTCGCAGTTTCTTCATCGTACTACTGACGATGGGAAGACCTGGGAAACTATCTCACCTGATTTGACGGCTTTCGAAGATGACAAGCAAGTAATTTCTGGTAGTCCGATAACCAGAGATATAACAGGAGAAGAGTACTACAGTACACTTTATTCGATCCGAGAGTCACCCGTAAAACCGGGAGTGATCTGGACCGGTGCAAATGATGGCCCCGTATATGTGACACCAGATAATGGAGAGAACTGGAAGAATGTGACGCCTAAGAAGTTACCCGCGGGAGGTAGGGTAGACGCTGTAGAACCTTCACCCCATAATCCGGCTAAGGCATATGTGGCTGTACTCCGCTATCAGCTTGGTGATACAAAACCGTATATCTATAAAACCACCGACTATGGTAAAACCTGGGAGTTGTTGACCAATGGGGAAAATGGTATAGCTGAAGATGTACCAACTCGTGTTATTAGAGAACACCCTGAAAAGGAAGGACTACTTTTTGCCGGTACCGAAAGAGGAGTCTTTGTGTCTTTTGATGACGGGAAAAAATGGCGGTCGTTTCAACAGAATCTTCCGATAACTCCTGTGACCGATCTAAAAGTTCATCGCGGTGATCTGGTTCTTTCTACTATGGGTAGAGGGTTTTGGATTGCTGATGATATAAACACATTATTATCTTTTGATCTTTTCAAAGATACTAAGCTTGTTGTTCCTGCTACAGAGATCAGAAAGCGTCAGGTATTCATGCGCGTAGGGGGTAGGAGTATACCACAGTACACAGCTCCAAGTCTGACCATTGACTATTACCTAAAAGAAAAAACAGCTACGGGTCTGAAGTTAGAACTACTGGATGCAAATGGTAGAGTGGTGAATATCTATTACAGTGACACTACCGGACAGAAACTTAAGACCGAAGTAATCGAAGATATGGGGCTAAATACTCAGACCGTTATAATTGATAAACGATTAAAGAATAAGAAAGGGCTAAACCGGTTTGAATGGGATATGACGGCTGCGGGGCCATGGCATAAAAATGATAATCGAAGATTCAAGAATGGTCCAACCGTGATACCCGGTAAGTATACAGCACGATTGACAGTAGGAGAACAGATCTTAGAACAACAGTTTGAGCTAGAGGCTGATCTGCAGTTGAATGAAACCAATACTACTCTGGAAGATATTAAAGAGCAGTACCAATTTGCCTTAAAACTTGGTCAATTACTTTCGGAAGCGAGGCAGTTGGAAGATCGTTTAAACAAGGAGTTGAAGAAGCTGAATAAAGTAAATGGTCAGGTCAGTGATAGAAAGGCCACCTTGGAAAAGGTATTGGCCGATCTAAGAAAAAAAGACATTACTTACCCTCAACCCAAGCTTATAGATCAAATTGAATATCTCTATGGCATGACGAATCGTGCAGACCAGGCTATGGGAAAAGATGCTTATGAGCAATTAGAGGCTCTTTCTGGGGCTTTTGAAGGTATAAAAAGTAAAATACATTAGCATAGCTTTCCAAAGCTTCAAAACTTCGGAAGGGTGGTGCTCACAAGTAATTCTTATTTTTTAAAATCAATATTGACCTGGTAGCTCACGCTACGTCCTCCCCCTGATCGAACTAGTATCCCTTGTTGGAAAAGTATTTGCAAATCCCTGGTGGCAGTGGCCTTAGATACTTTGGTAATGCTCATGTATTTTTTGGCGGTCATACCTCCTTCGAATCTTTGGGATTTCATCATTCGCTTTATGACTTTAGCTTGGCGCTCATTCAACTGGTCACCATGATCATCATAAAACTGAGTTTTTTTTATGATAAACCGTATTTCTTGCTTTGCTGTTTCCTGTGCATCCAACACCAGGTTTGTAAAATAGTGGATCCACTTGGTAAGGTCAAGTGTACGCTGAGCCTGTTTTAGTGCGTTGTAGTACTGATTTTTATTCTTTTCAATGCTTTTCGAAAGGCTGAATAATACCGGTTGACCGATGCCTTGTGACAGGGCTTTTTCAGCAATGGCTCGGCCTATGCGTCCGTTGCCGTCTTCGAAAGGATGTATGGATTCAAAATAAATATGTGCCACTGCCGCACGAATGATTGGATTGGTTATTTCATCTGCCTTCCCTGGTCTCGTAGAATTAAACCATTGCATAAAAACCTGCATCTCTTTAGGTACTCGGCTCGAAGGAGGCGCTTCAAAATGCACTTTTTCTTTACCTATTGTTCCTGACACTATCTGCATAGGTAAGGCGCCTGATCTCCACTTACCCCTATTAATATTACGGTAGCCCTGCATCAGTATTTTGTGCCAATTAAGTATTTCCTGCTTCCCAAGAGGCTTGATAAAGCGCTGATGAACGTAGACGACTAGCTCAGAAATTCCTTTGGCTTTCAGACTCTTACTATTTCGGTTGGACTTAAGGCCTAAGTTGTGCTCTATGGAAGAGTACACATCTTCACGACTAAAATATTCCCCCTCAATTTCAGAGGTTTTAATGGCTTCAGCTACCAGCATATTTATCATTAGTTCTGCTTTTGAGTCGCTCTTTAAACCTGATGCCAGCCCGGATAGCTCTCCCGTATTTACACTATATTTTACTATTTGTGTGCCTTCAGCGCTATTCTCATATATAAAATTAGGCCAATCCTGATGTTGCCAGTTATAAATCATGAGCCAAATGTACGGATTATTCGGCTCAAAATAATAAAAATAATGATCCGAATAAATGACTTATTCGGCTCATAAATTTCGCATTTATTCAAATTTCGATAGTTACGTATACGGACGTACCCTGTAAAAATGAGAATAGCTTAATTGCAAGTTGAATTCGAACATCATGTGTTTTCAACTGTTTGACTAGCATGGTAACGGCAGACGTTATATCAGAACTCGGTTCTTGCTGTACGACGCGAGGATTTAAGTTCTCCGGAACTAATGGTCAGTTTACACGCGATTTCACAGGGGGTTTTCAAAGTATCATTATTGCTACAACTCAGTATGAAAACGACATAGTGGCTGAAATTCATCTAGGTATACGGCATGAGAGAATAGAGAATATGATCTACGGTCTTACCAAAGGACTAAAAGAATTTGAATCAAATAGTCATACGATTTTAACGTCTATGGGTCGGCTGCTTGGCAAGCGCTTCCATAGGTATACTTGTCAGGAAGCTGTAGATATTTTCAATGCTAAAAAAGACCTGGTAGCATTTATGGAGAGCCACGGGTGGTACTTTTTGAATCAAATCACAGATTTGAACCAACTACATCAATTCTTTAATACATTTTCCGACTATAACAATCAGCTTTTTTACAATGATTATCTACGGGCTATTAAAGGGCTTACCATTGCCAGATTAGTGGATTTTAATTCTTACCAAGTGCTTAAAGATCAGTATGAAACGCGTCCTAGGCATGCAAATTACCCGAAAAGTTACAGAAACAGTTACAATGCGCTTGTTCTGTTACTTGACAACTATTGCGAAAATTAATACCATGCAATTAAACTTCCGAAATTTTAAAAACTTCGGAAGTCTGCTTCTCGAAACTTTAGATAGCTTGATCAGAGCCGATTCGCTTCCGGTTTTAATATTTTCTTATCCACAAAAAAGGTAGCAAAAGGTAGTAAGGATGCGAGCAGTACCAAACCGGTTCGTATTAAATTCCATTTTAGTAAATAGGCTACTCCCAATGCTAAAAGAATGTAGGCCATAAAAAGAATACCATGAGCCATTCCTACAACCTTATTTGGCGTGGTTACATCTAGTCCATATTTCAGCGGCATGGTCACGGCAAAGAGCAAGTAGGAAATACCTTCAGCTATGGCAATCTTTCTGAATATGTACAGTAGCTTGTGTGAGTTCATAGTTTCATTTTGCTTCCCACAATATTACTGGCACACACCCATGCAATGACCATTTTCTATAGATAATTTATAATTATTTGTGTGGGAAGTATAATCAGGACTGTATCACAAAATAATGGGTATGAAAATTATATCATCGGAGTAAACGACAAGTCAAAGTCCGTAAGCCCAATTCATCGATGGATCGTGCTACCGCAGAAAAATTGCTGTTACCTTACGTGAGGTAAGTCTATAGTTGCCGCTGGCAATACTTGATTAAAACCTAACCCAAGCAACTATGGAAATCAACCTTATACTTCTAAAGTGTAAAAAGCTTTGTCTATTGTTCTTTTTTATCTGTATCGGCTTTGTCTGCGCCCATGCGCAATCTATCACAGGTTTCACGTTGGTCAATGCAGATACGGATCTTGATTTATTTCAAATCGGCAACGGGCAACGTATAAATATTCAAGAGCTGCCGACAGCGAATCTCAATATTCGGGCGGATGTTTCGGGTATAACAGGAAGTGCTTCATTCTTTTTGAACGGCAGTTTTGTTCGTACAGAGAATGTACTACCGTATGCGCTGAATGGCGATAGAAATGGAGATTATGCCGGTGTAATACCTGAACTAGGTACTAGTGAGCTCCAAGTGATTGCTTATTCTAATTCCGGGGCAGGTGGTGTTGCCTTGGACACTGCGTCTATTTCGATACTATTTGTGGATGAGCCTACTGAGATTTTCGTGACGAATGTGGAATTTGTGAATTGTCCAACCTCGCCATTGACCGTAGGCGATGAAATAGACTTAGACGTATTGATTACCCCGGCGAATGCTACAAACCAGACCATTGCCTTTACCGCTAGCGACGGAACGAGTGTGGATTTTTTGAGTGGTGAGTTCACGGCTCAGGTACCAGGCACGATTACTGTAACGGCCACCAGCTTTAGTGACGGTGCTGTATTTGATCAATGCACCATTGAGATTATTGATATTCAGCCCCCAATCGACCCCTATGAAAAGGTCCAGGCAGAGGATTTCTCAGCGCAAAGTGGTATCCAACTTGCCGGAAATGGGAGCAGGGTGGGTTTTATTAACCATGATGACTTCATTCGTTTTGATAATGTGCAATTTGGCAGGGGTCCTGTTTCAGGGGTGTTGGCAGGTGCCAGCAACCGGCAGGGCGGGACCGTAGAATTCCGAACAGGAACAGTAGACGGCCCTTTACTGGCGACCACTGCCATTACCAATACCGGCGGCTGGTCTGCATTTCAGGATTTTGTTATTAATGTGCCCAATGCGGCCGATTACGAGAATGGTACCCTTTTCCTAGGAACACAAACCCTATTCCTGGTTTTCAAAGGAGGGGGTGGATTTCTTTTCGACGTGGATCAATTTCGATTCAACTCATCCGACATTCTAGTGACCGATATTAGCTTTACCAACTGTCCGACAGAACCTCTCAGCGTCGGTGACTTTATTGACTTAGATGTCCTAATTACGCCACCTAACGCCGTAAACCAGACTATTGCGTTTACCGCGAGCGACGGGTCGAGCGTCGACTTTCTTTCCGGTGAGTTCACAGCTTCGGCCCCCGGAGAGATTACCGTGACCGCTACCAGTTTTAGCGACGGCTCTGTGTCAGATCAATGCGTAATTACAATTCAAGATACATTGCTCGGGCAATCCATCACGCAGCTGGTTTTAGTGGATGCGGTGTCGAACCTTGATATATCTCCCTTAGAGGGTGGGGATACACTGAACTTTTTCTATCTGCCAGCAATCGAATTAAACGTGCGAGCAGAAACTGATCCTGGGACTGTAGGTAGCGTAGGTTTTGAATATGATGGGCAAATAGACTTCGCTACCGAAAACTTTACCCCCTATGCGCTTACGGGTGATGCCAAAGGAGACTATAATCCGTGGACTCCAACTTTGGGGAGCCATACCTTGACAGCTACCCCATACACGGCACCTAACCGGGGAGGTGAAGCGGGTAATCCCAAAACGGTAAATTTCGTGGTGATCGATCAAGATACGACTACCACACCTCCCGATACTGTGGGAGGACCTCCGACAGTGGTTACCGGAGAATTGAAAAAGTGGCATAAAGTAACGCTTTCATTCGAGGGCATTGAAACCAGCGAAGCGGCTACTGACAACCCTTTTGCCAATTACCGGCTTTTGGTAACCTTTAGCCATGGAAGTAGGTCTTACACGGTACCCGGTTTCTACGCAGCAGACGGACAGGCGGAAAACTCTTCGGCCAGTTCCGGTAACATCTGGCAAGCTCATTTTGCACCAGATGCAATCGGTACTTGGACTTATAAAGCTTCCTTTAGACAGGGTACTGATATCGCTATTTCCACAGATCCCACCGCAGGTTCACCGACCGCATTTGATGGTGAGACCGGTACTTTTGAAATTGGGCCTTCTGATAAAAGCGGAAGGGATTTTAGAAGTACAGGTCGACTGGAGTATGTAGGCGAACATTATTTGCAGTTCGCAGAAACGGGAGATTTCTTTTTTAAGGTGGGTGCTGATGCTCCTGAAAATACGTTTGCCTATGAGGATTTTGACGCCACACCCAACAAAGCCGGGCGACGGAAAAGCTGGGCTCCTCACGCCGATGACTTTGATTTGGATGATGCTGCTGAATTTACCTGGGGTACCTTACAAAGTGACGGCGCAAGGGCTGATGGCCGCGAGTTGCTAGGAGCGCTGAAGTATCTGTCTGACCAGGGGATGAATGTATTTTCCTTTTTAACCTTTAGCCTAGACGGGGACGATGATAATATCTATCCTCACCTCCAAATAGTGTCCAATGCTATAAGTTGGAGCGATGTACATCACGATCGTTTCGATGTCTCAAAATTGGCCCAGTGGGAAAAAATATTGGAATATGCAGATACGAGAGGAGTGTATATGCACATCAAAACGCAAGAAACTGAGAACGACCAAAAGATGGATGCAGGCCAATTGGGAAGGGAGCGCAAGCTCTACTACAGGGAGCTGGTAGCGCGTTTTGGACATCACCTTGCACTAAATTGGAACCTAGGTGAGGAGAATGACATCTGGCAGGAGTTGAACGACCCTAACAATGATATTGTCCGATCTTACACCCAATACCTCAATGATATCGACCCGTATGATCACAATATTGTGATTCATACTTATCCCGGGCAGCAGGATGAAGTGTATGGCCCGCTTCTAGGGGCAAGCTCGGAGCTGACTGGTACCTCCATTCAGACCGGCGGTAATTTGAACGAGGTTCATTCCTCGGTCAAGAAATGGGTGCAAGAGTCCCATGCAAATGGTAAAAAGTGGGTGGTAGCCTGCGATGAACCCGGTAGCGCTCAGTTAGGCACCGGCGTTGATGCGGCCTACCCCGACAGTCAGCTTCCCGAACCACGCAATAACGGAGACAATAGGGATGCCATACGAAAGCAGGTGCTGTGGGGTACGATGCTCGCAGGTGGGGCAGGAGTAGAGTACTATTACGGCTACCAAACCGGATGTGACGACCTTGATTGTGAAGACCACAGGACGCGCCAAACCAAATGGGAGGATGCAAAAATAGCGCTTGATTTCTTTAATAATCATTTACAGCCTTATGTCACCACCATGGTAAGTGCGGATGAGCTTACTGCGGATAATGATGATTATGTATTGGCTCAAACGGGAGAAATTTATCTGGTATATCGTCCGAACGGTAGCGCTACCACATTAAATCTGAATGGCCAGTCGGGCACTTACAGCGTGCAGTGGTATGACCCGCAAAACGGGGGTGATTTGCAATCCGGTTCGGTGGTAACCGTAGAAGGGGGAAGTGCTGCTTCTATAGGCTTACCGCCCTATGACACATCGCGGGATTGGGTAGCGCTGATTACAAATAGCTCAGGAGGTACTTTTGCACGACAGTCTTCAGGAGAAGTTTCCAATATTGACGATGAATTAAGTATCGATGGTATTCAATTTTATCCCAATCCGGTGAAAGATGTACTAGTCATACAATCAAATTTAGAAGGTGAACTCATGGTTCAGATACAGGATCTTAACGGTAAAGTTCTCACTACTCAAGTAGTTCGAGATGCCGATGAAATAAAGTTAAATATGACTTCGATTCAACCTGGAATTTACCTACTTAAAGTGCGTCATGAGAATACACAGCGGCAGTTCAGGATTTTTAAACAATAATAATGGATCAGCCATCCGCCGATATTATCGGTGGATGGCTTTGTTTAGGATGTTAGTCTTAGTGTAGTGCCTGCGCTTAGAAGTTATCCAAAAAAGGCTCAAGACCGCAGATCGGCTAATTTCATCTGCTTTTGACTTTCACTTCTTTTTCAATTCCCAGCCGTTTCATCTTGGCGAAAAGGGTTTTGGCCTTCATATCCAAAATAGTAGCGGCACCACTAGGACCACTTACGCGCCAATTTGTGTAGTCAAGTACTTTGATAATATAATCTTTTTGTGTTTCCTCAAAAGATTTAAAATCACCTTTGGCTATGGCTGTTTTTACTTCAGGTAACCAGTCGCCAGGTTTAAGAGTTGTACCGCTTTCTAGAATCACCGCGCGTTCTATCAGGTTTTCAAGCTCACGGATATTACCGGGGAAAGAGTATTTCATTAAGGCTTCAATGGTAGCTTTGCTGAGTTTTTTAAAATACTTCCCGGCTTTGGCCGAATATTTCTCCAAAAAGAACTGTGCCAATAAAGGAATATCTTCTCTTCTTTCTCTAAGTGGAATATTGTAAATGGGGAACACGTTAAGTCGATAGAAGAGATCTTCACGAAACTTACCATTCTCAATCATGGCCTGAAGATCACGGTTAGTGGCGGCCACAATTCGAACATCGACTTTTTCCGTTTTTGTACTGCCCAAGGGGTCAAATTCACCTTCTTGGAGAACACGCAGTAATTTTGGTTGAAGATCTAACGGTAGTTCACCAATTTCATCCAGGAATAAGGTGCCTTCGTCGGCTAATTTGAATTTTCCCACCTTATTTTCGACAGCGCCTGTGAATGCTCCCTTTTTATGACCAAATAATTCACTTTCGATAAGATCCTTTGGAAGAGTGGCACAGTTTACCTTGATCAGCGGGCGTTCTTTGCGGTTGCTATTTTGATGAATAGCACTGGCTAGTAATTCTTTCCCTGTTCCTGATTCGCCGGTAATGAGCGTAGTTGTTGCCGTAGGTGCGACTTGTTCTACCTGCTTTAAGACCGTGGCGTAGTTTTTACTTTTACAAATTATATTTTCAAAGTTGAGGCCTCGCTGTATTTCCTCTTGAAGGTACTCGTTCTCTTGTTCCAGCTGATTCTTAAGTGATTTAACTTCTTCCAAAGCTTCGGTAAGCTCAAGATCCCTTTTCTTACGTTCACTGATGTCTCTTAGGATAGCACAGTTCAGATGGAGACCTTTATAGAAAAGATAATTGACAGAGATCTCGACTGGAAACTTGGTGCCATCTTTTCGAGTCGCAATCCATTCCATCCGAAAGTTCTTTCTTTTCTTAATGTCCTCAAAATGATCTTTCCACCAGACTCTATCTATACGACTGTCCAGATCGTATATGGTGAGCTTCGATAGTTCTTCTGTGTCGTACTGTAATTGATGGGCAGCGGAATCGCTACAGTGCAGCATACTGCCATCTTCTTGCCATATAAATACGATATCGTTCGAGTGATCTATTACCTCTTTGAACAACTTTAGCGATTCAGCATTACTTTGTTGCTCGGTGATATCCTGGTAAACCCCGATCAGCTTTTGGACTTTGTCTTTAACTATAATCGGTTGACCAGTACAACGGAGCCATTTCTTTTTACCTTCAGCATCTTTTATCGACATCACTTCGTCGTATACTTCGGCTTTACGCAGGGCTCCTGTTACAAGCGTTTTTAGTTTAGTTGGATGGTCAAAAAATTTAATAACGTTCTCAGGTCGTATTTCTTCCTTGTCAGAGACTGAAAAAATCTTGAAAGTTTCTTCCGTTACTATTAAAGAACGGTCTTGTAAATTTAGTTTCCAGCCTCCGGCATGTACCATTTTTTCAGCAGCGGTCAGTACATTTCTATAGAAGCTGGACTCTGTTATTTCGAAGAAGATGGCACAGATTAACTTTTTTCCATTATTTGAGAAAAATTGAGCAAATACTTCTACTTCATATAGCTTGCCACTCTTTTTTTGGTGATAAGTTTTGAAGTTGCTAGAACCCTGAGTGGAAACCTCTTCCCAATGATCTCGCCATTCGTCTCGTTGTAATCGTGGATTGATATCATAAATAGTCAGAGACAATAGCTCTTTTTGACTGTAGCCTAACCCTTTACAAAAGGCCTTATTGGCATATTCTATATTTCCTTTTTTAGTCATCCACATGACTTCATACGGTAAATTATCAACCAGCCAGTTCTTGGTTTGGATTACGAGTTTGTCGTTACTCATTGGAAGTTTGGTTTGGTAAAAAGCGATCTATAATTTCTCAAATATGAGAAATTACTAAATAAATAGAAAGTAGTATTACTTAATTAATGATTTAAATAATTGAAAATCAATTACTTATGATTTTGGCACAGAAATAGTCATTGTGGAATTTAAAAACTAAACAATGAAACGTAATCAATTTCTCAAATCAGTTTTCACCGGGCTCGCAGGTTTCGGTGCGTTCACTGGTTTTGCCCAACTTCTCATTTCAGAAAGTGGAGGGTTGGTGAGAAAGACTAAACAATTAAACAACAAAATAAAAGGAGGAAAAATGAAAACTATTCTTCATAAGGCAGATACACGTGGAGTGGCTAACCACGGATGGTTACAATCCAAACACACCTTCAGTTTTGCTAATTACTATGACGCGAGTCGAATGAACTTCGGAATGCTAAGAGTACTTAACGATGATACAGTTTCTGAAGCTCAGGGCTTTGGCACTCATCCTCATCAGGATATGGAAATCATTTCTATCCCTTTAGAAGGTGATCTTGAGCATAAGGATAGTATGGGCACAACTGCAGTCATAAAACAAGGAGATATACAGGTTATGAGTGCAGGTACGGGAATCATGCATAGTGAATATAACGCCAATAAGGACAAACCAGTAAAATTTCTTCAGATCTGGGTGTTTCCCGATAAGAAAGGTGTAGAACCCAGGTACGATCAGATTACTATGAAATTGGAGGATAGAAAAAATAGGCTACAGCAGGTACTATCTCCAAATGCTGATGACGATGGGGTATGGATTCATCAAAATGCCTGGTTTAACATGACGTCATTAGACAAGGATAAAACCGTCTCATACGAATTACATGATACGAAAAATAACGGTGTTTATGCTTTTTTGCTAAAGGGAAGTGCCACTATTAATGAACAATCGCTGGAAACCAGAGATGGTTTTGGAGTATGGAACATTAATTCCCTAGATATCACGGCAGACAGCAACGCAGAGATACTTCTCATGGAGGTACCTATGTCTTAAACCTAATACTTACTAAACGAAATACTAGTCTTCATTAAAACAATTTAAAATCATGAAAAAATTGAATTCATTAGTCTTCGCCCTTTTGGCAAGTGTAGTTTCCTACGCTCAATGGACCCAGTATAATCCTAATCCGGTGAATAATCCTGCCCACGCTGCCGAACAAATACTACATCCCGGCAACCATACACTCATACTTATTGATCACGAGAGTCAGATGGCTTTTGGCGTTGAATCACAACCCATAGAGGAGCTTCGAAACAATACTGGAATAATTGCAGGGGCTTCTAAGTTATTTAATGTACCTACCATCGTTACAACTGTCGCTGAAAAGTCTTTCTCTGGCCCCGTATTTCCTGAAATCAAAGAATATTACCCAGATGATACAAAATACATTGACAGAACTACTATGAACTCTTGGGAAGACGAGAATTTTTTAAAAGCCGTGAAGGCTACGGGTAAGAAAAAGCTTGTCATGGCCGGGCTCTGGACAGAGGTATGTATAACCTTAGCAGCCTTATCCGCCTTAGAGGATGATTACGAGGTGTATGTAATTTCTGACGCTTCAGGAGGGGTTTCCCAAGAGGCTCATGATATGGCCATGACCCGTATGATTCAAGCTGGCGTTATCCCCATGACTTCGATGCAATATCTATTAGAGATTTACCGTGACTGGGCACGATCTGATCAATATGTTGAGGTTAACAATCTAGCCATAAAACATGGTGGTGCATACGGTTTGGGTATTGATTATATCAAGACTATGCAAAAATGGGCTAAGGAAGCAGAATCAGATAAGTAATTGAAAAGGCTCGACCATCGGGCCTAATTTCTTAATAAGCGGGTTCCGTTACTATTTCAACACCACTTAAGCCTGATGTGTCCATAAGTTATGGAATTAGAGCTTAAGACTCTCTAAACCATGAACCAATTAAATCACTAAATGATGAAAGATTTTGATCCAAAAAGACGAGAATTCCTGAAAGGTTCGTTAGCGCTAGGCGCCACGGGGATGGTCTTAGCTTCGCCGTTGAGTAGTTTACTAGCACAACAATCCGGTAAGGCTGATATGGTGGTACGTAACGCAAAAGTGTCCACCGTAGACCCAAACCTTCCCTCTGCTGAATCCTTTGCTATTAAAGACGGGGTGTACTATCGAGTGGGTTCTAACAATGCTGTGGCCGACTTGGTCGGATCAGATACCAAGGTAATAGATGCTAAAGGTCACAGAGTGATCCCTGGACTCCATGACTCGCATACCCATGGCATCCGTGAAGGTCTGCATTATGCCATGGAACTGCGCTGGGATTGGGTAGATTCTGTAGAAGAAGCACTGGCTATGCTTGCCGAGGAGGTAAAGCATACACCTAAAGGCCAGTGGATAAGGGTAGTGGGCGGTTTCTCTTGGGAGCAATTCCGGGAAAAACGAATGCCTACACTTGAGGAGATAAATAAAATAGCTCCCGATCATCCAGTTTATATTTTTTATCTATATGCCTACGGGATGCTTAACCGAAAAGCGGTTGAAGTACTGAATTATAATAATGAGCCGATAGACCTCTATCATAAAGGGAGAATTGAAAAAGATAGGAGAGGAAGGGCAACAGGTATTATTACTGCGGCTCCCTCCGGATTGATCATGTACAAAACGCTCACCAAGTTACCTAAGAAATCAAAGGAACAACAAATACTTGGAACGAGACATTTCATGAACGAGATGAATGCGCTTGGTCTCACTTCAATTTCCGATGCCGGTGGGGGAGGAATGCAATACCCTGATGCATATGACGTCATGTACGACGTTCATAAACAGGGCTTATCGACCGTGAGAGTTGGGATTCATACGTTTCCACAAGTAGGTGGGCGTGAGTATGATGATTACAAGCGATGGATTGGAATGGTGAAGCCGGGTGATGGGGATGACATGCTTCGGTTCATAGGAGGAGGAGAGAATATATGCTGGGCAGCTTACGATTATGAAATATTTGCTCAGGAACGCCCTAATCTAGATGCCGATGTTCGAGACAAGGCTATGCCTATTTATAAACTTCTGGCTGAAAATAACTGGCCTTGGCGACAACATATCACCTACAACGAATCGGCTGATATACTGCTTGATATGTATGAAGAGGTAGCGAAAGCTGGAGATGGCAAGTTACCACAGGGTACTATCATTGATCATGGGGAAACCTTTTCTGATAGAACACTTGAACGCATTGCTAAATTGGAGATGGGTATTGCGATTCAGAATAGGATCGCTTATCAGGCTGAAGATTTTGTAAGGCGTTACGGAGCGGCAAAGCTTGCTCAAACACCTCCGATTAGGAAAATGTTAAAAATGGGTATCCCAGTTGGAGGAGGAACGGATGCCACTCGGGTTAGTTCATATAATCCTTGGTATTCCATCTATTGGTTGGCGACAGGAAAGTCAAGAGGTGGAAGGCAGATGTATGGCGATGACAACATTCTCACGAGAGATGAAGCCCTGCAACTTTGGACCACTGGTTCTTCCTGGTTTACAGGTGATCTTGGTAAAAAGGGTGCGATAAAAGAAGGTCAATTAGCGGATTTTTCCATCCTGAATCATGATTTTATGACCATCCCTGATGTACTTATTCCGCGTACACACGCTAAACTTACGGCCGTAGGCGGAAAAGTTGTTCATGCATACGATATGTTCGAAAAATTTGCACCGAAGGCATTGCCCGATGTTTCTCCGGACTGGTCGCCCTTGTATCGCACGGGAGATTTCAGAAAGCTATATATGAGCTAAATCTGTCCCAACGAAATCAAAAAGGACAGTGATCAATCAAAAAACAGTCGTCTGACCACTCTAAGTGGTTAGACGACTAAGCGTAACACTTATAAATTTTAAAACAATGGAAACTATAGTCAAAACAAAATGGAGTGTGGATAAGGCACACACAGAGATCGGGTTTAAAGTAAAGCACATGATGATCTCATCGGTTAGAGGCAAGTTTAACGACTTTGACGTTACGGTAGAATCAGATCATGAAAACTTCGAAAACGCTGAAATCAAATTTTCCGCTAAAGTAGATTCAATAGATACGAATAATAGGGATAGAGATAATCATCTGAGGTCTGATGATTTCTTTAATGCTGCTGAATACCCTGAATTGAAGTTTAAATCCAAATCATTCGATGGTGAGAAGCTAATAGGAGATTTGACCATTCGGGATATCACCAAAGAGATAGTTCTCGATGTTGACTTCAACGGTGTAGTTATCGATCCATACGGTCAAACCAAAGCCGGTTTTCAGATTAAGGGTGACCTGAATCGTAAGGGCTTTGGACTCAGCTGGAGTGCTGTAACTGAAGCAGGTAGCATCGTAGTAGGTGACAAAGTAGAGCTGTTGATCGAAGTTCAGCTTATTCATAGCTAATCGAGGAGGGAAATGAGACTTCTGAACTTAAAATATGTCATGAGCAGCATAATGAATACCAATATGCCCAGCAATAGGTTGGATATAGCTTTGCTGGTTTATCGATTGCTCATTTCCCTTTCTTTAATAAATACCCATGGGCTCAAAAAACTACTTGACTTTGAAGGTTCAGTGGCTCATATCCCTGATCCATTTGGTATGGGTGGGGAACTGAGTACCTATTTTGCCATTTTTGCCAACGTTATTTGCCCGATGTTTGTCATCCTCGGTCTTTTTACAAGACTCGCCATTTTACCGATTGTTGCTATAACGCTTTCCGGACTTCTGCTTGTACACTATACAGATCCGTGGCCGGTCAAGGACGTTCCACTGATGTACTCATTAGCGTTTTTTCTATTACTCTATCTTGGTCCCGGAAAATATTCAATGGATTATGGACTAACACAGAAAAAATGAAAGCACAAATGTTCCTAATAGTATTGGCAATAATAGCCGGGGCAGTACTTCCGGTGCAGGCCGGGCTTAATGTGCAACTAGGTAAAGCCTTCCATCAGCCCATTTTTGCGGCATTTGCCTCTTTCTTAGTAGGGAGCGCGGGCCTACTGGTATACCTTTTTATGCTCAAGTTTCAGTTTGATACCATTACAGAAATAAAAACGGTTTCTCCTGTAGTATGGATAGCCGGACTTTTAGGTGCATTTTATGTGGCTGCTGTTATTATTGTGGCGCCTAAATTAGGAGCAGCACTCACTTTTTCTTTGATTGTTACAGGTCAAATGTTTGTGTCAATGGTGCTCGACCACTTTGGTCTTCTTGGTATGCCTAGAGTGCCTTTGAACTGGCAGCGCCTCCTTGGCATTGTATTCCTCATAGGAGGTGTACTACTCATTCGAAAGTTTTAAATGAGAGTATTCGGAGTCATACTGCTTTTTATAAGTACTCTGACTTCGGCTCAGCAAAATGAAATGTCATTTGCACTTTTACGCCAAAATGATGGCCTAGGCATTTCATCAGATTCTTTGGAATCAAGTTCATCATTTTACAAACACATTAAGTCTATTTCGCTTGGTCAAAATAATATATTAAGTCTGGGCGGTAGTAATCGGTTTCAGGTAGAATCATTTATTAACGAACAATTTGGAAGCCTCCCTGTAAATGATAATCTCTGGTTTCTGAACCGGACCATGCTTCACGCTCATCTAAATTTAGGAAGGCGTTTCCAATTCTTTGGGGAGCTAAATTCTAGTCAAATTACGGATAAAGAAGCCCTGGTTCGGGTAGATAGGGATGAACTCTCCATTAACCAGTTATTCATAGCCTACTCGTTTAACGACCGTTGGAGCCTGCTTTTAGGTCGTGAAAACTTCAGGTTGGGAAGCGGTAGGCTCATTGATGTCAGGGAAGGACCTAACGTTAGGCTTAGTTTCGACCAAATCAAATTAATGTATCGGAGTGCAACTACGGATGTCAGCGTTTTTTTTGCCATACCTGTACAGCCCAAACCTGGTGTATTTGATAATGAAGCTTTAGAAACCAGTGAGTTTGTGGCTGGACTTTACATGACCAAAAGACTGGGACCTACCCTGAATTTTGACATCTATTATTTGTTCAAAAAAGAAGAAGATAAGATATGGAACAAAGGGATAGGTAGTGATGAAAGATCCAGTATTGGAATACGTCACTTTGGAAAGTTAAATAAGCTGCGATTTAATAATGAGTTTGTATACCAATTTGGAGATTTTGATGCGGAAGAAATTAGTGCGTGGACGGCTTCATTCAATCTTGAGGGAGATCTTCAATGGTTGGGTCATACTTTTACCTTAGGGATAAAGACGGAAGCGATAAGTGGTGATAGCGATCTCGATGATAATAAGCTAAATACCTTTGACGGGCTTTATCCACGAGGAGCTTATTTCGGCAGAGTGGCTCGCTTTGGACCTTCGAACTTAGTAGATGTTCACCCTTATTTAAATACCAATATTGGTCAATTTTATGTTGAGTTAGATTACGTATCCTTTTGGCGTTTCTCCAGCGACGATGGTGTTTATAATCCAGCTTTAATTCTAGAGTATCCAGCACAGAATGATAATAGAAAAATTGCGCAACAGATTGGAACGATAACAGGAATTGAAATAAGTAAACACTTTGCTCTGGAGTTGGAGACAAATCTTATCTTTCCTGAAACTTTTTTGAGAAGAAGTAATTTGAACAATACACTCTTTCATTCAGTTTTGACCGCAGAATTTAAATTTTAAAATGGAACATCAAGTCCTGATTAATATTTGTGCCATTTTTGGTGTGGCCACCTTAGTCATCATTATCTGTAAAATGTTGAAGATCAGATATATTATTGGCTATCTGATCACGGGCGTATTTTTAAGTCCGCACACATCCGGTCTTTTCTCTAAGATGGAGGAGGTAGAAATCTATTCTGAAATCGGCATTATTCTTTTGTTGTTTACCGTAGGGCTTGAATTCTCTTTTAGCAATCTAAAGCGTATAAAGAACTATGTGTTGGTGGGAGGGGCAGCGCAGGTTTTTCTCACGATTTTTCTTACGGCGGCCTTGATTTGGTTACTGGTGAGACCATCTATCGAAGAGAGTGTGTTCTGGGGTTTTCTGTATGCTCTGAGCAGTACAGCTATAGTAGTAAAAGTACTTCAGGATCGAAATATGATCAATACACCACACGGTAAGTTCATCCTGGCGGTACTTCTTTTTCAGGATATTATGATCGTCCCCTTGATGTTGTTTACACCCATATTGGCCGGGGTTGGAGATAGTCCAGGAACCGCCTTGTTGTGGCTGATTGGCAAAATGATTCTTATGGGAGGTATTGCTTTTCTTTTGGCCAAATATGTCATTCCTTTCTTTTTAAAAACGGTAATGAAAGTGCAAAGTCAGGAAGTATTCCTCATTGCAACTGTTTTTATAGTTACGGGTATTGCTCTACTTACCGAAAAGCTGGGGCTTTCACTGGCTTTAGGTGCTTTTATTGCCGGCTTGATCATTGCGGAAACGGATTATAACCGCATGGCCATTTCTTGCTTTCTGCCGTTCCGATATGTCTTTATGAGTTTCTTTTTTATTTCTATGGGCATGTTACTGGATTACAAGATATTTCTTACAGATTTTCTCTGGATCGCTTTCTGGTTCGTCTTCTCCTTGTCAGTCAAAGCTATTGCCGGAATTTTGGCGGCAAAAACCATGAAGATCGATTGGAAGACGGCTCTGGCTGCGGGTTTCTCTATCGCACAAATTGGTGAATTTTCGTTTGTATTGGCACAAAGTGGTTTAGAATATCAACTGATCAGCATGAATAATTATCAGATATTCCTGGCCGTCTCAATTCTGCTGATGTCTTTGACGCCTTTCATTGTTGGAAATGCTGAGAAAATTCAGCCTGCCCTGGTTTCATTCTTTGGGAAAAAGCAAAAGTTACAAAAAACGAGTTCAGATGAGTAATGACAAACTTCACCTTTATGGTGCTGACTGGTGCCTTAAGTCAGCTAATCTTAGAAACTATTTACAGTCAATCTGGGTAGAATTTGATGATTTTAATGTTGAGGAAGATTCAGATGCTGCAGAGCGGGTAAAGGCTTTATATGATGGAACACTTAAATTTCCCACCATTACATTTGGTTCTGAACATCTCAAAAATCCCAAGATAGGGGAGCTGGATGCATTCTTGAAAAAACATAACCTTTTGGATTAAGCTATTTTGATGGATGTGCGGCCTCGTCTAAAAACCAATACAACTTAGAGGATTCAGGATTAACTAATGCAGCGGGGTAGTTTTTACTGACCTCAGATTTGGATAAAATCTCAGTTACTTTTTCCTGCTTATCTTCTCCGGTGACCAAGAATGCAACCTCTTTCGCATTATTGATCACTTTTCCGGTTAATGAAACTCTTCTTTGTCCAGAGTCTGGATGTATGGCTACTGCGCAGTTAGGCTGGGCATCCCACAGCTCAATTTCGTGTGGAAATATAGACGCCGTATGCCCATCACTGCCCATGCCTAAGATCACCAAATCGAATTGGGGTACCCCCTTATTTTTAGGAAGAGACACGTTGAGCACAGATCCGTACCGAGTAGCTTCTTTTTCGGGATCATCTTCTCCCTTAATACGGTGTATATTTTCTTCGGGAATCACGATGTGATTAAGTAAGTGATCTTCGGTCATTTTATAGTTGCTCTCTTCGTGATCGGGTGGTACACATCTTTCATCGCCCCAAAAGAGATGTATATTACTCCAATCCAGATATTGGAAATTACCTACCAGATAGTCGAAAACGATTTTGGGTGTGCTACCTCCCGAAAGGGCAATAGAGAGGTTTTTGCGGGTTTCTATCTTGTCTACAAGGAAAGATGAGAACTGCTTCGCTACCTCCTGTTTATTGTTGTGTACTTTTAATTCCATATGGCCAAGCTACAAAAGTCTTTGAGACTTTTGTCGTTTCTAGTAGAGGTGATGGGCCTTTTCATCCAGTTGTCAGATTACTACTGATTTAGCATAATACACAGTATCCAGGATCATCTGCTAGATTAGGTCCTGGATTACGCCAGAAATAATTGCCTTCGATCAGATCATCAGAATGCTCAGGTCCCCAAACACCAGCGGCATAACCATACATTGGCGCCTTGGTTCCCTGCCAATAATTGAGAATAGGATCAACAAAACGCCAGGCAGCCTCTACTTCATCACCGCGAGCATACAGTGTCGCATCACCCTGCATAGCATCTAGTAATAGTCTTTCGTAGGCATTCATTACCCCGTTGATGGCTATATCAGAGTAGTAAAAGTCCATGTTGGCCTCTTCGACAATAAATCCTTGACCAGGAACCTTTACCCCGAATTTCATCATAATGCCCTCGTCAGGATGTATCCGTATGATCAGCTTATTGTCTTTATCCGCGCCTACAAATAAGCTATGTGGGGTAGATTTAAAGTGAATGACCACTTCGGTGACCTTCGTGGGCATGCGCTTGGCCGTGCGTACATAGAAGGGTACACCTTTCCAACGCCAATTATCTATGTAGAATTTAATGGCAGCGAAGGTCTCAGTGAGTGACTCTGGGTTCACACCATCTTCTTCCCGGTAACCTTTAACTTTCTGTCCTTCAATTTCCGAAGGTCTATATTGGCCTCTCATGGTATTTTCGAAAAGTGTTTTTTCATCGTTCATGATTCGCATGGCCTTAAGAACTTTGACCTTTTCGTTTCGAATCTCGACGGAGGTGGCCTCGACAGGAGGTTCCATGGCCACTAATGATACCACTTGAAGTAAGTGGTTTTGAAACATATCTCTGAGAGCCCCGGATTTATCATAATATCCACCACGTTTTTCTACCCCCAGACTTTCAGCATTGGTGACTTCAATGTGTTGAATGTAATTTCTATTCCATAGGGGCTCAAATACACTGTTACTAAATCGGGTTACTAAAAGGTTTTGAACCGTTTCTTTTCCTAAATAATGATCTATTCTATAGATCTGGTCTTCCTCAAAGAATTCAAGTAAGTCATTGTTTAAGGTTTGGGCGGTTTTTAAATCGTAGCCAAAAGGCTTTTCCACGATCAGCCTACGCCAGCCTTCCGACTGATTGCTTAGATCGGCTTCCGACAACCGCTGGGATATTGTTTTATAGACACTGGGAGGCGTTGAAAGGTAAAAGATATAATTACCATCTGTAGCAAAAGAAGTATTGAGCTTATTTATTCTTTCCTTAAGGTCGTTGTAATTAGAATCGTAGCCATCTATTGACTGATAGAATATTTTTTCAGAAAAAGTCCTTAGTTTTTCCTGATCTTCTTCCTCCATGTAAGCACTTTCCAGCGCAACTCTGTTCCTGAAGTCGTCATCCGATAAAGCACTTCTACTTGTTCCCAATATCACATAATTTTCGGGTAAATCTTTATCCTGGAACAAAGCAAACAAGGCAGGAATCAGTTTTCTGGCGGTGAGATCACCTGATGCTCCAAAAATAATAAGCATTTGGTTGTCGGTTTTTTTCATAGGATTCGGCTCAATACGATAAAAATTAAAGACCTTCGTTTTTATTAGTCAAAAATGATGATCATATTGATCATCGAATTTTACATCGCCTAATATAAGTTTTTCAAATGACGGAACATAAGTACGATTTTGGTTTAGTAGGCCTCGGGGTAATGGGGCACAATTTTATTTTGAATGTCGCTGATAAGGGTTTCTCAGTCTGCGGCCTTGACTTGGATCAGTCGAAGGTGGATCAATTGATTTCTTCTGGTGGTGATACTGAAAGAGTACAAGCCACAACGAAAACAGAAGAGTTCGCTGCATCTCTTAAATCACCCAGAAAAATAATGCTGTTAGTTCCAGCAGGTAAACTTGTGGATACTGCCATTGAAAGCTTGTTGCCCTATTTATCAGAACAAGATATTATCATTGATGGCGGTAATTCTTTCTTTACCGATACCGATAGGAGAGAAGCCTATTTAGCAGAAAAAGGTATTAATTTTTTTGGTTCCGGTGTTTCCGGTGGGGCAGAGGGCGCCAGAAGGGGCCCCAGTATTATGCCGGGGGGGAATAAAGAAGCCTATCAACATATAAAACCCATTTTTGAGGCGGCTGCTGCTAAATTTAACGGTGAGCCTTGTGTGACTTACTTAGGTCCTAAATCCGCAGGTAATTACGTAAAGATGGTGCATAATGGGATTGAGTATGGCCTAATGCAACTGACTTCGGAGGTTTATGACCTTTTAAAGAAAGCCGGAGGTTTGACCAACGACGAATTAAGTTCAACTTTTGACGCATGGAATAATGGTCGTTTACAATCATTTCTCATTGAGATTACTTCCGAGATATTTAGTCAGGATGATGATCTTACCAACGACCGTTTGGTTGATATGATATTGGACAAAGCTAAGCAGAAAGGTACGGGGAAGTGGACCTCTCAAAATGCTATGGATTTAGGTATTCCCGTGCCTTCCATAGATATTGCTGTAAGTATGCGTGAGATCTCCGCATTTAAGGACATGCGTATGGAGACAGAAAAGCTCTATGAAAAACCTAATCCTGCCGATGTGGACAAGGATCAGTTTACCGCCAAGATGGAACAAGCACTTTATTTTAGTTTCATTATCACGTATGCCCAGGGGTTACAGCAACTTGTTGAGGCGTCTGAGGAATATGGATATGAGCTAAATATGTCGGAGGTGGCTAAAATATGGCGAGCCGGCTGTATCATTCGTGCTGCCTTACTTGATGATATATCAAAAACATTTAGTGCGAATAATAAACTTAAGAATATAGTGATGGCCCCTGCCTTTGTGGAGAAGTTGAAGGGTACGGTAAGTGCTACACGCGAAGTGGTAGCATACGGAGCTACCTATGGAATCCCACTACCGGGATTATCAAATAGCCTTACTTATTTTGATGCGATAACGAGTGGTAGATTGCCATTAAATTTAATCCAAGCCCAAAGAGATCATTTTGGTTCACACACCTATGAGCGATTGGATAGAGAAGGAATATTCCATACCGAATGGAAATGATATGGCAGATGTATTAAAAATGAACCTGTATCATACATTATGGATTCATTCAGTGTAGTTAAATAACCAGTAATGCCGATCAGTACTTAAGTATGAAGCTCCATCATATTAGAAATGCCACTTTGATTGTTGAAACTGAGGAGCACTGCATTCTAGTTGACCCAATGCTTGGTCTTGCCGGTACTATGCCACCTTTTTCGGTTTTTAAATCCAAAGCAAAAAAGAATCCAACCGTGGGTTTCCCAAAAGAATCCAAGGGAATACTTGAAAAGGTGGATCATTGCTTGATTACCCATTTACACCCCGATCATTTGGACAAGGCAGGAAAGGCATTTTTGAAGGAGAGACAGATTCCCATTACCTGTAGCTTGCATGATGAAAAAGCCTTGCGCAAAGCCGGACTTAAAGTGGCGCAGGTACTAGATTATTGGAATGAAGAGAAGTTCTTGGGTGGATCAATTTTGGGTACACCGGCAACGCATGGTTATGGCTGGGTTACGGTTTTAGCTGGGAAAGTAATGGGTTTCTTTATCACTCTTCCTGACGAATGCTCTTTGTATCTTAGTTCGGATACAATTTACACAGATGATGTAAGAAAAATTCTGAATGAGTATAAGCCCAATATTTCAGTTCTGGCAACAGGTGCGGCCAGGTTTGACTTTGGAAAGCCTTTGTTGATGACACTTGATGACGCCATCTCCTTTATTCACGATAGCCCAGGCAAAGTTTTAGCCAATCACATGGAATCCATAAATCACTGCCCGGTTACCCGCAATATCCTACGTGATCGATTGCAAAAAGAAGGGCTGAGGGACAAAGTGTGGGTGCCGGAGGACGGATCAATCATTATACCTTAAGAAGTTTTGAGTTGAGTTTATTTACAGATTCTTTCTCATTAAGATTAGTGCTTTGTTAACTAGCAGACAACCTGTAATGGTATTATCTTCTATCTTTAGTTATTGAAATTAGTTAACCGCGATATTGCCATTCTTTTTTTCAGTCGGTCTTCTTGTGAAGAAGCGAACCAAAAGCAATGGTTTTCCGGGAAGAGCCAAGCTAATTTACAGGTGGCCCGTTGTCTAAGTGAGCAGATTTCTGAGGTATTGAAAAAAACAGGATTAGCTGTATTTCACTTTCATGAAGGCAATCAGGTGGGGAGTACATTTGGCGAGCGTCTGACAAATGCATTTGAAGAAGTTTTTCACTTAGGTTATGATGGAGTCATTGCCGTTGGTAACGACACTCCTGAACTGGTTAGCATTAATGTTAGTGATGTCGCCGGCAGACTAGCTCAAGGTGATTGCGTTTTAGGTCCGTCGTTGAGAGGAGGTGCCTACCTTATTGGACTGACCAAAAAATCATTTAATTATCATAGTATTCGAGCTCTACCCTGGAAAAAAGCTATTCTTTTTGAATCATTTTGTGATCTGCTCAGATCAGGGGGTCACAAAATAGAGCTGTTGGATCCATTAAGGGATGTTAACTCATTCCATGATCTATTGGCCTTGTTAAGGAATAGTCGAATCCCGCTGGACTTGAAGAGGGTCATTAAATTGATTCTGATTAGCATCACGAACCGTTTTCCCGAGATAAAAACAACCTTTAGAGTATCCACTTTATCATTACGCTCTCTACGTGCGCCTCCGGCCTTATACAGCATTCTATAGTTCGTTAAATTTCACACCTGATTTTCCGGGTGTTGTTTCAATTCATTATTTATTAGTTAAATGGCAAAATCATACTATGATCCTGCGGATCTAAAAAAATTTGGAAATATAACAGAATGGCAGAAGGAACTTGGCGATAAGTTCTTTGACTACTACGGAACGGTTTTTCAGGAAGGTGCACTTACAGCACGCGAAAAGTCACTTATTGCTTTGGCAGTTTCGCACGCTGTTCAGTGTCCGTATTGTATTGACGCTTACACGGACGATTGTCTTAAAAAGGGTGTAGATGAGGAACAAATGATGGAAGCGGTACATGTTACTGCGGCTATCAAAGGTGGAGCAGCATTGGTGCATGGTGTGCAAATGATGAATAAGGTAAACGATAAATTAATGTAGAGTGAAGCCGGCTACTAAATCCCTTCTTAAGATAAAAAGTAGGCTTGCAGATCCCGAAGAGCAACTCCGAATATTAAGTGATAACCATAGTCTGGGTATTACGAGTTTTGAGGATCGGCTACATGATTTGGGTATAGAACCTCTAAAACCTACCGGCGTTGATATTTTTCAAGTCAACGTTGGTAAAATGTGCAATCAGGTCTGCAAACATTGTCATGTAGATGCTGGCCCTGGTCGTAAAGAAATCATGACCAGGGAGACGATGCAGCTTTGTGTAGACGCTTTGAAAGGAACTGATATATCGACCGTTGATCTTACTGGAGGAGCGCCGGAGATGAACCCTAATTTCAGATGGTTTGTCGAACAGCTTTCGAAGCAAGGAAGAAAGATAATCGTACGGTGTAACCTCACTATAATCGTTGCACATCCAAAATACTATGACCTGCCTGAGTTTTTCAGATCCCATAACATCAATGTGGTTTCCTCGCTTCCTTATTTTAATGCAAAACGGACAGATGCTCAAAGAGGTGAAGGCGTATTTGAGCAATCCATACGTGCGCTGAGACGGTTAAATGAAGTTGGCTACGGAAAGGAAGGATCAGGCTTGCAGCTTGATTTGGTATATAACCCGTCCGGTGCTTTTCTTCCTGATGACCAAAAGGCTTTGGAGACCACTTTTAAATCCAAATTAAAGGAAGGCTATGATATTGATTTTAATGAGCTTTTTGCCATAACTAATCTTCCGGTGAGCCGATTTTTGGAGTACCTTATTCGTTCTGAAAACTATCAGGATTACATGGAAGAGCTGGCAAATGCGTTTAATCCTGAAGCTGTTCATGGAGTAATGTGTCGGAGCACACTTTCAGTAAGTTGGGATGGCTATCTCTATGACTGTGATTTCAATCAAATGTTAGAACTCAAATTAAATGGAGGGGCTCCTGACCATATCCGAGACTTTGATCTGGAGAAGCTCAACAATCGAAACATAATTATTAATCAACATTGCTATGGATGCACGGCTGGGGCCGGATCAAGTTGTGGAGGAACCATAGCCTAATTTTTGTAAATGGAAACTTATTTAGAGACTACGAAAGATGTATATAGAGAAGCAGCGCTGACTCCTGATGTGGGTCTATGTTGCACTACTACTCCCGTTTGGGCTTTTCCCGGCTTGGAAATTCCAGAAAAGATGCTTGCAATGAATTACGGTTGTGGCAGCACTGTTCATCCTCGGGATCTTATAAATTCTCCTAAAATACTTTACGTGGGCGTGGGAGGAGGAATGGAGTTATTGCAATTTTCCTATTTCAGCAGACAAGCCGATGGAGTTATTGGTGTGGACGTGGTAGACGAAATGATAGATGTTTGTAAAGAAAACTTCAAAGAAGCGGAGAAGCATAATCCGTGGTTTGATTCGTCTTTTGTGTCTGTAAGAAAAGGAGATGCCTTAAACCTTCCTATAGAAGATAATTCAGTTGATGTGGCAGCTCAAAACTGCTTATTTAATATATTCAACGAAGACGATTTGAGGCAAGCGCTGAAAGAAATGTATCGTGTGCTTAAGCCTCATGGGCGATTAGTACTATCTGACCCTGTATCTCAACAGATTATGCCGGAATCGCTTAAACAAGATGAACGCTTGAGAGCTCTTTGTTTGTCAGGGGCTCTACCTCTGGAACAGTACACAAAAATGATTACAGAAATCGGATTTGGAACGGTTGAGATTCGCGCGAAAAGACCTTATCGTATATTGGATACAAGGCAATACGATACACCGGAAGATATTTTTATCGAGAGCGTAGAAGTATGTGCAATTAAAGATCCCATGCCCGAAGATGGACCGTGTGTATTTACAGGACGTACCGCCATTTATTTTGGTAAAGAGGAATATTACGACGATAATAAGGGACATATTCTCATGAACAACCAACCCTTGTCAGTATGTGACAAAACAGCAAGCAATATCGAGGCCTTAGGCCGAGAGGATATACATGTGTCGGATCACACTTATTTCTATGACGGCGGCGGGTGTTGTTAGAAAGTAAAAAGTCAGACTAATACTATGTTAAGTATGGAATTTAAAATGTTGAATTATTAACGGAGTATAGAAACTATGTTCTGATCATACCTTTATATAAGGTATATAAAGTCTCCAGTTACTAAAGCTTCTAATTATTTGATCTTCTGGTAATATAATAAACTATTATTTCCGGTTGTCATTAGATAGCTTTGTTAAGCACATAAATCATTAAACCATGCCAAAAAATCAACTCCCAAAAGTTGCCTATTTCTGTATGGAATATGGCCTTGATGATCAATTGAAAACTTATGCCGGAGGACTGGGTATCCTTGCCGGTGATTACATGAAGGGGGCTTACGATCATGATTATCCTATGGTGGGAATTGGTATTAAGTGGAAGCAAGGGTATACTTCACAACGCATTAATAAAGAGGGCAAGCCTTATGACAGTTTTCAGAACTACGATTATGACTTTCTCAAAGATACGGGAGTAACAGTTTCAGTTACCATCCGCGAAACAGAAGTGAAGTGTAAAGTATGGCTCTGCGATAATTTCGGAACAGTACCTGTTTATTTACTAGACACTGATATTCCGGAAAATCCTGACAGCTGGACAACGGGCCAACTTTATGGGTGGTTTGGAGAAGAAAGAATAGCGCAGGAAATAGTATTAGGAGTAGGAGGGGTTCGGGCGCTTCGGAAACTTGGCATTGATATTGACATTTATCATTTTAATGAGGGTCATGCGCTCTTTGCCGGCTTTGAATTGCTTAGAGAAAAAATGCAGGGTCCGAATTTGCTCCCTTTTAATGAGGCTCTGGGGCTTACCAGAAAGGAAGTAGTATTTACTACCCATACGCCAATTATTCAAGGTAACGAGAGTCATCCTATTGAGCGAATTATATATATGGGAGCCAACCTTAACCTGGGCCGTCCGGAACTCAAGCAATTAGGTGGAGATCCGTTTAATATGACCGTTGGTGCGCTGAGGTTATCCAAGAAATCAAATGCCGTTGCGCAGCTTCATGGTGATACTGCCAATAAAATGTGGAAACACATAGATAACCGGTCAGAGATTATAGCCATAACGAATGCTATTCACCTTGGAACCTGGGTAGATCAAAATATGCTCGATGCTGCTGAAAAAGGAGATGATTTATGGGAACCACACCAGGCCAACAAAAAGAATTTGATAGAGTACATCAAAGAGAAAACGGGCCAGCAGTTTAGTATGGATAAGCTGCTGATAGGTTTTTCCCGCAGGGCAGCTCCTTATAAGCGCTCGGACTTCATCTTTAGCGATCCTGAGCTCGTGGGGCCGCTTTTTGAGGATCAAACTATTCAAATCGTTTTTTCAGGCAAGGCGCATCCGTTGGATGATACGGGAAAAGATATCGTTACTCGTCTCGTAGCTATGGCCAAAAAGTATCCGCAGTCTGTGGCCTTCATTGAGGACTATGATATGAAAACCGGTATGATGTTAACCAGGGGCGCGGATATCTGGTTGAACAACCCCAGGCGACCGAAAGAGGCCAGCGGTACCAGTGGCATGAAGGCAGCTATGAATGGAGTACTGAACTTTAGTATCCTTGATGGCTGGTGGCCCGAGGCTTGCAAAGACGGTATTAACGGCTGGCAGTTTGGCGACGCCTTTGAAAGTGAGGATGAAAAAGAACTGGATGCCCATGACCTAAAGGCTATGTACAAAGCGCTACAGGGGGAAGTAATTCCCACTTATTACAAAGACCATAAAAAATGGCTGGAAATGATGAAAAGTAGCATTCAGGATTCACGAGAAGCTTTTGCAGTTAAACGAATGCTGGAAGAGTATTACGAGTTATTGTATCGATGACCGCGGTTTGAAATTTGATCTGAAGGTCTTAATATCTCTAATTTTCAACAGCCAAATTAGGTATTCGGATGAATTCCTTCTTTTTGGAAGTTGCTAAAATGAAATCATTGGTCAGTGCTGTTGCCGCGATAAGAATGTCATATGCCCCTATGGGTTTTCCTTCACGCTCAAGGGTGGTACGTATGTCAGCTGCAATATCTGACTGACTCTTCTATACCAAAAGGAATTTTTCAGTGTCCTTTATAAATCCGTGGATGGCATTTTTGTTGCCATTTTAAGCCGTGCATTCTTCTTTAAACCATATCTTAGCTCGTATGCTGTAATGGTAGAAATTTTTATTTGGGTGGGTGATTTAGCTTTGATTTTGAATAAGGTTTTCTCACCGCCTTTTATAAAGTCACTGACGGTACATGTGTGAAGTAAATATACCATTTTAGAAAGAATGTTCATCAGGTTTTTTAAGCTCTGATCTGTAAGATTCAAAACCTTGCATCGATGGGTCACCTTTTAAATCATCTATCCAAGATCCCCAAGAGGCCTTTTGTCATGGCTTAAAAGTAACTCGAATGCTTTCCGAATAGCAACATTTTTGGTGATTCCTTTACTTTTAATGTAGGACTCGAAACGTTCTTTTAAGTTATTAGGCAAGTAAACTGATATATTCATATCTTATTTTACAAATACAATATGTTATAATATATTATACATATAACAAAACAATATTTTAATAACGAAAGCTCCGTTGCTCCCTTACTAGGGAATATAGGTTTTAGTAGAAATATTTTATCAGAAAAAAGCTTGGTGACACCTGTTAAAATGCTTCACAACCTGTGATGATCTTGACCTGATTTTTGCTTATCCCTTCCCGTTAAAGCGTTGTTTCAAGTGATCAGTCACTACTTCTTTCCATATCTTATACCCTTGCGAGTTCATGTGTAGCTGATCATCCATAAACAACTCAGGAATAGGGTCTCCTTTTGGATCAAGCATTTGAGGATGAATATCAATGTAACGTCCGTTGGGTGCAGCCTCAATAATTCTCTTCAATTCTTCATTCAGCAATAATATTTGCTCTTCTAAATAAGCACGTTCCGGGCTTGGTTTTATACTGATAAGAGAGAGTGCAGGGTTTTCATATTTCTTAATTATTTTTGAGATAAGCGCTTTTAGATTGGTTACTGTTTCTCTTGGCGAAATTTTACTTAGATCATTATCACCACCATAGAGCACTATTTCCCTGGGAGTAAAATGTTCAAATACCTCATCGAAAAAGTAGCTGCACAATCCAAAAGTAGATCCTCCAAACCCCAGGTTAATCACTTTGTAAGGTGCTAAGTCCTTACTCATGGTTTCCCAGAGCCGAATCGAAGAACTGCCGTAAAATGCAGTTAAGTTGGGAGTATGTTTTTGAGTCTTTACTTTTTGCTTTAGGGCGCTAATTTCTTGACGCCAAATTCCCAATTCCGGTTCATTCATAAATAGCTTCTTTAGAGCTGTTGAAATCAAACTTTTTTCTCGCCAGTTTTACTTCTTCTACATATCTGATTTCGGTGCCGGTAACTAGCCTTTTCAGCGCATCTTCATCTATGGGTTGAGGTTGCTTGTTTAAATCAATAGGTGTTAAAATTTTGCAATAGAATATATTGTTCTGAATTCTTCGATCGAAATTACAAAGGACTACAGGCACAATTAAGGGCATGGGACCTCTGCCTGCCGCCAGGCGAAATGCGCCGGTTTTAAATGGCCCTGGCGATTCTTCAGTGCGGTAGCTGGTGCCTTCAGGACTTATAATTAAGTTATACCCTTCATCCAGAAATTGGTTAGCCTGCGTATAAAATACGCTGCGTGTATTACTTTTTAAATTCGGATCAACAGTATCGGATTCTTTCGTGTAGACATTTATATAACCGAGGCGTTCATAGTAGTCCTGATGGCCATATTCATGTCCCTTACCAATACGTACCGTACGGATACCAGGGTCTCCATAGGCCTCATTTAATATTAGACTACTTATAAAGTGCGAGTCGAGTGTGATCTGAAAATTATTTCCAAGGGTATAATGCTGCGAGTTTACCAGGTGATTATAAATAAAAATATGCCCTGTGCTGTTGGGCAGGTTTTGCTGACCTTCAATGACATAGTGCAAATGTTCAAAGACTTCCTTGGTTGCTTTTGCGCATTCTTTCCTAACGATAGCAGGTTCTTTTCCTTGATTTTTCTCGGCTACAACCTCATAAATGTTTTGAAGTCTTCTGATGAACTTTGTTTCCTCCTCCTCTCTCTTGAGCAAATCAAGACAGGTGGAAGCAATATGTTTCTCAAGTGATATACCCGATTTGTTTAGTTCATGCAGAATGTTGAAAGCCATTGGTTTTGTAGCGTTGTTCTCCAGCAGGTGAGGAATTTGATGTAAGGAAGAAGATAGGTTGAGCCGCGACTTAGCATTATAAAGCAGATTCTGGGTGGCCAGCACGTCGTGATTAAGTTTCAAGTTTATATACCTCGTGAAGGAAACATTTAACTGATTCCCAATTAGCCAAATAAGCCGGAGGTAGAAAAGCGAGCTAAACCCTTGATCTGCCTTTAACAGATTAAGTAACTTTGTCGAGGGGATGAAATAGGCCGATGTTTTAGTAGTGGTTATGGTTTCACAGATGGCGATCTGGTCAATAAGTGAAGACCAGCCGAATAAAAACCCAGGAGAAGAGATAGAGCGCATATTAATCTGATTCTCTTGCTCTATTCTGCGAATGGCCACTTCACCCTGAATGACTACAAACAAGCCGTCAGAATAGGCATCTTGTTCTATAATTACTTCACCTCGCTCATAATCTCGTCGCTCTGCCAATACAGCCATAGATTGCACTTGTGACTCAGAAAATTCACTAAGAAATGGCGATCTGAAGAAGAGGTGAGTGACTTCATCAATGCTTGATTCAGGCGAAATAAAGTAGTTTTCATATGTAGTCTCGTCTTTGATAATTCTAGGAGATAGTTTTTCCCCCTGCATTAGTAGGTTGAGACCGAGCTGGTTATAAAGATGGATACAGGTATTTTTTAACAAAAATGGATTTTCCTGAGACAGTAATCGAATTGAAAAGTCTGTTAGCTCTACGTTGAAAAAAGTTGCTGTTTTGCTGGTCACCTTAATTTTCATTCCGAATCGGTACGGAGCGTTGAGCCCACCCCAGCCAATTGGCATGAACGGGGCGCTCATCTTACTGACCAATACTTCTTTAGTACTTTGCTCAAGCGGCATATAATATTTAATAGCTCCTTTTAGTAGCCAAAAAAACTTTGTTACTTTTTGATGCGGTCGCGCAATGATAGTGTTTCTATCTAAAGTTACACATGCTCCTTCAGGAAATGTTGTGTTGAGGTATTCGAGATTAAGTAAAGGTTCCAACCACTGTTATTAAACGCAAAATATAAAGATATAATGGCTTCTCTACCAAATGAAACTCAGATTTATTGGAAATCCTAGTCCTATATGAGTCTATAAATTATAAAGGCTTGGAATAGTATTACCGCATTAAGTATATTTAATTAAGCAAAGTATTATGAAATTCGGAAAAGTAGATAATCCACAGGACATAGATTTTACCCTGCCAAAAGACCATCCAGATACTGCTAAAGTACTGGCCACAAATAAAGAGCCGCTACAAAATATAAGTGTGGGTTGTGCCAAATGGAATAAACAAGATCTTAAAGGATTTTACCCCAGAGGGACTAAAGACGAGTTAGGTTATTATTCTAACGAATTTAATTCTATCGAGCTAAATGCCACTTTTTATAATTTGTATAGTGAAGATCAGATTCTTACTTGGAAAGAGAAAACGCCGGATGACTTTAAATTTTTTCCTAAACTGCCCCGATATATCAGCCACATTAAACGCTTGTCAGATGGCTATCAAGGCTACCTGGAAGACTATTTATTAGGCATTCAGGCCTTTGGTGAGCAGTTAGGCATGCTATTTCTTCAGTTACATGATAATTTCGGGCCTAAAGCAGAGAATTTTAATCGTCTCAAGGCATTTATGGATCAGTTTCCGGAAGACTTGCCATTGGCTATCGAGTTAAGGCACACCGATTGGTTTAACCAAAATGATAGTTCAGAGGAGCTTTATGCCCTTTTTGAAGATCACGCTATCACCAATATGCTAGTCGACTCTGCGGGTAGGAGAGACATTATGCATATGCGCCTTACGACAACCTCTGCTTTTGTTCGTTATGTAGGTGCAAACCATGAAAGTGATTACAGCCGCTTAGACGATTGGATTGAACGCATTAAGCTATGGAAAAAGCAGGGACTAAAGAACCTGTATTTCTTTATTCATCAGAATTTGGAAAAAGAGTCGCCACTTTTAGCTAGCTACTTCATTAAAAAGCTAAATGACGCTACAGGAACAAATATTAAAATTCCCTCATTGCCTGAGGGTGGTCAGGTAGGGCTCAAGTTTTAATCGATCTTTTGAAGAAATATCGGTATTTAAGCTAGGTATGAGGCAGTGACCTTAATTTGATCTTTGATTCAATCAGGCTCAAGTACTTGGATACACCAAGCGGATCACTTACCTGAATTTCTTTTGGATCAAGGAGTATTTGAAGTTGGTATTTATTTTTACTGAACCGAAAATCCCTTCTGAGTAGTTGTTTGTAGTTTTTTACAGCGTCTGGGACAGCTGCATTAGTTTGAACGTCTAAAACCGGTGTTATCACCACTTCTTGTTTAGTGTGATCTTCCAGGTCTATCAGCATATCAACAAAATAATTGAAACCATTATGTGCACCGGATAAATAAAAGCTAAGATCTTCTACGAGGCTCCCTTTTCCCGAATGATAGTACTTGAAACCTAGATTTCTGAATGCAGGTTTGTTAAATAGTTTGAGTTTAATACTTTGACGTTCATAGTTATGATACAAGGCTGCACCACATACAAGCAAAGCAAAACCTGCTGCGTACAGCACGGCCCACGGAGTACGGTTTAATAGGGATTGCCAGAAAGGAATTTCTACGAAAAAGGCAGGAATGAATGTGAAAGGCAGACTGAATAAAAAACTGATTATCCACCCTTTAATTAACGTTCGTTTTTCCAGGAGAAGGAGTTGTAACATAATTGTAAGCTAACTCATTCTGTACATTTTCTGCAATGTTAAATAACTGCCGTTATTTGAGAATAATAAGTCAGAAGTGTTGTTTCTTATCTCATTCTTTTGGTTCTGCATCATAAATGTCATCTATCTCTCCATTTTCAGATAGCAGAATTGCAACGGATCTGGTACTTTGGAATTGAGAGAAAATGATGACCATCACTACAGTTATAGGTGTGCTGAGTAGCATGCCGGTAATGCCCCAAATCTGCCCCCATATAATCAGGGCCATGATGGTCACCAGGGGGCTAAGATTTAAAGATTTACCCATAAGCCTGGGTTCTATAACATTTCCAATGAACCACTCAATAACACCTAAAACGCTAAGTATTATGATAAATGGCGTGAATTCACCGAACTGAACCAGGCTAAAAAACGCTGGAAATAAAGTTGCAATCAACGAGCCAATGGTTGGGATGTAGTTAAGCGCAAACATTAGGAAAGCCCAAAAAAAGGGAGCATCTACTCCCATTATTTCCAGGAAAATATAGCCAACTAGTCCTGTGATTAGGCTTACATACGTTTTTAGTCGTATGTAGTCACTAGATGCATCATTGATTTTGCTTAAGATAGCTGTGGACCTTTGATATTGTTTGGCATCGCTAAACACCTTTTTAATTTTATTAGAAAGGCTTGATTCTTCAGTGAAAATGAAGACAGCGTATAAAATTATCATTATAAAATCTCCTAACGCGCCTGACAGGGCATCTGCAATATTTCCCAGAATGGTAGCATAATCGAACGTCTCTAAAGACGCAGATATCTGTTGCGTTAGATCGATCTGAAGGGTGGCATTGATCAGCTTAAGTACCTCGTCAAGATTGGCCTTGTAAACTTTACTATTTTCTAATAGCGCCGCTATATTCCTGGAAATTAAGCCTGAGATCAGACTCAGTCCTACAAGGACAAGTGCAAATACAAATGTATTGATCAGCCAATTGGGTACTTTTTTCTTGAAAAGGGGGATCTTATGCAGCAAATTTTTGAAGTATCGGCTTAAGAACCAAAGTACCAACCCATAAACAAAAGGAATTAGAATGCTCTGTCCGAGAATAAGAAGGGCAAGCGCTCCACCGATACCAATACAACTATAGGCCAGTTTTTTCATACCGGGCAATCTAATAGATTCCAGCCAAAATTTGTTAGAAATTAATTTAAATATTCTTTGACTCTGGGTATTACTTCTTTACCAATTAATTCGATTGATTTCATCAATTGCCGGTGATTTAGCAAGGGGTTGTCCATTTGAAAGGTGAATCGATTTACACCGCCCAATGCTTTACTGTGACGAATTATTTTTTCAGAAACTTGCACGGGATCACCTACTACCAATGCGCCATATTCATTAGATTGTGCGTTAAAACCCTTTCGGGTTACCGGCGGCCAACCTCTTTCCTTACCTACTGCGTTGAACATCTTCGCATACCCTGGGAAATAAGTGTCTAACGCTCCCTGATGGTCATCAGCAACAAAACCTAACGAATGTAACCCTATTTTCATTTTTTCACGGGGGTGCCCCGCCGCCTGATATGCCTCGCGATAAAGGTCCACAAGTGGTTGAAAGCGTTCGGTTTCACCTCCTATTACCGCTGCCATCAGCGGCACGCCTAGTTGGCCGGCTTTTATAAATGAAGCAGGGGTGCCGCCAACACCTCTATAAATGGGGATCTCCTTTTGAATAGGACGTGGATAAATAGGTTGGTCTTTAAGCGGTGGGCGGAACCTTCCATTCCAAGTAACCACTTCATTATCACGAATTTTAAGAAGTAGCTCCAGCTTTTCTTCAAATAAGTCGTTATAATCATGTATATCCAATCCAAAGAGAGGAAAAGAATCAACAAAAGATCCTCTTCCTACTACCATTTCTGCCCGCCCATTTGAGATTAAGTCCAGTGTTGCGAAGTTTTGAAAAACACGTACCGGATCGGCTGAACTAAGTACGGTAACGGCGCTTCCAAGGCGTATATTTTTTGTTTTGGCCGCTGCTGCAGCCAGGATAATGGCATTAGCCGAATCCAAAAATTCTTTCCTGTAGTGCTCTCCAATTGCGAAAGAATCAAACCCCATTTCATCGGCATAAACCATTCGCTCTAAAAGCTCGTGCATGTCCCTGACAGGATCAGAAAATGACCCTGTATCGGGATTAATAGTGGCCGCAGCGAAACTGTCTATTCCTATTTCCATTGAGCGGTTTTTAGATCTGGTCTAGAATCAATTAATGTTAGATAAAATCTTGTCTATTTCGCCTTCTGATAGCAACGGTTTTACAGGCACTACTTTTCCACCTGAGACATAAATACCCGTCTTATCGATAAATTTTGAATCAAATGCTGTTTGGTAGATTTTGCCGGCGCCTTTAGTGGGTTTGGGGAAAAGCAAGTTACGAATGGGTAAGAGCCACCCCGGCATGCCATCTCCAGCGGTCATTTTTGTCTTATTCGGCCCGGGATCAGCGCCTGCTATTCTCACATTAGGCCACTTCTCCGATAAATTATTCATTAACAACAGCAGCGCCGTTTTTGAATGCATGTAAGGTCCCATCAACTTAACAAACTTCTTCGGTTTTTTCAATGAATCCACTTCAAGTTTTCGTTTATGCAAGCCTCCCGTAAGGGTATTCACAACGAAGGGATTTTCAGCCGCTTCGAGCAATGGCTTTAGTTCAGTTGTCAAAAGATAGGGTGAAAGCGTGTTTACCTCGAAGTGCATTTCATTGTCCTGTTTGGAGGCGTACTCTTTGTCAAGTAATACACCGGCATTATTAAAGAGTCCATCTAGATGATCCCATTTTGCCTTTATATTACTTGCTACCTGGCGTACAGCCGATTGGTCGCTGAGATCTGCGAAAAAAAAATCGAGCTTGTCTGTACCCAATTCATCAATAGTTTCGTCTTTGCGTTGTTCGTTTCTTACGATCAGACCGATATGATGACCCTCTTTAAGCAATTTTTTGGTTAACTCCAGGCCCATGCCTGAGCCACCACCTGTAATGATGTAATTCATAATATTCTGTTTGTTTTAGTTAGTCAAGGTGTAAGCTTATTTTCCTCCGTTTAGGTTCTATTAAAAGTTTTAATCTGTAGGACAGACTTTTGCAGCGCGCTAAAAACTAATTGGATACTCATGAGAACTTCTACTTAATACGGATTTTAAAATCCAAATTTCAGGAATGTTTTTTTTTAAACTCTTAATTTAGTTCAAGAACATAGGCGTTCGCATGTGAAGTTTGATATGCTCAATGATGTAGCAGAAATATTTTCACTTTTCTTGTAACAGCTTGCGATTAGGTCGGACATAAGTTCATTTGATTACGAGCGCAAAATAAAATATATTGTCAACGCGGCAATTTATATATAATTACTATAGCATTAATAAAGAATAGGTTACTTCAAATGTTCTCAAATCTCAGTAATAGACTATTAGTCTTTTCCATCTTTATAATTGGTCTTCCCTCGATTTTAGGTTGTTCAACAAATCCCAGCGTTAGTCAAGAAAACGCATCAGCTTTGGTAGAGGCCACTATACCTAAGGGTATGGTATTAATTCCTTCGGGATCGTTTCCTATGGGAGGAAAATCAGAGCAGGCGTATGCTGATGAATTCCCGGTTCACAAAGTAACCGTCTCATCGTTTTACATGGATGCCACCGAAGTAACCAATGCTGAATTTGCTGAATTTGTTAATGCCACAGGTTATTTGACTATCGCTGAAAAAGATATTGATTGGGAAGAGTTGAAATCACAAGTTCCGGCCGGTACCCCCAAACCTCCTGATTCAGTTCTTATGGCAGGTTCGTTGGTTTTCAAGCCAACCGATGGCCCTGTCAACTTGGAAGATTATTCACAATGGTGGCGTTGGACGACAGGAGCAAATTGGCGACAACCTGAGGGGCCAGGTTCAAGTATTGAAGATATAATGAATCACCCTGTAGTTCATATTTCATGGGAAGACGCCAATGCGTATGCTAAGTGGGCAGGTAAACGATTGCCAACTGAAGCAGAGTGGGAGTGGTCCTCGTCAGGAGGTAATGCGGAAAATGTATATCCCTGGGGGAACGAACCAATCGAGAAAGCGACCAACAAGGCCAATTTTTGGCAAGGATTTTTTCCTTATCAGAATAATAATCTAGATGGCTTTTTTGGTACAGCCCCGGTGAAATCGTACGAACCTAATCAGTTTGGTTTATATGACATGGCAGGGAACGTATGGGAATGGTGTCAGGATCGATACAATATCTCGATATATGAGCAATATGAAGAAAAAGGAATAGTTACAGACCCCAAAGGGTCAGAAAATTATTATGATCCACTGGAACCACTTTCACCCAAACATGTCATCAGAGGAGGATCTTTCTTATGCAATGATAGTTACTGCAGTGGCTATCGGGTTACCCGCAGGATGAGTTCCAGTAAAGATTCGGGCTTCAATCACACCGGGTTTCGGTGTGTAAAAGACCTTCTGTAATCTCTAAGTTTATTGACAGAGAATGTTTCGAAAGTAGGTCATTCCCATTTTAGTTTTTTGCAAGTGATATGCAATCGATTTATTATTTTGACAAATACGAAAATTATATTAATTTCGTATTTGTCGAATTAAATAGCAATGAAAGGAACAAACCTTGGTGAATTAGAAGAGATCGTCCTGCTGATTGTGGCTAACTTGTACGATATGGCGTATGGTGTGGCGATCAAGTTGGAAATTGAAGAAAAGTGTGGTCGCAAGATCACGATTAGTACGGTTCATAATGTTCTTCAACGTTTGCAGGAAAAAGGCTTTTTGGAGTCAAGATATAGCGATCCAACGAAAGAAAGGGGCGGTAAGCGCAAACTACTCTTTCGTGTAACTAAGTCCGGACAAGAAGCTCTGAGTCATTCCCGAAGTATGCGTGAGTCGCTTTGGCAAGGCATTTCTGAGCTAGCCTTTAAATAATCATGCTACGGAAGCTGGTAAATTGGGTGTTGCTTAATTATTGCAACCAGAGATTGTATGAAGCCATCTCGGGAGATTTGGAAGAGCTTTATGATCTGGATGTCCAAAAACATGGCTTCCGTAAGGCTAACAGGTCTTATTTGGTGAATTCGATTTCATTTCTTCGTTATCATCGACTCAGAAAAGGTAAAACAACAAAAACCAATAACAACATGTCGCTCATTAAAAATTATGTTAAAGTGTCATGGCGGGACCTCCTCAGGCACAAGACTTACACCTCTATTAACCTCATAGGTTTGGTTTCGGCCATGACTGTTTCATTAATGATACTGCAATACGTAGTCTACGAAACTGGTTTTGACCAATTCCATGGCGATTATGATCGCATCTTTAGGGTAGTTAACGATAGGTATCAGAAGGGAGAACTCATTCAACATGGTACTATTACCTATCCCACTGTTGGCCCAACCATGGCGAAAGATTTCCCAGAAATAGAGGCCTACACCCGTATGACGTTTAATTCAAGAAACTATATTGGTTTTGAAGATGACCTTCATCTCACAGAGCAGTTCATTTTTGCCGATGAACACTTCTTGAATTTCTTTTCTTTTAAGCTCTTACATGGTGATCCAAACACTGCATTAGACGCACCTTTTGAGGCAGTACTTAGCGAGTCTTTTGCCAGGCGTATACTGGAGTCGGATAGGGATGTTCAGGAAATGGTGGGTAAGAATATTGAAATTTACAGCACCCCTACAAAAATAACGGGGATAGTGGCCGACGCTCCTGACCAATCTCATCTTCAGTATGATATGCTGCTCAGCTATAAAACGTTTGTTGATCTCTCAGATGGAGGAGCGGATACCAGTTGGGATTGGTCAGATTTTTATCATTATGTGAAGTTGAAGGAACAGACTTCATTGGAAGGTTTGACCCCCAAGTTAGAAGAGTTCGGAGTTAAATACTTCAAAGATGGAGAAGTATCCGGGAGTGTCGAGAAATTCCACTTACAGCCCTTGGCTGAGACGCATTTAGACATTAGTATGCAATACGAGTTTGGTCGGGTGGTCAATGGCAAGATCGTTTGGACCCTCCTTATTATTTCAGGTTTTATACTACTCATAGCCTGGATCAATTTCATTAACTTAACTACAAGTAGGGCCCTCCAGCGTGCGAAGGAAGTGGGTGTACGAAAATCTATTGGGGCCAACCGTTCCCATGTAGTTTTTCAGTTTGTAGTTGAAACTTTAATGGTCAATGCACTGGCACTAGCCGTGTCACTGGCAGCAGTCTGGTTGCTCCAACCCTTTTTCAACCAGCTAACAGGTTTACAATTAGATTTAGTCGTTCTTTGGGTAAGTAGATTATTCGGTATACCGTTCCCTGTGTTATTCCTCATAGTATTTATTTTTAGTCTCATTGTTATCTCACTTTACCCAGCTACGCTACTCGCCGGTTTTCGGGCAAAAGATGTTATTAACGGAAAATACAAGATGAAAGGCAGGGTGGCATGGCTACGGAAAGGACTGGTCATCTTTCAATTCATTACAGCCATTGCACTTATTAATGGGGCAGTAGCCATATCAGACCAGGTGGATTATATGCTTACAAAAGATCTGGGATTGGATATTGACAATACATTAGTAGTGTATGGGCCAGCTCAAACCGATTGGGACAGTACCTTTTTCTCCAAGGTTGACAGGTTTCAAAATGAAGTAAAAAACCTTGCGGCAGTTAACGAGGTTTCTACCTCTAACAGAATAGCAGGAAGTCGGATGGGCAAACTCTTTCAGGTAAGAAATAATGCCAAACCAGATGCCGAAAACTTATCCCTTAACTGGATGGGTATAGGTTACAATTTTGAGCAATTATATGGTCTTGAATTACTGGAAGGTAGAACATTAGAGCCGACAGATTACAATTATAATTTTGGCCGCGACAGGATTTATAATTTACTTATCAACAGAGCTGCGGTTGAATATTTAGGCTTTAATTCGGTTTCAGAAGCTATCGGTGGAGTGCTTACAATTTATAGGCGTCAATGGCGCATTGTTGGGGTGGTAGAAGACTTTCATCAGATGACGCTGCATGATAAAATTGAACCTATGGCACTCCAGCCCTTTAGAGATACGGCAGATAATTACTCCATTAAATTGGAGGGTGGTGCCAATGACCTTCTGTTGGCTGACATAGAAAGGCTCTACAATACCATTTTTCCAGGTAACTACTTTGATTATTTCTTTCTGACAGATACCTATAGAAGGTATTATCAACCGGAAATACGCCTCAGAGCTATCAGTAAGGCATTTACCATTTTATCCATCATTATGGTGATTCTCGGCCTCTACGGTTTAACTACTATGACGCTGGAGAAAAAAGTTAAGGAAATAGGCATAAGAAAAGTGTTAGGAGCCCGCGTTACCCAGCTGCTTTTGTACCTTACAAAAGACTTTGCTCTTTTAATGTTGATCGCCATGATTCTTGGAGTACCTCTGAGTCTATACTTCATTGGTTTATGGAAGGCGGATTTCGCTTATTCATCACCACTGGGTGTTGGTTCGGTTGCGATGGCCTGCTTATTAATTCTGGTTTTTACAAGCATCCCCATTTTGCTACAGACAAGGAGGGTGGCGAGCAATAATCCGGTGCAGGCGTTGAGGGATGAGTGATAGGAAGTTACTTCCTGATATAGAAATAATGTGATCTGACTATGACAATAGGGTGACTGGGTGTAACAAAGGGCAACCCTATTATACTTCTTAAATAATTTTGAGAGTTGATAATTAAGTTTACTATTCTTACATCTCTTAAGTA
>ERZ1740070.36-NODE-36-length-109075-cov-9.507852_pt1 | contig 109075 bp, 140 predicted proteins | sample MGYA00581734_ERZ1740070 | MGnify/ENA primary metagenome ERZ1740070 (study PRJEB43018, sample SAMN04849744) | marine metagenome | isolation source: floating plastic debris | place: Pacific Ocean | collected 2008-09-01 | study: EMG produced TPA metagenomics... | reverse complement strand
GGGTCTAGCAAAGGTTCCGACCTCTACGATTGCCCCCTTTCTGATCTGTACCCACGTCTGAAGCTTGCAATTCATAAGCTATCTCCCTTGATTTCATTTTAATTATAGCATTATTATCGTATTTTGCGATGTAATATTGAGCCTAAAGCTATATTTCATCAGTGACCAGCGTTGAGCCATGCCCTACGACCACGACAATGCATTCTTTCGAAAGTGGCTAGTTCAGTCGCCTGTCAATCTGGATGCAGCGCTGGGAATATCCGCTGAGGATTACATTCAAACGCCCCATCCTGCCGATGACGAATGGGCGGCTATAGATGCCCTCAAGACGCCCCTAGGGCTATCGGCTGCAGATATAGCCGTCATTGATGCAAGCCCCTTCCTAAGGCTGCATCCTGCCTCTGACAGTACATTTAGCAATGATGGGGAGGAAGCCGCTTACAGAGAGGCATCTAGCGGGACCGTCTACCAGCCGGGTTCTGTGAGGCGACGGTTTGAGATTAATGTCAGGGATGCTCGAACCGCGATAGCCGATGCCATGCGTCAGATCGCGAATGTCAGCAATTTTGGGACAGTTAGCCAGCAAATACCGGTATTGGTTTTAGACTTCTGTTTTCCTGAGGTGGATGACAAGATAATTGCGATCGCACAAAATCAGCCAGCTTATACCGTCCGCAAAGGCTTGATCAATGTGCAAATAAATGGCCCGGACGCAGGACGCCCAGGCTCAAATCGGGTTAATCTCGGTGGTAATTTTTCGTTTACGTTTCAGGAAAGTATCTTGAGACGGGCAGTCTGAGACAGCGATTTGGTTCCTCTAGCCCAAATTACAGTAATCTCAAAATACCAACCAACCAAGACATTGACCGCGAGTTTTGATCTATGGATGCACCCAACCACTCTATTGGGTCTTCATGCTTGCCTTTGCATACATGAAGGACAACGGCAAACTCGGTGAACCACTCAAGAACTCCCTCTTTTTCCTGATGCTTATCTGGGATTGGAAAAAGCTTAAGCCTTATGCCTGTGTTGCGTTTATCTACGGTTCCATCAGGGCGTTTGTTCTTTCTAAAGATTGAATTAATCTGAACTAACCAATCCTTACCCCAAGGATCAGGATTAGGAGAATCAATCACAAACGTGTGATTTTTCACCTTGAATTTATATCGAATTTCTCCCGTCTCAGGGTGAGGATTAGAAGAAATTAGATAGGCTCCATTGTGTTCAAAAGGACCGACAAATCCCCTTACTATCGCTTTAGGCATGTGGGTTACTACATTTTCGTCCAATCAATGACGATGCTTTAGGAACAGTGGCTCAATAGAGCCTGAGCATCTGATTTATTCCCAGTGAGGATATGGGCGGTTTCGTAGGTGGGATTATCCACAAACGCAGCTACATAGGCGAGTTGATTGGCAACTCGCGATCTCATATCACAATCTTCTAGCCGCTCAACCAACGCGACACCCCAAAGCGTATTATTATCCTCACCTAGGACACATTTCAGAGTTGAGACATGCTCATCCGTGACATAACGCTTAATTGTGTTGTCGTCGAATGACTTTACTGTTGAAATGACCTGATCAATATCCATGGTTTTTCCTTTTATTATCGCCTTAGGCATTTATTACTGTTTCCGCCACAAACCATCCTCATCAGGCGCATACCTAACGGGTTGATTTACTTTTTCTGGGTACTGTTTTGGGTATCGCGTGGTTGTTTCAGTGCAAGGACCGTGCAAATAACAACCCTCAATTTCATGAGAATAACGAGTTCCATCATGCCCAATAGAAAACCCTGTGTATTTTTGTGAACCTTCATCAAACTTTGTTGGCACGAAATCATGCATAATTTCGCCTATTAAATTTTTGACAATGTAAAGTGAGCCTATCTGAATTTCCATATATTTTCCTCGCAAAAGGTTTACGGTGTTTTAAGCCTCTAAGAGGGATTGACCCCCCGGCAAAGCTCCTGATTATTGCAATAACCTGAAAGGTTTTTAGGCATCCTTGAAAAAGGAGAAGTGACTACCATTCTGGGGTATAGAGGCACCAGGCAAAGAGCCTGTGATATTTCCTGCTTCCACCTGTCCCCAGAAGGCAGACATGTACTCAGAAAGCGTATGCGCCCACTTCTCTAAGGGCGTACCTGCAACCTGTCCGTAGCTCTCATGCTGAGCGCAGAACCAAGCTTTACGTAATCCATCATCCCCGTGGTGCGCTTGAATTTTCTCGGTGATGTAATAGCAAAAAGCGGCCTCTTTATCCCGAATGCTCCCAGGTGTGGCATTAGCTTTATCAATGAGAAATCTTAGTGTGTCGGTTGAAATCATTTCTTTGTCCTTGGTAGGTTTGCAGTTGTTTCAAGTCCCTAAGAGGGATTTAGGTGTTGATGTGTTATGCGTTTCAAGCTTTGCTGATCTACTTGGAACACCTCCAATTTAAGCGTTATGGAATAGGGTGTCAATCCAAAAATCAAGAAAGTGTACGTATATTTTTGAGCATAGATTGATTGGTCTTAGCTTCTAATTCTCTACGCTTGCGTTCAATTGCTCTATCTACCTTGCCTGGAGCTTCCTCAAACGGAATGTTGTGCTCTACAACAGCTTTGATGATGAGTTCGCTTCTGCTAGTTCCTGTAATTTTCATGACATTGATTGAATAAAGGGTTTGCTTTAGTAGATGCGATCACCCTAGGCAGCTTCTGCTTTGTCGTGTTCTCCGATCTCTTTGCGATGCCTATTTGCAAATACTTGGAAATCTATGGCGTGCTGGCCATCTAAAAATTGAAAATGGATGGTTCCTTTTTGGAATATCCTGATGTCAAAGAAGTGTGAGGAGAATTTTGTATCGTGTCTTCCCCCTGTTTTGATCCAGGCAAATTGCTTTTTGATTGCCTGGATGATAGTGCCTTCTTCTTTGACTAATTGCTCGTAATTATAGCCAGTGCTCCAGCATAGGGCTTTATCAATATCATCAAAGAATCCAGGAATGTTGTACTCTCGCCAGCCAAGCCCATAATATTGATCGTATAGGTTGGCGCGAGGATAAATCACCTTACCTTTCTTGATTTTGGATGGGCTATTAGTTTTCCAGCCTTCCATCCATTTGCCATTATCTTCTTGGTAGCCCACCAGTTTGTCAAAGACTTCGACTACCAGACTATTCATCGCTTCATCTAGGTTCAGGAGAATGATTTTAAGCATCTCCATAATATTCTCTTCTGAGAATTCAAGTCTTGCCTGATCTATAGCGTACTCTTCAAAGCTTTTTTGCGCAGTTGTTCCTATTCTGGTTCCTATGTCGGTTTCTCTAAAAAGTTTTGCCCAAAATAGGCTTTTTAGTACGGTAAGCTCAGAATCAAAAGTTGCGACAAATCCAGTGTCATTTCCATGCTTTATGTCAGATGCGTTATGCCTGTCATTTGCCCCTCTACCAGGCAGTTGCCTGAGCCAGTAACGAATCTCGGCCTCATTATCCCATCGGCGTTGCAATGCCCGTACAGTGGCGTCATACTTGGCTACCATAGTCTGAATGGAGCTGGCAAAGGCTAATGGATTAACTTTAAAAGCTTCTGGTTCAAAGTGTTTTGACTCCCGCGAAAAATCACCCATCTTTTCCCAATCAGGAGCCCATGCCTTGCTCTCTGGCAGTTCTACACGGATACAGATGACTTCTACATCTGTGGGTCGCTCAGATTCCTGGAAGCATTGGTCAAAGAATTCAATTACCTTAGCTTTGGCTAGTTCATCTAATAATTCATCTATACAGGAGTCGGGATCTTGCCACAGAGCCACAGGTGTTGGGATCATGGCATATCCACATAGTTTATGAAGCAAGAATTTACGCTCTTGAGTGTGCGGATTGCGGAGAGATTGTGCATTGAGTAGACAGGCCATTCTCCCCCCATCGGCCAAGTGCTCTAGATTTTTAAGACAATGCTTGACTCCCCGCTCAAATGGCGGGTTAGAGAGAATTGTTGCAAATTTTCGTGGTTCTCGGTATTGAAGCCAGTTGCTTCCAATCACCTTGTATCCAGCGTCAGTCAGGATCGCCCGTTTTTGATAGTCTAGTTCTACTGCATACCACTTTGCCCGAGGGTTCCACCAATAGGTTTCGCCCTTATAAAAGCGATTGTAAATGTGCTCAAGCATTGACCCAGTGCCTGCTTGAGGATCGATCAAGGTATCGCCCGCTTTTGGTTTGGTAAAATAATCTCGATCTTCACCGTGTCGAGCTTTTGTTAGTACCCAGGGCTCAATCATGCGATCAATTACTTCCCCTGGGGTAGGAAAAAATTGGTTTTCTAGCATCAGTATTCACTTTTCAATAGAATGGTTCCATTTATCACGTACCATTCATAGCTTTCTGGAAAGTCTGTAAATGGTATGTCTTGCTGAATATAGGGCGGTTCGTTGGTGTCCTCTCTGCAGCTGACGACTGCTGTATGGTCAGGGTTTACCTGGATGGCCCAAAGGCAGAAATCATTTAGTAGCTTGGGTTGCGATGGGACATAGCTTTCCATTAGCTGGATCAGCCAATATGCTTGCGCCATCTCCGCCATAGCCTTAATGCCATCCGTGTAATTTAGCCTGGAGCTATCAGAGAGGCTCCAATGATTTTCTGTTCCCGTGTGGTGCCGTAAGTCTTTTAGTGAAATCTCTTTTTTGCAAGGTTCGATTTCTGCAAGTTCTTCAATACTTATCAGAATGGGCGAATTAGCATAGCTTGGATGTACATTGCCGTCTATGTCACAAATCAGGCAATGTGCAGTGGTTTGCCCTTCGGCGGATTGATCTGATATACAGCAATCGTACAGACGATCCAGCCCGATAGAGTGGTATTTTACCCAGTCCTCAGATATCTCGTAGATTGTGTTGCTTTTGAATGTTCTTTGCATAATAATTTCTCTTTTTATCTTTTTAATTATAGCATTTTGAAAAATATAAATACGATAATTCTGTAAAGATCCGATGAATCTTGCTCCCATCAGAATCGCCTGCAAGCGCATGATTCAGCCCGGCTTAGGGATTGCCAGAAGAAAGCCCTAGGGCCTCTCAGGGCAGCGCTAGGGCAAGGGAGAAATCGATTTTGATGCAGAGGCTATATTGCTAGATGGAATTGCTCACTTTCTTCTGAGAAGATAGGCAGATCCAGTTCTTCATCCGCTGACATAGCAGGCAGGGAAATGTCTACGTGCTTTGCTGCGTTGCGTAGCCCCATCTCTTTGGGTCTGCCGTCTTCTTTCTCTTCCCAGCAGAAGAAGAGTTTTGCCATGCTGCGGGTGTAGGCCACGTACATCATATTGTGCTCTTGGACAATTTCCCAATCCTTGCGGGCTTTGGGGTGTGGCATGATGCTGGGTTTCAGTATGAAGACTCGCCAAGCTTCAAGCCCCTTAGCCTTGTGAATGGTTGAAAGCCAGATTGCAGCGTCTTTGTCTGCAAATAGTCGCTCGATGGTGTCTTCTATGCAGGAAAGTGAGTCGCATCCAGAGCCTTCCCAGATAGCAATCAAGCAGCCTACCTTATCTGTCAGCCGTTCAATGGCCATGATCGCATCTTCTTCATCGTCGAAGGTTTTCATGATGCGCTGTTCTTCGTCACGCTTGTACTGGTTTAATGCGGCTTGAGCATTGTCCCAGTCAATCGAATAGTGCTTAGATATCTTTCTGATATCTTTGATTAGCGATTGCCCAATATCTCGGCCCTTAATTTGGGCATTGATGCCCTCTCTAATCAGCTGAAAGCATAGCGGAATCAAAGGAGCATTGACGCGGCATAATACCAAGTCCCCCTTACTGATGTGGTCCCCGACATCATGGTCATTGATATCCCAAATTTCACCCTCGGGTGCATTGTGGCGGGCTTCCATCCCAGCATAAATCTCATTTGCCAGTGCAATATGAGACGTAGGGCATCGATAGCAAATGCTTAGGGGTAAGGTGTCAGCGCTCCGTTCAGCGACGATATCAGCCATGCCGCTTGTGCTGGCCATCGCAAAGCCGTACAAAGCCTGGTTTTCATCGCCTACAAAGATGCCATACCCGTCATGGGCGATAATGCGATACAGGAAATTTTGTTGTAGTCGATTAAAGTCCTGGCTTTCATCTGCCAATACCGCTTTATATCGAGGTAATGGCATGTTCTCCACAATAGGAAGCCAGACCATCTCGTTGTAGCCAATGTGCTTTCTGGCTTCTCTGCGAATACGAGAAAGGATGTTTCTTACAGCATCAATCGCTGGGTGAATATCGAATCCAATGTTGATACCGTAGTGCCGTACCCCATCCCATACAGCATTTTCATCATAAGGATCAATAAGGGATAGCTGGCAAAGGTTGAGCAGAGCCTTAATCTCATCCTTGAGATCTTTCTCACTGTCGCTGTCTAGATTCAGTTCATATCTTTTAGAAGATACCCATTCATTGATGAATGTTCGATGCAGGTTTCCTTTGACTCTGGGGCGTCTACCGAAATAATCGCCAATCGCCTGATAGCCAAGCGAATGGATGGTTCTGGCAGACATCCCTAGAGGCAGTTTTTCCTGTAATTCCTCTGCAATATGCTTGTTGAATGCCACAAAAATAGCAGAAGATTTATCGCGAATATATTGAGAGCCCTGGACAAGTGTTGTTGTCTTACCCGATCCAGGTTTTGCTTGGACGACTAAGGTTCTAGAGGTATTCAGTCTTTGCTCTGCGCTTTTTATCCAATCGAAAATCTTTTCTTGAAATGAAGATGGTTGAAATGACATGATTTTCTCCCTTTTGTTGTTCTAATGATAGAAGTATTTTCGTAAAATACGATATTTGATCAAAAAATAAAGCTTATTCTGTTTCCGCTGTGACTACCTGACGGTTTACCCAGGTGAAGCCCTGTCCTTCTCCCTTGAATCGGTGTATCCAGCTGATCAAGTCCTCACATTGACTGTAGTAATCTGTTGCCTTATCTGGATTGCTCACCCATTCAGGCTTCCAGTCAATATCGGTTGGCTTTGAGGTTTGAGAATGATACCTAAATAGGCTCGAAATCTCCATTTTCAAGTACTTTCCCCGGAGTTCGCCGCCGCCTGCGACGATTATGCTTCTGGTGTAGTTATAAAGTGCAGTCATGATTCTAAAAATAAGAGGTTGATGGGGCCGAAGCCCCTAGTTCCTTAAGCTGTAGCGAGAGATTGCTTTTCGTCAGTCGGCTTTCTCTTTTGCTTGAAAGTTTGAGACCCGTAGGTTTCTCTCATTTGGTCTCTGGTTACGCGAGAGCCTCGCCGTTTCTTGTCATACTTGGGATCTAGGAATCGCCGCAAGTCCATGTACCAGCCTTTCTTTTTGCTGTACATAAATCGCAATTCTCTACCGTCTGCAGCTTCCCAGTATGGACGCGTATCTTCAGGTTCTGGCTCACCTTCCTCAGCCCTAGGCTTTACAAAGGGTGTCCCTTTTGGAAGATTCCAGATCCAAATCCAGCTGCCGATTAGCTCTACATCTTCGATGTTTATCCAGTCAGTACGATACAGCCAATCAATGAGCTGCATGAAGAATCTTTCTAGCCCTTCATCGTAGGTGTATGTCTCGGTGTATTTCCCTTTACTGCCCTGACGCTCAGTCTCGAATCCAGACTTCTGTTTCATTGCCAGCTCATAGGCGTCTCCAAGGATCTTAAATGGTTCGTCGCCCAGCTCTGGATTCAAGTCTGGATGATATTGCTTGCTTAATTTCCGATACTTAGCCCGAATCTCATCGGGTGTTCCCGTTAGCTGCTCTAAAAAGAAATTTACGTCGTATTGCTGCATTGATTCTCTCTCTCGATACAATTTAATTATAGCATTTTATTTTTAATAAATGCGATAAAAAGAGAAAGGATACATGAAAATCCTGTAAAGCCTTGATTGAAAAGGGTTGTGGGCGCTTTGAGGAATCTCTCTTCTTGTCCTAGGTTGTAGCGAATGAGCGCTTGATCATTTAAGGGGTGAAAGTTTAATCGGGTGAACCTTTTGCTAGGCTATTTGACGACTAAACTAAGGATTGATAGGATCTGAAGTAATCTGAACGTGTTTCAGGTTGAAATTAGCAATCGCCCTTCAGTTTCTGAGGCCGGAGGGCGATTGTTTTTGGTTTATCAAGCCAGTTGAGAACTCTGAATAGCTTCCACCTTGAGAGTGATGGGCGCATAAGTACATTGAGCCCTGAAAGTGGTTGGATTTCCGTCTGCATAGAGCATCCATTGAGAGCGAGTTTCCTCAAAGATCTCTGCATATGATTTCTCTAAGCTGTAGTCATTGCCATATTCTTCAGCAGCCTGAAAGCAAGTTTCTGCAGCAAATAGGTATAAGGCGATCCACTGCCTAGGAGATAATCCATGCTCTTTTCTAGAGAGGATATCCACGGTTCTACTGATATCTTCATTGTCTGACCAATGCGAGTCTTCGTTGGCGTAGATCCAGACCCCAAACTCACAAAGCGCGACAATTTGCTCTAGTGCTTTATTAGCCCTTAGCCAATTCACCATCCCTTGCCTGTTAATCTGCCAAATTTGGTACTCCTCAGCATGTAGATCCGCTATATCGCCCATCGCTCAAATTAAATGAATATCTTTTTAATTATAGCATTTTTACAGAAATGTATACGTATATCTCTATCATTTCCTGATTTGTCTGCTATCATTGGTTCAGTGACGATTTTCAGGAACTCCGGCCTCTTGGGCGATGTATTTGCTCAAGGGGTTTTTATATGCAATGAAAAAGCCACATGGCCTTACCCAAGCGGCTTAAAGATGTGTATACATGGAGTGTGAGTTTTCACTATAGCATTATCGTATTTTACGTTAATATTGATTTGCCCCATGAACCTCGATTGCTACTGACGGGTGGCTGAGTGGATTGGGTATGTCCTGGCGTACTGGATGATTCGCGTTTTGCGAATGTACAGAATTTTGCCCGGTATGTCAGGAATTATTTTTTGGGGTGGGGTTGATGCTAAGACGATTGCTACTGAAAAATGTTGAATCGATTGAAGATGTCCTGTTAGGCCGTCTTCGGGTTATGACACAGCTTAATCAGTACTTGCTGTCTAAGCACCTTCCGATGTACTGGAGTCCAACCGGGTTCAACCCGAAATATCAGATCGATTTAAAGAGTGTTGGCTTTGATATTGAGTATTGGTGCTTCACGCTGCATGTTGATCATTTGCCGACCGGTAGCTCTACAAAAATTGGGCTAAAACCGACTGTTCCGATGCCGTTGGATTTTCAGGTGAAGAAGGTTGAGTCGTAGTCAGCTAGCCTCGATCCATCCGCAGCCAGCCCCCACCATTACGGTCAATACTGGTGGGGGAAATTTTAGTACGGGTGGAACTCTGTTTTTCTCTATCCAGGGTCGCTCCAGGGCAGGCTGGACGGTGCCGAGTGCTTTGGTCTCGGCCACCTATGCGGCTGGTGATTCGATCACGGTTACTGTTCCGGCCAATGCTCGGGCAGCTGGTGATGATATTAGGCGATGGGATGTCTCGGCTAGTCTCGCCAATGACGCGATCACATTGCAGGCTATCGGCAGCATTAATGGGTATGCGCTAGATGAAGAGACACCTGTAGGTCTCCCCACAGCACTAACTCTTTCAGAGGATGACCATATTGGTCTCGGGGTGACCGTGGCCAATGAAGCTACGTTACCTGTGGGGACAGACCTGATAAACGGGATGGTCCGCTTTGTGTCGGCCAATGCCAAGTTTTACCGGTACAACCCACGTTCTACTCTGGTAGTGGATGGCGATGAGGTGCTGACCGCCGCTGCTGGTCGTTGGGAGCGGGCATTTAGTTTTAGTACCTATGTCAGTAATACGTTAGATGCTGGCGGTGGGTTGGATCGGGACATCCGGGCACTCAGCGATACAGAGGTGATATTTCCTCGGTATCCAGTGGATGGTAGTCCAGGAGAGCCGGTTGACTTTCTTTGGTATCACGATGAAGGTACAGCGGCTGGTCTTGCCCAGGGCACCCGATTTACGTTTTCAGTCACTGCCGGTGAGCAAAATAAGTCCAGATTATTTAGCAACAAGCTGAAGCTCACATTTTTAGGCTTTGTCAATCTATTGACTGGAGAACTAGATAAGACGGGTGCTGGTGGTGTCGGCACTATGGCCGGTGTTGATGAAGAGATTAATTTTGTTGCTGGAAAAACAAATCTCATTCTCCAAAAAACATTGCCGGTGGGGAGTGGTTATCTGGTCAGACTAAGACCCCAATTCAGTCTTGGGGATCTTCGAAATGAGATAGGTGTCAATGTTCCGTTGAGATTGTTCCTGTACCCATTTTCTCAAGCTGGCAACTATACAGAGGCTGGCGCATTCTTTGGGGATACGGTCTATGCAGATGACGACCAGTTGAGAGTAGTGCCCGATGCTGGATTATCGGTCGATGTCCTAGAAGGGGGTGCGATCGTTAGTTCATTTAGCTTCACTGACAATCCGGTTTTGAACGTCGTTGGGTTAACGGCCAATATTGGTGGTCAGGCAATTGCGATTAATGGAAATGGGGCTGCATTCTGGCGGGCAAATGCGGCAGCTGTTGGGCAGACAGAATCCATCAGAGCTATTGTCTCTACAGAATCTGGCCAGGGTCAGCTATCAGCCGTTTCTGCTAATGCTGTCGTGAGTACAGCGACGGGTTCACTCAGTATTAGCATTGGGTATCCGAGCGATGCGAATGGTGTTGGGGATATTCGTAATGACTACCCTGACAATCAAATTGCTGGATTGACCGGCAAGGCTACGTTCAACCCGCCCACTATTCTTGTCTGGGTGACCCGTGCCAGTGATGGGCAGATTACCCAATTTACAGAAACCGTTGTTGTTGGGACAGATCAGGTCTTTGCCATTACCAATCTGGCTGACGGCACAGTGGTGGGTAGCATCCCAGGGGCATCTGACCCGGCCCAGGGGCTCTTTATACCGGATACCCCCGCAGTTACCCCATCTGGTACAGGGGGGACGCTAGCGGCGGATACTTACACTGTCAGGGCCGCATTTCTTTACGATGGCACTCAGGTTTCTAGGGTTAGTCATGATTCACCACCTGCGATCGCAGTTCTAACGGGTGGCATTTCGGACCTTCTCAATGACAGCCTACCCTTCACTCAAACCCTATCTGCTTTTACCCAGCCAGCTATTGATGGATCAGTAACCATTTCTGTGGGTTCCAGTCGGGTATTTGCCAATGGGGTATCTGTTGTTCTAAATGATCCAGCCGGTGGATTTCTCGGCAATTATGTGGTCATTAGCAAACCAAGCACAACTCAATTAGAGATTCAGAATACGGGCGCGGTAGGTGCAGTAGCGCCAGGTGAAACGGTGGGGGCTAGCTCATTTGTGTTTCCTGCTGGTATCCAAGGACCACCAGGCGCTGACGGAGATGATGGTATCAATGGAATAAACGGAACGAATGGTCTTGACGGGATAGATGGCGCTGACGGAGCGGATGGAATCAGTGGATTTGGCGCACGATTAACGTTTTCAACTGAAATCACATCTGGTCCTGCTGCAGGAGAATTGAGATTAGACAATGCCTCAGCAGCGGCTGCCGGTCAGGTATTTGTGAGTGAAACAGATCGGAATGGAGTCAATATCAGTAGCTTGCTTTCTGTGATTATTGATGGCAGCACGATTCAAGTTATTGATGACAATAACTCTGCTGTTTATGCCTACTACCAAGTCACCTCGCAAACAAACAATGTTGGTGATCGAGAGTACACAGTCACTTACCTTGGTGGCTCTGGTACGCTTGTAGGCGAGGTTTCTTTAGCCTTTGCCGCAGCGGGACCACAGGGAGTTCAAGGGCCACAAGGACCAGCAGCCAGAACTATTCAAGATGACGGAAGTCCTTTACCGGATCGAACCAATCTCAATATTGTTGGGGCTGACATTGTTGATGATGCAGCCAATGATACAACCGTCGTTACGTTTACAGGTTCTGGAGGCCCTGGAAATGGTGGGAGCCCTGGAGCTGAAGAGAACTTAGATGTTATTCTCCTCAATTTCGAAGGCCCAGATACGAGCAAAGTGATCTTAGATAGCAGTGCAAACGACGTTAAAGTTGCTGTGATGGGGGATACTACTGATATACAAACTGTTGATAGCGTGTTCGGTACTGGCAGCTTGTATTCCACCACTGGCTTTGGGTCACATTTATCTATTAGCGGAAACGAAGACATTAAACTTTTTGATTTCCGCAACGGAGATTTCACTGTTGAATTTGATATTAATCCAGAGAATACAAGTTCTGAACAAGTTGTATTTGCAAAATTTGCTCGAAAGAATACGACTAAAAGTAACGACACTTTTAGTATTGCTTGCATTCTTAATGAAGCCGGTCAAACAGCAGGAACACTATATTGGCAGTTTAGTGACGGAACAACAACACTTTATTCAACAGTAACAGCGGCTCCCTTACCTACTTTTACCTGGAGTCATGTCGCTCTGGTGAAGAATGGCAATACAATCACTCAGTATGTGGATGGAGTGGCGTCGGGAACTCCAATCATTTTCAACGGTTCCCTTCGGCATAGCGACAACGATGTTGTTTGGATTACTAATGGAGATTATGGACCCACGCTAAGTTTTAGGGGAGCCCTTGATAACTTCAGGGTTAGAAAAGAAGCGGTGTATACGTCTAATTTCACAAAACCCGCTGCTGAACATGCTCCTCAGGTAGCACCAAGTGGTAAAAGAAGAGAACTTCAAGTCCTTGCTCCTACAGTTGGAAAGGAATCGACCGTTTTTCTTCCCACAGATGTTATTTTGCTTATTGCAGGGGAAGAGAGCTTTAACACAAATGTGACTCTACCACCTGGTACGAATGGGGACAGGGTTGTGGTAGCCGACTATAGTGGAAGTGTTCCCAATAACTTTAATGGGTTCACTGAGTATAGTTCTTCGATTGGCCCAAGCCCTGGTGATAATATTCAGGGACGAACCGCCAGTAGTGCCTTTCGATTAAATACGGACAATGAAAGTGTCCAACTAGTTTACTGGGGGGGACGATGGACTGCAATGGGAGGTTCAGGTAGTCCCTAAGATAACAAGAGTAACTAGAAATTAAGTACAAAAAAGCCGTTTGGGTCTAGTTTTCGTATTTCTTCTTCTGAGGCTGCAGCCCACAAAATATAACTAGCTTCCGGTAAATCTTGTTCTATTAAATTTGCTAAGTTAGGATTGCTTATTTCGTTGGCAGTGGATCGGATAAACGTTACTTGATTCTTTTCAGGTTCAATAACGTAATTACCAGACAAGTTACCAGCTATACCTGGAGGAATCAGGTTATGCTGGCGATTTCTTAATGTTGTCGTTAGAGCACTGCTAATTGGGAAAGAAAAGTCATTTGACGAATGAGATAATAGATATCTTAAATTGTCTTGAGTGCTTATTTGAGGCAAGCTATCTCGATAGTTAAAAGTTACTTTTTGCTTGATTCCCAGTTTTGTATCTAAGGAAAAATGGTCTGTAGCAATACTTCCATCCGGATTAAAGTAGTGCAAACCCACGAATCTCTCAGCTTTTGTTTTTGAGAGATATGCGATAGGTCTGAAATTCAGCAACGCAGGTGTGATAGAGATTGTAGCCGTATTGGTCACTTCACCATCATTACCTGTAGCATCTCTAACAATAAAACTGTTTGCCAGCAAAGTTACTTTAGGATCGGCATCAAAAGACCAACCACTCAGAATATTAGATTCTTCAAGGAAAGAATCTTCCGAAAAGCTACCAGAGCCTGTGATTTCAACTCTTAATCGATTAAAATCTAATTCTTCTAGTACCCTAGCGATGTTTTGAACCCGCATTTCTGCCGAAGCTACAGATTCTCGACTATCTCCGGTCGTGCTGTTTGAATTCTGTACTTGAAGATTTGCATTGATATTGTAGGTTCCGGGGGGAGTGAAATAAATCAATAGAGAGCTGCTTTCGGCTCCTGTTCTTCTAACGACCCTATTGCTAATGGTTGACGGGTTGATACTGCCATGAGTACCTGAGGTGGAGCCCTCATCAATAAAGCCTGGTCGTGGGTCTTGAATTGATGCTGATGAGCCCTGGGGTGTATCCGTGTATAAATCTTCTGCATCCGTGTCGATACCTGTGGAAGCCAGGGACGTTGAAATATAAGGGGCGACATCTCCAGTCAGACTGTCGAAAGCATTCACAAAGTTATACTCACTGCCACTTATATTTCTCACTCCACCAACATGAGTTCTTAGAGTTGCTTGACTGAAAGGATGATTTACCACGGGATAAGTGGCTAGCAGTTTTTTGATACCAGACTCATAAATCCATAATTCAGTGAGAGTTGGCTTATCTACTCGGTAAAGGATAGTTATCGCTGTTTTTAGTGCTTCCCTGACAATAATTCTTGATCTTCTGGCCCTAACAGTTTCTCTTATCAACGTTGCCGGTTGACCATACGCCAACCAATTTGGGCCATCCTTGATCAGCAAGGCATCCGTCCCAGCTGCAATCATAGTTTGAGCTTTCGCTGTGATCCCATCGACAGAAAATGATGTGTTTGGTCGGGCTCCCCGTGATGCTCGAGCAATTCTGTAGGTAGATCCGGCAGCCAGTACCTGGCCAAACAACTGAGCTATTTCGATGTGGGTATAGCGTCTAACCATTCGGATTTCTCCGGGTTAGCCTGCCACGCAGTAGTCCACCCATTGAGATAGTGGCATCACCCAAACCACTGACATTCGTGAATGAGAGAGTTTCGCTAGATTCATCAATATCAGCGTCCTGCGGGACCGGTCGTCTGGTGAAGGTAAAATCGGGCTCCCGTCCTGGAGATAACTGCAAGTTTGTCTGTCCGGTTAGCTCCAGCTGCCCATCAATAATGCCGCTTAGTGTTATTGAGTGGTTTACTGTGTTTACACGACAGTTGTAGACAATTCCAGCTAACGTCAGCTTTACCTTGTCGGCTGGCTTAATCTGAAGATTAGGGCCGATAGTGATAGAGATTGTTCTAGAAGGATTCGTTATTTCTGCTGCGATCGCATATGTTCTAACCGCTGTCTCCGCTTCGGCCACTGTTTCTGCATAAGGAAAGGACAAGGTAGATAAAGCAGGCCCATTCGGGTCGTAACCTGGTGAGGTAACGATGTATTCGTACTCGCTGGTATCGTCCGGCAGGTCTGAGCCTGATTGTCCAGACTCTGGTTCAACTTGCTGAAAATCAGATGGACGCCTAGCAGCTTCACCTGGTCTACCCAGTTTTTCGTCAAAGACTGATCGAGAGGCAAAGTCGCGATAATTAGGGCCTTCTGCACTCATCTCTTGAGTGACTACTGTGTAGGCATCGGGGACCAAATCACCTGGCGTATTGCCCCGGCTAGATACCTGAGTTTCACCATTGGTTTCTGGGATGGACTCAATTCGAGCTACCTTTCTGGTGGCTGGTGATGCCTTGATTTTGGTATCTAATCGGTTAAAGCTTTCTCGGCCAGTGGTGAGATTGGGTAGGCGTCGAAGTTGCCCACCGACTTGCTCTGGTTCCTCAGGATTTTGGGTTTGACCAAAACTGTTTGAGTGGCTGATCTCAGTCTCCACATAGTAGGGAGTTACAAAAGATGGATCTCGTCTACGCCGGGTAATGATCTGCCCGTTGGGAGCCTCTTCTTGAAAGTAGATGTATCTTCCTTCGTTCTCACTGACATCGTTGTAGACGCTCGATAGCTTTCGCAGAGATCTGCCTACTGCTTCATTGACCGCTCTCCACCGAAACTGATAGGTGTTCAAGTCGGCTACTGAAACCGGATCAGCTGCTTGGGCCAGTTCGTAAGTTTCCAGTGCATCCGATTCTGCTTTGAACGAGAACAATTCTCGCCCTGTTGTGACGGTCCCTAGCTCATAGCCGGTGTCATCGTCGTAAACCCAAGTTGTGGTTGTCTCCCGAATCAGATCCCATACGGTACCTGGATCGGTGATACTCAGGACCAATTCACCATTCTTGAGACGCATATGGTCTTTGCTTAGAAATACAAATCCATAGACCTTGGTTTCAACGCTCACTGGATTGCCATTTTCAGACGTTTCGACCTCTTCAGTTTTAGTAACCCCACTATTCACGAAACAAAGACTTGTTGTCGTGATTTCTGTTGTTTCGTCCGGGGGGCTTGTTAAAGCCTCATCGCCCTTTACTAAGGTGGTTCTGTCCGGCCTGCGCTGATTCCATTGGGGTCTGGCTTCGTTTTGCCCTAGCAGATCTTCGCTGTCGTCGTCACTGCCCTCTTCTGAAAATTCGCCTTCGATGCGAGTAACCAGAAATTCATTCGCATTCCCTATCAAAGTCTCGCTTTCTGGCTGAATCTGAATAGTAGGGGGCTCAAATACTGTTGCGGGGAGAATAGCCGCATTCAGAGCCGGTGGAGCCAGGTTTATTACCGAGTTCAAAGACTGCTTAGGCTGTCTACCCAGGTAGGTGACCTGTGGCGGCTCAAGGCAATCGTTATCGGTAAAGGCCCACTCAGCAACTGAATCTATTGGCCTGGCTTTTAATGAATTTGTATTGTATTCAGCAAACAATCCTTGATGTCTCAGTCGATCAGTAAATTCCGATTCAATACTAAAGGTGTCATCGGAATTTAAGTCTTCTAAGCTTAGCTCCATACTGGGAGCATCGATAGTGATGCCTGCTATCTCGCCTAAGACTTGAACTGTGGTCTCTATGACCGGCTCAGAGTCTGTTGAATCCACGAAATCTAAGATTTGCCGGAGAGAGATAGGATCGGCAAGACTTCGTTCATTGGCACCAGACAAGCTCACCGTTACGACAAACTGGCCCTGAGGTTGTGTTGATAAGAGCGACTGAGTAAAGTTTGTCTGAGTAACCCTGAACGCATATCCATACAGGTCAATCAGCGTATCTGGCCTAAGTGCATTTAATAGAACCTGCAGATGAATGAGTTGGCATTCAAGTTCTAAGCTACCGGTGGGCTGTTGTTCAAAGTCAAGTCCTATACTGAGTTGCCCTACCAGAGGGAATCGGTTAAACCATTCTGGATATGGCGATGGGACAAGATCTTGACGAAATATTCCAATACTTTGGTTTTGGAACACCAGAAGACTGAGCCCAGCTATATCTGTGTCAGGTATGAATGAAACTGTCTCATCATAAGGATTGTAGACAAATTCGCCTTCTTGAATGTCGCTTGGATCGTCTGCAGCGGTTAGATTACCAGAAGGTGTTGAGATCGTAACGACATTAGTCGCATTAGGTATGTCCACAGTATAAACATCATCAGTCGGAGCGCCAGGATCGACTTCGACAGCAGCGGGTTCTCCAGGCTGAACGATGCCTGGTTTTACGGCCAGCACATCAGATTGCACGATGGTCGGTAAATCGACTGGATTTATGATGAAACTAGCCGCTCCATCCCCAACGAGTGGAGATGTTGGTAGGTTAGGGTTATCAAGGAACAACATAATAAGCGTAAAATACGATGCGCCAGTATTTATCGATTGAATTGGCCAGACTCCTTAAGTCTGCCACAAGTCAAGCACAAGGAATCGTAAGGTCCACTGGACGAGGGCTTGAAGTATCTTACAGAGGTAAGCGTCAAAACTTGCCTAAGGCGGACTCTTTAGTCAGATCGAGGGTTAGAAATCGTTAATCGCAAAATACGATAGAATGGGATCGCCCTATGGGATGCCTGCTGGACGCTAAAAGTTCAAAGGTCTCGTGTCGTGGCAATTCAAATTGTTGAGCTATTAAAAGAAAGGAGGCTTCGGCTCTCAGCACAGAAAAATGTTGATGGGTCCGATATTGTATTGCTTACCGTTCTTATTGAGGATGGTATTGATAAATTATCAATTAAGTTAAGGAATCTAGGTGCATCTGCCTTAACTGGGTTCGAGATCCAATATCAGGTCAGCCCAGACACAGGATGGGATACCATCGAAAATACTGGGACAGACTGGACAGCTCCAGCACCTAAGGGATTTATTAAATACGGTAGATCTGATCCAACAACATTAGGGCCTGAGCTAGAGACTCTCTTTTACATGATCGACATCAGTGCATGGTACGCCATCCGCTTTGTTGCATCGAGCACAGCGACCACCATAGCGATTGATGTCAAAGGGGGTGTCTAATGGCTATTGGTTTTTTTCAATCAGGAGGAGGGAGTAGTAATAGTGGTGAGATAGGAATTCGGGTAGAACGAATCACGAGTCAACCACTAACAGATAGTGCGGTCAGCATTATCGAATTCGATACACTGATCCGGAATGATCTAGGCCCAACTGCCTGGAGCTTAGCTCAGCCAGACGCCATTATCATTCCATCTGGTTTTGAGGGATGGTGGAGCATTGCTGCAGGAACCTATCTAGCTGGCAATGAGGCTGGCAATAATCTTGTCGTTTTCATCTCTCAGGAAACTGTCTCCCCTGCTGCAGATACTCCTGGAGCCCAGTGGAGAGATACGACAGATCCTATCCCTGTTCATGGTGGAGCAGTTCCCGATATCAGATATCTCAGTGAAGGCGATATCATTCGTCTTTTAGTTTTCAATGGAGCTACTGGCAAATCAACATTTGGTGGTGGCTCGGACCCATTTACATTTTTGGCGTTAAAAAAATGATGAAATCATTACTCTCTCTTTTTAGAGCTTTACGTTTGCTTTTTGATGTATTTAATCAGAAATCCAGCGTAGAGGACGGTACAGAAACTGATTCCCTGCCTATTGCTCCAAGAGACGAGATTCTCTTTAAGGCAATTCAAGCAGATAGGAGGGATCTGGAATAGCCTGATGTCTATGGATATTGGTTTGATTTTTAGTGACGATTTCCCCGCACCTGTGGCCGGTCAATGTTTTTTGCTGCGGACTGAGAAGGGAGTCTATACCCTTGGTCGTAATGATGAAGGGGCACATCAGTATGACATTGATGTGAACAATCGACATCTCTCACGGCAGCAGGCAGCACTAACCTTTCACTACAATGCCTTTGCCAGAAGCTGGCAAGTGTCTGATTGTGGTCTTAATGCACAAGGGGAGGCTATCCCCTACAAAAACCGATGCCAGGTCAATGGGGAATTTATTCCCAGGAATTTGGACAACATGCCGGACCCGGTAAGTATTGATCCGCACGATAAGAAACGGATTGTGATCGGTGGCGATCCAGAAATGAAAATCTTAGTTGTTGCCGAATGTGAATCTACATTAGATGGAGAGGTAGATCCCTTTAACGATGGATTGTGGGGCACCGAGGTATGGAAAAAGGTTCACACCGAAAAGGAGCCCCCTGCTGAAGAATCTGGGAAAAAAACAGCAGGGTTAGACCTGGCCAGCATTCAGTCACCGTATCTCAAAGATTTCGTTACGATATCTCGGTCTACGGGGCAGGGTTTGAGTGATCCTAAAACCCGAGTAGCGACAATCTTGTCCATACTGTCTGGACTTTGTATCGTACTCGGCCTACTCGTTGCTTACTGGACTGCTTTGCAGTTGAGGCTGTTCCCCCAACAAACTCCTCAGAATCCACCAGAGCGGATTGAACCGTAGCGGGCAATATTCTGATTTTAAGGGGCGATCCCCCCTATATTCCAAGACAACTGAGCCACCGGCATTGATGTTCGTTGGGCCATAGCCACAAACAAAGAAGCCCTGCTGCCCCGTTTTAACCAGTCTGAGATGGGGGCAATTTCCGCAACGTTGTCCAAGCATATTTCAAAGGGGCTTACTGGGGGGAATGCCGTCAATTCTATAGGCAAAACCGGTCATCGATCTAGCTTTTGAGCTTTGCGTAAGTTTTAGTGTAAGTAAGATTATCGCGGTTACTTGACATAAAATTCCAACACTTTGAACCTTGATCGAGGAATTGGGTGGTTCAGACTATGAGTTTATTCAAATGACCGGAGTAATCGCTATGATAGAACCGTGAGGGCGCGGGTTAGTTTTACAACACAAAAGCCCAGACCCCTTGGCCCAGGCTTTTGCAATGTGGTTATTGGTCAGTTGTTACGCAGTCTGCGTTCTCACTCCTGAACCTCCGTTTGAACCGGTTGTTCTATTTGGCTAGGCCCACTGAAGTCAGACGACAATAGGAAACCTGAACCGGTGAGTAACGCTAAGCCAGCACTTACTAACCAAGGCACCAGATCCTTTGGAATACGCACATTCCAATAGGTCTCAACGATGAGCCCTGATTCGGGCTCTCTAGGTTTTTGTTCCATTAGACATACTCGCTAAGGTACTAAACCTAGCAAGGGCATATCTGCGCCAATGGCAATCTATGACTCTTCAGTTCAGTTTAGAAACAGGAATTCCCGCTTCTAAGGCAACTGGCACGAATTTTCGTGTACTGACTCTGAACCAAGACCTTGTAAGACAGTCAACCCGTTCCAGCAATATTGCCAGTACGACGAAGAGTATAGGCTAAACCACTTAGTGTGGACACCTTACCAGGTATGATTCAAAATCAAGTACAAAAGCAATAGCCGGAGTGAAAGCTATGGGTGGCTCAGTCTCAAATTTTGATGAGTTTTCGCTTTGAAGCTTCTCCTTTAACTAACTTCCTGGTCTCCTCTGGGCAAGACCCACTCCTTCTCCTAGTGCATTAGAAACCCTACCTTTGTAATACTACTAGATACTTTTCAAAATGGGCAACCTCTTTAAAACTAAGAGTTTTGGCCGATCTTCAATGCCTGCCTACAGTTGACCTTATTGGGCCACCAACGAAGTCAAGCTATTTCAGCGATCCGTTACCTGGCACCATGGCCCAAGACCTTGACTGGGCAAAGAACTTGGATAAATGCTGATTCTGGGAAATCCAGTCACTGAAATGCTCAATGTCTAATGTGATGTGATGCTTCTTTATCAAGTACGAGAAGTAATGGCATCGTTTGAGCTGGCTAAGAATCACATAGGCTGATGTATTTGGCCAGCCCAGTTCAACAATGATAGTTCCCGGCTTCATCCAAATACAGTTAGCTAGCCCAGCTCCATGCTGTGCAAACACAATGCAAGCTGAGCTAAAGTATCGAACTTGCTCCTCAATCGCCATCGTCTCTAGGGTTAGATTAGAAAATCTAAATCCAGGTTTTGTCGCTGCCTGCAGAAAGTTTGAGAGTTCTCCATGATTGATTATTGATCTGCGCGAGGCACCACTACCCTTCTTTGCAGCTGCGTTAGTAAAGTAGAGTTCGGGAGGCAGGCGCTCTATCAACAGTATTCGGTTGCATTTGCCTGAGCTTGCTATTTGTAGGTTTGTGCAGACACATTGATTCAAAGACTCAATGTGTGAGGAGTTAAGATACGTCCTCTCTGGGGTCATACCTACTAAAGGGTAAGCTTTGTTGATAACGGGGACTATCTCAACCCGATCTTTAGGCAGGCATTGAGCAATAATCTCAGTCAGCACACCAACATCCTTCAACACAAAAATAGTGTTATTGGTTCTTCTCAGCAACCTATGCAAAGGCAATATCAGATCAAAGATGAGGTGATAGTAATGTTCGATGCTGCCAGTCCCTTTATAAGGCTGAACAGGCTCTAAATAGACTCTCTTATTGCTTTGAGAAAGCTCAACAATGCTGGCCTGATTCTGGATAATCAGAAAACTCGCTATACACCGTTGAAGTGTGTATTTAAGTTGATACAGCAATCTTGAGAACAGGGATCTCAAGTTGCTGCGCTCAAGTATATTGATTTGCACAGTAGTAATCTTTTGTTAGGAAGGGATTATTGCATCGCACCCACTTCAGTAATCTCTATTATGAGTGAAATTGGGCATCCTGAGAGAAATTGAATGAGAAATGTATGAACAGATCTAAGTCCAAACGTAAACGCCCATGGTGGAGAATCCTGCTTACAATCATTCTCTGGCCCTTTATTGCAGAGAATGGATTTACAGAGCGAAGTATCGGAGATGAATGCTGAATTAGGGTTAGCTGTTAGTTTTGATATATAGATTCCGGCCTAGCCCGAATTTCGATCCGGCTCGTCGTAATGCTTGACCTTCTGCGTTAGTCGCTGGGGAGCCGTAAGCGTGTTCCTTAGGCTGATAGTCCTGAGTCAGTTCGAGCGTACCATCAGCGTTTACCTGCTTTGCTTGAGTCAGCTTCAGAGTCCCATCATTGTTCATCTGCTTTAAGGTCTCTTCACCCAAGCTAGACCGACTGACAGTGCGATCTCTAGCGACGATTGTAATAGTTGCTTTGACGATGACTCTATCCGCCATCGGAATCACTTCTGTATCGTAGCTCCAGCCAGGTGCATACTTATCCAGTATGTCGCAGGCCAAATACCATGGGATGAATGATAAGGCAGTGCCCCCCTTGTTCTTGTGCCCTAATAAATCGTCTGGCAGCTGCCTAGACAATGCAGCTGTAATTTGGTTAAAGCTCCACTCACCGACCCCTAGATTTTTGGGCATTTCCCTAGAGCTAGCCTCTTTAATCTGTTGAGTAGTCCATTCCCGGTAATCTTCTGGGAGCAATACGCCCTCTTTGTGAGCATTTCCCGCATTATTCGTCATTTCCATATCTCGAATATCTGCTTTGTATTTTAATTATAGCATAATATTCAAGAAAAATGCGATTAATTGGGATTGCAGAATCCTTTTTTAGCAAGGCTTTTGAGCGTTGCTTCAAGATTATCTACGTTCCCTTTAGCCTCGCAGAACTCTACCCATTCATCCCAGCCAGGAATATCTGTTTGCTGTTTCTTGGTTCCCCAGAGTACAAGAGCCGCAAGGAACTTGCCGTGGGGGAGATCTGCTTTTTGGCAAAGCGATTTCAATTTTTTGAACAATGGCTCTGTAAGTGTCAAAGACACGACTGGCTTTGTGATAAAGACAACTGAGTCTTTGCCACCAGGTAGATCGGCATACCAATTGGAACCCGCTCGAAACGCTAGCGGTTCCTGTAGTAAGGAAATGTCTTCTTCTGTAAAGTCGTCCAGCCAGTCGCGCATCATGGCTGAGAAATTATTTTCTCGAATATGCGCAAACCCTTTTGGAATCTTGAGCTTTTCTACAATTTTCCCAATATAAGCAGGGGCAGAAAAGCTGGTTGCACGTAGAGCTTCAGAATTCGCTGTCACATGGGTTTTTGGAGCCCAACTCTCTGGCCGTCTAAACTCTTCAAGCTCAGGCACCCGATCAATCAACATTTCCAAGATTGCTCGGGCTTTAGGCTTAAACAGCCCCTCTTCATCGATTCGGGTTCGTTTCCAGCTTGGCAGTCTATCAATCTTCTCGATATCAGACTCTGTTAATGCTGACATCGAGATCTCAACGCCTTCCTCTTGTTTTCCATCGACAACACCCAAGTAAACTCTCTCGATTGGCTCATTTTCTTCTTCAAGCTCATCAAGCAACTGACGCAGTAATACATAAAAGTTGTCGATAGACTCGATAGCTTCTTTCACTCTAGCGGGAACAGTTAGAGTGAGAAGCTCAGGGAATGTTGGGGTTAGATACCCACGTTCTTGCAGCACGTAAACCAAAGTGGCTATCTCCTTGCCAGTTTCCTCCGACAAGTCACTTAATGTCATTCCACTTTGCAGTTGTTGATAATAGCGATCAACGGGTTTAATTTTTTTGAGTTGTTCTAGTACCTGCAGAACATCCTCAAATCTAGCACCACGGTCTAATATCTTCCCAGGGGAATAATTTGAGTGAATAGCTGCTCTAATGGTTTCTATGGAGATCGACATAGTGACTGTCTTTATAATTATAGCATTAATGGATGATTAATTGGGCGATATGCGCACCCCTGGATATGGGCCTTAGACGGTCCTTGGATAATCCAGAGCAGAAAATGCTGCTTTACGACTCGGAATTAGGGTATAAGCCCAATCCTGGGGGGCAAACACGGTTTTGGGAGGAGGCATTTGGGGGATTCTCAGGGGATAACTACGATAATCCATCGTATCGGTCAATGAGCCTGATTGGTGGTATCGGGTCTGGCAAGTCCTATACGGGTGCAGTTTGGGCCTGCGATCGCGCTATAAAATTCCCAAAAGCCAGAGGCGTTATCACCGCCAACTCCTTCAGCCAGCTCAGCCAAGCCACGCTGACTACGTTGGCTGAGGTCTGTATGGAATTCAACATTCCACTGGACCCCATCCGGGATACGCCGGAGGAAACGGCCCTTGCGATCGCAAATCGTAGGCCAGCTCATTGCCTGTTGGGGCCAGAACGGGCCTACGTCTATGTCCTTACCGCTGCAGCCTTCGAAGGAAAGAAACAGACTAACCGAGGTTTACAGGCACGGTGGGCCTGGTTTGATGAAGGAGCCTACAGCACTGAGCAGGCATACAACACGCTAAATGGTCGTATCGGTCGTGGGCCAGGAAAACCGATGATTGGGCAGCTGTGCCTCACTACGACCCCACGGGGATTCAACTGGCTTTACTATCGGCTGGCTGATCCATCCCGAAGCAAGGCATGGAAGAAAACCTTTTGGTACACCAATTGCCCAACCTGGGAAAACCAGGAAAACCTGGGTGATGACTACGTTGAAAGCCTCAAGGGTGACTTTGACGGTGATGAAGGCAGACAGGAACTGGGTGGCGAATTCCTGAATACCAATATCGGCCTAATCTTCAAGTACTTCAAGCGCAACCAGCATGGGCTCACCGGCAAAGATGCCAAGATTCTCAGACATCGACCAGACGAGCGACTACATATCTGCCTAGACTTCAACGCGACTCCCTGCGTTGCGGTTTTATTCCAGACCAGAATGAATGAATGCCATGTCTTCAAAGAGTTCTACGTCCTGGATAGCGACATCTATGAACTATCCGAACAGGTTAGGGATTGGTTACTCGAGTCAGGCCAAACCCAAGAAATCTGGCTCCATGGTGATGCCTCTGGCCGCAATCGTTCAGCCACCAGCAAGCTTAGTGCTTGGGATATCGTCTGGAATACGCTGTCAGAGACTGGTCTAGACCTAAAACGTAAATTTCCTAAGGCCAATCCACCGGTCGCCAATCGGATCGATAGCTTTAACTGGCTCTGCCGTCAGAATATGCTGTTTGTCGATCTGGACGAATGCCCAGAAACGACCAAAGACATTGAAACGATGACCTATGCAGGCGAGGAAATGGATAAATCCGATATCCTTCGGTCCCACTGCATAGATGCACTTAACTACGGAACACACTGGTGCTGGCCGTATGGTGGTCGTAACCGAGTTCGCGCAAATAAGAAAGAGATCTTACCTGGTATTCATGTTGCGGCTTGATTTTAGTCATCCTCATCGTCCTCAATCGAATAACCCACAGCATTTAGCAATTCTTCTGGGTTATTCCACCAGGCTTTCAGAGCGTAGCAAGCCGCCACGCCACGGTCTGCTACAGAGTGCCTGTGGGTGCTGCTCCCATCCGAATGCACGATTGATAGATCTTTGGACGCATTGCAAATGCTGAGCATCACTGAAAGCGGAACTTCAGGGAGGTCCACATCTCCATTCGGACTGAGCCCCTGCCTTGCTAGGCAATGCAAAAAGACATCCCCTAGGACGCTCAGAGACTCATCAAACGTTAGCCCTTTGTGCCTATAGAGCTTGATGTACCAGCGTTGGCATAGCTGCCGGAACCACATAGGCATGTTCCTGTCCCAGCGCAATGTATTGAGCCGCTGAAGGTGCCACGGCACTGGCCATGGATCAAACTCGACCCAAATAGCTGTCTGTTTTTCTTCGGGCATACCGCCTCTCTAAACGCAGAGCATTTTAATGATAGCTTTTTAATATCGTATTTTACTGTATACAATAACCAAAGCCCTTTGGGATGCCAGCTGACAGCTGTGATGTGGTCGTAACCGGTTCGTCATGTGGTCAATCGAGCATTAGTAAAAAAGCGCTTTGAAGCCTGGAAAACTCAGCCTAGAGACAGGCTAGGTCAATTTGCCTCAAAAGCTGCCAGCAATCCTCAGGTGCAAGAAGCCATTGTTAATGCGGGTGGAGCTGCGGGGGCATTCATTGGAGGACGGTTCGCTGGAGCTGCTGGAGCATTAGCCGGTGATGCGCTCGGAGCACTCGCTACCCGTCAAGCGATTCGAGTAACTGAATCGACACTGACAGCCACAAGCAAGGCGCGGAGGTCTAAACGGTTACGAAATGCGTCAAAAATAAAGCAAACAACAGCAATTTTGAAGTTTGCGCTCAAAGAGTACAGAGGACGTGAGGAAGACCTGAAAAATGAACTAACAGAAGATATGTTCGGCTGGCTGATTGGGAACAGTTCTGCTTTGGGATTGAATGCCCTTTTACCTGGGCTCTCAGCGGTTCCGTTCAAAGGGGTATTGCCAACAATGGCCACAGCACCCAAACTATCCAAGTTAGTTAACCAATGGAGAGTTCGCAATGAAAAAACTAATTAATCGGACAAAAGTCTTATTTGACGCCTATAAACGAGACTTACTCAATGATTTACCCCAAGAATTCGATATTTCAGTTGATGATGTGATCGACTACAAAATTAGTGGTAACGGGGTAGAGACAGGAATTATCATCTCTGGCCAAAAAAGATATCGATACACCATAAACGAAAGCAAAAAGCTGCTTGACGAAATACAGACATGAAAATTAGTGCTTTACAACGAAAGCATCCAGATTATTCTGAAAACCATAGCCATTGGGAAGTGTTACTGGCTATTAGCAAAGGTGGCTCAAAAGCCCAGAAATATGCTCGTCAGTTGCTAGCCAATCCTGATGGTCGCAAAGAGAAGGTCATCAAAGAGATGATCAAAGTAGCTCCAGTTATCAATAAATTGGGGCCTTTGATCAATCGAGTAAATTCAAAAGTCTTCTCAGATAAATTAAGTATTGAAGGGACCAATGAGCCCTGGCTGAAAACCTTCCTGGAATCAGGTGGGAGATACCAAGACAAAAGAAATATGTCCTTCGAAGAGGTTATTAGGCAAGCCGCGATGGAGGCTTTGACAACCAGCAGAAGTTATTTGCAGGTTGATACCTCACTAAGCTCAGGTTCTACAACCCTAGCTCAACAGGATGAATCTGAGCTTAGACCCTATGTGAATCTGATTGACAGGCTCTCGGTGTGGGATTGGGAGCCAGGTGAAGCAGAATTGTCGATGGTGAAGATTCATTCTTTCCGGCTAGAGCGATCAAGTTGGGAGTCCCCAAGGATAGGGGTGCATGAATTTACGGTGTACAGAAAAGAAGGTGGGAGAATCCTTTTCAGTAAATACGAAGTCAGGCTTGTCAAACCAACAAAGGGAGAGGAAGGCAGGCCCTTCATTGATTCACTCAAAGACGAAGGAGCCGGTAAGATTTATAACATCCTGGTCTCCACCTCACCAGATGGCAGACGGATGGAAAATATGGAGGTGTTTAATCTAGCTGGGCAATCCAAATTCCCAATCATTCAGCTTGATATTCCCTACGAACTTTGTATTGGGGACCAGCTGTTTGGTCTCCAGCGAGAACATTACAATAACCGTGTTGGTGGCCAGTGGAAGCTTCAACGCGGCAATTTTGCAATGCCTTACGCCAAAGGTGGGGATGAAGATCCCTTTGCCAGCAAAACAATCGGGGACGGTTTTTATTTCTGGGTTCCCGACGAAGAGGTTCAGTTTGGAGAACTCAGTGTATCTGGAGATGGAGTGAACCTAGCCCTTCGGTTTGAGGAGGTCATTGATCGGGATTTCTATGAGTTCATCCAACAGTTGAGCTTTGCAGCCCAACAAAAAGCAGCTGCTCTAGCCAGGTCAGAGAACAGCCGCTTTATGGATGAAGATCCCGAAAATGCCCTACTCGCTCAGATTGGGTTACCGATCCTTAAGACGATCCGGTCAATCATGTCAGTGGCTGCGATCGCAGCGAATGACATTTTCAATCCCGAATCCTGGGAGATAAAGGGGCTCCAGAACTTCAGGCTAAAAGAATTACAGGGATATATGCCATTATTCAAAGACCTGGCCACTATCCCTGTCCCTACACCTAGTTTTGGGCGACAGAAGATGAAAGACCTGATAAACAGGTATGCAACCACCTTTAATATCCAACCAGAGCGGCTTAAAAAGTTGATAGAAGACGTTGATAATTTGCCAGATAGTCAAGTTATGGAAGTTATTACAGCTTCCCAGCCCGATAATCCTCAACAATCTCTTTCAAACCAGTAATGGCAGCAGAGACCTCATCAGAATCAACCGTATTATCTTCATCCATAGCAGCAATTCTTTGTAAAGGCTAACGATCCGGCCTCCCAGTCGGACCACCAGAACAAAGACACTTCCTGTGGCAATTGCATTTGCAGCCATTGCGAGAGCCAGTAAAACCAAGGGGTTATGCAATGAGAATTCCATAGCGGTGATGTTGGGTAATTGTCAACTCTTTTTTATCGCATTTTGCGATTTTAGGATATAGTTTTGATCGTTCGGTTGGCAGAAACAGGATTTTTCATGGCATGGCACTATCTGACGAGGATAGAACGGAGATACAAGGTCTTTTAAAGACAAGCCTCAGTGGTTTTCCTAAGGTACTCGACGAAAAACTTCAGTCTTGGATGAAAGAGGAAGTTATTCCGATGATCAACGGTGCCAAAAAGGGCACTTTGGTTGATGTTGAGACTAAACTTACCAATCTTAGTGAAGCCATTGAGGAAATCAAGACATCTCAGGCTCAAAAAACTGGAATGTCCGGGGAGGACATTGATAAAGCCATTGCAACAAGCTTAGAGAAAATTCTGGGTGACTCTGGCGATTCCTCTGGCGGAGCGAACAAGGATGGCAAAGGTGGCAAGGATGATTCAGGGGCTGCTCCATTTGACTTTGAGAAGCTAAAACAAGAGATATCCAAAGAATTTGAAGAAACTAAGCTAAATCCTCTCAAAAGTCGGCTAGACGCAGCTGAAAAAGCCCAAGAAACGGCTGAAAGAGAAAAACAAGAGCTAGAAAAAAAGCAACAAGCTACAGCCAGAGACCAAGCTTTTATTGCAACGCTTGGTAAGAGTAATTTAATTGATACAGATGCAGCCAGACCAGCCTTTAGAACCTTGGTTGATGAAGGTCTGATCCAGCTCTCTGAGGATGGCTCATCCTACGTTGTCAAAGAGCGGGATAAGTACGATCAGGGGGATGTTTTTGTACCAGCAGCAGAACGTCTTGAGAAGTTAGCTGCAGCAGATCAGCTCAAATACTATCGACCGGCTCGGGGTGGCAGTGGGACCGGCAGTAGTCCAGCCACAAACCCGACCAAATCGGCACCAGAATATAAGGTCATCAGCCCAGATGATGTTGAAGGCATGGATGCTGGCACTGTGCTGGAAAGAATGAAAGAAAATCCAGATGATTTTTTGAGTGACCTGGATAAGCTGGCAACCTCCTAATGAAATTAATCTCTGAAAAACAATCTTTTGTTTTTAGGATTGAAGCTGGGGATGATAGAACTTCCTGGACTTCAATCGTTAGGGAGCAAGCTACCAGGTTCATGACATTGCATATTTCATCTGGCGGAGATCCGGGTGCCAAACTAACATTTGCCACCCGAAAATTACGTACTACTGGCGACGGTGGACTAGCTAAACTTGGGACATCAACTGCAAATAATTTTGAAATTCAGATAACCGGTGCAGGAGGAAGCATCCTCACCTCTGCTTTGTCCCCTTTGGCTGGCCTTGTTGGTCGAGATTGGCAAATTCGGTCTGATACTGTTCTGACAAATGACTTAGAGCTAGTTTTGGAAATTTCCTAAAGCGAGGAATCAATCAGTGTCTAGCTTCCTCTACCTAGGGTTTGGCTTCTTAGATGGACTTCTGAGTGATGTAGAACAGAGTCCCCCTAGTTTATGGACTATCGCTGAGAACTCTTCAGCCGCTTACAACTGGGATGGAAGCGACGCAACAGAGCCGTCTGCAGGAAGCGTTTCGTGGATCGACAGAATTAGCAGCCAGCCACTAGTAAGCTCCTTGCTGGGAAACGGCAATGACAACGTAGATTCAGCGTTCTCCGTTCAGCCCGATCACGTCCGTCTCCGTCCTGGCGTCCTAAGACTTGCGGACACCAGCCAGAATCTGCAAGGCATCAAAGCTTTTCTATTTGTTGTGCAGCTCGGGTTTGGATTTAGAGAATCGGGAATAACCATATTTCATCCGTTGCATGGAGGGAGAAATACAGCGCAAAATCCCAATGCAGCTACTGACTATACGTTTCAGAATATCAACAGTCCTAATGACATTTCGTTAGATGGAGCATCAGGACAACCGGGCTCTGAGATTGGGCAAATCTCGTTTAATGGGAATCCACTGACCAGCCCACCAGCCGCGAATCCAGGCGATCCAAACTACGAGCCGCCTTCTGTTATCGGTGCAAACAATATCGCCTTCTATAACGAATACGGAATAATCATTGTGTACGGTCAGTACACAACTGGGCCAGGGGTCTTTATTCAAACCATAGGCTCTTTCATTGCTGGAAATGAGAACTATCGATCTTATGGGGATTATTACAACATGTCCTTATGGACTGAAATCCCTACGCAAGATGAATTTGAGAGGGCCGTGGGGTCTTTAGCCCATCGTTATGAGATTACCGGAAAGCTCCCCGGCAGCCACCCATACAAAAATTCTCCACCCATTGTGATTTAATCCGCAATTATCGCATTTTGCGATAATATAACAAGAGCCCTCTAAGGGATGCCTTTTGGACGTTTTGATAAATCCACAGGTATTTCTTATGGCAATTGATGCTGCGTTAGTCAGCCAAGCGCTAGCGGCAAGAGCGTTGACTCAGCTCAACAAACGAGCAGCCTTTGCTCGTGGCGCGGTCATTGGCTACGAAAACGGTAATTTTGTTTTTGATCAGAAAGTTAAGGTTAGACGGCCCAAGCGTCGTCGGGCAGTAAACCTTGATCCACGGGTCGGGGGTATCAATTTCACTGAGGGTGCGTTCTTCAATGGTGATGTTTCACTAGAACGTCTTTGGGTGGATGGATATCCCATCTATGGTTCTGATGCACCAGGGTCTTTGAGACTTTACGTCGAAGAAACCTCCAGTCAGATGGCGGACTCGATTGTGAGTCCTAATGAGGACTATTTATACGAAAAGTTCCGCACCTACGAAGCAACAGTAGGTGTCCAGGAGATTGGGGCTCATGCGCCTGTTAGAATGACCGCTGCATTAGATGCAGACGGGAATTTGGCCGATTTCAATGCCGATGGGATTCGACATGCGGCCACGACTATTGATGGCTTTGAAACTCCGCCTGAAGATAGATACTGCATCATGAGTACCATTGCGAAAGGGAGTTTCCTAGGAGACTCTACTTTGGTCGATGGTTTTGCTGCAGCCTTGAACATTGGTGCAGGTAATCTCATCCGGACTGGCTTGCCCAACGCTGAGTTTGTCCCCCGGTATGGATTCTCCAGTACCGGCTCTACTTCGGTGTATGGTCAAGACCCAGAGGGGATGTTGGCCAATGCTGCCGGTGCTGATGTCTCTGCTGTCGCTGAGAATACCGATTTTACCTACAAGGATTTGCCAGTGGGGGATAACAGCGTTGGAGCGGTTGATTTAACCCTTGATGCTGCTCTCACAACAATTGGCCCCAATGTTGCGGTTGGTCAGATTCTGCAGCTTGCTGATTCAGGTTCAGCTCATCGGTACTTTGGTGTGATTCTTCGGATTGATATCAGCACTCCAACGGCTCCTGTTATTACTACAGTCCTGAATAACCCTAAGGGTGGTTTGGTTAGTGCAGCCGAGGCCACAGCAATCATCGCTTCTGTCGCGTTGACAGCCACTATCCCCAGTATTGGGTCAGTGAACGTGGCGTATCATCGGGAAGCGCTCTTGATCGCGAATCGATTCATTGCAGAGCCTAGCCCTGGATCTGGTGCAACCGCTACAAGTCTGAGAGATCCTCAGACCAATATGACCATTCAGTTGTTCAACGGTTCATACGATCTGAAAACGGTTAGTGAATCTCGGGCGGCTTACATGCTGACCGGTGCATTGCTGTCAGACGTGAGAAAGACCTGTTTCATCTTGTCCATATAATTCAGGGGGATGTGCTGATCAGCACATAGTTTCTATGCCTATTTTGATAAGTCCATCCCCAAGCTCTCAACGAGTCTTGGTACCAAAGGGGAATATGACCGATTTTCTGAAGAAAGGATACCGCGTACCTGCGGGAGTCACGACGGTTTCTGCGATCGCATCTACGCCCAAGAAAAAAGCTACTCCACCAGCTAAAACACCAACTGAGCCGCCAGGTGATCCACCAGCAGGTGACAATCCATCTCAAGCACTCGATCTGATGACCGCAGAGTTAGCCGATTTGGTTGCTCTGCCAGATGTTGGGACAGCCAGAGGTAAACAAGTTCAAGGGTTAGCCCAAGCCGGTACTCTCAATTTAGATACCCTCCAAGCTGAGATCTCTAGCGTGAATTGGGTTGAACTGTACAACCAAGGGAAGGTAACTTGGCCAGGTGGCTTAGAAGCTGCCCCAGCCGAGACCGAGGAAACAGAAGAAGCAACAGAATCTTCGGCGGATGAGTAAATGGCGTTAGGGACTGACTACGAATATCTCCTTTACGAGATATACGAAGCCACACCATTGCCTGAGGCATATGTGGTCTCTGATAACGATGCGGTATCCGCTCGATTGAGCTTACCGTCTAGTTTCAGGACCACAGAGCCCATCATCGATCAAATCAAACTTGCGATCTCAACCATCAACAGCGATATCAATATAGAAAACCGTGTAATGGAGATATTGGACGCATACAAAGGAGATTCTCTGGATGCGTCCAATATCGACCGAGATGGCTATGAATTTAAGCTACAAAGAAATCTAAAAAACTATAGGAATCTCCTAAAGCCCTACACCGGAATCTTCCCAATGGATCAATATGGTGGTGGTGGTGGTTTGCTAAACATAGGCTAACGCTGCCCTGGAGCCTAATCCCAGGGCAGACAATTTAAACGATTAGACTGGAGAAATTTCGATATCCTCCAAAGCCGCTTCTTGCTCTGCAACAGGAGCATTTTCTAGTTGGCTGTTTTCTTCTGAGCCCTCACCATCAGCTTCGTTCTCAGGGAACAATGAAGACACATTAAAATTCAGGGCCTGCAAGAATAGCTTGGCCAATGCCTCTTTCATCCGAATGGGATGGGCACCGTTAGCGACAGCAGCTCCATAGAACGCAGAATACCAAGCCAGTGCAGATTCTGGATTTTTCTTAAGATGCGCAGAAAATAGCTCGGCTGAAGCGTTTTTCGGGATATAGACGTCCATGCCCATGACATACGGAGTCATGGATCTGGATACTTTTTTAAGGGCTTTTATAAGCACTTCTTCCCACTTGGAAAAGGCCCTTACAGGATCAACGACCTGCTCCAGCGAATCACCGATCCCTTTCTGGATGTGCTCGATGGACTTCTGGATTGCATCGACATTCAAATAAGCACTTGCGCCATCTACAGAATCTGCCAACACCAGCCCAACTGGCGAAATATCATCAATATCAACGGATTCAGAGAAAACGTCTGCCAACGCCTCATCAGACAAACTGTCACTTCCTTCACCCGCGACAATCAAAAATGCATCTACTTCGTTGTCAACGCCTTCTGGCAAGAGGTTGGATACATCAAGGTCAATTTTTCGCATTTTAAGCTCCAATAGCGAATTTAATGATAGCAGTAATTTAATTATAGATAAAAAACGCTGAGCCATTAGACCCAGCGTTTGGATTATCTTTCTAGAAACATCTGCGAAGTCCACTTAACCCCTACACCACTCCTGAAATAGGGATTAAGCCGATGGACTCGCTGCCAGTATGACATAAAAAACTCCAGAGGTGATCCCCTGGAGTTTAGCCAAAGTTAGTAATCAGGCAATGTTTTCGCATTTTGCGATAAAGTAGGAGCGGAAACGACTAGGCCACCAACCTAGACGCTCCTAACATCAGCAGTTGAGTCGAACCCTCAAAAGCAATGCTATTTCGAGTATATCGAAAAATAGAGCTTTGTCTAGCCCAAATCGTAAAATGCGATATGGGTTTTGTTGTGTCTTCTCAATTGGCTGTTCGCGTCAGCGGTCAATCTGGGGGGATACGATGGATACGATCTTAGTATTCACCCGAGTTTTAGACTGCGGTCGCGAGGGAAACCGTTTGTATCATCTAGGTAGAGCCCTTAGCCCAGGTGGATGCGGTATCTTCAGATTCAAAGTAGAGTGGGCAGCTGCATTCTTCGGTAACAGCGTAAAAACTATTTACCGTTGGATAAAGCGAGGGGAAGGGGTTTTCTGGCACCGGGACACCCAGGTCAGAGGAGAGATGAAGTTACACCTACGGTCATTGGCCAAGGTTTGTGCTTCCCTCGATGTTGATGGACCTGGTGCGATCTCAGCTGTTCCTATTAGCCTACTGAGTCATAGATGGCTAGCTAAGGCTACGGCGACCGAGCTAGATACGATTCATCTACAACGACGGTCTTGGTGGGCAGCCAGGGCCAATACAACAGCTAACGGCAAACGATTCATTCTTAGGCCATGGGAGCGAGTAGCGTCTGTAGTATCGTCAGGCGCAAACGGAGAGACAGAGGCGATTAAGCCAAAGTACGCTCTATTGGATAACGAATGGAACCTGCCTGGTACCTGTATTGCATCCGTAACCGACCAAACCATTTGGAAATCTGAACGAACGATCAGTCGTCGATTGTCAGATTGCGATCGCAAAAAACGTGAAATGCGATTGCTCGACAAACTCAGGGTAGCCAAGGAAATTAATGATCCGATGATGATGGCTCAATTAGCTGAATCTTCTTCTGGTTGGATTGTTGAGGATAATCGTGTTTATCGATATTTAGGATTCACGAATACCAAATTTTTCGTTCTTCTTCACAACATCTATGGAGAAGCTTACGAGCTACTCGGTCGGCCTAGGCTAAGACGACGGATCACCCAGCACCTTAAAGCAGTCACCTGACCGAATACTACTCAGACACTTATGAGAAAAGATACTAGCAAAACAAAAGCGCTCCTTAGTCAGGAACGCTTGTTAACTACCAAACATATTCGAGCATCCAGGGATGATCATTTCTATGTTTGTGCAAATGTCGTCCTTTGCTAATAGAGCGTCTCAGCCTCATAACTCGCTGTGCTTCATTAAGTGCAGGTTTATCATACGTTCGAGGCTGGGACTCTTTAACCTCATATTTAAACCCATTAATTTCATGCGTTCCTGCGGATAACTCTTGATTATCAGGACCAAAGAATTTTTTGTAACTTTGGGTCATGTCGTTCAAGTTGATGTACAACTCCATCCGCACACCATTATTATCAGCTTTTTTGTCAGCAATAATCACGACTCAGGCTCCAGTAAAACAACCAGCTATAGTAGTGCCCCTCAGGCCAGAACATGACCCATACTGTATAGGCCACCAAAACATAACCATTGTTGATACTGATCTTACCCTTCAAAAGCTGGAATAACAGCCACCCATACCCAAATAGACCTAGGAAGCCAGTTTCCACCAGCTTATTCAAGATTAAGTTATGACTGTGCTGTGCTGGATTGTGAGGCTTTTCCCCGTCCGCGCATCGATAGGTGACACGGTTAATGGTAACGCCGCCTGAATCCTCGCATTGACTGAGCGCCTGCTCTATATGGAGCCCCTGCCAGCCATGACCGATCACGGTACTTTTCAAAAAGTACCGAATCCCTCTGGTATAAAGCCAAACACGATCAGATGACCAATCTCGGACGACTTCATACATTGGTCCTTTTTCATAGCCAGCTGGCAAAGGTTCGATTTGCCGCGAACTTGTGTATATCCCCAGAGCGATCAGACACGAGATCACAATGGGCAATGCTCGTCTCCAGCCGATCTTGATAATTAACAATATCGGAACAGCTATTAGCGCGGCACGATATCCAAGCCCGATCAGCGCTATTACGTAGACAGCTACTAAGGGCCAGGTGAACGACTGCCATCTAGATCGACCAGATGACTGCATCAAGACCGCTAGAGCCAGCAGCAACAGCCCTGCAAGGTGCGCTGGATGCCTGAAAAATCCTCGGGCTTCCCAACCAGCAAACGACTGGACAATCAATGCTAGGCAGTTAATTAGACAGCCTAACTGGATGCCATCAAATTGAGCGGAGATTAATTCTTTTCGAAACCTAGCAACGGCTGTTGTAGAGATAGAGAATAAAGCAATGAGAGACCACCAGGCAGCCCCTACACCTCTACTTGGATGCCCCAGGATGCTCCATACAGGATGTACTGCAAATACAGTCGCAACCCACACCATAAGAAGCCAAGGAAACCAAGCACCTGCACCATTCATCCAAATTCTCATTTGTTGAGAATAACGTGCTTGTAGCAACACTTGGAGGTTAGCGACACAAACACCTAAAAGGGCAAAAACCTTAGGCCACAAAAAGAAATGCTCACTATCCTGAGCAAATGGAAAAATCGCACAGGATAGTAGAGCAAACAGGAGTGTATGAAATTTAGCCATCAGGTTAGGTTAATGAACAAAGTTGTAATTTGATGGCGCTTGTTCAACCGGGTTATCAATCGTTCCGGCTAATTCAACATTTGATATGGTCCCAGCTGGATCACCATCCGCATTAAAGCCAATAGTGATAGTCTCAGTAGGATTAACCAGATTATTGAAAGTCTCATTGCCAAACGTGAATGTGCTCCCAGACTGACCGACATAAACACTGTCCCAGGATTCGAATACAACAAAATCGTCTGTATCGAATTCTAATTGCCAGCTATTGACGGGAAGAGACCCACTGTAGGTAAAAGACAAATTACCCGTAAATCCCGTTCCCCAGTCCTCTACCACCGATGTTGTTACATTCGAAATGGGAACAGAAACCAGGGGCAGCTGAGAAGTAGGCGTATCATTAGCATTAAAACCGATGCTAATTGTGTCGCCAGGATCAACCGTTCCATTGAAAGGCCCATTATCAACAGTGTGCGAATAGGTACCATCTCCATTGTCTACACTGGTAACCACTCCATCCCAAAGTTCAAGAATCTCGAAGGTGGTATCAAACGTTAGCGTCCAATCACCATCAGTCGTGGTACTGCCTCTGTATACAAAATCGATGTAACCAGTAAACCCACCTACCCAATCATCAGTAATCCTGAATTCAGGAGTATCAATATCTCCTGTCACAGCTGGGTCACTACTACCAGCAGGCGTAGGCAGCCCAGCTGGATATTCAAACTGTTCCTTAAACACTAAGGCATCAGTACTTGGGTCTTGATCTCCTTCTGGCCCTAAATCTCGGCCAATGTAAGCCATGAATTGATCAGAACCATTTCCGAGCAATCTACTAAAGATTACTCGGCCATTTCTGTTGACTGCGACAGAAACCTCTTTTCCAACTGATGGCCGTCCCTCTGTATTGGCAAACGATCCACTTGTTACTCCCGAGTAAGTAAAGGTTTCATTTAGAAACAATACGTCCACGTCATATGTGGAGCCATCACTTGCAGATGGCGAAACTGTTCCGACCAAAACATCATCAACCCCGTCACCACTCAGATCAGGTACGGTAGAAAAGAAGTCTTTATTCTGAGTGCTTCCAGATGGCAATTGAGTGCAGCCAACAGCTCCTACAGGACCAGGAACTCTGACCAATACTTCGGTGATAGGATCTAGAAGTAAGATGTCATTCCTAAAAACTCCAACGTCATAGTCACCTGTACCAATCATCTCTAATCGAGAGGCATCAATATTGGAACAAGCATTCGCCAGTGTTCTACTTTGAGAGGCTTCAACAACCCAGTTATCATTAGCTACCTTAAACTCAACAAACTTAAAGTTTTGGGTCGCTTTGTTGTACCCTGTCATCGTATCCTCAACCCAGTCTTGAGGTACAGCCCTATCATGGATGCCGCCTATCTCATAATCATTGCTACCAAAAATACTGGCAACAGTCCCAAGATCTCTTTCAATAAAAACTTTGCGATCATGAGGGCCACTTGAGCTATGGCTTTGGGCGATAAGATTATTGCCCTTCCTAAGAATTACAGTGTCAGAAATAGTGCCAAAGTTAAACGCCCCAAAGCCAACAACTTGCTGGTACACATTGTCATTCTGGGACAGTGTATTTAGCGGAGTTTTAATCTGATCGTAATCTACCCCTGGCAGGTTTTGAGAGAGAGCGGCTTGATCGGAAAAAGCCAACAATAGCCCTGCAGCAGCCAACGAGATTCTGATATTTTTCATTTGTTTTGCTTACTATCCTTGATACGACCTAAAACTATTGACAACCATTCCCGCCGCCATCACCAGGCTCGAATGCTTCAGGAATGCATTCTTGTTCCGTACCGCTACAAAAACTCACCCTGATTCCTTCTGGAGCATCTTTGTCCGAATCTTTAGGGCCGAATCCCGTCACAAGGTCAGCAATATCGCAGTCGAATCGAATAAAGTTAGCAAATCCAGCACTTCTGCCCGTCAAAGCCTCAAACATAGGCTCGTCCGTAAGTGTCTCGAAGTACGGAACAAGCCCCCCCAATGTGCGAATACTTGTACCATCGACCCTAACATTCGACACCATACCTTCAGTAGCACCAATACCAGGAGCCGCCGTAAATACGTCAAAATCTTCTAGCTCGGTAACCACAATGGTGTCTTGTCTTTTTTCTTTTTCTGGTCGAATGACTCCATTCTTTTCTGGACCTGTGCCGAAGAAATACGTCGGAGTCCAAAAATACCGGTTAACACCTCCGGTCAATGCCCAGACTTTAATATCGATAGAACTTGCAGCAACACTAGGCAACAAGGACGTTTCACAACTGGCTGTTCCCACAAAATCTGGACGTGTAGGCTGAGCAATCGCTCGTCTAACAGAAAGCAACGGCATTGCCGTTAATGCCGCTGCGCTGAGCACAAAAAGTTGCTTTAGAAGCATGTTTGCAAATCCCTCACTGTAGAGTATCAATTTAACTCAAAATAGCATTTTGCGATAATTTTGTTATAATTAAATTGTGGCATGAAATACTTTATGTCGATTTGCTGTAAGCAAAAATCAGTTCCTATTGGCCGATCCCGAACATTTGGCGACTATTATCGGTGTCGTCAATGCGCTAGTTATTGGCATTTAGAATCTGCCAGGTTATGGGATGAAGCAGGTCAGGGGTTGGTACCTGTATTTAGTGGTCATCGGGCTATCGGTCTGGCCAATGCTGTCAAATGCGGCATGGAACCTATTTTCGAATTACTGATACCAGAGCTTAGATATGAGCAAAGGAATTCTGTGGGCCATCCCGGTGTGTGATGGAGCACCCTATGTAATGCCCAAGCATCCGATCATCCCTCATAGTCACATCACGCTTCAGTACAACGCTGATAGTGCTGATTGGTCTGATTGGATAGAGCGCAGATTCACAGCTCAGATGCTATCTCAATACGCAGACAATCGTATTCATGCCATTAAGTTTGAGATTCCTGAGGATATCCCTTTTGGGTTAATGGTGCCTCATATGACAGTCAGCCGGATCAAAGAAGCTACACCGGTCGAATCGACCGATATGATTCTTGCCTCAAAACCAATGGATATCGAGATTGATGATCCTTGTCGAGAATTCAAGATTGAATTCATGGACTTCAGTAAATAATTTTGCCCCCTTAGCTCAGTGGATAGAGCAACTACTTCCTAAGTAGTGATGTGCACAGGTTCGAATCCTGTAGGGGGTGTCTCTCTTTAGGAAATTAATATGTCAGTGCCAAAAACCAATTCAACTATTGCAGCCGTCATTGCAGATCAAACAGAACGGATGGCAAAACGACGGAAAGAGCGGGGCTGTCTACGCCGTTATAAAGGCTGGCCAGGATTTACCCCGATGGAGCTAGGAGACTGGATAGATCTGTGCAAAACAGCCGGTGTCCCCTACGTAGGTGCCGTCGAAATTGCGACCGCAAAAACCGATGATCTACTTCAATTTGACTCCAAACCCGAGCTAGTCCTTCCGTTTTTCCAGGACGTTGAAACTGCGATCTCTCACAAAGATACAGTCGTTCCGTATGACTGGGGCAAAGGCCCTTGCATGGTGCGTTGGTCGTGCTGTGCAAGTCTTTATGTCAAGTCACCAGTATGTTCAGGCAACCATGACTGGCAGCCTAGTTTCCTAAAACTAGATATTGACGATCCACGGGCATATCCAATTATCTTTGAGCATCCAGCCGAGTACATTCATGCTTGGTTACGTCCTTGGATTGAGCCAGTAAAGCAGGATGGTTACCCCATCGAATTCAGAATCTTTGTAAGAGACAACAAGGTTCAGGGAATCAGCAACTATTACCCGCAAATCGCACTGGAAGACAATCGAGAGGTTGAGGATTGGGTAAATATCTGTCGGGCTTATGCAGAGAGCCTGATCGAAGCTCAGCAGCAACCAATGAATCTACCCATGCTTAAAAATTCACCATTGGATCTATCCATGAATCAATGGACGGCAGATTTCATTATCGAAAGACAATCCAGGCAACCTCTGTTTCTTGAAGGTGGCCCACCTAATACACCAGTCTGGGGAGCACATCCCTGCTGTTTTGAAGGCAAGAAAATTGAAGGAGTCGCGTTGAAACTATGAAACAGAATAAAAAACGGGTAGCAGTGAAGAGAAAAAGCAACTACCCTTTCCCAATAAGAACAAACAATTTTAATGTGGCTTCAATGGAGGAATTGGACAAAATACCATTAGAAGCTGTTGAAGATTTGCATTCTGAACTCAAATTATCTATCTCACAAGCTGGGTTATCAATAGAAAAAGCAAAAATTGATCTTCACACGAAAGGACTGTATGCCGATCCAGACTGGCTTGGCAGAGCTACACAGTTCAAGCGAATTGCTGGGGCTCAAGATCAAGTTTTGCAACGCTATTTGGGAAAAAGGAGGAAATCACAAAGACAAAGGGACCGTGAATTCCTGGCTCATAAATTTGTAGATACAGCTAGAGAGCTTTTACCCAGTGAGGTTTTCAACAAAATACTTCATGAAGCTCAACTTTCTCTGAAAGAAGTAACTGAGCTTTAAGGTATGAACTGGGTTTTGGCGCGATCGCGTACAGACTGCTTCTGTTTCTCAGAGTATGGTCTCAATCCAGACTGTTCAACATATGCAGCCCAGGCTTCTGGGGATGTAACCGACCAGTTAGAGTCCTGAAGTTCTCCGCTTTCTCCATCCGTTCGAATCAAGACGCCATCCTCTTCCCGCTGATTCAGCCATGCCGTTAAGTCACTACAGTCTCCTTGTCTGCCTAATCCTTCAAGGATTTGAGGATACGTCAGCTGAGGGTAAACCTCAAATAGCCGACATTTAAAGATATGCGCAAAAGGCGTAGAAGGGATCTCAGCCGAAACGGTTAGAGTTTGCTTCGGTGATTTGGCTGAAATAGTGAAATCATTCGCCATAATCTTAGTTGGAGGTCAATTATGTCTAACTATATCCCAGATCAAAAGACGCTGAATACAGCACTAGAAATCGTAAAAGCTCGTGCCAAGGAGCAGATGGGCATCGGTGCAAAAGCCCTATCTACTGAAATGGAAATACCCTTAACACAAGCTGATCGGATACTAAAGGCCCTAGAGGAGCAAGACTTAATTGTTAGGGACTGGGGCCGAGGTTACACAACCAAGGAAGAATTAAATCGCAGCTCCAAGGAACTTTATGGAGGCATGACTAACGAGGTCATACGGAATTTAATGCCCAGGGGAAATGGGGATATAGCTCACATGGCGAAATTAATTGCCATGCATGTCAGAAATAGTATGGAAGATTTCCACACAGAACACTTAAGCGATGCTCAGATGTCAGAGCTAAACCCCATCATCAGAAATGCCATCTATGAGGTGCTATTGGCATTTGATGATGGCGTTAAATACGGTAATTTTATCCATTGGCTCGACACAATGATTCCAACCTACTGGGAAGAACCCACAGCAAATATGGAAGACAAGGCTTTAGATCAAAGATTGGATTCAGAGGGATTCCCACCACATCAGCCACGAGGGAGAAGCCACGATGGATAACACTGAATCTTTCGTCAGGGTGACCTGGAAAGCTGTGGCTTGGCGAGACATGGGGGTCACCCATCGTCTAACCCAGGGCTTTATATGCCACTTCTCCACAGAGAATGTGAGGTGGATGTTTGCTGATGGCAAAGACAAGATAGAAGCATATTCCACCTTCTTTAGCTGGAAGAGGGAAAATCCTTACATGCTCTGTTTCGATATTGAGGCCAAAGACTCATCTGAGTTTTACAGTCCACACCATATGCAAGAGTTATCAACCAGCTACACATAGGAGCGCTCATGTACCCAATCACCTTTCACCCAAACGAGCGAGTGCTATCCCCTCCCCCTGGCCAACACGAAGAAATATCTTGCCTGCGGGTCGTAGACATTACTTACGCCGATGGTACCCCTGGCTGTATAAGCTGTTGGCAGTTGACCGCAGAGGATATACAGCGTATTCAGGAAACTGGGAAGCTCTATATCTGCGTCCTAGGAAGATCTCAGCCACCGATCCTGCCAACTGTTAGCAAAGAGGAACTGGGGTTGTAGACTGTAAATATTTTCTTTGAGGTTTCACCATGTCAATGTCCCCTGAAACAGCCATGCGCCAGGCATCTATGACAGCGAGAGAGTATTTACTAAACGGTCAAGAAGCGGTAGAAGAATTGTTTCCAGACGCTTCAGATGACGCAAAATTAGCTGCAGCCTCTCAATTTGCTGTAGCAGCCAGTCTAGATTACTTGGGTGCGGCATTAAGCGGCTCGGTAGACGGAACACTTTTGCAAGGCTGGTTGACATCAAAATAGGCTTAGGAAAAGCCTATTTCATTCATCCTCTAGCAATTCTTCCAATTCCTGAACAAGGGACTGAATCCGATCCTTTCGCTCAGCATCTTGCATTAGATACTCCCAAGTTTTTTGAGACTTAAATTTGGTTACAGCAAACTTAAAACGCCCTTGCCAGTCTTCCTGGGTGGGGGCTCGTTTAGGTTCCTCAGTCAAATCCTTGACAGCTTCGCTTACGTCCTTGAGGGATGTGAGTTTTCCTTCTGCAACTAGCTCCAGCATGTCGGCACGTTCAAACTCATCGCCAATTTTGCCGATCTCAATAGCTTTGCTGTAGTCCAGGCCACCTTCTAAATGAGCTTTTTTTACGTCCTCAGGGAGCCCAAGTACCTGGAGGTGCTTAGACTTGAATGTTGATAGTGCCACATTGTAGCGTTTTAATAGCTCAACAATGACCGGAAGTTTCTCTGCGGCCTCATCATTGGTTCCCGTGTAGGAACCATTCTTCCAGTAACGAGTATGGCTATTGACCATTCTGATGATGGCGCTTTCTTCAAGTCCAGTTTTGCTTTGAAGAACAGCTAACAGCCCTATCGTTTCCTCAAGTTTGCTCAGATCCTCTCGCAATAGGTTTTCTCCCATGGCCAGGTCTAAGGCTTCATCGTCGTCTAGCTGCTCTACGCAGCACTGGACAGATGGCAAGGCTGCAATCTGAGCCGCCCGAAATCGACGCTCACCCCAAACTATCTGATAGCGCTTTTCTCGTTCAGGGTGAGGTCTAACTAGGATTACTCCTTTGAATCCCTTTCTTTTGAAAGTATCAGCTAGTGATTCAAGGGCACCTTGATCAAAGAATTTACGGGGTTGCTGCTCCCATCTATCGATGAGTTCCAGCTGGATATCATGAACGGAAGTGCTATTTGCGATCGCATCTTCGATTGCAGCTGGGCTATTAACCCCTTTTAAGGTCTCAGAAACTCTACCCATTCCCTGGTAACCCGTATATTTTCAGTATTTCGTTAAATGCTATTTCGTAATCCCGCCATGGCATTCGATACTTACCGGTCTGCTGAGCAACAGTTGAACCGGCAAGACTGGCATGGCCAACTCCAGCACCCCGTCTAATGCGTTGGCTAAGTACATTTAGTCCAACCTCGGCTAAATCTGCCCCAGTTTCTGCTCCAGTTTTACTAGAGCCAGTTGGGCAATCGGTCAGCAAAATCGTGTAGTTTCCATTAGCTTCCTTAACCTTAAGGGCTGTTTCATGGGCAGCTGCAGCGGAATCAATGTCTGGCTTGCTTGGAATAACGATGAGTTCGCAGTCTTCTGCCAAGTCTTTGATTACGTCATGGCCGATACTGGCCTGAGTATCTAAAACGACTAACTCCATACCTTGAGCAGCTTTAGCCATTTTGGCAAATGGAACTACTTCAAATGGAGCCTTGAATTTTGGGTTTTCTCCAGCCCTCAATGCCCATTTTATGCTGCTGCGATTTGCATCGTCGTCAATGAGAACCGTTTTACATCCGTTGATAGACGCCCAGTAAGCATAATGAATGGCTGAAGTTGTCTTACCTACGCCACCTTTCATTGAGACAAAGGCTATGCATTGCATACGAAAATTAGCGATTTTTGGGCCTTTATCATATAATTAGAATAGAGAGAATGCAAGCCAATGAAGATGCAGGCGTTGAAAAAACGAGTTTGGAAAAGCTGGGTCAAACTCAATAGCTTTAAGGGTGAACTCACGAGCACTGCAGATGCCTACGTAAAAGAAATCAGGTCATTCGGTGACCGTCGTTACAAAAAAACTTGGGTAAAGGCTTTAGCGCGTTTTGAGGCGACTTTACACTTTCGAAGAACAATTGATAGCTGGTCTCTAATTGTCCACGGATTCAACTTCACTCCGGATCGGTGGGATTACGAATTTCGTCACCAGATTTTGGATGAATTCTTGATGTACCCAGAAAGCTTAGGGATGATCAAAGCCGGATTAGAGCAAATTTTTATGTCCAACGATTTCACGGCAGACGAACAACGGGAAGCACGAAATAATGGGTTTTTTGAACTTCTGGCGGGAAGAGAAAGAGAATTACGAGGAACAAGCCTCGCAGTTGGATCTATCGGGGAATTCGCAAGCGCTAACACCTAGGCGAAAGCGTGTTGACGGAGCGATTGTTAATCGACGTTTTAATGGAGCCATCAAGTCTAATGGTGGAGCGGGTGATGTCTATCGCGATAGTGCATCTGCCGAAACTCAAGAATTATTCGACTGCGATGTTTTTGATCTATACAAAGCGACAGGCGGCAAGATGAATGATCGCTCCACGTTGCCCCAGCCTGCTCAGGAAGCATACATGGTCAATGAGTCATTGACAGCCAATGAACTTGAGCGTTTGGTCGGCACCCTTGGAGGTGAGGATCAAGATGAAGTAAATGATGCGATCGTAGGCGTTGTTCGGCAGCAATCTAAGAAAACTCGTAAGTGGTTGCCATGGTGATTAGGCATAGTCAAGACTGAAATGATAAGCGTCAGACTGCCTATCCAGGATCTCTTCAAAATCCTGGGTTTGACCTGGCTTAAAATACATGCGCCCAAGCCATAAAGCCCACTGCATCGGAGTATCTTCGCAACTATGCTCAAGCAGCCACAGATAGTTGTTCTCGATATATCGAGCTAGCGCGTGGATTTGCCAGCGGTACCAAAACGGCATTTTTCCCAGAGGCTTTCTGCGAAATTCAATCTTTTGTTCTCTCCATCGACCAGTGTCAAGCGGATAAATTCTTGCTGGTTCTTGTTTTATATCCTCAAGAATCCATTCGCCCAGCCATATTTTCTGTTTTTCATTCATACCCAATTCCCCGGAAATCTAATAACGTCAAGCTTTTGACCATCAATACCGGCTACATAGTCAGCACAAATCAGCTCTAACACTCGGCCTAAATCCTGGGGGGTCATTCCTGCTGCAGGATCGAGCCCGAGTTTATAAGAGACATCGGTGATGGCCAGCGCGATCGCAGGGTGTGAATCACGATGCCACCGGAACCGACGATCAATCCAGTTAGCGTTGGCGTTGGGTTGCAGCGATACACGGTCCCGACTGCTTATAGTCATCTGGATTGTAGGTGTCTGCTGTATTGCTCGTCCTATTATTATGCTGGATGAAGGCTTCAATATCCGAAGCATCAGCCACCGAGATGATATAGGTGCCCCCACCGGTAACATCAGAACTGACTTGGACCTCATGATTTACCAGGGTTACCTCACCGAACGCTTGATCAGTTGTATCCACAACTTCCCAGGTACTGACGTTGGTGAGTTCCATGATCCTCAGATCATCATTCAGGCCACAAAATAAGTCCTTGGCTGTGGTGATATCCCCTGCTGCAACGGCGTCTAAATACTGCTGCTCGATAGAGGCTTGACCACCAGAACCGCAGGCAGCCAAACTCAGGCCAGCTAAGATTAAGGAAAGCAACTTGTAGCGAATCATGGCATCACTGGATGAAGTCTACTCCGAATTCAAGCAAACTTTAGCCCAGGGTGCCAATGAAGGGGCTCAAATCTTATTGGAAGATATAGAGGGACAGGTACCTGTGCTAACCGGCAGGCTTCGCTCTAGCTACCGAATAGAACCGGCTTCCCCACAGCGGCTAGAAAGTGGTATTGCTGGTGGGACCAGTTACGGTGGAAAGTTTTACCCCTTCTCAGATAACTTTGGTCGTAGAAATGCGGCTTTCTCCCCGGTCAAACGACTTTTTGAAGCCCCTGGAGCCCAGGAACGACGGGAGGACGCAGTGAGACAAAAAATTGAAGTGAATCTGAGTAAGTTTATTCAGAAAGTGAATCAGTAGCTCTAAACTTCGACTAATGGCGCTGTCGGCACACAGCATCGGCGTCCTAGATACAGCTGCCATGTAGGGCAACGCAAGGCATTAGATATTTTGTCGATAAGCTTGCTGTCGCCACTCAGCTCCACCGTGGAAGCACTATTTATCAAGTAGTACCGCTGGGTAATAATTGCCCGTCCAGCACTCCCCTCGTAGGTAATGGCATCCCGAACGGTGTGAAAATCCCGGAACTCTCCCTCATGGGTATGTGAGACAATCTTTAAGGTCAGCTGCTGTCGCTCTGGCCAATCTTCGCCTCTGGGGATACCTAAGGCACACCGAACCAGACCAAATATAGCTGATTCGGTTGGCTCAGCTTCCGTAAGCCGATACTCAAGCCTTAAAGCCGTTCCGTAAGCAGCTAACAGTCCAGACAGATTGAGATTAATTACTTTGTTCATAGCTACCGTTTTTGTATTTTATACCCCCACAGTCGTGGGGAAAACTACGCATTTCCCTTCTGCATCAAAAATCGCCAGTGCGACAAACCCCCACAAGCGTGGGGCAAACGCTCGCCTGACCAATTCACCGCTCGAAATTCCCAACGACACACCCCCACTAACGTGGGGGAGACACACTGCTCGGTAGCTGCCGGAAGCCATCGGGCTCGACAAACTCCCACTGACGCGGGATAGACGCATTGGAATACTGTGGAATGGAGAAGTTCAAGGCGACATACCCCCACGAAGGTGGGGAAACGTAGAGATGACGTTTCAGCCAAGCAACTGGTCCCAAGACAAACCCCCACGAACGTGGGGCAGATATCCTAATGTTGCCCGTGTAATAGCTAAAATCACTGACAAACCCCCACAGACGTGGGGAAGACGTGCCTGGGTATCTGAATCTACGTCTCCACCATTGGACACACCCCCACTGGTGTGGGGAAAACACATTCTTTCCACTGGATCTCAGGCATTTTTCGGTGCTCATGTCTCTGAAGTAGCTGCAATCGCATCGTCAACAAGCTGACTAAGTGGAACTGGGTTTTGGGCATAGCCATCCAGCCCGGTAACTCCCCAAAATAGAGGCTCACCGCCATAAATTTTATACATTGTCTCGCGACGCTCCATTAGTTTATTGGTAGCGATCTGACCTATAGATCGCCCCTTTTCTGGAGAATCTATAGGGACTTCAAATGCCGCTGCATGGTTGTAAGGCATATAAGGCCCGACCTCAATCAAAACAAACTCTGGTAGGGTTTGATGGGCAAAGCTATTCCCACCGCCGCTAGGTAGCGACCGAATAAAGCCTTCAATAAAAGCCCTAACGGATGCCTGGGCAGCGTCTGAATCGCCCATTAGCTTCACCGCCTCAGTAACACAGACATTGGCATATCGATACAGTACAGGAGCTGCATACGGCTTTTCTCCAATCATTCCTGAATCGGCTGATGCTGGTTCTTGGCTGGCAAAGTCATCTATTGCCGAGAAAAAGTCTAATTCTCCAACCTTCCATCCGTCACGGGTTTTCTGCCGTCTAAAACTATTTACCGAAACAGCAAAAGCGACCTGAACACACCCATCCACAGATTGTTTTTGCATGTTGGCCATCATTCGCCCAAACAGAGCAACGTCACCGGGAAGGGCTTCCGAGATTTCGCCAATGGCTTTTAACAAACCTCTCAATTCAGATTTTTTTGGAAAATTTGAAAACTTTTTCTCTTCAGCTAAGCTAGTTTGATAGGCAGCTATACGATCGCACAGCCCTAACAACAATCCCTCATGATCACCGGCAATGTTAGCTAGCTCTTGTACTTCATGATCTGCAAAAAACAGCAGGTTTTGAACACCTTCTAGGGCCACATCAAAAATTTTCTCAGGCTTGATATTAAACAAACCTAGGAGGATACGAGCAATCCATAGCTTTTGGGCATCATCCTTCCCAACTTTTAGGTAACCTGCTAAAACTGTGTCCCATACCCGAGAACGACTCGCAAACTGCTTGCGGTCTAGCTGTCCATATTTTTGATACCACTGACGTGCTGCCCGCTTCTGAGCCTGACTCGACTGAGTTACTCGCGTGCTACCCCAGGCATCAAAATGCTTAGGACTACCATCCTGCCCAGCATTAGAATTCGAGGCCGGTACGGATTGGATTAAATGAACTTGGATAAACATAATCAACTCTCTTGAATTTTTCGAACAGATAACAAACCACAGCCATAACTACGACGCTTACCAATCCCATTGGCTAAGCTATCAGCGAACTGATCTGGATTCGCTACGGTAACAATCCCCTCAGCCATGACTAGACAAATAGGAACATAATTGCGACCACTTCTGTCCAGCAATCGTTTAACGCTGGATGCTTTAACATCAAAATTTCCGCCAAGATCCTGACGACGCTGAAACCAGTCGTCTACACTAACAGGAATGTCTTTTTTGTCGCTGTCTCGCCTCATGGTGGCATTAACAGCACATCGAAATACCAAGCGAACCCCTTGCTGAAGCGTAGGTATAGTATATTCTCGCGTTTGCACCGCACCCTTAGGTAAGACATTCGCCCAATTTGGATGGATTTGTGATTGCACCAAAGTAGACCCATCTGGCTCAATTCTAAAAAGAATTTTCCAATGGGCTCTTGGATTCGGAATGTCGGTGTCAGGAAACCCTTTCATGATTAACCGATGGTCAATCTGGATCGGTAAGGGTTCGATTTTAGACAGAAACATAATAATCCCCTCCAATCGAAGGGAGGCTAAGCGACAGTGACAAACCCCCACCGACGTGGGGCTAACCATCACGCAGGAGAATCTCGGACGAACCGCGACAAACCCCCACTAACGTGGAGAAATAAGCTAAGCGACAGGTCTTGTTACCCATTGATAATGCGTCATCATAAAAAAAGCATTGATCAATGTGGCTGCAGTAACGTCATATCTCCCCTGACCAGTCGAAACCTCCAAAGCCATACCTTGCTTCCCCTTCACCGACACAGCCGATACATCTACCCGTAGGGCTCTGCGGTCAAAGGTTAACCTTGCCCAGGCATCCGCCATGGCCAAAAGAAAATTATGATGGGCATCACTCAAATGCTCCACCACAGAAAAATCCTCTCGGATAGTTGCTAAGTATTCGTAAATTTGGTATTTGATTCCGACATTTTTAGGGCGATCAAAAGTCACACCACCAATTTCATAAAACTTTGGAAAATCTTTTCGTGCCGAAACAACCTTAAGAATTACCTCCATACTCCTCAAGGACGGTTCTTTGGCGCGAATTTGTTTTTCTTGCCCGTCGATATCTTCGAGATTGCCCCCTTTAATCACGTATAGTATTGATTCCTTTATGCGTTCGCCCAACAAGGAAAACATCTGTAGTTCATCCATTTTAAGCTGGCCTGTCGCAGCCTTAAGCTGAGTAGCTCCAGACCCCTGAAGAACAACAACCTCGATCAGCTTAGTGGGATCACCACCTACCCATACATCAGAACGATCTAATAACAAATCGTTTACACGAGGTTCTGGGACTCCACCCAAGTGAACTGCTAAATAGTCTCTGTAAATATCATGCATTGTTGCAGATTGTCTTTGCTTCAGCTAAGATACTTCAAGCTTCAAAAAAACGCAAGCTGTCTCTTAGTATGTTTTCACTTTTAAGCGATCCTTGGGTTCCTGTCACCTGGAATGACGGAACCAAAGAGCTGGTGAGCCTTTCAGCGATCTTAGAAAACTTATCCAAAATTGATGATATTACCGGGAATCCATTGGTAAGGTTATCAATTTTGCGATTGTTGTTAGCAATCTCAAGTACCCCTTATTCACCAATAGACTATCCAGACCTGTTTAATCTCTACGGAGAGGGGGAGAATACTGGCTTTTTGCAGGTTAAGGGGGTTCCTGAGTCATCGGCGAAGTCGGCTTGGTCAGTGTGCGCTATGGCCGATGGAAATAATGCTGCGCTCAATCCTAATGTTGATCCTGGCGGGCATAAGGAAACAGCCTGGGCGTTGTTGGTAGCATTTTTCTGTGATCGTGGTGGATTAAAGGCCAATATGCCAGGGGTGAGTCGGTCTGCCAGAAAACCGTTACATATGGGACGGATAACCGCATTTAAGGAGTGGTCTAATCTGGCTGAATTTATTGAATTCAACAAGGTAGAAGATTCAGACTGGTTGCCCTGGTGGGTGAGACCTTTGGACTTCAGTGAACCATATTCTGGTTCTCAAGCTCACTTACTGTTATGGCCATGGCGGCGCATTACAGTGTTTCGCCCAGGGTGGCTTGCGATCGCGGCTGGATCTGATTTGCCGGATGCCGATGACCCGTTTACGGTCGCCTATGCCAGCCTGAAGCGATTGAGGGGGGATTTCTCTAAGGTTGAAATATTGCCTGGAACCTATGACTTTACAGGCGTTGCCCTCAATCAAGCATCACCTTTAGCCTGCCGACAATGGCGGCAGACTATCGAGACTTAAGGAGGTAAATATGACTGAAATCTAATGAAATGGATGTGTTAGCCCCACATCCGTGGGGGTGTGTCGGAAACGAGACCCAGATTGATAGTCGAAAGAGTAGTCTTCCCCACGTCAGTGGGGGTTTGTCGGTGCTAACTCTGCCCTAGCCGATTTTGTGCATGTGTTAGCCCCACGCAGGTGGGGGTGTGTCGGGAGATAGCAGTATGACTTCAGAGAGGGTCAGGAGTTTGCCCCACGAGCGTGGGGGTGTGTCTTAGACCATGCCAAAATCGTTGAGCAGTTGAAATCAGTCCCTCACGGATGTGGGGGTGTGTCGTTTCTTCTTCGGAACTTGTCTGTCAGTGTGTAGCGTTTCCCCACGTCTGTGGGGGTTTGTCGCACCAGCCTTCCTCTCGCTTATGAGCCAGCACAGTTTTCCCTACGAGCGTGGGGGTTTGTCGAAGCGATAGTTGGTCAGAGATTCTTGGGTTCGAGTTAACCCCACAGGTGTGGGGGTGTGTCATCACGATTGAGTCTGGTGATCCTAAGTTGTCACCATTTCCCCATGACTATGGGGGTTTATCGACCAAACCACTATGCGTAGACGCCTCACTAGGCAATAGTCCCCACGCTCGTGGGGGGTCTCAGGACAATTTTTTATTTGGGATGCCAACAAATCTCACTGGCCAACACATCACGCTTGTATCTGCAACTTTCTCCGGTGGGACTGGCAAAGCGTTGACATGCTCCCCGTGCTGAAGCAGCGGGGATTCTTTAGCTAAAGATTCAGGCAGAGCTGTTTCTCTACTAAACGGCTAGACAGATCAACACCCACAGCCCCTACAGGGGTCTTACACGGGCTCACTGGGTAATGGTCGGGACCACTTTACCTTGAGTCGTCCAATCTTGGCTAAATAAACCTTGCCGTTTGCAATAGAAAAGCCACCTTTACGAAACCGAGCAGACTGATTGTACGAACGTTTCTTGAACCGTGGAAAGCCGACGGGCTTACCTTTTCGTTTACCCTTACGAGAATCAAAGAAATTCTTAAACGCAGTACCCAAGTCGGCAACAGACTGTTGAAGAGGGATGTTAGAAACCTCTTTTAGCCATTCCCGCTCAACCGTTCGCTTAGCGTGGGTAATCACTCGTTTCTGTAAATTGCTGTTACTAGGCCACTTCTCACCGTCCCCTAACCCCTTAATAACGGCTAGAGCATCATTCCACACAACACGAGTGCAGCCAAAGGTTTGAGCCAATAACTGTTGTTGTTGTTTGGTTGGATAAATACGGTAGTTGTAGCGTAGCTTCATACTCTCTATTTTACCTTCCTAGAAGGACAGGGCTTGAAACCCATTTCTTTGGTCAAAACTCTGGCAATTGACGAATCCGCAAGCACTCTGGCCATTCATCCCAATCACCACCCTTAGCATCTCTCAAAGACAAAGGACTTCCATCCAGAATAGGCCGTTTACCCAGCTGCTTCAAGAAGAATGGGACTTCATGTCGAGCACAGTCATCACCAACCTTAATCAAAGCATTGACGTTAGTTTCTCTTGCTTTTGTGCCACTCTCACCGCCTGCAATAACCCACAACTTGGGTAGCTCTACCAAGTAACGAGTGATATCCACCTGCTCTAACAATGGCTCTAGGCTGAGAAATACAGGTGCATATTGGCTGATAAATCTAATAGCCCCAAAATGCTGTTCAACTTCTTCCTGGGTACCGATGCTGCAGCCAATCCATAGCCCTTTGGGAATTGTCTGTTGAGTCTCTAAAAAATGACCTGCCTGAGAGAATCGCTTAGTCAGGATTAACCAAATTAAATTGGGCGTCTCCTGTATGACCTTCCAGGCGTCCTCTCGCCATGGCTGAAGCTCTGCCCTATCCTCAAAGAAATCGGCCAGGCTAGCGCAGAATACGCGCCTGGGAACCTCTGGATCGGCAGCTGCTTTACGATCCCAGCGATAGGGTAATTTCCAATTACCCTCAGACGTTCTGGATCGCGTCCCTTTATCTCCCCACTGTACGCGCCCATACCGGTGATCCATCATCTCTTCGGCGTAACAATGAGTGCAGAGAGGACCGACTTTAGTGCATCCAATCCAGGGATTGAACGTCGCGTCACACCATTGAATTTTCGATGATTCAGCCATAATTCATTAACTATCAAAGATTCTCCTAAACCGTTCTTCTTGGCATTTCGCTCGCGAAAAGATTGTCATTCAGTGATTGGTGAGACCCCCAACTTTGCCAATAACGCATCAGCCTGAGCCACAGCAAGTTGAGCGATTTGGCTCTCTGATCTTTCATGTTGGGGGGGAATCTCCGCAGCCAACAACCCCTGCATGGCCTGTGCCGCAACATCTAGCCTGATATTACTAACCTTGCCTTCAAGGTGCTGAATGTACTGATCCATACTGCGGCATTTAGCCTCAAGCACGTCAATCTCATCAACGAATTCGGTTAACCCTTGCTCAGACAAATACCTTCTTAGCGTTTCCATGCGAACCTCTCAGAAACTAAAACTCGAAAATTGAGCCCCAGTGGAAGGGGCTCACAGTTATTGCTGCCCTATACCCCCCATATCAGTACTTCTGTGACCTGCCCAATGGGCCAGACGTAGCTGTCAAAGAAGAGGGTTACATGATGCCGGATCGCTGCCCATACATTGAATGTATAGGCGCATACCTCTTTCTTGATTGTGCTCCGGTTCTGCCATAGCGCCTGAGCTACACGGAAAAGACAAATCCCGACAGTCAGTGTTGAGACCACAATGATGAAGGCCAGGGTCTGAGCTATGCCCCATAGCCATAAGGCCACAGTCTTAGTTTGCTCCTTGCCACCATCGGCCCACCACTGCTGGATGGTTTGGGTTTTCTCTGTGACGAATGTCTGGGCCTCAGTAGCAGAGGCTGTAGCGATTGAAAAAATGTTTGAAGTTTGCATTGTTTCGATTTCCTTAAATGTATCGGCAGAGGCTGTAGCGAATTGCCTCATTAATTTAATGATAGCATTTTTTAGAGAATTGACTACTATTTTTTGTGAATTTCCTGTAAAGCTTGCTCTGCAGGGAATAGAGCCATCCGCAATTGCTTGTTGGCAAGCGCTTCGATCAAAAGCCAGTACTTAGCTCCATCAATATCTTTCGCTCCCAAGTTATCAAGGGATTTGTGGATCTTAGCCTTCAGTATGTACGACGGCAGCATATAACCCTTGTCCAGGAAGGTTTGGATAGAGCTTCCTGGCACTGAGACATTTTGACCATCAGGACTTTCTAGGATCATGGCTCTCTAAAAGAAATCCCCTAGAAGAAAATTAGTCGTCATCCGACAGGATTTCAACTGATAGGTGATAATCGGAGCCACTACCGGTGTCCGGCAGTAACTCAACTACCTTCATTCCTCTGAAAATCATTCCGACATAAGGCTTAAGAGGAATGTTCTCATCACCGAGGTACCCGTTATTGTCATCAGCGTCGAACAATTCGCATTCAAACATGAGATTAAAGAAGTAACAAAAGTAATCCCCCAGTGGATTGACGTTCTCACCAGGGGGCTCTTATAAGGTGTCAAGCTTAGGATTGCCAGCTTATTTGGCCTACTGGCTTGGCATCCAGACTTTATGTATGTCTCGCAACGCTGCTCTGGAGTCGTTCATTGCTTAACCAGTGTGGCTGCCACTGTCAGCGCTCGGAGTTTAGAGCGATACCGTGGAAGTGCCTGTTTAGGCGGATTTTCAGCTGTAGATTTTGAGTTGAAAATTTGAATAGTTGAGAGGGCGATCAGACTCTCACCCTCTCCGCTCTTATATCCCACCGTAGCCGTATTAGGTGGGGGCCACTATAGAGTTGCTAAGCAACAATCCCTGGCCAGTGGGAATGGTGGCAGGGGTGGGATTTGAACCCACGACCTCGGAGTTATGAGCACCGCGAGCTTCCAGACTGCTCTACCCTGCTATGTGAAGGTGATTCATGCCCCACCCTCGAAGCATGAATCACCCCAGCTCACCTCTATCCTTCCAGAGGATTACGCCTACTCCGGTTTGCAGCCGACAAATCTCAAAAGCGACCACGGTCACCGTACTTACTCTCTGCTTTCGGTGGACGAACACCTTCAATAGTCTCTCGCAGAGCTGAGGGGTGTCCCTATCCCGTTCCGGATACACCTCTTCACATGCCAACTTTCAAGAAAGCTGCGCGGGATGAATAGATAATTTAACTATAGCATTTTAATTAGTAAAATGCGATAATATTCTTTTAGCTTTAGGTTCCCGAGATGGCTAAAACGTTGGTCCTTTACAAGATAGAGGGAGGTTCTAATATCCACGGAGTACTGATTGATTCATGGCTAGACCCATGGATTGAGTTATCGCGATTTCTATCAAATCACTTAGGATACGAAGCTTCAGCATTTTCGTTGCCATTCAGTGACGAAGTTAAGGCAATGTTCCCGAACCGTAAAGAGTGCGCCTTGGTTGAAGCCATAATTGAGCCCAAAAAGGACAATGGCGACAGTTATAAAAAGACTGACTGATATAGATGCCAGGTTGGCACAACGGGTTTCACGATCCAAGATCGGTGACTTAATTGGTCGTGTTTATTTTCAGCCAGACGGCAGTCCTGACCCATCAGAGGTGACTATTCAAAGGCTATTGGATCAGGGTGTGACATCGGCTCCCTGGGCTACAGGAACAGAGCAGATTGCCCATCGGTACCTTTGCTGGATCAATCGGGCCTGGTGGGACATCAATGGTGAGATTCTGGGCAAATATTTTGTGCAGCTATCTGATGGGGGAGTCTTGATCCCGGTCATCGTTGATAACCAGACTGCCAGCGATGACCAGACCTATGTAGAAACGATTTTCAGGGTGACAACAGAAATCACACCAACTACAGTCATTTCAATAAGCTCATGAATTCTTTTAGTCATCTAGATAAAAAGCGTCACAGATGGTTTTGGGGCCTGTCCCACAAAAGTAGCGGGATTGATACTCTATTTATTGATGTTCAATGGAAGCTTGGCCTTCATAGCTGGTGGATTAAGTTTGATTGGGGACATGAGGAAGCTCAGATCGGGTTCTCCATATCCTTGTTCGGTGTATGTCTTGGTGTTCGGATTAATCACCTGTTCCCCGAGTCCTGGACCGGCATCAAAAAAGAATCCAACTATCGGCCAGGTACTTTCTACTACTCTCCCGTTTCGCGCAGCATCGGCTTCTCTTACTTTCACGGTTCGGAGAAATGGGCAACCGTCCATACAGCCGCACCGATGCTAAGCCTATTCTTTTGGAGAACTGAAGAACAGTGGGAAGATAATCTCAAGACTTGGTTTGATAAGACCTTTTGGCCGTTTGATTGGTTATTTGGTGAAAGTCAACATCGTCGGGCAGTAGTTCGCGAAGGCCCCAAGACGCTAGTTATTTCAGACTCCGAGACATACGACGTTGATGTCAGGGTTGAACTCTTTATCTACAAGAGAAATCGGTGGCCAGGACGACAGTTTGTCTATCACTTCGATATTAATTGTGAAGGCGGCATCCCCACTGGTGAGGTGCGCATGGGTGAGTTTGACAGCTGTTATTCACTCAGTGCTCCCTTGTCAGCTGCAGAAGCGTTGAGTCAGGAAACCTTGGATATAGTGGTTGCCAGATTTAGAAAAGACATCCTGAAAACCCGGCAAAAAACCAGATATAACCCAGCCAATTATTTTAGGAGCGCTTAACCATGGAAATGCCTGGACAATTGACACTTGAGCAACAATTCCAGCTGCAGATTCTAAAAGAGCAAGTGCGGCATCTATCCAAAGAAGATGCGCAGAACTATGTTCTAGAAGTTATGCGCCAGATGATGGTGAAAGATAATTTGGTGAAGCATCTACTCAAAAATGCCTAACTATACCAATGAATTCCCTAAGGTCATAGCAGCCATCAATAAGGGGCTATCCGATACTTACGGAACAACGACATTCAACGAAGATCCTCGCGAAGACGAGCTGTCTGTTATTGGGATTATCAAACGCTGGGTACCGGTAGCTACAGACGAGACCCATATCCGGGGAGAGTTGTGGATCATGAGAGGCTGCACTGACATACTTGAGGCTCAGTCCCAAAATCTTATTCTGAGCCGCCAAGTGAATGCAGCTGAGAAAGCGATCCGAAAAGAGCTTATAGCCACCGTTCAGCGAAGCTTATCCCCTTACTTTTTTATCATCCAGGATAAAAACAATGACTTTCTGCCAGGTTGGGACACTGGCCTAAAAATCAGAAGTGAAAAAAGTAAACAGCAGTCACCCTTCATGGTGCAACTGCTGGTCCCTTTCCAATTAAGCCTCGCACTCAGGAATGTGTTCTAGCCCTCTGGCAAAATGCCATCGCTGATTAGCTGCTTGGCTACTAAATCATCTATCTTGGTTCCGTTTTCACCGGGAACCGTTATTTTGACCTCGTTGGGCCACACGTATTTAGCTATAGTCCATACGGTCAATCGTTCAGCCGTTTTAAGAGCTTTCTGGGCTAAGGACTTGGCTTTATCTAGATCATTATTTCGCTGTGAGATCGCAGCTTCCTTAGCCAAATATTGAAAAGAAAGTTCCAGTTTTTCGATTGCGTCTGGAATCCAAGTCTCATCAAGGTATAAGGGCTCATGAACTAGCGATATCTCATCTATAGCTACGATGGCAGTAGATGATTCAGAGGTATCTGAAAAGTCAACCTCATACTTAATGCCGTCTTCCAGAACTTGGATAATAGTGCCAGTTTGTTCGTATCTGGGGTTCACTGAGGCCCAAAAATCACCACTTCTAGGGTGACCAGTTACCTTGATCTCGTCGCCTAATTCGTAAGGAACCCATCGGCTACCCACAAGTCCTTTGGAGTATCGGTCAATAATGTTCTGAAATGTTTGCCAGCCATGAATTGCATTTACATCAAGCCCATCGACACTTCTCCAGGCTTGATGATTGGATGGAGCATGAATCTCGAAATAACCATCACAGTTCTTGCTACCAGGCTTAAACGTTGCGAAAAAAGTTGCCATAGTTAATCACCTTCAGTTGTTGGTGTTTCTTCTGGTCTAATCTCATCCAATGCAGCCTCTAAATCGAGGGCACCCACACGCAAGGCATTGTCAAGACTGCCATGAGGAGATAAGTACACATCGTTCCCAATACGAACAATTTCAACATTGACGTTTCGGCTTCTCCGGGTGTTAAAACCTTGAATTCGGATAGATTTGCTCGGTTGTTCATTCACAACAAAGACCTCTCTTCTTGGGTTAACCGTCATACTTGGTCAGAGCGTCTTGAATATTGGCAGCGCTCTGCTGGGGACCAGACAGTAGTTTATCTAGCGTGAGACCAACCTCAGACAAGAACTCCTCAACCTTATTGGTCGGAATGCGATAGTCCTTCCCGGATTGACTGCACTCAGCGTACAGCTGACCATGGGAATCGTTTTGGGTGAATGTGATCATCGTTAGGCTCCAAAAAATATATAACGAACAACTTCAACTGGATTCATTCCAGTTTTCAGGTAGACAACAACAAAAAAGCTGCATAGTACAAAGAACACTGCTATGAGCAAAACTTGTATGGCAAACCGAACAAGGTCTTTAACGACATGTGGGAGCCTGCACCAGGAATGAAAGGCTCTCTGTAGCAGGTTTGGATACTTCCATACCCAGGTCAATGGAAGCCGTCTAGCCCAATAATTTTGGCTACGAATACTGTTTCCTCTAAGGAACAGCTGGCCCCCGAGAAAATGAACAAACCAATGTGACCGCTTGGATAAGAGGAGATAGTTCCAACCAGGGCGTAACCTCCCTTTATCGTCATCGTAGGCATCACTGGACGTATGATGCCGTGCCCAGGGGTGATATCGGCGTTCTACAGTGCCAAGTTTGCGGCCACTGAATTGGCATCGTCGATCTAAGCGATCAAACCAACCACCCTCATCCCAAATAGCATTATGTTCACTGTAGTTGTAGCTCATGTCTTTGACAGCCCTTCGCGTCCAAAATCCCCCGTCTCCGGGCTATATGGATTGGACTTGCTATTGAACGGCATCACGACATAAGCGGCATATTCTGGCTCGACTCCATAGGCGGAACACAGGGTATCTCCCTGACCATCCAGCTGTCGCTCAGCCTCAAGCTGTGCTGCCGCAGAGAAAGCTACATTGATATTGCCATGATGAGAATATGGAATGCTGCCAGCACGGACAGCGCCGCCCTTTATGGCCTGCCGGTAGCGTGGATCTTCATACTGAAAACTAACGCGATACTCAGTCATTTTCAATAAAGGCGACAGTTTCCCACCGCACAACAACATCAATTAGCAAGAGAATTTCTCACCTGTCTTTCTGCTTGTTTCCTAGGCATTCCAGTACCTACAAGACGCTGAACTTTCTCCTGAAAGCGCTGGTTTCGAGTTTTCTTGACTTCCTTTTCCTTAGCCATCAGTAATCTCCTAAATCGTATTCTAATTATAGCATTATACGATATAAATGCTATAATTAGAATAGAAATTCAATCATGGAGCCCTGAAAAATGTTTGCCCCTGGAGAGATCGAACAAGCCTATAAAGCCGCACAAACAGCTGATGGTATTGAATCTATAAGCCGTATTCCTGGTAGCGATGAAGGCGCATTTGCAGCAACCTTCGATAGCGAAGGCAATGCAACTAAGTATCGTCGAAAAGTTCAAACAACTTGGTTTACGCTGATAGCCAACCAGGACGGTAAAACTGTCACAGTATCTTAGTCACCTTGAGGGGACACGATAAACACAATCGTGTCCCCTCTTCGTTTCCAGCGCTTTGTATCCTCGGGAAGCTCATCAATCGCAGCTTGTTCCGATTCAAGACGAAAGTGTATCTCGTTGGGCCTCGCATCAATAGCAGTCGGTTTGAACGACTTACTTGTACCAGCCGCGACTCTATCAAGGTGCTCTGCCAAAAGAGTAGAGCCTCTTAGATTACGTTTGTGGTTATCTTTAGCCTGCTCCCAGGTAGCTGCACTTCCATGAGTATGTCCGGTTTGACCCAGGACGCTTGTCTGGAAAAATACTGGTTGTTCAGCTGTACCACTATTGAATCCTAGAAACAGCGTTAGAACGGTGTACTTACCTGCTGAATCCCGAGCTACCAGGATATTCTCAGGTTTTCGCATGAACTCACGCCACACCGTTTCATCCTCACAAACAATCGGTTGATGGTCTTTGAGAATATACCGCTGGTGGTCTTGAGATAGCTCTGGTAGCTCGATCATTAGCAAAAGTAGTGAAACTAGGGGTTAAACACATCCCTGCCCACTATTATGCTGGTTAATTGCAGACTAATTCAAATGTGGCTTGAGACAGTGCTGCGATCATCCATTAATCTCTTCCTCAACCTTGCTAAGAATATCTAGCAGCTCACCAGAGATATCTGAATCACCAGTAACTTGTTTTTCCGAGCTAGAAATTGAACTTTGATTTCCTGATACCTGGCATCCGTAGTTTTTTTGCATCAACCATTTTTTGACCCCATGCGGGTCATTAGTCAGAGCTGTCAAAAATTCAGTGATTATTGTTCTAATAGGGCCAAGATTGTTTTCCTTTAAGGCATCTTTCGCCTTTCTATGGACCTCAGTCTTGACCCTAATCGTGCTCAAACCATCTTTATTCATCAGTCATCCTGCATTCCGTCAGCATTTACAAACTCTGGATGTTCAGGGACATGATAGCTGGTTCCTTTCACAGCATTTTTAATGATATTTGCACCTCCGCCAACAATCCAGAAGCCACCGACTTTGTTTGCGATCGCACCATACTTACGGTGGACATCAGACAGAGTTTCACGTAACCACTCAAGCTTATACCCCTCGGTGAACTGCCTAATATCAATGGCTCCTTCTCCATCGGAGTTAGACGGCAAGGTACCACCATTAATCAAGGCTGTCAGCAGGGCATCTTTCGCAGGCTGATACCCAACCAACTCTTGAAGGGCTTTGTCTTGGAGCATTCGACGAACAATTTCACGGACACCTGAATTTTCCTCGTATACATGCTTTAGGCGACTATTGCCGTTGTATAAGGAAAATCCAACAGTGTTGTACCCAATATCAAGGATCGCAAGGACGCCGGTACCACCATTGCGCCGATAAACATTGTTCGCACCTTGCCCCTCAGGCATAAAGTGAACCTCCCGAATATCAGCTTCCCCTTCTCTGCCATTAACTCGACAAGGATGAACACCAACCAGCTTTTTCTGAATCTCTGGCCCTTTGGTTTCGTTCCAGTGGCTAACAGTCACTCGCCACGGTGCATCAAAATCGATAGAGCAATAACCAGCCACAACCAAAGGGTAAAAATCTTCTTTTTTCTGGTCGGCCATCTTCATCTCACCAAGAGATGGGTTAAATACAAATTGCCCGTTACAGTCACCAATAGGACGATTAAACAGCTCGACAGCGAAACCTTCCTCAAAGACACTCCATTCAGTACCGCGATGAGGCAAAGCACCCATCGTCTGCTCATAAGCATTCAATAAACGAAACGCCTTTCCATTAACAAAACCCTTGAACTCGGAATTACCAACGTCGAGCACGAGATGACTCAATGCATCAATCTTCTTAACCATAAAACGTGTTCTCCAACAAAAGGTGACTCAAGAGTGCTTTTCTGAGTCACCCAAAAGGTAACCCACCTATAATTAAAATGTCAAGCGTTTTACGATAAATATCTATCATTAAATTAAGTATATACACGTAGATTAAAGTATAAAACTACTCATCTATCCGTATATCACCACCGTTGAGTTCGGGGATAGGGTGAGGCTCATTCGTGAGTACCATTAGCAGCTTGGGAACCTGTCTGCCTGATCTAGCTTTGTAGGGAACAGGTGAATGAATCTCGTCCTTGAATCTCCACAATTTGTCATCTAATTCAATGCAAGAACCCAGACTAGGTAAACTATAAAACCCCATCAATTGATCGCGTTCAAGTGTGTCAATTTCATCAGCTGCAAGACTATCTTTTAGGGCCTCTGGGATGCGAAAGCAGCAGACATAAAAAACAGTATTTTTCGTGATTGAAGTTATCTTTGACTGTGGTGCAACAGTCATCTTGAATTTAGCCATTTTCAGTCCCTCACAAACCAAGAAAAATTGATTTTCCACCTTGTGACAGTTGGAGGTGGAAGCCAGGTGGAAAACTAGGGTGGAAAATTTCCACCAGGTGGAAAATGCGTCCACTCGTTTTTTCAAAGGTGGAATCAGGTGGAAGTGTTCATACTAAAGGACTTCCACCTAAAGTGGAAATTTCCACTTTCCACGTAACAAGTGGAATTCCACCCTGTTTCCACCCCGGATCTGTAAGCGCATTGGGTGGAAGGTGGAGCACGAGAAAACTAAAGTTCAATTGTGACAAAATCCTCTTCCTCTTCTGGATCTTGATATGAAATGATCCATCCTTTTTCTGGGTCTTTTATTGCTAGGTAACAACCTTGAGGAGATTGCCCCATTCGTTTTACGATGGCACGAATCACTTTGCGTACTGCAACACGTTCATTGCTATTGAATTTCTTGATTAATGCACTGGTTGTAAATTCAGTTCCAGGTTTTGCTCTTAGCCACTTTGAAATCTGAGCCATTGCATCTTCATAGGTCTTATCCAGCCCATCAATTTTGTCTTGAGGGCTTACTTTTTTCTTCGCCTTTTGAGTTTCAACAGCCTGATAACTCTCAATCTTAAACGGGTCATCCTCCGGTTGAGGTGCTGATCTAAAGGGTTGAGTGTCAAGAGTATCCCAGTAATCCTCAGGACGGTCTTCAGCTAAGGGTTCCACCTTCATAATGGGCGGTTTTACATGAATGGGCGGTTTTCTAGCCTCTTGTTTGGTTTCTTTGAGTAAATCTATTGGTATAAAATTTGACAGTCGTGTATCAAATTCTGGGAAAAAGCGGAGTAGAGAGCGAACTGGGCAGGGTGCATCGCCCCATTTTGGGTTTCGATCAAATAGAAGCCAGTCTGGAATTACCAGAACTTCGCTGGTAGCTTCCATTTCTGTATTTTTGCTTGCGGCTTTAGCCTGCCGGTAAATGGTGTATGTGCCAGATGGGATTACTGGGCAGTCTGGGTCGCCCGTCTCCTCTCGGTCAGTCCACGCGATCGCAAGTTCTGCAGCGAATGACCCTTTCCATCCCCCAGGAACACCACACATAGTTGATGTTCGGCCATGAAAAATAGCTTTTGCGCGGCCACCACGCTTACTAAGGCCAGTTAACACTAATTCCCAAATATCAGACTTTAGATTTTCGGGCATCCCAGACGCAATTTTGCTGAATTCATCCAGAATCCAAGTTTCACCTTTCAGTTCACCCATGCTGGCTTTATTGATGGTTTCACTAAACAATTCAAATCCTTGGACAGCTCTAGCTGTATTGAATGAAGTCTTCTTCCCAGGAATGCCTGACACGATCCCATCAAACGTAATGGGATATACATCATCATCATTAGTGATATAAAAAATTTTGCGGCCATACAGAGCCTTTTCAAGGATGGCCATCAGCAACAACAGAGTACTCTTGCCAGAACGCTGCTCACCGCCAGCCCCAAATGTGGGCCGATTGATGAAATTCGATATATCGCAGCCACTTTCAGCCAGTAACTGCATAATGATTTCTGCTCGTTGCTTAAGGGGGCGTAGCAAAAACGCAGGGGAGATAGCCCCGTTCTCAAATAGAATTCCAATCCCCTCTTCAGAAACGTTAGGAATGTCGTCAGCTACTTCCTCAGGAACATCAGGGAGGTCAGCTGTAGTTTGCATCGCACCCTCTTCGTCAGTCGGAGATGCATCACCGGCAGCTGGAAGCGTCTCAACTTCGACATCAACCACAGCATCCCCAGCAGGAGCGGTATGAATTTCCTCCCCTCTAAACTGCTTAGCCAGCTTCAGGAGTGGCGAATCGTCTAACTCGACTATTTCATCCATCGAATCGATTAGCTGGGCATAAGACTCGGCCAAAACAGGCGTAGCGGGCTTTCCTGAGTTAGTGAGCAAGTCTTCCAATTCAGATAATTCCTGGTCAGTCAGATACTCAATAAAATCATTTTCTCGAACGGCTTCCTGAAAGTCTTGCCAACGCCAAAAACCGAAGAGCGTTCTACCCCCGGCTATCCCACCTGCAGCCAGTAGAGCTAACCCTGCTGGAGATCCGGCCACAACAATCAGCAGTACCCCAGCGATACCGCCCATGCCTAACCCCTGGGGAATACTGTTGGTTAGGTTTGCGTGTTCCCGGCATCTAGCCGCCTTGCGGTAAAGCTCTGAAATATCGAGCTTTCCAGCCTTGAGATCTGCGTTAAATTGTTCAATTTTTGCAGCCCTGTCTTTGAAAGGAACCAGCTGCATTGCGGCTTGCATGGGCACAATTCTCCTTTATCAATTTCTCCAATGACGACCGTTATTTATTGCCGCCGAACAAGTAAACCCCTTTGCGGGCCATAATCCACAGTCTGACGGCGACCTCAAAGAAGACGATTGAGATAAGACCACGAACAATGTTCCCCCAGTCAGCATTGTCCCAACCTGCCATTCGGTCGAAACTGTCCCAGCCACCGACAATCCAGGGAGCAAACCAAAGACACACGACAAAATCCACCGCATAGCAAATGCAACGCCACCACCCAAGGGCATCAATCAGGCTTTCGTAGTAGTTGTTATGGATACTGGCCAGCTCTCTAACGGTCGCACTTTCGTTGCCGGACACTTCAACTTTCTTGAACTTCTGGAGTGTTGTAATTAGCTTCTGCAGTGTTTCAGGAGATGATCTGAAAATAACTGGCATCACCTCACCCGACTGAATGATGGCGTAAATCATGACACCCAAAAGGCCAAAGGCCGTTAGCTCCAAGCTGCGCACCACACCGGCTAACCCTCGCAAGCCTAGGCCAACAAACCACCCGATAATAGGAGCACCACTGAAAATCTCAGCACCCAAATTGTGGAGGTTGATTAGCCCGGATTCAGGTGCGATCGCACGTCCAGCACTGGCATAAATATGGGCTGATTGAAAGAACAACATACCCAACACAATTAGGGCCACAAAGGACATGAATGTGGCAATAATCGCCCACGTATTCACAAATGAACCAGTCAGAAAGCGCCATGTACTGACGACCAGGCAGATGAGACCGGCCCACCCAATCAGGTCACCAAGCCAACCAACCTGCATCGCGATAATCCCGCCAAGAATGAGCAGGATGAATCCCCATAGGCATAGGTTTACTTTTTTAGTCACGTAGGTGTAAGCCTTGCCTGCATGATCCTTGGTCTTACGAGTGTATTGCCGGTATGTGGGCTCAGTAGTGCTCTGATTGTTAGTAGACTGATTGTCAGCTGGCGGGCTCTGACTGGTTGTGCTAGAACCTCTGCTCCCCCTACGATTACCACTGCCGGGTTGTCTAGGCGCTTGATTGTTGTTCGCTGCAGCTGTCATAGGTTAAGTTCTCCTTAATGTGAATTACCAAATGAAGTGTTAGACCGGACGTGCTGAGGGTGCCAGCCCATGGAGTCGGCGTAGCGCTGGTTAACCAAGTCCATGTTGCTAGCACGTCTGGGGTCTTCTAAATAGCCCGATTGACCAATCTCCCCGGATAGGCCGTTGTCATCACATACGAGGTCACCGGGGGACATAGGAACCCCAAAATTGCCATCTGTATAAACAACGTTTTCGGATAGAGCTATGGCCTGGATAGACCCATCTTTGCGATACACCCAGGGCACTGTACAACCCGACAAGTAGCGTTGGTGAGCAACAAATGCATCGGCCTCAGCCTTCCGTACAGCAGCTCTAGCCGCTCGTTCGTAACGGGCCTCAGGAGACATATACGAAACAATTAGGGCAATGACGAGAAAGACAGTGCCTGTACCTGCTGCCAGAGTCCCAAGGTTGTATCTGAGTGCCCCTGGCAGATTAAGGGCAGCCACTGAACCTGTTTTTGCTTTTCGTTTTCTGCGCATAATTTCAAGGTCTCTCTAGAAGGGAACAATTGAAGCCAGGACACCGCTCTGGTCTACAAGACTTTTTCAACCTGGGTTTCGAACACAGAAGTCGTCCACGGGCCTTCGTAGATGTACCCATTGAAGTGATCGTTGTGCTCACCCGGTGGATCGTCTGCAATCTGCACGATGTAGGACGTGTAGGGCGTTTCATCGTCGTTATAGGCATGGACCGCCACGATTAACCCACGGGTGCCCGGATGAAATTCGTTACGGTCGTCAGGCTTGATTTCAACAATCTGACCCACGGTGTACTTTGGTTTTGCGACAGTCTTTGCCAGTTCCTGCAGGCGACCTAGACCCATGGGCATAAAGGGGATACCCTCAGAAATTTCCTGGTCAATATCCCACCATTCCCAGTCTTGAGTTTTTAGGTCGTAGCCGGTCTGGATTCCATGAGACTTACCAGCCCAGCAAACCGATAGGTCGATGTCAGAGGTATCCAGTTGGTCAGGCACCTGAATGAATACTCGCTCTGATTGCGTGGGCTGTGATTTAGACTGCCTTGTCTTCCAATCAAATTGGATTTCGATGTTTTTCACGATTTAGTTACTCCTAAGAGTTACGGGATTCAATTGCACTCTCAACGGATGTAGTAGGCGGGGTAGCTGGTTGGGCAACTTTGCTGTGCAGGCGAACAATCCGCTCTATAGCTTGCCTAGGAGTACTTAACCCTTCGAGTTCAGCATGTTCAAGGGCAATATCCCAGACATCCTTAGACAGCCGCATGGTAAGCCCTGAGGGGATTTGCATAGGTGTCGGTGCGATTAGATGACAGCACTTGTTAACAGGTGTTGCCATACGTCAACGTCACTTATTATGCACTAATTGGTGAGTGATTGGTGAATAATGAGTGAAAAATCTGAAAGTTTTTTGGTTTAATTAGTGAGTAATTAGTCCAAAATAGAGTACTGATTGGGTTAGGATGCGCGTAAACGAAAGTGATGCTATCCAGTGGCAAAGCAAATAAAAATCAGCCTTAATCCTGTAGAGTCAAGCAAGCTTGAACGATGGGCGAAGGCGCAAGGGCATAAGCTGACTACCTTCGCTACGCATTTAATACGTATGCAGATTGCACAGGCGGAGCAGCGCGGGGACATCCCCCCAGAAGAGTCATCCTTGGAAATAGATGAGCTTGAGGCCCTGAGAAATGATCTGGATACTGTTCTTTCTGTGTTAGCTGCAGCGGCCAAGGGGGATGAGTTAGGTTCATCCGACATCTCGCAGGTCGCCAGGGTTATACAGGAATTTGGCATAGACGTTGATCCACATCAATTGCACGAAATCTTGCAAAAGAAAAAGAACGGCAATGGAAATCCCGCAAAGTCGATCAATTAGCGAAGATTTGTTAGTAGGGTTATTCGACCAAAAGCGCTGGTCACTTGCTACAAATGCTCCTTGGTGGCAAGTCTTACGAGTGCCTACCTGGGAAGATTGCGCTTACTTGATCAAATACTTCAAACCAGTGCTAGCTCAATGGGCAAGCACTAAGATGGCGATCTATTTGGAATACGATCAGGGGCGTATCTGTCAAATCAATCAATTAGGCGAAATTATGGACGCTCAAATACCAGAACCGCTAAGTCTAGCCATAGGTGGCCCAATGCGGGCAAATCGAGCCCTGCTAGATGTTTTTGGGCAAATGCTTTCCAGTCCAGAGCGCTCATTGGGGCTAGTGAGATTGGCAGATGAACGACAGATCTCGGTATCAGGTGGTGTGGACGGCAAGTATTTGGTCGGAGCATCAGTCGATCAGGCCAATCAATGGAAACGGTCTGATTATTGGCACCCTGAAGATTTAAGCGAATTCAATCGGGCCTGCCAGCAATCCATGTCCACCGACAGTGATCAATGGTTCGAGTATCGTTACCGCTCATTTGACCCGTTGGCTCCAGCTGATCAACATGGGCCTGATTTTTGTGATTTCGAGTTTATATCGCGCTATCGGTTAATTGAAGGTCCAGGAGGGACTCTTTACCACTTAGGCGAAAACATAGACATGATCGAAATTACAACACCTGAGTGATGGGCAACAGGAGAATTTCTAACAGAATAGATTAACGCAATCATTTATTATCGTATTTTACGATAAAATAACAGAAGCCCTTTGGGGATGCCTTTTGGACGCTACACATTTACCCAAGGCATCCCATGGCAGATCCACTCGTTAGCTTTCGTACCGTTACAGACCTTTTTCTAGTCAAATATGAATTGGTAGCTGGGGTACTGACACCGACTCCGATTGGCATTCCCTCGGCTCCCACTAGCGCGGTTTTGGCTCCTGGCTTCACGACTCAAGACCTGGAACAGACCAGTTGCCAAGGCCCAACTGAGGTCATCCTGACTTACCTGGATCGGACTGTCCCCGAGTTAACACTTGGCTTTAGTTCGGCTGGCCCAGAGCTAGAAGCCGCATTACTTAATCGACAAGCTGAAGCGGTTACGAGCGAGACGAGTTGGGTATATTTCACGGCGACCGCTGATGCAGAATCGGTGCCTGCCCGTGTTGATGGAGAGTTTGGCTTCTCTGTTGCACTTCAGGCAGCTGCGACCTCGGAAGCAATCGTTTACTACTTTGATCCGAATACCAAGTTGAGTGTGCCGCTGACCGTCGTAGACGTGGCTCCAGCAGCACAGAATGAAATTCAAATAGCAGCCAGTTTGGGGCTAACACTTCATGCCGATCTGGCTGCAACCGGGTATCAAATTTACGGCTGGATTCCTGGGGTCACTTTCCCCAACAAGACAAAAGTTAACGACAAATCTCCGCTGTTTTATGGCGGCTACATGATGGGTGTCTGTTTCGACGGCACCGTCCGTCAACTCAGTTGCAATCGTCTGGGTTGGTTCCCAGGTGGCGATTTCACCAAGGAACCGAGTCGCGAGATGAAATTTCGTGTTTTGGCTGACCGCAACTCAGGAACAGGCTATGGATATAGCATCGACTATATTCCGGAGACTCCGGTCTGCTAACAACAAAAAAAGTTTATGTATTAAAAATGAAGCCAGTTTCTAAGTGTTTATGCTGGCTTCATTTTAATTATGGTCATTTATTCTTTTCTGCGTTTATTCTAAGAAATAATTATCAGTGCTTCTATTCATTCCCCTTTTTAGAAATGACAAACAATCCAACAGTTAATAACGTTGGTGCGTCTACCATTGTTCACAAACTGACCAATGACGTAAATTTTAGAGAGCAACTAGATGTAATAGCAAAAATATGCAAAGAACACCCAAAAGGAAAAGCCCTGTCAATTTTTAATGTACAGGGCAAACAAATTTATTCTTTAACAATAGAAGAATCAATCTTCTAAGTCCGAAATTAATTTTTTAAACTCAATTAAATCGTTATCTGTGTATTCATTGCCTGTAACAAATTCAAGCGCTGCTACAGCGTCAGGCAAGAGCCTGTATAACTCTTTATCAATAGCTCTTCCCTGTAACCATTTTTCAATTTTTTTGGCTTGTTTATCGCTGACATCAGGTCTTGCTTTCAGAGCTGCAATCAAATTTTTGATTGAAGCATCTGCTAGCCCTAAGTCAGCGATAAACCTCTGCCTCAAAGCCTCCGCATCCATTTTTTTCTTAAGATCCTGCCTATCAACTCCAAAATAATCAGAGAGTAACACCAGCATCTTGTTAAAAGCGGCTGGTCTACGCAAACCCCTGTTGATGTCGGTTCCCGCCCACAAGAATCGTGATAGGGAATCGCGATCACAAACAGACTCACCCACTTGGTCATTAATCTCTAAGGCCATGTCCTCTAGGGACATGGCTTTTTTATCCCAGATCTCCCTTAGTATTCCGCTTGCCAGAGCTAAAGACGGATTCAACACATTAAAGTTTCTGCTTCTAGTTCGTCCCATCACACATCAATCGGAATATCGCACTTTACCCTCTTTTATACATGGAATCGATCATTGATGCCACTAAATGATGGTCGTGAAAAATACATCGTATTAGCTCTTATTTTCGCAAAATACTTATATAATTAAATTGATATCGTCACCGAAAATCAATGGAAGATGACGTCATTCAGGAAATTGAAACCCTGATAAAGGAATACAGACAAAGGACTGCAAGGATTAAGGAACTTGGCTACTTTACTGGCGCGATGTGGCAAGTCAGTGACGGAAGAGGCCATTTATTCTGGAGAATTCGAGTACCCGGACGAACCTTGTATGTCAGGAAAGCTGACTTTAAAGAGACACGGGCCAGATACCACCGTGGGCAACATCTTAAGCGGATTGGGAGGGAATACCTTCAACGGATAAATATCGCACTTTCGAGGATTACAAGCCAATAGGAGCAAAATTAGAATGGTTCGCTTGAAAACATCAGTTTATCGTGATTCAGTGACATGGGCTAAGGAGTTAATTAGGGTGGGGATGGTCGTGATCGACACCGAAACTATCGGATTTAAGCAGCCAAGGATTTGTGAGATTTCAATTGTAAAATGCGAAAATAACCTCTCTGAAATTCTTTTGAACGAGAGAATTGATCCAGGTGCTCCTATCTCGGCTGAGGCCACAGAGAAACACGGAATTACGGATGCCGATGTAAAGGGGTGTCCAGTAATTACAGACATATGGACTGACATACTAAAGGCCACGTCTGGCTTTAACTACCTAATCGCTTACAATCTGCCTTTTGACGAACGGGCACTCAAAGAAAGTATGAGAGCTTGTGGGATTCGGCTGGCTTTCACAAAAAGCACCTCTCGCAATGGCAAGGTGTGGCATACCGGGGCACTAATGCAATGCGCGATGCAGGCTTATGCCAAGTATTTTGGAGAGCCCAGAAAAAATGGAGGGCTCAAGACTCAGAAATTACCGGCAGCCCCCAATGTACAACCTCACTCAGCATCAGGGGATTGCATTAGTGCCATCGAGTTAATCAAAGGAATGGCAGCAGAAACGCTACCTGTATTTGGAGAATAAGTATGAAAATCGATTTATCCAGTGTGGATTTCGAAAAACTGCGAAAAGTGCAGGAAATCCGGGCAGCAAAAACCTATGAATACCTAGAAACTCATCCAGATATGGTGATCCCGTATCCGATTGATGTTTCTGGGCTGGTCTCCCTCATTCCGCCGAAAGGGAATCGAGATCCGCAGGGTGGGCTGTGGGCAACCACTAAACAAAGCGAACGCCCCTATCTGAAAATAGTTGCATCAGTCCAGATCGAGACAGATGAAGAGTTTTGGTACCACGTCTCCCTAAGTCGTGAGGATCGCCTGCCCTGTTACCACGACGTTCAGTATGTAAAACAGATATTCATGGGGGATCGGCTGGCAATCCAATTATTTGTTCCTAAGGCTGAACACATCAATATCAATCCCAATGTTCTTCATCTTTGGTCATGTCTGTCGAAACCGCCTGCCCTGCCGGATTTCAGCGCAGGCACAGGATCTATTTAAAAAGAATTCGCATTTTTGAGGATCTTTTTAATTATATTCGTGTAATATGTTTCGGAAACGTATACGTATACGAAAAGGAGGTATCTATGCGTGGGCCTCGGCCAGTTCCTAAAAATCCAGCTGGGACAAAGCTTACAACTATTAAGCTGCCCCCATTGGCTCAGAATAAAATAGCGACCTATGCGAATAGCAGAGGGCTACCCATTCATGATGCGATCTTGGAGTTGGTGGCGCATTTGCCCATTACACCAGTGCAAGCATCTATCCCTGTGATTCCAAACACTGAGCATCAAGGAGTCATTGCCGACGTTCTACCCGTTGAAGCTGCATAAACTAAATCCCCTGCCGTTGGAGCGACAAGGGATTTAGAGGAAGTTTAGATCGTGAGCGATTGATCTACATAACTTCCTCAGATGATAGCGCACCCCTCGCCAGGGGTCAAATTTTGCTATGAGGAAATCTGATGGAAATTCAAGAAATGGACATATTGACGGTGGATCAAGGACTTATCGTCCACCAAGTCAATCGAAAAGGGGTCATGGGCAAAGGATTAGCCCTGCAGATCGCCCAAAAATGGCCCGAAGTAAAACGACGTTACTTAGAGCATTGCCGCTCTGGGCGACGTATTCGCCTAGGAGATGTTTTCTCTGTCAAGGTTGGGCCAGGTCTGTACGTAGTGAACCTGTTTGGCCAGGATGACTACGGCAACGATCCGGATATTTGTTACACCAGCTACCCAGCCTTAGTGGATGGCTTCAGGAAAATAGCTGAAGTCGATGGTTCACACAAAATTCATATTCCCTTTCAGCTGGGCTGCGGGAATGCAAATGGTAACTGGACGGTCGTTAGTGCGCTGATTCAGCAGATTTTACCGTCTGCAATCATCTGCCGAAAGGCGAGTACACCCGTTCTAGCCGCCGTTGGTTTATCGCAAAATGCGATAACATAGGACAGCAAGCAAAAAGGCCAAGTGTTCGTTGCACTCAGCCTTTATCTATATCGAGAATGAGAATGGCGGGAAATCCATTCGAAAATAATTATAGCGTCTAATTTGAAAAAGTGAACCTCTAAATTAGACAACTTTCGGATTTCTCCCTCATTCTCTCCTCGATCTCGCTACATAAGGAGAGCTATGACACAGGCTACGAATGTATCAAAGGACTCGACAGTACGCTGGCAACGAACGCTGAATTTATTGAGCTACCGACCATGGTTGCTGGATGAGAGTGAAGTCAAAGCTGTCTTACTCAAACTGTCAAAAAGTTTAGCGTATAAGTCGGCATTGAATGATTTCTCTCGGGATCAAGCGATCGCTGAGTCTGATGACAAAGAGACCCTAGTCTGGACAGATGAGTATTTTGCGATAGAGCAAAGTCAACGGATGGCTGAGCTGGAGCAGCTGGTCTATCACCTGTGCTATCTGGTAACCAGGCAATATGAGTGCAGACAGGAAGCGCTTTCCCTTCAACAACCAGAGTTAGTCAAGCAGCATATTACGTCTCAATTTCCGGTAATCCAAGGCACTAGAACTCAGGAAATTGTCAAGATTCTGGGGCAACGAAAGCGAGATAGTGAATCTCTGGCTGTAGGTCGCATTTTGCGAAAACTCCTTTTCAAGGAAGAACGCTCTGATAATCCGAGTACGACGGCAGACATGACCGATGACGAGAAAGGCTTACTGCTTCGATCCGTTACGGACCCAACCGATTGTTGGGAGATGCATCCCGAGGACAATGACGCACTGCAAAGTTTGCAAAGGAAGGGTCTGATCGAATTCGAGATTGACGATGAGAATGCCGAATTTTATCTCACACCAAACGGCCAGCAGTTGATTGAGAAATTTATTGCCGCTGGCTGGAAGGAAGTCGAGGAAGCAGGCTTTGGGGCGGCTATTTCGGAGGTGAAAGCATGACCAGGCAATCCGTCGAAAAGATACTTGTTAAGGATGAGCGCACCCCGTGGTTTAGTATCCATTCTGCTTATGACGAAATGCCGCTTACTCTCGAAGCATTTCGAGTACTGGGTCATCTTAGTCGTAGGGCAGCCAATGAACAGGGTAAAGCCTATCCTTCTTACGCAACGATAGGAGAAAAATGTTTTCGTGCATCGTACCCAAAATCAACACCCGCCACATTACGAAGAAAGGCCATCAAAGCCATCAAAGAGCTTGAGGGCTTTGGACTGATTCGCAAAGAAATTCGCCCAAAAGAAGACGGCAATCACGCAACCAATGTGTACGTTCTTACCCACTCATCTGACTGGAATATTGACTTTGATGACTCCCCAAACCAACGAAATTGCAAGGGGTTCAGAGAAAAAGGGGGTAGTGCTGGCGGAACACTACCTGGTGATGAGGGGACACCAGGGGGGGGTAGTGCTGGACAGACACTAGGTAGTGCTGATGGGACACTAGGTCGTGTCCACGGGACACCCAAAGGTATTCCACTAGAAGTTAATCCACTAGAAGTTAATCCATCTATCCCCCCTTCCCCCCAAGGGGATTTATTTAACCAAGATGGTGGAAGTAAATCTAAGACCAGGAAGAATACGACTGGTCAAAAGGATCAGCTAGGAGATACCGATGTTATTCGAATTCTCGAAGCCTATAACGAGTACAAACCCCAGCTATGGGCTCCCCACAGCACTGAAAAAATAAAATCCAGGCGAACACCAGCGACTAAGCTTTATAACCTGTTTGAGGATATGGATGACTGCTTGGAGGCAATTAAATTTGCGCTTCTCTGGGCTGAAACGCATCCTCAATACTCCCGTCGTGAACCTTGGAATAAGGGAACATCAGACGAAACGTGGTTCAACGCTGGGCTTACGGCTTTAACCTACAAGGGGCGATTGGCTGACTGGTCAGAGCTAGGTGAGCAACACCAACTGGACCGAGCCCTCGATAATCCTGACGCTGGCCTATCAACTTCGCAGCAAATTGGTCGCCAGCTGAAACGGCTGAAGCGTAGTGGATGGCTTTCGGTGGAGTGGGAACAAAGGACCGGCTATTCCTTCGCCTCAGAATTGTCACCGGAGCAGCAAGAAGAGTATTTGGCTGAGCTGCGACAAGAGCCAGACCCACCGCCACAAGAGTCTATCCCGGTATCAGGGAAGCCGGTCCCTATCCCAGCCCTTGGACAATCGCTCACTGAACGGAGATCCGCCTGATGTCTAAACGCACCCTTACCCTCCATGATCACGATAATCCGTGTCCGCTATGCGATAGCAGCGATAAGCGGTGCAAAGTAACCGATGACAAGATTCAACTTTGCATGACATTGACCCGTAAGGAATCAGTGCCTGGATTTGAATTTCGCAAGCTTGATAGCAGCCGAACGTGGGGAGTATGGGTACCGGCAAAGACACACAAAACGGAGGAAGAGGAACACGCTTGGAAGGTTCAAGTCCAGCGGAAAAAGCTGGAGACCGATGTTAAACGTCAGGAAGACCGACGCAATGCCTTACCCCCGACTGAACGGGATGCGGGTTATCGCAAAATGCTATCAATGCTCACGTTGGCTGACTGCGATCGCAACGACCTACTAAATCGTGGTCTTACCCATGAGCAAATTGAATCTGTTGGATATCGTTCGGTTGAACAATGGCAGAGATTGCCCGATGCACTGGACCCTAAACTTCCTGGTCTATCGGCAAAAGGCTTGCAGCTCAATACACCTGAACCGGGTTATCTGTGTCCGGCCTACGATGCAAAGGGCCGTATCTGTGCCTTTCAAGTACGGAGTCGAAATGCTGAAGATGGCAGGAAGTATTACTGGCTAACCGGACGGACTAAGAGACATCCTGAGGGTGCAATCCCCAATATGCAGTCTGGTGAACTCCCGCTCCCTGTATTTTGGCCCGAAGAAATTACAAAAAACCAAATCGCGTTTGTTGAAGGTGTGGGCTCTAAGCATGTATTGGCTGCACTACGGCTAGGCTGTCCTGTGATTGGCGCAGCTGGGGCTCAATGGGGGTCAAGTCGCATCGAACTGAAGAAAGCGCTTACAGAGGTGCTGAAGCGTCTCTCTGAGATGGAAGGCACTACCCGATTTGTGCTGTATCCAGATGCTGGAATGATGGACCCAAAACACCGGCTGGTCCGATTGCGCTACGAAGATTTGAAGACCACATTGGGATTCCCGCTCAATGTGGCTTGGTGGGGACAAAATTCCAAGGATGATGGCGATATTGACGAGATTTCGGATGTTTCAATTGCTCGTCTGATTAGTTACGAAGAGTTTTCGAACTATGCCAATGACGATGATGAGATACCCCAAGATGTTCTGCTTGAGATCGAAGTCGCCAAGTACAATGCGCTCGAAGATAAACCCTTTGCTCAGGCTCTGCAGGAAAACAGTATCGGGACTGACTTTAATGTCCGTGGTAGACGACTGACTCGATTATCGCTCCATGCGTCCGGAGGAGAAACTGAGTCATCAGCAATGCTGGGTGACTTGGTTGGGGATACATTCGATGAGATCGAGCAACGTAGCATGTCCGATGAGACGCCAGGGGTAAAAACTGGGTTTTATGACATCGATTCCATGACAGGTGGGGGATTTCAGAGAACAGACCTAATCATTGCCGCTGGACGTCCGGCAATGGGAAAAACAACAATTTGCTTGAATATCGCTGATAATGTGGCATCTTCAGGTCAGCCAGTCGCTGTTTTTAGCTTAGAGATGTCTAAACAGCAGCTGACGTATCGGCTACTATCCGCCAGGGCAAGAATTGAAAGCGGACGCTTGAGAACAGGCCGCATTGGTCAGCATGAATGGGAACCGTTGGGCCATGCCATTAGTGGGCTGTCTAGGTTGCCGATTTTGATTGACGATAATCCAGATCCATCCGTGGCTTCTATGCAAGAAAGATGCCTGAGATTGATGGATGAAAAGAAACAGGAATTGGGGCTGGTGGTGATTGATTATCTCCAACTGATGGGTGGTGGTTCCGAAAATCGAGTTCAAGAACTCTCCCGATTTACCCGAGCGATGAAAAAAATGGCTAAAGAGCTGAATGTACCCGTCGTTTGCTTATCCCAGCTCAGTCGTGGAGTTGAGTCACGCACCAATAAACGCCCAATGATGTCAGATTTGAGGGAATCGGGATCTATCGAACAGGATAGTGACCTGGTGATGATGCTATATCGGGAAGAATATTACGATCCCGATACACCGGATCGTGGGCTGGCCGAAGTCATTTTGGCTAAGCACCGAAACGGCCCCACAGGCACCGTAAAACTGTTATTTGAACCTCAGTACACCCTCTTCAGAAACCTTGCGCGTCAAAAGGAACATGTAGAATCATTCTAGGGCGCTTTTTGGGCTTCGTATCCTAATTGCTAGCTATTTGATTGTCATTCTAACTTTTTCGCATATAATTATGATTCAGAATTAACGTAAAATGCGATTATGACCGAATCAAGTACAAGCCCTGAAAGCCCTCAACCCAATGAAGTACAAGCACTTTCGATTGGTGCCGATGGCTTTATCAACGTTGGATACGATGTCTTTGTGAATAAGGCATTAGTTTTAGCTGTGCTACCAACGGAATCAGCACCGGTTAAACGACTTATCAACGCATCCAAAGAGAATGATGCTTTCATAGATGGGACTTTTGGCCGCAGAACAAGGGGGATTATTGTGATGCAGTCAGGAGTCGATAAACTTTGTGTTCTAGGGACTGCTATCACCTCTGCCACAATCGCCGCAAGACTGAATAAAGGTATCTAAAAAAACTTGGTGGACCTTGCGCAGGCCCGAGCGGCATAAGTTACGGATCAGGTAACCCCCACCTGCAAACCTACTTTATTCGGTCGCATTTTTATCTAGAATCGGTGGAAATGCGATATCAATATAGCATAATGCGTTATTAAGGAGCCTTGATGAGAGCGTGGATGCTACCTAACACGCTCCCAATAGCAGTTATAGCGACGATTGCCTAACACCAGTATCTTCCTCTCAAATGTGAGTGTTTCTAGCTCCATGAGGTCTGGTGGGGGCGGGGCTTGATTGGGATATAGAACCCTTGCTCTAGTCCGTGGATTCTTTTGTTTCGCAACCCGCGCCATATTCATACTCTCAGGAAATCGTCCAGAGATGGCTAGGTCTCCTATGGGCGTGTCCTCCATATTGACCCAGGCAGCAATAAAACCGAGTCGGACTGTTGCGATAGGGGCTGGTGGATCAATATCCCAGAAACCTCTGATATGAAGCTTTTCGAAGACAAACCACTCATCCTCCGGTTTTGGTGGGAAATTCAAGTCAAAGTGACTGGCTAGTTCGCGATATCCCTCTCTGGCGACTTCTTCTTTAGCCCCTGCCAGATCATTGATGAATGTTGTTCCTAGATTACGTATCACTTTTTGATATTTGATATTTTGATAGTTCAACAATCAAGGGGTGCTTACTCGTTGGTGCGTCAGGATTAGTGAAATATTGTTGACTGTAATGGCCTCGATCTAAATTTTCAAATTCTGAGTAGAAAAATAGAATTGCCTTCTGGATGGTTTCTATCTGAGTTCTAGCTGCAACAGTTAGCTTGTATCCGTTGAAAACAGGGATATACCAGCACACCCCTGTCCCGAAGCCTTCATAAGTTAGATAGTACTTACGAGGCTTCCAATGAAGACCATCGTGATGACAACTACTGCACCGTCTATGGCTAATCAATCCATCCAGGCAACCCATCCAGAACTCAATATCTGAAAGGTTACCTGTTCTTTGCTCGTACTCACTTGGTGCAATTTCCTTTGCTGCTTTCATATTTAGGCAGATAAATGGTTCTGTTGTTGGTAGCTCCACTCGTGATATCCCGTGACGGCAGCACCGAGCGCCTGCCAACTGTGCCCAGTCACTCCATACGTTGGGCCTGGAGCCTGCTTGGTCCCTGGTTCTCCGACGCACCGTTTAACAGCGGCTATAACTTTGGCGTCTACTGAACCCTTGCCACCGGGTATCTTGAAATGCGATCGCACATCAGAGCGCTTGACTAACACGACATCGGCACCACGTTGGCTAAAGATTTCGAGTAGCCTGCCGTAGAAGACAATCGTGTCGTGGATGGTGTCTTGAGAAGCCTGGTAGATAACCATTCGTTCAATGACGATCAAATCTATGTTCTTTAGACTCGGTGATGTTCGGCAGGCATTGAGTAAACGTTCATTCCACATGGCCCCACCGTCATCCTTGGCCGATGCATGGACCCTAACGCCAGGTTGCCATAGCACCCAGCCAGACTTGGTATTTCCAGGGTCTATCCCGAGAATCAACATTCAACTAAGCACTTCCCCGGAGCCCTCGCCGTAGAGTCTTTCGCAATTTCTGACTCCAGCTATTCCTATCCAAAAAGCGAGGCCCATAAGGACGAGACCTCCGGTGAGAAGGAGCAGGATTTTGCTGGCTTGATTCATGATGGTAATTCCCCAGAAAGCATTGACATGCCCAGAAACTGCTGAGCTGGCCATTGTCAATGACCTCAAACTCAACTTCTTTTACTTGGAACCAGACCCCATTGACTTTTACGCGAGAGTTTTTGCGTGGAACAAATTGCGGATCATCAATAATGATTGGCTTACCGTTGGGTGGCTTTAGAAATAATTGCCTGAATACCATGCTTTCCATTGCTAGGCGCTCTCCTCTCCTCTGCATATTTTCCTAAGTTGTTGAGCTTGAAGACTTTGACTATTGGCAGGGATAGCGGCCTCAATTTCCTTCCAAGTTTTCGAATCCTTCGTGATATCAATGCCGGTCACATTCTGGATTAGGTTGATTGTTTGCTGACTGATCATCAGATGTAGCGTATTTCTAGAAAGTGAATGCTATAATTAAATTATATCGCATTTTAAGATATTAAATGAGCAATGTTAAGCACAGCTCTGTGACGGTGGAGCATTACACACCTCCGCTCTATAGAAATCTGTCAGTGCAGGTAATGGGTGGCATCACCCTGGACCCGGCCAGCTGTCTGTTAGCTCAAACTCTGACCCCATTCTCGGAGCAGTTCTATGGAGTGGAGGACGATGGGCTAAATCTCGGCTGGTTTGGCAATGTCTTTGTGAATCCACCTGGTGGGATGAGAGACGGTCAGAGCAACATGCGGCTGTGGTTTCATAAGGCATTTACTGAGTGGTACGAAGGCCGTATAAAGCAATGTATATTTCTGGGTTTCCAGTTATCGATCCTTCGGCTAAATCCAGAGATTTTTGAGCTGAGCTTACCGTTTGTGGTCCCACAACAACGTATTAGATTTTGGACGACTCCAGAGTGTCTGTTGTTGCCTTATTTGGTGAAGTATTACAAACGAAGGAGAGCAGAGTATATGCTGGCTGCTTTACCTGATGATTGGCTTGGTTGGGACCACAATGATTTGATGGGGTGGTCTGGTTTGGGTGAGTACGCGGGGTTCGATAAGCTACAGACATATTTTGCCAAGTGCAGGAAGGATAAACAGTGGGTTAAGTCTGAACATGGGGTTTTGCTGCCGTCCCGGTCACCCAGTCATGATAATGCGGTGATTTATCTTCCTAACAGAGAAGATGCTGGCGCAACGCAACGATTTTACAGCGTCTTTAGCAAAGTCGCGAGTGTCCCACAAGCCGATTTATGTATGGAGACAGTAGCCTGATGTTTCTATCGACAAGAGAGAAAGAATTACTTTTTGGCGCTGATCCACAGATTATCGCAGGAAATCTTGAAAAACTTGGCTGGAAAAAGATTAATCAGTTAGATGCTCTGACTGTCTGGCGTAGGGAAAAACCTGATAAAAAGGTGCAAAATATACTTTTATCTCTAGACAAAACTTATTTGGGGTATAACGCTCACCTACTAAGAGTTTTGGAGGATTTTTGTACTTTCGAGGATATCTCAACATTTTCTGCGGTTATCGTATTGACTGATGGTCGCGATCACACTGATACATCGGTGGCTCCTAGAAACACGATGTTGTTTTTCTATTTTGATGACGTGGAAGGCCCATGGCTGGGATTGATTGATACTGATGGTTTACCAAAGCTTGTAACACCAGCGTTTGAGTTTATGCCGCCTGACGATGAAGTCCTTGAACAATGGGGATCAGGATATGACTTTGCGGAGACCATTGATCAGTACATTGATATAAACCCTGATTTAATTTCTGTTGTCTCACCTCCAAAGAAATGGAGATTGACTAAATGGGTTGTGCCTATGGAGTTACCTTATGCAAGAACTTGACTGAATGTTGATTGATGAGGACGAAGATGAGAAAACATCTAAAACAGCTGCTTCAAAAGCTATTTCCACTCAAGGTCAAACAACGGCACAAAGACATCCTTGAGGTTCTGAGGGTGTCAAGACATCCTCTAACTGCCCAGGTGTTAGCTCAGTCTGTGGATGCATGGCCAATTTACGCGGACCTGAAGTTCTTAGAGAAGCTAGGTCACGTAGAGTCGTTCTGGGGAGAGGCCACGCCTGAAAGGGGCTGGGCCAGAAAGAAATATTATCGGTTAGCGGAGAAGCAGATGACTGATTTCAAAAGCTCTTTGAAAGTAATTGAGCCAGTGATTCTTTTTGCTATTCAGGAATCTGGCTATCAGCAAAGTAGCTGTAACCTTCCTGGACTAAAGACCTTGATCCGTGCTCATCAACAGGAGATGGCCAACAACGAAGGCCGAGAGGTTACCTGGCCCCAAGCTGTGATCAGTTTCAGTCGTGAGCTGAAAGAGCATCTTAGCGGACTCATTCAAGATGCTGAAGTGAGTCTTTTTGCCGAGCGATTTGATTCGCTTCCACCGGAGTGATGACCTTAGCTAATCCTGATAAACCTAGAAAACGAACCAACTACTTCCCTGATTCAACTAGCTGGGGAGTCGCTGGGTTTACTGGCAAAGTGGGACCGTGGAAGTGCCCCAGCTGCGGTTGTACCCATCAACTGATTGTCTGGAAAGATTTAGAGATAATCCACCGGCAGTGCAACGATTGTTGGTGGAATGGCGCGAAGCAATTGACTTTGTTTCATGAACAGTCGCTGTCACCATTTGATATTTAAGGAGAAGCGAGTAATGAGTAGAATCCCCTGTGTTTCAGAATTCGTAAGCAGCTATTTTGATAATGATGCAGATATGTTCGTCAGTTTCATTGAAGATCTTTGTTCAAATGCTCAATTGTCACTTGAACAATGTGATTTTTCCTCAGAAAACAAGATTTTTATTTATGGTGCAGAAGATACCGAATGGAAGGGGGTAGGGGGGAGATATCCAGGACCAATTGAAGTGAATTATGGAGATCTTTCTCTGCAAGAAAACCTTACGGATAAGCTCCGACTTTTAAGACGGTTGGTGGATGCTCATCTAAAGATCCTGGAGGTTTCCTGATGCGTTTAAGCCATACACAGCAATGTTCAACCTGCCCGTGGAAACTTGGGTCTACAGTCTCAGATATTCCTAATTATGAAGAGAGTCGGCATCGTGGTTTGGATTCCACAATTGCCGACTCTCTGGACTGGTCAGACAGAACCACGAACATGTCTTGCCACTATGCCAAGGATGGAGAGCCCCGTTACTGTATTGGATGGCTCTCTCATCAACTAGGCCCAGGTAACAATATTGGGTTACGGCTGCAAATGCTGAATTGTGAGAATATTGGAGACCTAGTACTGGATGGACCGCAGGTAGACAGTTTTGACGACACATTTAAGTAATGGTTACGAGTCCTCTAAGACACCTAACAGCACGATCGCATGTCCGATAAAGCAAGATTTGTGAACCTTAAACCATGTATCGCTTGAGATTTGAACGCGACCACCAAAAATATCAAGCACCCTCGACGAAGACTTAACCAACAGTATGGGAGAGCTAATCTCGTGATAGTCGTGTTCTGGGAAAATAGCAAAACCCTCAAAATCGGGATCTTCTAGCGAATACCAAAGCCATGTCCCTTTATAGGCATCGGCATTGCCCTTTCCTAAAACGCTGGCGATAAAGCTTGGAAAATTCTCCCAAGCTTTATCAATATCAGCTAACAGTTGGACAAAAGCGGATCGCGATAGTCTGATACACTCATCAAGCTCCAATCTGTCGTTACAATGTTTTTCCTGAATCAATAGCGATCACGTCTAGCGGCTTAGCTGGGGTAAGTCCTAGTTCAGTATCGCTTAGCAAGCCCTCGGGAGTCAGGTTATTGTGCTCGGCCTGGAGCGCTGTACCCTTTTGGATACGCCGCAACGTTTCTGCATCCGCATAGAGCCGATTAGTCAATTCTTCGCACAACGCAGTGAGTCCATCGTCACCCAAGGGCTCACCAAAGTAATTAGCTTGATACTTTTTCTGATTTCTTAGCTCTGACTCATGAGGGCCTGAGAGCTTAAACAGCCGTTTGGCTACTTCTAATGTGATTGCTGGAGGAAAGGCCATGGTTTAACTCCTTTATCGTAATTTGCGATAATATGGATGTGCTCTGTTAGCGGGGACGATTCATGAAGGTGCAGAAAGGCCGTCGTGGTATGCGAAAGTCGGGCAGTTCGTGTTCTTATAAAAAGAAACGGAGGAAAGGCGGCAAGAAAAAGAGAAAAACAGCGTATAGCATGTGATTTTTCGGTTATCTCCTTAGAAGGTGTAGGCAAGCAGGCGGGTATCTCTCAGATACCTGCTTTTTTATTAGAATGCATCGTCTGTATAAGCTGGTTGCCGATTTGTACCGCTACTTTGCTGTTGACCATTGTTCGACTGATTGTTGCTTCCACCCTGCAACGCAAAGTTTGAAGCTGTTAGATTGAATCTGGCGCGGGGGGATTGATCCGTTTTGTCTGCCCAGCGCTCCTCTTTGAGGATGCCAGTCAAGGTAACTTTGCTGCCCTTGTGAAGGCATTTCTGGGCAGACTCGGCCCGTTTTCCCCATAGCACGATGTCATGCCAATCAGTGGCATCCTGACCAGTTTTAATTGCAATTGAAAATTTAGTGAGGGTTGGCGAGTTCTCGCGATATTTGGTCTCTGGCTCCTTCCCAATATTGCCAGCTAGGCACAGCATATTGATTGAGGTTGGTGTACCTGTAACCTCAACGGCTCCATAGCTAAAGTCTATGCGGACATACGGGTCTTTCCGTTGTGGATTCTTATAGACCCGTAGATTGCCCGTTACGATAACCGGAGTGCCAGGGCTTAAGGTCTGGTTAAACTGAGATCGCGCAAAGCATTGAATCTGCGTGGGTGCCCCCAGATTCTTGTCTCTATCCAGCCACGGTACGGACAATAAAAAATAATGAATGGTTCCGTTGTCCTGCTGTTTACTTTGTACTGGGCCACCGACAGTGCCCGCTATTGTGATTTGATTGATTGCCATTGTTCCTTGTATCTTCAATTATTTTTCAGGGCAATGATCAGCTTGACGTTCACCCCTAGTGCATTGGTCAAGTGGGATAAAGCATGGGCTTCATTAAGTGTTGCTTCAGGACGCTGCAAGTATTCTTGACAGACCTCGGCAATCCTTTGTTTACGGACAAAATTTTCACTCCCCAAGGCGATGACCAATGTGGTTAGATTGGGTGCGATCCACCCAATTACTGAGTCAAAATCTGCTTCGTCTTCGCCATTGGTCACGTCCCAACTAAAACTCCGCCGAAGATCTATGATCAATTCGTGGTTTATGGCCTCACTTTCATTCTGAAAGATCCGACCATCTTTGGCTTTGAAAGCTTTAATTTTTTCGACCATTTGAATCGTTGATTTGGTGTTATTTCGTATCTATACGACTAGCAAATGTGGGTTTGCTTGCTATATCTCTGCGGCATCCATCCCAATCTGCTTGTATCTTTTTAATTATAGCATTATTGATTGAAAAGTATGCGATTTATTTTTGACGATTTCAGCGTGAAAGCCTGGATCTGCCATCTCTGAAGCGATTTCAGCTATCATCAAGTTTGAGTTGTAGCGACTATGCCATGGCCAAAGGAAGGAAGCCCTTGACGCGGGAAGAGTGTTTTGAGCGATATGGAATGTATAAGCTTCCCAGAGATCCGGCTGAGCGGATGCGGATAATTCAGCCTTGGAAGAAATCGACAGGACCAAAAACTGAGCTGGGCAAGCAGATCGCTAGCAGAAATAATTTTAAGCATGGGCTTACGGCTGGAGATCCTGCTGCCAAGTATTTCGCTCGATTGTACTGGGAACAGAATTTAGCTCGATCTATAGAGCAATTGCGGCCTTATTTGCCAGTCGTTGGTGCAAAGGTATCCCCAGACCTCAGAGACATGATTTTGGAGTTCGCAGATAATGTCCGAGAGGCTACGTAGTCCGTATGGTGGTATTTTTTCGGGCAAACCTCAGGAGTTTTTAGATAGGGTTTCTGAATATACGCCTGAAGAGATGATGATTGCGAACTACAACATCATTCAGGCAAAAATCCTTGAGTTACTGGAAGGGGGAATTCGCTACAACAAGCAGGCCAGACTGGTTATTGGGGCTCTCGAATTATTATTAGCTGACGAGCAGATCAGTCCTGAGTATTTCGCTTATGTAAAACTGTTATTGGCAGATGGGTCTCTCGAACGGCTAACCAATGTTATGGTGTCGTCATCTGCACTTCCGATCAATGCGGCTAGAATGCGTGAGGAAGGGTCAGCCAGAGTCCAGGTTAAGATACTGCAAGATTTTTTGGTAGCTGTCCTTCAAAGAACAGACGATTTTGCTCTCAGAGAGGCTGGAGTATCAACTATTCAAAGGCTTAGGTTAGAGGGTGGCATTACTGAAGAGGCTATGGATAGGCTTGTTCAGCTAGCAGGAGCAACAACGATAGAAGCTGGCTCTGATGACGATGAAGAAGAATAGAGGAGAGTTTTACTATGGTGGATGCAAAGATTGTTTATATTCTTAGAGGTGCTAGCGGATCGGGTAAGACAACGTTGGCTTTAAAGCTGGCCCCAAAAGAGCAGGTGTTCAGTGCTGATAATTTCCCTGGTTTGTACGATGGGGGATACCAAATTGATAAGCAGGCTGCATCTCACAAGTGGTGTAAGGATCAATTTGAGATCGCTCTGAAAGAAGGGCTGTCGCCGTTATGTGTGGCGAATACCAATATGAAAACGGCCTATGTGGATGGCTTTTTGGGGATGGCTAAGGCGTATGGTTATGCTATGCACATCATTCACTGTGAGCAGTTGCTGCTACCAGATGGCACCGTTCCGAAGAATGAGCACAATACACCGGCAGCGGTGATCCGGTCCCAGCTCGATGGGTTTCAGCTGATGGAATCGCCTGTACCTGGGATTACGGTCTCAGAAACCTGTGCAGGGATTAAAGCATTGAAGCACATTGAGTCTAAGCTGGTAATTTCCGATCTGGTTGGTACGTTGATTCGGCCTTCGTCACCACATCGGTTTATCAACCAGGCTGATCAGGCAGAGCCTATTGAATCGGTTTTGAGGGCGCTATCTCTTCGTGGTGTTGGCGAGATTGCGATCGCAAGTAATCAGATGGGTGTTGGTGGAGGTCACTTTAGGGTAGGTGAGCTAGAGAAGCTTGCTAAGCTTACCGAAAAGTGGCTTTTGAACTATGGCATTGACCTGAAGTTCGCGGTGTTTGCAACGCATCGGAATTCTAAGTCTGCACTGATTTATGAGCGTGGTGGGTTGTCGGATCTATCGCTCTCCCCCCGTGCCGATAAACCTAGCTCAGCAATGCTGGAGTACATCATGAAACGTGAGGGCGCTGCAAATGCTGTTTATCTTGGCGATGCCCATCATGTTGGTAGAGCTGAGGACATTGAAACTGTCAGACGGCTTAACATCGGGCAACTTGGCCTTACCTATGCTAGGAAACTCAGTCTTACTTACATTCCAATGGAGGCTTTGTCGTGAGCAACATCTTTCTAGGAATTAGCATTGAGGAATGGTTTACATACCATCCTATAATGACCGACGAACGTAAATTAAAGCATGAGGTTGTCAATGTTATTTCTCTGCAGGCCGCTAAGTGCATAGGCGCGGATCATCCGAATGCAGAGAAAGACTTTGTTCGGCTATGCATTGATCTGATCGACAAGATTGAGCAACCTGAACTAAAAGATTGGGCCACTCAAAAAATAGCTTTTCAAAAAGACGATTCTCTCTTTGACCAAATGATGAAATTACAGCAACTTAGAATGGTTGCTAATCAGTCAATCACTGTTGCTGAATTGCACGGAGCAAGACAAGTCTAATGGATAATTCGTATCTCGCTAGTCGGTATTTTGAACAGAAGATCCGTGCTATTAGGGATTCTCAGCCAACGGGGACACCAATGCAGTTTGAGATGCCAGTGGATCTTGAGCCGAATCCTTTATACGATCAGTTAATTTCTTCTTTTGAGAAAGCTTATACAGTCTACATAAAACGGTGTGACGACATCATCTTTGCCTATTTTGGATGTTTCTGTAAGGGGGCTGAAGCCATTCAAACTGGACGGGTTCAGCAAGCTAAATTTGTAGAGGGGCATCCGTTTTACGAACAAGGTATCAGGGAACAACTTTTGATAGATGGAGATCCGGTCGCGCAGTTTAAGGTAATAATCGGGCTGGCTGAGCGGAATAAGTCAAACTAAATCTTGCCAGTGATCGGCAAACTCGTTGTAGGCAGGTAACTTTGTTAATTCTTTTAGAAGTTCTATTTTATTCATTTTATAGGTTTTTTGAACTTCTAGGGATTTTGCAAATTCTTTTAATTCCATGACATTGTAATTAAGAACTGCCCCAAAGGTTGGCAAACTTTCTTTTAAAGCTTTGTATTTTTTACTGCAGTGAACACAACTTCTGCTTTTGTGAGAAATAATTGGGGCTAATTGACGCCTGAATGTTCGATTGCAGCCGTTGCATTTAACACTAAACCAATTTCCTTCTATTCTTGAGAGTATTTCCCACCAGCCGTATTGTTTTCCGATATGAGGAGATTCCTGTCTTTTTAGACTAGTGCAATCTCCGCAAGACTTAGGGCGTTCAAGCATTGTGTGGGAAAGGTTTTCAATTTTTCCACATTTGACGCACATAGCTTCCCGCTTGATCGTGGATGCCTCTTGAAAAGGTTCGCTAATAATTTTTCGATTCTTGACTAAGCTTCCAATCGGGTGTAATTTAGCACTCCATCTCAGCCGAGCTGCCAGATTTTCTTGTTTTCTGTCTCGACCCAAAACTTTGAACGAATGACTGATTATTTCTGAATTGACACCTAATAGATCGACTGCCGTGCTTAAGTCAGCACCGTTTGATATCAATTCTAAAAATGAATTGACTAGCTTTTCATGAATACTTCCCTTTTCCTTTTTACCTTTTGAGGGAGTTTTGCAGACTCCATAGAGTTCCGTCTTTTGATGAGATAAGCTTTCAGTTTTTCCGCCCTTGCTCTGCGGCTTCCATTCTTTTGCTGCTAGAATTTCCTTCTTTTTATTTCTATTTAGATCCCGAAAAGCTTTATTTATCGATCTGGAACTAACGCCCAGTATTTGAGCTATATCGCTTGGATTTTCTCCGTTAGATACTAATTCCAAAAATGAATTGCATAGATCTTCCTTTTTTTTGTTTCTATTACATTGAGCGCAGACTACTTTCTCATTAAAGTCTTTTTCTGATACATTTTTTTCAACTCCACATCTGCATCTAGTCTTAATTCTGATTGATCTTCTATTGCTTACAAATGGTTTATCAATAACGGTTAAACTATTTTTCTGCGCGCCTATGGGATATAAAATCTCTAAATATATAAGTTTTGCTTCTAATGTCTCTTTTATTATGTCTCGCTCAAGCGAAGTGAAGGAACTGCGTATTGCTCCGTCACTGAGCTTCATCTTTTCCAAAACTTTTTGAGTGTTGTAACCTGCCTGGATCAAATTTAGGTAAACTTTGCAGCGTTCCTCGTGGATGTCTATTCTTTCGCCCTCAGTTTTTTTGCTTATACTTACACGGGGATGCCGTTGTTTTGCCCTCGCCCTCTCGGTCTCTTGTTTCATATCCCTCTTAAGAGAGGTAAATGATCTTTGCAGGGTTATGCGACCTATCCCAAGCCATCGCAAAGCGTCTTGAGTGTTGTACCCTTCTTCGAGCAGTTCAATATATTTATTGCAGTTGTAGCGATCATTTTTTTTGCCCATACACCCTGCGCTTTATATTCCTTGAAGTTGCCTATTCGTTTAATTATAGCATTTTAAGATTTTAGCGATTAACTTGCTTCAATTCTGTGTCTGGCGCTTTTCGGCCTGCCCCTTCTCTCCTATTTGAAGAGCAAGCCTGGATAGGTATTCATCCCCATAATCAACACGCCATCTATCGACAGCTTCGGCGTATGGGCTAATAAATACTATCGTTCCGCATTCTCCTGATGGATGGCAGATAACATCGCCATCCCAAACTGTATCACCGCTGCCAGTTGACCACGGACATTGAGGTTTAAGTGCTTGGATTTCAGTCGCTTTATTGTCGTCAGGTTTTTTGTACCAATGTCTGTTGAAAGCTTCGTTATCGGCTTCGTTGAATGCATTGGCCAGCTCAAAGATTTCAACCAATAAATTGTTGTGGTGATCGCAAATATCTTGAGCAATTTCCTTTGGTACACCGGTTAGAATCTCTTGGCCACTGCTGATGATATCAACCCAGCCGTCTGGATGTTCGCCAAATATGATCCAAAAACCGTACCGTTCTTCTACGTATTTGAGTCTCATGGTGTAGCTGTTAAATTTCTCAGGTATACAACCAATGCTTCTGGTCTAACTTTTTGCTTGATTGGAGTGCTTTCCTGCCAATACCTTAGCTTAGATGTCTCTGGATAGGTGGCTATCGACTCTTCTACCTGTTCTGCCCAAAAAATAGAGTTGTGAGGCCCTTCAAACTTCAAGACGGCACCAAAATCTTCTAACTTAGTCACTCCTTCTGCGCGAGACATTGCGGTAGGGATTGAGGTCTCTTGAGATAGGTAAATCCCAACAATGTATTTATCACCAATGTCCGTTACAATTGCCACCAACTTAGAGCATGGTCGGTCATGAGCATTCATAATGACCGGCTCACCAATTTTTAGCTTTGGAAGACAACACTGGAAGTTTAGGCAGCAGTCTGTGTAGTCATCTGAGTCGTAGTATGGGTTTTTCCCATCAATATCTTTTAGTCGAGTGTCAGAGCCCCAGCCAGCCACATTGCTAGCGTTGAGTCCATGATGCCTTTCTGGTTGCTGCATGGGGCAATACTTCACAGAACCAAATGGTTGGCCTGTGACGGCTGGACAATCTGGTGAGCAAGGAGTGAAGCCCAGCTTATGTTTGGGCTTGAAAAGTTGTTCAGGGAAATTCATTGTTTCACCTCAGTTTCAACGTTTATAAGCCATACCCATGGGTCGGTATTTGCTGGGGATTGGGGGTACAGCTGGTTCCACACCCATTTGAATGCCTTCAGTGGGTCTCGGGTTGTCCAGACTGGGTATCGAAAGCCGTAATCAAGTCGGTGTATGAAATAAATTAGTCCTGCTTGACCGTGACTGAGTTGATCAATGCCAGCTGCGATCGCATCTTGTTCTGTTATGTCGGAAAACTGTTTGAAGTCGATATCTTTGATTTTGAGTTGAAACCGGCTTAGTCCGACTGGCATGGTAACGGGACTTTGCCACTTTAACGGCCAGTCAGCCCCATCTGGCATCCGTAGGTAATTGTGCTCGACATACGCACCGGCAGCCGTTAACTGATTAGACCACTTTTCCCATAGATTTTCGGCTTGCCAGTCGTTTTCCCATGCTTGAGCAGTGTAAATGTGTCTGGTTGAGTTTGTGTTTTTGGGCTGATACCGATATTCGATCCACAGGCTATCGAAATCCTCATCCCATGATTTTGGTTTCCATTGTTCTCGGCCCCACAGAATCTTTTGCTGATTAGCATAGGGACAGTATTTCTTGATCAGCTCAGCTTTTGTTTTGAACGAGTCCCAGACAGCATCTTTCCGCCTGCGATAGTACGGGTAGGACTCACTTGGGTTGATATGTATCTGGGGTTTAGCGTGGCACAGCGGCTTGATTGGTCTGATAAAACAGCTCAAGTCGCGATTGAGCAAAGCAACAGATTCATACGGCCTTAGATTTATGGTTTGTCTACTCATTTCCAGGGGCTCCTTTTAGTAAGACATTTCCATGTAGGGAACTCACGGGGGTCAACGTAGCCGATTCCCCAGATGGAAAGCGTGAGAATTATTCTGGCTTCAAACCTGTTGAATGCTCTGCAGTGAATCATCCATCGGTTTTCTAGTTGGGTGTAGAGTCGGCCCCAGCTAGCATCTTCCCTGACATATAGATCCTCTAGGGAAAGAGGCCATTGCTCTCTAAGTTTTATGAGTTTCCAGGGGAGAACAAGAACCTCGTTTGGATGCAAAGAAATTGGTGCATTTAGAGGACCAATCCATTCATAGGCAGTTGGTTCAATGGTCTTGGTGAGTGGATTCTCCCAGTAGTGATACCGGATAGTGGCTTCACCATCTTTGGCCCATTTGTCTTTAGTGAAACTATCCATACCCTACAACCTCCTTGATAGCAGCCTTGGCAAAGTCTTCTGCTGACCAAACTTTTGCCTTTATCGTCTTACCCCAGTGAGCGCTTCGAAAAAGTCTTTGCTTGACTTTGTGTCAATCTCGTAAATTGTCCCTGAACTCATTTTTATAGTGGCTCTTATCGAATTTTTGTATTCAAGAGATTCGACTAGGTTTGGATTGAGCTTTATGGTTTTTGTTTCAGTAGAGAAGTCACTCGTGTAGCACCAAGCGCCTACCAAAATCTTATTCTTCATGATTCCTCTTTAATTGCAGCAACAACGCTAAATCCATGGCAGGGATTAGCTTTACCGGCTTCGACGCACCAACAAGCAACCCTTTTTAATTCACCAGCTTTGTACTTCTTCCTCAGCCGCTGGATTTCCTCGTAGATAGGCCCAGTGCCACTGTCCAACGCTGGCCATAAATTTTCTTCCTCAAATTTTTGACACACTTCAGCAGCTGTGCCGTCCCTACCTACTTTGTGTGGATTTCGCAGGGGAGAAGCATGTAGAAACTGTCCGCGCCAACCACTAATCTGACGGCCAATGTACTCGGTCCCAGGGTCTTTTAGGATCTCTGGTCCCTCAACCTTAAGATTAACGACTTCAATATCATTGTTAATCGTATTTTGCGATTTAGGGGCACTAGAATTTTGGGTTGAAAGGGTGCGCTCTATCTCCCGGTTTAGTGCTTCCTGGGCATCGTCTGGAATTGACCATACCTTTTGGTAGCCACGGCAGGGCACCGGCTCAGATAGTTTGACAACCCGGCCTAGCTTCCAGCCATAGGGACCAGAAAACCATGAGCTATCTAGTAGGGGCTCTCCGATTAACCACGAACAGTTTTTAATACCACGGTCCCCCCCAGAAAAGTGGCCCAGGTATTCTGCGATCGCAACAATGCCGGTCGGATGCTCAGGCTCCGGTGGGATGGTTTTCCAGAAGGTTTCTTCTATCCAGTGAGCCCCTCCTTTGTCCCAGCTCTTACCGGCATGAACCGCGAACCAATCTCCCTTTTTGATGCCTGATGGTACATACGAGCGATTCTCGACATCTTTATCCAGGTCTGTAACCGCATAGGGCCAGGGGCGTATTAGGGTTACAGCATGATTGACCGTGATGGAGCTAGGCAGCGCTGGTTTAGTCAGACTTGCGATCGCAGCGTTGGCTGCTGCCATCCACTCAGCGCTAGGTTGTTTGTCTACCTCCTGACCTGACCGGTAATGCTTCCATACATCAGCTTGAATCGCTTTGGGTACCTGCCCCCAGTGTTCAGGGCACATCAAATACTTGGGGGCAATATTGCGATCGCATCCAGGTGCATGGCAGGTATGCCGCGATAGTTTTTCGATATCGGTTTCCGGCAAAAGCGTTGTCTGGACTGGATTGGCGGGTGATGGTTTTTGGCTGTCAGATACCTGTTCAGATGCCCGAGGCTTGATAGCGCCAATGGGTTTATCACTATGGGGTTCAGTAGGCTCAGATACTGGCTCAATCTGGATGACCCGCAGTGCAAGTTCATGCTTTCGAGCTTTCTCGATCATGTCCTGAGTGCCCTTACTGGAGCCATCCCAGAAACAAACGCAATGAGTGGCATAGGTGGCCATCTCTCCATTACGGATAATGCCAGCGGCTTTGCCATGGGTGTCCCAGTCTGCCTTAAAGTACTTCACTGGGTAGCCATGCTCCTTGGCATAGCGTTCACCCAAGGTATCCACACCATTGGCTAGGCCGCAAACTATCTCTATGTCAGCAATGCCTACTTTTTTAGACAGCAAGCCATCCAAGACCTGGCATACATGCTCATAGTCCTGATACCACCGGCAACCAGCGACAACTAGCCTGATAATTTCTCTCTGTGGTGGTTCAGGCTCTACAGGTGGTTCAAGCAGCGACGTTTGGCTTGTGGTTGGAGTCTTTTGTGCAGCTGCAGATTGCTGCTGTTTCTCAGCCTCAAAACCGCTCCAGTCGATAACCTTGCCGTCCTGAAATCGAAGCTTCTCAGGACACATACAAATGATGGGTTGGCTCTGAATTTTTTGCCAATGATCAATTGATTTATCGCAATTGGCCCTTTCCTTCCAATAAACACAGACCAAAGTATTTGGGTACTTCCTCAGCCGTTTTTCCTCCCTACCGTTACCAACGGGAACGTAGTAGGTCTCACCTTCTTTGATGGAGTCAACTGTGCCATGCCAGCCGTCGCAGCTTTCACCAGGCAACCCAGTCACCTGGTCACCTTTTTTGAAGGGAATACTACTCTTCCTCATCAGATTCGATTTCCCCGCAATCCTGATGTTCAGCGGCAAATGCATCCATTAGGGCCACCATTGCCCAGACAGCCAGGGTGCCACCTTCCTCTTTAGGAAGTACATACGTTGCGCCGCAGATATGACAATGGCATTGATGCCAGCCATCCTTGGTGTTACTGACTGTGATGTGGTCAGAGCTTTGGGTTGCGACGTTAGACATAGACTGTCAAAAAAATCTGTATTTTAATTATAGCATCTTTTTATCGTATTTTGCTCTAACATCTAGAAGGATTCTTGGCAAGCGCGATGGATTTTTCAAACAAGCCCAATTGGCAAGCGACAGATCAAGATGTGAAGGACGGTCGCTGGATCAGCAGAAGTTGTACTGTTTTGGCCATTCCGTTTTTCCATACTTCTGATGGAGACACCTACGTTCCATTGGGGCAGCGTAGTGACAAGATGCCTGACTATCAAGGATACTGGGGCCTACCCTGCGGTTATCTGGATTGGGATGAGCCGCTGCTGGATTGCGTTAGGCGAGAAGTCTTTGAAGAGTTAGGGTTAGAGCTTGAGGTGACGGATGTAAGCCCGCAGCCAGATTTTGTCATGTCTCATCCATTGGGTGATTCTCGGCAGAACGTGACCTTTCGATTCATCATTCATAAATTTGTTGCTCCTGATGAGGCTTTGCCGTTGCTGAAACCTGGGCCGGAAGTATCACAGGCTAGCTGGGTGGATGTATTGAGCTTAAATCAACGGATTCTGGCGTTCAATCATTCTGATGTGATTAGATGGGCATTGAGACAAGCTAGATGAGAGAAATCGGCAATTTAGAGGCTGTATTAGCACAGCCTGATAAATATGTTGACAAAGTTATCTGGGTTCCAACACTCCAGATGATAGAAGTGGCGCATCCCGATAATCCTAGAACCCATAATGAGGACGGGGATGTTACGGAGATCTTTAAGTCTCTCCTTGCCTTTGGTTGGGGAGATTATGGAGTCACCTTTAATCCGCATACTGGCAAGCAAACCGGTGGCCATGGTCGGGTTTTGGCTGCCAGACTCGGAATGCAGCACGATGATGACTGGTTTGAACAAGCCTGGGATTTATTTCTGAAGGGACATCAGGACAGAAAGACCATAGCCCAGTACCACCAAGAACGTTACTGCTCTGGGTATTGGGAGCATGTACCCGTCATCATTACAACGCTCACCGATGATGACCAACGGTCATTGATGATCCGACTGAACAATGATCGGCTGGATGGTCGAAATGATTCTGCTAAGATGGCTGAGCTTCTTTCTCAAATGAACAAGGATGAGATTGAGTTAGCAGGATGGGATAAAGTAGCTGCTGAGTCTTTCACTGCTGCGTTTCTGATCAAAGCTGCTGAGATAGAAGAAGAAATAGAAGCTGAGGAGACAGAGGAATCTGGTTATAACTACGATGCTGGAGTTCCTGGGACCGATGCCGTGGATACAGAATATGGTCAACGATTTGAGAAAGACGATGCCGTTGATTATGGAGAGAGTGATGATCCGTGGGATGTGACCGCTGAGGAAGACTCTGGGCCAGTTACGGTTACGACGGCTGATGGTGAAACAGCTCACATTGCTTCTGTTGATGTATCCAATGTTGACGAAGAACAGAAGGCTCAAGGGGTCTATTACGATAGCGATCAGCGTGAGACCAGAGCGGTTCTACTCTATAGCAAAGCTCAGCTGAGCGATTTTAAGGAACTGTTTGGCACAGGTGCTCGACTTGGGCCGCTGCCGTTCATTCTCAAAGAGCTTGGTGTTGAAATCAATACATCGGCCAGCATCAAGGAATGGCGACCAGATTGTTGTCTGGCTGTTTTTCAGAAGTTCGTTGAACAAAATAGCAAACTATACCAGGAGTGGATGGATGCAGATCAACAAGGCACTTCCTCAGAAGAGACTGGGCAAAGCTCTGAAGAGAGCACAGAGTGAGGAATGGAAACAGCTGTATAAAACGAGTATCGAGCGCTTAAAACGCTGGTGGAATACGCCAGGGGTCAACAAAGACATCAAACCGGCCCTTCATTTTGGGTATGGAAAAGATGCGATGGCAACAGCGATTGTCATGAAAGATGCTGGGATTCCGTTTACTGCTTTGGTGCTCGATTGCTTTTCTGATCTCCCTGGTCATGAGCTAGTAGTCCCCGAGTTTCGGGACTGGTTTGGGAACTATGACGAGGTTATTTATGAGACCGAGAAGACCTTATTTGACTACATGGTGAAATGGTTGGACTGGGCCAGGCTCAATGGTGCTGAAGTAGACTTTTTTAACTGGGGACCAGCTGAGAGCCAGATCGTTTGGGAGATCAGCGAAAGATATGACTCTCATTACGACGAAGGAACCCCTGGCGTTATGCATGTGTGGGGGAATCGTGCAGCTGAAGGGATGGAACGATTCTATGAAGCCCAGAAGAAAGGCATGTTCTACCTGGATGGTGAGGAAGGGAAATGGGGCTCTTACTGGCGGGCACTGCCTATTTCCGACTGGCGCGATATCGATGTGTGGGCTTTGTTAGCGAGTCGTCAATGTCCGATTTCAAATGTTTACAGTAAGCACGATTTGCCAATGGGGGGTGGAAAGAAGGCATTTCCCCGTACTGTCTGGTGGTGCGCTCCAGAAATCATGAATCCGAAGTATTACTGCTGGCTGGCGCATTATTACCCCGCTTTGCTTGCCAAACTTATTGGCCAATTTCCTGAGGTAAAAGCCAAGTTTGAATCCGCGAAAGCTTGAGTAGCTGCAGGTTTTGCTCAATTGTGTTATTCTTGAATTGCTCCAGCCGGAGATGCCATTACGGATGCCTGAACTCTACAAAGAAGGTGTAAGCCATGGCAGGCAGGCTAGCAGACGTAGGTCAGCAACTGCGTCAAACAGGTTTGGTGCAACGAGTAAATGCAGCGCTTGATCGAGTGAGAGGTACTACCCAAGGTGCTTTGGCTCGTAGAGGCGGTGGTGGTCGGGGCGGTGGTCGTAGCAATCCCGATCCGTGGAATCGTCGGGGTGCTCGTGAAGCCGCACAAACACAATTGAGAGCGAGAGCCGCTCGGGGTCGCAATCGTGTGGTTGTTCGTAATCCTCGGACAGGTCGTCGATTTGCTGTTAGTCAACGTGCAGCCGGGTCTGCTCAACGGCTACTGAATGAAAACCGACAAACCGTTGGTCGTCGGGCACGATAGGAGGTAATTGATTATGGCAGGTAGGTTAGCGGATGCCGGTCAATCCCTGCGTCGGCAACGACAAACTAATAGGGTTAATGCAGCTCTTGACCGGACAAGAGCTGGTGCAGGGAGAGATAACACATTAGCCCGAAATATCAGACGGATTACTGGCCAAAATAGAGCTGGTGGTTTAGCGACCGCTCGAACAAATCGACTACGTACCGCAATCCAGGGGAGGGGAGGGGGCAGTAATCCTGATCCTTGGAATCGTCGGGGTGCTAGACAGACTGCACAGGCCCAATTAAGGAGCCGAGCTGCAGCGGGGAATGCACCACAAATTGTCCGTAATCCTCGAACAGGACGACGGATGGCGGTTACTCCGAACCAAGGTGTTCTGGCAAGAGCTTAACTTTCTGCTGGATAGAGAACGTCAAGGGCCTTCTTAAACGGGAGGCTCCTTTCTTTTTTAAATAACATTTTGAACCCCTCATATTGATAGGGCTGATCTGGTAGCCAGAACGACCCATCCTCAACGAATTCTTCAGGGGATTCTCTCACCTTAAAAACGGGTTGCAGTGCCCAATGGGGGTCTTGTAGTTTCAGTCCCCAAGCTTTTTCCCAAGTTAACCGACGTAACATGGCATCTAGTGTCATGTCCGGCATCCCATGCAGCTTTCGGTCTTTTTGGAATCGTTGTTCGTCGTATTCTACGGTGGTCCCAGATTTGACTCGGCAGTATCCGATCAGAGCGACCTGGGGCGCATCCTCTTCGGACCAACCAGCTTCTTTAAGACTTCTATACCCATCCTTCATGTCCTGGCCCGATGCGTACCGACCACTATGGATCACAACTCGGCCTGTGTATCGAGCGACCTCCGGATCGTTGGTAAACAGAACGACAGGAGCCCCTGCCAGCGTATTGAACGCCATATGAGGCAACTGTGTAACGGCCATTGTGTCGATAATGGATTGTGGCATAGCAACAAGGGGCTTTTACCCCTTCCTCCTTGTAATTAAGATCTATTCAAGCCATCGGTATTCCATGGCTTCTAGCTGCCTCCAGGCCCGATTAAAGGCTCTGATTGTAGGCGTATCTTTGGCTGCCCAGAATTGCTGTATCTTGCCGCTGACGCCTTCTATAGGCTTGGGAAAGTATACGGCATCCTCTATATCGTGAATCGCTCCGCCGCCATCCTGGGCGTAATAGGAGCCTGTACAGCGAGCTGCCCCAATGATAGCCCCTCGGATAGCCTCTATCTCTCCCTTGGGCAATCCATATTGCTCTATGGCTGCATCCGATTGCTTGCTCTGGCTGGCATGGATTAAAAAGATTCCCCTAAATTTTGTTGTCTTAGAGCGATATTCTTCTTCTTTCCAGCCTTTGGCCATCATATAAGCCCAGGGCGCATGAGTGCTCATTGCTCTGAGAGTTTCTGGATAAATCGGCGTATTTGGAATCGCTTCTAGTGGCTCTACGCCCATTTTTCTCGTGTACACTTTGGTTGCAGCTTCATCCAGAGTATACAGCTGGCGCTCTACTTTGTGATCGAGGGTTAGCTGATATAGCTGAGCTGGCATCATACAGCGTATTCCGATGCCATACAGCATTGTTGATTTGCCTTGGGGGAGCGTCTGGATATTCCAGCGCAATTTGCCCCCTATCGTCATTTCAGCCATTTTAGAATCCTAAATATTGCTTTCTAATTATAGCATTTTACGATAATTAGAGCTGTAAAATGGGCAAAATCTCTCTTAATCCCAGAAGCTTGGGTTAATTGCTTCTTCTATGTAGCCGAATAGCGCCCAAATACATTTTGTTGACAAATCCTGAGCAAGCGCTTCAGCGTCAATGCCTAATTCAATGCACAGTTCATCAAACTGCTGGTCGGAGTCCTGGCTACGGTTCTGCTCTAATTCGTTACAGCGTTTTTCGAGTGCTGCTAGATTGATGTTTTGAGGGATAGGTACTTCTTTTTCCATTTCGATTTACAGATCGAAAAAATGGCTGAGCCAGAATTTTAGTGAATTCGCTTCGCTGTCATTTAATTGATTTGTTGGCATAGTGATTGAGCCTAGTACTTTCTGTCGCGTTTGAGTTGATTCAAACTCCGGGTCTCTTTCTGGGTTAGCTATTTCAATGGTTAGTAGCGTTGCTGTTATTTCTTGATTTTGCTCTGATATCTCTAGAAATTCTTCGTCAAACCAAGCTACGTATTTCTCGCCCTCTTTTTTCAGGTCAATTGAATCATCAATGTCGTTGATAATAGTGAGTTCCATATCTCACTCCTCTATAGGGATTGCTTTTACATTGATAGCGTTGGCGTTTTCTTGAGCCTCTAGTGATTTTTGAGCTTGTTCAAGACAGCTCAGAAATATCGAAGTATTAGGCTGGTATCCATGCTTTGCTCGTAGCGCGTGCAAGCGCTGAGCCTTTGACATGGCGACTTCTATGTCGTCGTCATCGCTTATTGCGGTTATTAGGTACATGGTGGATTTTCAGGACAAGGTTAGCTGTGGTGATTGCTTGCCTTAGTAGCTATCAATCAGATCTGCTATTTTGGGGTCTCTGCATTGAGACAAGCCATGCCGTTTAATGAAGGTGTAGCATTTAGGGCAGGTGATCTCTCCGTGAGGATCTCCCTCGGGATAAAGTCTTGAAGTGACCCCAAAGCTGTTTTTGGGCTGGACACAGAGGAATTGTTTTGGTTGTCGTTTGTATCTACCGTTGTCGATAGCTTTTATGCTGTAGCCATGGATGACGGTAGCTCGATTCATTCCGCTTCCATTACTATTAGGTTGCAGCCCTGAAATGACTATTTTGTAGGCTGCGACAAAATCACCATCAAAATCGGAAAGTTCGGGCAGTGCCTCTAGGGGAGTTTCAGATGCAAGCCTGTTGGGGGTAGACTTACTCTCCCAGTCCGGCGTATCCTGTGCGATCGCCTTAATAATCTGCTCAAGCCTCATCTGGCTTAATGTCCTCCAGGCTAGGTAGTGTTTGCGCTACCGATATCCAGCCATCAAGAGTTGAAAGACTCGATAATGGGTTCCATTCATCAAGTGTTAAATCGACAGAGATGAAAGTTTTACCGTATTGGGTAGAATCTAGCTGAAAAATTGAGGTATAGACGGCATTCCCGTTATTTGCATAAAATAACAGTTCGCTGACCACCGTTGATATTGAGTTATATGTGAGTGGAGGCAGCATGTTTTCTAGCTCAAAGAATCTCTCTTCGTCTATGACTGTTACCGTTCTCTTTACTTTTTGAGATAAAACATTTTCGACAGAGTTTGTGCTCATGACGTTCCTAGAAATTGATTTCTACTTACGCAATAGGTCTAATAGCTCAGCTTTTCTAAGCTTTGAGTAGCCTTTTAATCCTTGTGTACTGCAAAGTTCTCGCAATTCGGTTACCGTCATTTTGTCCATGGGCTTATTGATAGACAAAATCTTTCTACTTGCTGGGCTGGGTCTGTTTTTGGTGTACCAGGAAGGTAATTGATTATTCATGATGGTTGTAAAGCTTTTGCATTGCCTCTACCGAGAGGCAATGCCGCATTCTAGAAATGATCAATTTGTTGGGTGTTACCCCAGGAAGGTGTAGCGCCTTGCCATCCCATGTTTGCCGGTCTGCGGCTGGGGTCAGCAAATCGGCAAATAGCCTCTAAATGGGTCTTCATGGCCCTAAGGCCATTGCCATCAGTAGATGAAAGAATGCCCTCTACCCACTTAGCGACTAGTTGAGTGTCCCCGTCTAGAATTGCTTGGTCGATATCAATTTTCTCTCGTTTTTGCCCTACATAGTGAGCGTCTGACAGTTGCCGTGCTCTAGTGGTTTCAGCAGAGATGTCGTATCTATCCATCTCGTGTTTTTCTTGCTCTGGGCTTACTGTGGAGCCGTATCCAATAGTCATTTTCCAAAATCCTCAATATAGATAGCTCTCGATGAGCTTACAATTTAATTATAGCATTACTTATTTCGCAAAATGCGATATTTTGTAAAGGGATCGCAAATCGAATATGAAGTATTGCCGATTAAATTTTGTAAGAGAGAATATCCCTAGATATGCTTTGGTCTTTAGACCGTCGTTGGTAGCCTATGCTCAGGTCAAGGCTTATCATGATGAGTTCCGTGGAGAACTGGAAAAATTAGAGTCGGTTTACTGGCTAGATTCAGTGTGCTTTCCTCGGTTTGAGTGGCACTATGATTGCTTGCTTCGGCTTTTGGGCGTTGACTGTGTAGCGAATGAGCTTTACCCAGAGGATCGGCATAGATTCTTTGTGTCGTCTGGGGTTAACGGAAATGTCGCTAAACTCAGCAATCTACAGTATCTGCTTGGCTATGTGGAGACTGAGGTAAATGCCGGTGACGGTGATGGGTATTCATCCGCCCAAGTTGAATTAAGCCTTATTTCAACGATGCAGACACTTCGGTGGTCAAATATTGATTGGGTCTGCTCTACATTCAGCTTGGATGATGTTCAGGCTATGCTGAGCCTGCATTTAGACCAGATTTCTGGGAAAGAAACGGTTTCTGAGGAGCAGCGTCAGAAAGATATTGAGAAGGTTGAGCGATTAAAAATATCGCAAAGTACTATAATTGACCAGAATCGGCAAAAAGCTATTGATAGTCTGATGTTACGGACTGGGGTGGCTGCAGTACACGTTAATCAGTTGAAAAGGCAAGCAGATGAGCGATCAAACAGCCAAGAAACCAATGACTCTGGAGATCAGAGGTAAAACGCTTGTGGTAGGTGAGTATTCAGACTTTGATATCCTCCCATTAGATAAGTTGGCCAGTGTATTTGACGAAGGGCAAGGGATTGATGCAGCTCAGTTTGATAGCATCATGATCCAAGCTTGGAAAAGTTTGCAGGCCGTTTTTGGAAAATCCCTTCCAAAAAACTGGTTTAACCAAGAGCTATGCCGCATTAAGCTGCATGTTACAGAGATTTTGCTAATTGCAAAGACAATCTCTGACAATTTGATGGATAACGAGGTTTATCAAAAATCTCGGAATACAGCAGCTGAAGTTTCTGGTAATCCAGACTTATTGATTGGCGCTGATGCTGTTGTGAAGGAAGATCCAGACGAACAGAGACGGCAGGATAAGATAGCCCAGCTTGAGGCAGAATTGAGTGTTTTGACTGCTCAATGAGGTTCGACTAAATCTCACGCTAAGGCTTTGAAAGCTGTAAGATAGAGCTGCCCTTCCTAGGGATGCCGTCACGGATGCCAGCACTTCACCAGGCTTCCGTATGGCTATCGACCCGATCAAAATTGTGATTACGGGTGAGAATAGAATTCTTGCCAACTTCAAAACTGTTGAAGCTGAGAGCAAGAAGGTATTCTCTCGGATTAAAACCAATATCTCTAAGGAGTTATCAGGGGCTGGTCTGGGGTTCGAGAAATCTTTCGTTAACAGCCTGAAAAACACTGAGAAGGTCGCTGTAAAGTCGGCTCAGAAGGTGACTTCGAAATATGCAGATGCCTTTGATAAGGTTTTTGCCAGGATTAAGAAGAATGGTCAGGGAGCCTTTGATGCCCTAAGGAACCGAGCTTCACGGTCTCCGATTGCACAAGAATTTTTGGGTGGTATTAAAGCAGCCAGTCGTGACTTTGGGGTTCTCAAAGCCGATTTAGGGCAGCTCCAGGCATCATTTGCTCAGTCTAAAGGGCCGAAGGTGCTAAAAAGTGGCCTGGTCTCGGCAGGGGTTGCCTTGGGAGTCGTGGCCGCTGGATTTGTAGCAGCTGGGGCCGCTGGTCAGCAATTCTATGGTCCTCTGATTGCCAGCAATGAGCAGCTTAACCAGCAGATCTTAGGCAGTGCGGCAAACCTTGCAGCTACCTCCCGAGTGCTCAAGGATGGGGCACTCGTCACAGGACCGACGGAAGCGATCAAGCTACTCCAGGGACCACTACGCACCGCCCTAAAACAGATTCAGAAAGATTCCATTGACCTGGTAGGAGTGACCAGTGAGGAGTTAACCGGCGTCTTCAGTATCCTGAATGCCCAGGCCGGGCAATTGGTGGGTCAGTCCAAAGACCTAGCCGATCCGATTGAAGCGGCGGGTAAACTAACGATTGACTTTTCGGCAGCGCTGGGAACAATCGGGTTGCCGTTGGAGCAGGCAGGTCAGGAGATCCGGTCGATCCTTCAAGGGACCATTGATGCCAATAGTTCGTTAGCCAAACAGCTGGGCATCACCAATGAGCAGGTTAAGAATTGGCGGGAGCAGGGGAAATTAGTCGATGAGCTACGAGAACGTCTGCAACCGTTTGTAGAAGGGAATGCACTAGCAGCTAAGTCTATCGGTGGTGTCACCTCCAATATCAAAGACGTAGCTGAGGTGCTTGGTCGAGAACTAGGTGAACCGTTACTGGCTCCCTTGGTCGAAGGGTTAGAGGAGTTTTACAACCTCATTCAGATTACCGAGGACGAGACCCAGAGCTACTACGATGAGATCAAAGATTTCTTTGAGCCGTTTATTGCCGGTGCTCGTCAAGCCGGTGAGTTAATCGGTGAGGATTTACTCAAGATTGTGATGAATTTGGGTGAAGCGGCCCAGAACTGGCAACCCATATTCTTGGCGGCATTCAAAGGGATTTCGATGGTAGCCAAAGGGGTCACCATGGTGCTGGTGGGGGTTACTGACATCTTGGTTGAGATTACAGCTAGGGCTAATGGTCTGATCGATGCGATCTCAAATATCCCAACCCCGGTTAATCCATTTAGAGCCCTTAGGAATGATGCAGAACAAGCAGTTGGGGTTGTTCAAGGCCAGTTTAGTGCCCTAGATAAGGAATTTCAGAGGGTTCAGAGTCAATTAGACGCACTTGAAGCCAAGCGAGCCAGTGGAGCCAAGCTGTCTTCTGAGGAGATTGATCGCGAGAAAGCCCTGAGACTGCAGGCTGAAAACTTGCTCATTACCCTAAGAGAGATTAAGCAAGACAGTGCAACCAATGTGTCTCCATTTGGCGTTCAGGCCATTAATGATCTGAAAAATCTCAACAATCAGATCGATGAAACAGAAGCGCTGCTAGAGCGTCTAACCGGTGGTGATGTATCGGTTTTGGCCAGAGACATCACTGAAGTTGGCAGCGTATTCCGGCAGCTCAATAAGGCCGCTGAAGGGGCTCTCAATCAGGTTCGTGCCCTATCAGAGCAAGGGGGAGATGCGTCACAGCTGCAGGCGGTGGCTAAGGGATTAGTTGATGCCACCAAACAGCAGGTTCAGCTGGGGACCATCAGCCGAGAGCAGGCACAACAGCGGCTACAGGAGGTTATTGAAAATACCCGAATCGAACGAACGGTTAAACTTCAGGCGATTCAGGAAATCCAGGCCCTTCAGGACAAAGCCAGCCAGGAAGCCGTCGCGGCTAAAAAGCTCGAAATTAATGAGGTTCAAGCCGCGATTGATGCCGGTAAAAAATCTGAAATTGTCGGGCTGCAGGAAATCACCAAACTGAGACAAGATGAGATTAACATTCAGCTCAATGCGGTTCGTGAACAATTGAAGATTGAGCGTCAGCTGAAGCAGCAGGCGATCCAAGAAGACCTGGCTGCACTGGATCAACAAATTGCTGAGGCTAGGGATGGTGGGGATGCCGCTACGATTGCGGGGTTAGAACGTCAGCGTGAGGGGCTGGCAGCCACCCTGCAGCTGCAGTCTGAAAAAGAAGTTCAGCTGGTTCAGAAAGAGCAAGAACTTCAGCAAAATCTGAGAAAGGTTACTGAGCAGGGTGCTAAAGATATTGCTGAGGCCCAGATCCGTGAGATTGAAAAATCCACTCAGAAAATATTGCAAGCCACGGATGATGCCGCTGCTCAGCGAGAACTGGCCACTCAACAGGCATTTAATCAGCAGCTGGCCGCCATCGATGCCCAAAATCTATCGCGGGAGGAACAGACTCAAAAGATTGCTGAAATTGAGCGTAGCCGGTCTGACGACCAGTTGGCCATCCAAGAAGAACGTATCAGAGCCGAACTCGCGGCTGAACAACAGCGAATAGCTCAGCTCGAAGCCTTAAGCGCGGATAGCCCACAACAGGCGAAGAAGAATGAGGAAGCGATCCGAGAGGCTAAGCGTAAGACCGGGCAGCTGGCCTTAGAACTTGCTCGCAATGAAGAAGACCGGCAGCGGGCGCTCACAGCGCGTATCCAGGAAGAGGAGGATCGACGGCTACGGGCAGCCCAGAAAGCCATTGAGGAGCGGCTACAGGCTCAGCTAAATGCCATCACAGCTCAATCCCAGGCTTTAGAAAGCCAGCTCAATGCTTACGATGACATTACCCGGCAGCTCAATCTACAGGTAGACTTGCTCAATGCCCAGGCGGATGCGGCTCGTGATTTCAATTCAACGACTCAAACTTACTTTGGGATTGCCGCCCAATTTGCCCGCTCCGAGCAGGAACGACAGAAAATTGAACAAGAGGCTCAAAAAGCCAAATTAGCGGCACAGGAGCGAGAATTTGAGTTAGCCGAACAACAATTAGCCTTAGAACAAGCCCAAAATAAGGCATTGCTTCAACAAGAGGCTTTGCAGGCCCGAATTGCCACACTTAAAGCCCAGGCCAATACGGCCCAGGCAACGGCTAACCTGGCCTCTGTCCAAGCGAATCCTGAAGCGACCGCTCAACAGATAACCGCTGCTCAGCTACAGTTACGGTCAGCTCAAGAAGCAGTGAGTTTAAATCAGCTCACTGAGCAATTTATCCAACGACGCATTCGTCAGCGAGATGAGTTAGACCAGATAGAACGGAAGCAACTGCAGGATAGACAGAATGTTGAACGGCTCCAGTCTGAAGCCGCCCTGGCTGAACTGACCAAGGGTACCGCTGATGATAGAGCTGTTGGTCGTCGGGCTTTAGAAACGGCCCGAGGACGGACCAGGGAAGCGGCAAGACCCCAGGCACAAGAGCAATCAACAACTCAGTTTAACCAGCTACTGCAGCAATTCAATGACCTGGTGGAGGGGGCCAAGTTACCAACTGTCCAAAGTGCGACAGCGGGACGGGCTCCAACGGCATCACCTATCTCAGAGGAAGCCGCTAGAGCTGCTGCTGCTGCAGGACCATCGGCGGATGAAATTGGGGCAGCGGTGGCCAGTGCGATCTCAAATGATGACCGATCCATCATCCTGCAGCCCACCATTAACAATACGTTCCAGCAACGACCGTCTCAGAAAGATGTCCGCGATCAGGAGCAGGCCACATTGCGGACGATGAAGAGTGTTTTGGATTTAGCAATTCAGCAGGGGTGATGACTGAAGCAATCCTCGCTTTTGTAGCCGTCCCAAATCTGCTTCTGGTATTCATCCTCTGGATTGATCCCAAATAACTGCGCTACTACGGGCGTAAAAACACGATTGCAGTCTTTACAACGATATTGTTGTTTGCCAGAGGTCGGGTGCTTACCCCCTTTAATACAATTATTTCCACTGCAATGAATGCATAGAATTAATCTCTCTTCTGGTTTTTGTCTACGTGGGTAAACTCTCTTCTTCGGATTCTGTTGTGCTGACATCTTCGCGATTCTCTAAATATTTCTGGTATTCGTGCTTCATGTCCTCGTTGCTGACATGAACGTAGGTGTCAATAGTGGTTTGAATGCTTTGATGGCCTAACCGCTTTTGCACGTAGGCCATAGCCATCCCCTGCCGAATTAGCTCTGTAGCGTGGGTATGGCGGAGCATGTGAGGATGAATTGCGATGCCAGTTTTCCTCTTGAGACGTCGGAACAGATCCATCACGTTGTTATAGTGCATTGGATTACCTTTCACTCCATCCCAGAGGTTCACAAAAACGAAATCACTAGGAGCCTCACCAAGGATTTCCAGTACTTCCTCAAGCACATACTCGGTGTAGAGGCCCATTAGCTCTTTTGTGACGTGCAGATCATAAGTCTCCATGGTCTTTGCTCTGGCTCCATTAGCGTTATCGCTACGGGGTACGATGCGAACGATATTGTCCATGGATTCGATGTCCTCGTGACGTAGCCCTAAAGCTTGTCCAATCCGCATTCCAGTCTCATACAGCAAACACAATAGAAACTTGTCTCTACGGCGCGTACAGGCATCAATTAGGACTTGGATCTGGCCTTCCTCAATCGTCTTAGGTGCTCGTTTCGGTACCTTGAGCTTTAGCAGTCGTGTTTTAACCGCCTTGCCCTTAGTGATGTGGTGCAGGAAGCCCTTGTAGCGTTTCCCTGGCATTACCTTGGAACGGTACAGCGGAATATGAGGCACCTGGCCCGTCTTCTCGTGGAAGTCGTAGAACATGCAAACAGCGGTCAGAATGCCGTTGATGGATGCTTCAGAGCGTTGTGATTCCTGAGACATCATTGAGGCGACGTCGTTAGGCATTGGCACTCTGAGCCAGAACATGAAGTCAGCAAGGTCCGGTACCTTAACCGCTGCCCAATTCAGTCCCTTCACTTCCAGATACTCCCAGTAGAGCTTCAAGTGATAAGCGTAGGAGCGAATAGTGTTAGGAGATCGATCAATATTTCGGTAGTACTCAAGGAAGTCTTGGATGGGTTCAATCGGCAAATAGTCATCGCCAATTACCAGCCATGCTGTTTTGCTCGATCCTTCAAAACTGACCTTCTGTACTTTCACTTTGAATACTATGTAGACGCCGTTGACTCGCTATTTGTTAGCTGTCTACAGTATAGTATAAATGTACTGTTTTGTTGTTGTTGTTTACTTCGTAGATAAGAATATGGAGCTATAGTTTTTCATGATAGATAGCCAAATAACGATTCTAAATAAATTCTGTTAATCTCTTTGTCACTCGCCCCACTCTGCAAAAGATAGAGTGAGAAAGCGGCGGCTGTTACCTGCTCCCAGGTCAATCCTTTGTTGTCAACATGCTGTTGTAAAGCCCTAAAGATAGGCTCTGGTATATCTATCTGGGTGCCAATTAAACTTTGTTGTTCTCCCATTTCCCAAACCTCTCAAGTGTTATTCTCTTAGCGTCTTCGGTTGTTGTTTTGCCGCCTATGATAATATCTACATCCCTTGTTCTGGAAGGGTTAGGATTATGATTAGAGAATCTCACTTTTATTGTTGTTGTTCGGTTAGAGACATAAATATATTTAGAGACTGTAGTTTCAGCTTGATAGACCTTTACGGTTAGTCCAGCTCTGAGCATAGCGCTGCAGTAAAGTACCCATTTTGATAGGCCATGACCCCTACTAGCAGCTATAGAGGCCATGGTTTGTATATCTTCCCGAGTTATCTCAGTGGCCTGGGCTTTACTCATGTTTTTCTAAAAAGTTCTTCTTGAGACGTAGAGATGAGTTGAGAGCCTAAATTCTCTAAATACTCTGTGATCGCAGGGACTAACGGGTCATCTTCGGTTAGTTCTTGTGACCAGGGTAGATAAATACTTTGTCGATGGAATAGTCCTAGTGGGATGTAGACGATCATTAAAAGCTTTTTGTCGCCAACTATTGGCCATTGAGTTAGCTCAAATAGATAACATTTTTCGCCTTTAGCATTGCTACCAATACCCTCATATCGCCATTTAGGGTTTTCTGTTTCAACGATTATAGGATCTGGGTTATCGAATGTAGTCACTTCAGTGTGTAGGGATAGATGATAAATATCTGTCCTCCGTTTTTCATCCGGTAATTGGATACTGAGAAATAAGGGATTAATGTAATAAGGATTACGTTGTTCTGTGTCTATATGAGTCATGATTCTGGCTTTCTACTTATACCGTTAGTTGTTTTCTGTTAGCTCCACCCTTAAGCTGTCCCCCTAAGGCGGTTCTATCCCCTGCAGCTTCACCGTACTGACGACCAGCAGAGGAGGATACGGTTGCTTTTTGTCTCTTTGGCTTCATTCCCTTCCTTTGGACAAAGCTTTTGTTCTCTTGGGTCATTATCTGGCCCATGCTCTGACGTACTAGGGCGCTCCCGATGGGTTCATATAGGCTATCGACAGATTCTAATTCTTGTCTGCGTTCATCAAGTCGTTGACTAATTCTGTTGGCCATGCCCTTCCTAAAGGAATCAGCCCATGAGCGCCAAGACGTACCTGCATTGCCTGGTTTAGTTTTGGCGACTTGCATTTGATGCTTACATTCTCTCTCTACCGTTTCTTGGAGATAAGTAAATAGAGTTTTGCAAGCGATCACATTGCCTGGTCTGCCAATTAAGGTAAAGTATTGTTCTTGGGCTGTCCCAGTGCGTAGGCAATAGACATAATTAGCGCGACATATGCCGTCCATCAGCATATGCATCCATACTGGAATGGTTTTACGCCCATCGACATTGACAATATTCTCGTCTGTTGCTTCTTGCTTGGTTGGGTCTTTGACCTCCGCCATGCTGAGATTATGCTCAGCCAATAAGGTTTGTACCTTGGCTGCAGCTGCCGTAGCCTCATGCTCATTAGGCGATTTGCTCAGCCCGACGAGTTTTTGTATTTTTTCGATTAATTTAGCTTTCTCCATTTCCATATACCTAAGAGGATGGTGTTTCCCCCGACTTCTTGCCGGGGAAAGTTGGCTTATTTAGTTTTTAGATAATTAGCAAGAGTTGTTATTGTGCTGTCGGTTAGAGGAATTTTTCTCTCTAAAAGATTGCCTGTGAAATGAGAGGGTC